>Ga0315277_10001580_pt1 | contig 33011 bp, 20 predicted proteins | sample YL17G05_15_MG_FD_203695 | JGI IMG/M metagenome (GOLD analysis project Ga0315277, IMG submission 203695) | Sediment microbial communities from Yellowstone Lake, YNP, Wyoming, USA - YL17G05_15 | ecosystem: Environmental > Aquatic > Freshwater > Lake > Sediment | place: USA: Wyoming | collected...
TCCCGGAGGTCATGTGCACATCCTGGTCGGCCTGCCACTGCTGCGTCCCGTGCTTCGTCACGTTGATATCGGAATGGCAGAAGTAGCACCGCTCGGCGGGAATGTTGTTGCTGACGTTGAAGAACACGTTGTCCTTCTGGTCAAATGTATTCGGACGATACGTCACTTTGGGGACCTGCGGGATCAGCTCGGCATTGGTGACCGTGTCCGGCATGGTGAAGTCGAACGACTCGTCCATTTTGCCGGCCGAGCCGGTGACGACCGCAAAGCTGCTCGACGCCGTGCCCGCCCAGCGCAAGTTCTGCCGCTCGATCTGGGCGGCCCACTCCGTCTGGTCGTGGGCCGGGTCCATGTCGTGGCAGCTCAGGCAGTTGATCTCCAGCTTGCCGGCGACCATCTGCCGGGGAATCTCCGCCTGGTACTTTTGATTGTCGACGTCGACTTCGCCGACACCGCCGCCGGGCATGTGCCGGCCGAAATGCTCCGTGAACCCGAATGGGCTCATGCCCACCTGATCCGGCCTGAACGTCCCGGGCCACGCCCGATAAGACAGCGGGATCTGGGTCCCCGTCGCGGCATCGACGTAGACCCACGGCTGGCCCGGCCGGCCCGCCGGAACATTCGCATCGGTCGCGTTGAAATGCCAGCCCTTCCTGATCACATCGTAGGTGTGCTCAAGAATGTGGCACTCAGAGCACGTGCCCCGCATGGAGAGTGGCAACGCCGGATCGCTCTCGGCGGTGATTTTCTCCCGCTTGTCGGCCGTCAGTACCTCGGTGTACAGCGGTATCCTGTGTACCGCCGGGGTACGCGACCCGTCGCCCCTGTTCAACACGGTGTCCGATGCCGTCTTTGCCGCTGCCGGCCAGACCAGCGCCGGCAGCAACCATACGCTTGCGAAGATCGCTGTTCTCAAGGTGCCTACATCCTTCCAATGCATTGACAACATCAACACATGCCCGGGACGCACAGACGGGCCTTGAACCAGGTTGTATCGCGACGGTAACTACGCTTTGAATTCTTCCGGCTTGAATTCGAGCCTCTTGGCCGCTTCGACCGCCTCGTTGACCTTGAGGACCATGACGGCCGTCTCGTATCCGATCTCGGCGGGGCAATTCAGCTTGGCCTTGCCGCGGACCGCGTCGAAGAAGTTTTGCAGGTGCGGCTGATGGTACGGCATGTTGCCCATGGACACGCTCTCGGGCAGCTCGTACGCCGGAGGCGCCAGCGTCTCACGAACGTCCAGGACAGCAGCCGCGTCGCCTTCCTTCTTCGGCTCTTCCTTCTTCTTCGGCTCGGTCAGGAAGCCCAGTTTCACCCACTTGTCCCAGTCCACCTGGGCACTGGCCTCATGGTAAACGGACCCGCGGCTGGCGGACTCGGAGATCGCCAGCGTGCCCTGGTCGCCCATGAACGTCTCGTAGTAGCCCTGGTTGCTGTTGGTCGTCAGCACCTGGTAGAACCCGCGGACCACGCCTTCTTTCGTCTCGAACTCATAGATGGCCATGACGGTGTCGTACCACTCGTGGGTCTTCTTGTCGTAGTAGTCGGTGCCGCCGCTGGCGATGACGCTTCGCGGAGTGGTGCCGAGGAACCAGGCATAGATGTCGATCTGGTGCGAGCCGAGGTCGACGATGGGCCCGCCGCCGAGCTTCTTATACCAGCGCCAGTTGCGGAACTGGTCCATATTGGAGAAGCCAAACTTGGCAAGGGTGGCGTCATCCATAACGGCGGTTTTGGGCCAGCCGAGAGGCTCCTGGGCCCCGCGGTTCCACTGGCCGTTGATCGTCGTGATGCGGCCGAGAATCTTGGCCTCCTTGATCAGCTTGTCGTAGCAGTGGATGTAGCGCGGGTTGCTGCGGCGCTGGTGGCCGATCTGCAGGAGCTTGCCCGTTTTCTTCTGGGTCTCGACCATCTGTTTGGCCTTGGCCAGATCGTTGGACATCTCCTTTTCGCAGTAGACGTTCAGGCCGGCATTCATACAGGCGATGGCGTGCTCGGCGTGCCAGAAGTCGGGCGTCGCGACGATCACCGCGTCGATGTTGCCCTTCTCCTTGTCGAGCATCTCCTTGTAGTCGACGTATGCATTGTTCTTGTGGCCGTACCGCTCCAGAGTTTTCGAGACGCGCTTCTGGTTGTAGGCCTCCCAAATGTCGCACACGGCCTTGAAGCGAACGTTCGGGATCTTCAGGCAGGCTTGCATCAGGACCTGGCCCTGGGCGCCGGCGCCCAGCAGGGCGACGTTGATGTCGTTCGCTCCGCCACCGGCCTGGGCAAACATCCTTGGCGCAAAGGCCAACCCTGCACCGACCGCCGCTGTCGAACGCAGGAAGCAGCGTCTATTCATCTTCTGTAGTGTCTGATCGCTCATGGTATCTCTACCTGCTCCAAAATTTGGACCTCGCGGCCCGTGACCCATCTTCAAAGTTTAGCCGGACATTATGGCGGCGCAAAAAACGACTGTCAAGGAAAGTCCCCGTCTTTTTCGCGTCGTCCGATAATCCTCGGCACATCTATCCTGTCACGCTGCGCAGCGCATTCAACTCACTTGACCAACGGGGTCACCACGATGTCGCGGTAGGCGACCGGCCCGTGGTTGCCCTGGAACATCAGAGGCCCCTCAGGGACCTCTTTGCCCGCGACGCCGCCGGGTGTCTTGTCGGGCATCACCAGATTTTTGTGCAGCAGCTTGCCGTTGAGCTCGATGCTCACGAACTCGGCGTTCTTTGTCTTCTTGCCGGCGGCGTCGAACTTCGGCGCTCGCCACTCGATCACGTACTGCTGCCACTCGCCGGGCTTTTTCGAGGCGTTGACCGCCGGCGGCGCGGCCCCGTAGACGGCGCCCATGTCGCCGTTGTTCAGCTTCTCGTGGCCGTAGCTGTCGAGCACCTGAATCTCATACTCGCCCATCACGTAGATGCCCGAATTCGACTCCTGCGGCACCATCACCTGCACTTCGATCCGGCAGTCGCCGAATTTTGCCTTCGAGTAGATGTCCTGGCTCTCACCATGGGCGGGCGTCAGGTTGATCATCTCGCCCGTCCCGCCGGCATTCTCCAACTGCTTGGGATTGCTCGCGGAGAGCTTCGCCTTGCCGACCACCCACTTGTTGGCCTTGCCCGAGCCGGCGTTGGTAGTCCACTCGTCCAGGTTCTGGCCGTTGAAGATCAGTTGTGCGTCGCCGTATGTCGGCGCGATCGTCTTGAGCAGGATATCCTTGAACTCGACGATCATCGGCGGCCCGACGTGGATCTGTAGTGCGATAAGCCCCTCTCGACTCGAGCCCCTGTTGTCCTTCGGATCGTTGGGATTCGTTACGCGATCGTTGTCGATCAGCTCGATGGTTTTGTATCCGTTGAGATAGTGGACGATGTGGTTGCCCACGGCGATGATGTGGTACTCGTTCCAGTCCTTTTGCTTGACAAAGCCGGCCTTGATCAGTTCCTGCCTGTCGCTGACGTTGCCGACGACCTGCTTCTTACCATCCTTGTCGACGAGGACGAATTCGCCGATGTTGACCAGGGAGGCCCGCCCGGCCTCGTGATAGAGGAAGCCGGCGGTGTTCTCGTTGACCACTTCGGCCTGGTAGCCGGCAATCCGCCACTTATCGAATTCCTTGCTGCGATACTGGATCCCTGAATTGCCGTTCTGGATGCGGAACTTGATCAGCAACTCGAAGTCCTTGGGCGAGCCGCCTCGCCAGACGAGGAACGTGTTGTTCTTCGCAGGATTCTCCGCGGTTGTCTCACCATGGATCACGGCGTCCTTGACCGACCACAGGCGAGTATCGCCGTCCCAGCCGGTGAGGTCATTGCCATTGAACAGCGGGACCCAGCCATCGGATGTATCGGCATTACCGGCGAACGCCGTCTGCCGGGTGCCGGCCACAAGCATGCAAAACAAGCTCAGAACAATTAGCTTCTTCATCAGAATCCACCTCAGTCAAATGACTTGATCTTCAGGTTTTTGAACCATACCGGGCCGCCATGATACTGGAAGCCGAGATGTCCCACGCGCGGCATGTCCTTGTAGGCCGTCGTGAACTTGTTCCTGGTGCCGTCGGGGTTCTTGTGGGCCTCGGGCCACTGGTTCAAGTCCATGTCGATGATGTCCTGCCCGTTGAGATTCACATAGATCTTGTTATCGAGGCAGGTAATGACGTAGTGGTTCCACTCACCCGGTTTCTTGGTGGCATCCTTCGAGGGCGAGAGGCAATCGTAGATCGCGCCACACTGGCCTTTCGGCGTCCCGTCCGTGGTCGCGTGAATCTGCACTTCGATCGCCGTATTGATCCAGTTCTCGATGCTGCCCGTGCGAATGAAGACGCCGCTGTTGCCCTTCTCAGGGATCTTCCAATCGAGTTCGAGGATGAAGTTGCCGTACTTTTCCTTGGTCCAGATGTCGCCGTGGCCGCTGCCGCCCGGCGAAAGGACGCCATCGGCATCGAAGGCCCAGCCATGAGGCGGCATGACGCCGTTGGACAGGTCCTTCTGGAACACGTCTTTGGCCGGCACGTCGCTCAGCTCGGCGCGGGTCCTGTTGAACCACTCGACGCATTTGGTAATGTCAGGCACGCTATTGTCCCAGTTGTACTCGTACTCGATGGAGAACGGCCCTTCAAACTTTTCGGCCGCCAGCTCGGCGAGGATCTCGTTGGGCTTGCTCACGCCGCCGCCCCAGGGGACGTCGTGGGCATCGGGGCCGAACTTGTTGAGGTCCTTGAAGTGCAGGCTTCGGATGCGGCCGGCCTTGCCCAGTGCCTTGACCGCAACCAGCGGATCGATCTCCGAGCGGGTCCAGTGCCCGGTATCCGCACAAGCGCCGATCATCTTGCTGCGGCCTTCGCAGGCTTTCAGCACCGTCTCGTAGTTCCAGTAATGGGACGGCTTGGGATGGTTGTGAATCGCCATGCCGATCTTGTACTCGTTGCACAGCTTGTCGATCATCTCCATGTCTTTTTCCGCCGGCTCCGACACGATCGTCTCGAAGCCCATGTCCTTGGCGAAGTCGAAGACCTTGCGCCATTCCTGCTCGCTGCCCGGAGTGATCACGCCGTAGCAGGTGAGCGTCAAGCCACTATCCTTGAGCATCTGCTTGAGTTGCTGCCGCTGCTCGGGGGTCATGTTCTTGAATACTGTGTCCCCGAACTCCTTGCCGATCTTTTGATCCGGGAAGACCTCGATGTACTTCATCCCGCAGGCCTTGGTCTTCGCCATCGCCTCCTCGAACGTGAACCGGTTGAAGCTGTACGACTGCGCCCCCAGCCGCCACTTATCCTTCGTCTGCGCCCCGGCAATGCCGACGCAGGCTCCAACGATCAACCCAACCATGCCTACCTTCGTCCACTTACTCATCTCATTGTCTCCAACTCTACCCACAATCATCAATAATCAATCATCCTTCATCAATCGCTACAGGCTCCAGCCTTCGCGGTACTTGCGGCGGAGCAGTGCGTTGGCCTCGGGCATATTCTTGAACTTCATGCCGGGCCCGTCCCATTCGAGCTTGCGGCCGGCCGCCTTGGCGGCGATGTTGCCCAGCAGGATCGTCTCGGTCAGCGGGCCAGAGTAATCGAAGTTCGACAGCGGCTTCGATCCGCCCTTGCAGGCCCGAATCCATTCCTCGTAGTGATCGACGTCCCGCGGCAGGGACGGGTCCGGGGCCTTGAACCCCTTCATCTTCGATTCCGGGATCAGCCGGGGATTGCCGCCGTGCGGCAGAAGGATCGTGCCCTTGTCGCCGTAGTAGAGCCCGCCCTGGTCTGGAAGCTTTCGCCCTTCCTCCAGCTCCTTGGGCCGAGGTGGCTCATTCTTGCCATCGCGCCATGTCACGATTACGGCCGGCTTGTCCCCACGGGCGGGGAATTCCCACGTAACGATCGTGTGTTCCGGGTATGTCTCCTTGTTGAACGGCCCCGGCTGAGCCTCCACGCTCGTCGGGTACTGCAGGTCCAGCACCCACCAGGCGGGGTCGATGATGTGGCAGCCCATATCGCCGAGAGTGCCGGTGCCGAAATCCCACCAGCGCCGCCACTCGCTCGGCAGATACGTAGGATGGTAAGGCCGATACGGGGCGGGACCGAGCCACAGGTCCCAATCGAGCGTCTCGGGCACCGGCGGGGTATCCGTCGGCCGCTCGCCGCCGCCCCAGTTCTTGCCGCTCCAGAGATCCACCCGGTTGATTTTGCCGATGACGCCCGCCTTGACCCACTCGACGAACGTCTTCATTTCGCCGGTCGCGTGGAGCTGCGTGCCCATTTGTGTCATCAAGCCACGTTTGCGGGCCTCTTCCGTCAGTTGCCGGACCTCATAAATGTCGTGGCACAGCGGTTTCTGGCAGTACACGTGTTTGTCCCGCTTCAGGGCCGCCATGGCCGCCACGGCGTGGCAATTGTCCGGCGTCGAAACCGTCACCGCGTCGATGTTCTTCTCCTCCGCGTCGAGCATCTTGCGGAAGTCCTTGTACTGCTTGGCGTTCGGGTACTTTTTGAAGGTCCCGGCCGCATGCTGCCAGTCCACGTCGCACAAGGCGACGATGTTCTCGCTGCTGACCGACCCCACGTCGCTGGCGCCCATGCCGCTGATGCCGATGCACGCGATGTTGAGCTTCTCACTCGGCGGCACCCGCCGCGGTCCGCCCAGGACGTGACTGGGAACAATCGTAAATGCCGCCGCCCCCGCCACGCCGCCCAAGAATTGACGTCTGTTGATCTGTCTCTTGTTCACTTTGCGACCCCCTGAATCAAATCCTCAATAATCATTCGCCCATTACAACACCAGATCGGGCACCATGCCCGCGCTCGCGCGGACATGTTCTACCCCGAGAGTAAGACACGCGTGCGCGAGGAACGGCACCCGCGAACAATCAGTCATCAATCATCCATAATCAATCACAAGCTCCAGCCCTGACGATAGGGCGGATTGACGTACTTGTTGGCCTCGTCGTTATTCGTGACTTTCAGATTCACGGAATCCCATTGGAGCGGCGTGTCTTTAAGCCGCATCGCCAGGACGCCGAGAAGCACCATCTCCGTCAGCGGCCCGCCGTAGTCGAACGTCGAGCTGGCCGGCTTGCCGTCTTTGCAGGCGCGGACCCAATCCTGCTCGTGACCGGCCGAACCACGTGCGACGCGGGAAATGGTCTTCTCCGGCCGCTTATACACCTTCATTTTCGCTTCCGGGACAATCCGCACGCCGCCGGCGCCGTGCGAGCCGTGCATGATCGTGCCCTTCTCGCCAAGGAAGATCGCCCCGTTGCCTTCGAGCCGCCGGTTGGGCTCCAGGTCCCTCGGCCGCGGCGGCATCAGCCGGCCATCGAACCACGTCAGCTTCACCGGCGGCATGTCGCCACGCGCGGGGAACTCGTACCGGACAATCGACGCCCGCGGATAGGTCTCGGATGCGACCTCGGGCTGATAATGCGTCGTCGTGGCCTCCACCCGCGTCGGGGCGCCGAGCTTCAGCGTCCAGAACGCCGGGTCCAGAATGTGACAGCCCATGTCGCCGAGCGCGCCGGTTCCAAAATCCCACCAGCCCCGCCAGGACATCGGGCAGTAGATCGGATGATACGGCCGATACTGGACCGGGCCCAGCCACAGGTCCCAGTCGAGCGTCTTCGGCACCTCCGGCGTCTGGCTCGGCCTCGCCATGATCGGGAAATCCGACCACGGGTCGCCGCCCACCGGCCGGTCGCTCCAGGCATAGACCTCATGCACCGGCCCGATGGCCCCGTCGGCGATCCACTCGTACAGCATCCGAATCTCCTCGGAGGAGTGGCCCTGGTTGCCCATCTGCGTCTGGACTTTGTGCTCGCGGGCCGCCTCGGTCAGCTTTCGCACTTCGTAGATCGAATGCGCCAGAGGCTTTTGGCAGTAGATGTGCTTGTTCCGCTTGATGCAGGCCATCGCGACCACGGCGTGCGTGTGGTCCGGCGTCGCAATAATCACCGCGTCGATGTTCTTGTCCTCCTTGTCGAGCATGACGCGGAAGTCTTTGTACTTCTTCGCGTCGGGGAACTTGTTGAACACCTTGGCGGCATATTCATCATCGACATCGCACAGCGCGACAATGTTCTCGCTGCTGCACGCGTTGATATTCGACGCCCCCATGCCGCCGATGCCGATCGCCGCGATGTTGAGCTTCTCATTCGCGGACTGGTTGCCTGCACCGCCGAGTACATGCTTGGGGACGAATGTGAACGCAGCTACAGCGCCCACCGTGCCGCGAAGCAACTCCCGCCGCGATACTCGTCTTCTCTGCTCAGCCATAGCTGAATACCTCGTTCCTACGGATTGACCAGGGTGCCATGCTTACGCTCGCGTAAGCATGCCTGCGAAGCACAGGCATGGCACCCACGAATCATCAATCATCAACAATCCATCATCAATCACAGTACCCAGCCTTCGCGATACTCCTTCGTCAGGTACTTATTCGCCTCGGGCACATTGGTGAACTTGAATGCCTGGCCGTCCCAGAGCAGCTTGGTCCCAAGGTACTTCTCCGCCTTCAATTCCCGACGCAGGGCGACGTTGCCCAGCAGAACCACCTGGGCCAGCAGGCCCGCGTGATCGGGGAAGTTCGAGCCGGCGGCCTTGCCGCCCTTGCAGGCGATAACCCACTCCACGTAGTGGCCGGGCGAACGCTCCAGTTTCTGGGGCGGCTTGCCGTACTCCTTCTGCCGGGCATCGGGGATGAGGCGGCCGCCCAGCATTTTGCCTTTGTCGCCGATGTAGAGCGCGCCGTTCGTGTCCCACCGGCGGCCATCGTCCAGTTCCGGCGGCCGAGGCGGCTTCATTCCGCCGTCATACCAATGCAGCGTTACCGGCGCCAGCTCGCCCCGGGCGGGGAACTCGTACGTCACGCGCGACGCTACGGGGTAGGTCTCGTCGTTGACCAGCGTGCAGCAGGCCTCGACGCTGGTCGGGTGGCCGAGCTTCAGCGCGCGAAATACCGGGTCGAGGCTGTGACAGCCAATGTCGCCGAGCGCACCAGTGCCAAAGTCCCACCAGCCGCGCCAGACGAACGGATTGTAGACGCCTTTCACGTACGGGCGCGTCGGCGCCGGGCCAACCCACAGGTCCCAATTGAGGCTATCGGGAATCGGGTCTTCCCCTTTCGGCCTGCCCACACCCTGCGGCCAGTACACGCCGTTGACTCCCTGGAGCGGCCGGTCCGTCCAGACATGGACCTCTCGCACCTGGCCGATAGCCCCGTCCCAAATGGTTTCGCACAGCAGGCGGACTTCCTCACCGGCCTGACCCTGGTTGCCCATCTGCGTCGCGACTTTGTGCTCGCGCGCCGCGTCCGCCATCATCCGGGCCTCACGCACCGTGTGCGTCAGGGGTTTTTCGCAGTACACGTGCTTGTTTCGCTTGATGGCGGCCAAGGAGACAATCGCGTGCTGATGGTCCGGCGTCCCGACGACGACCCCGTCAATGTTCTTGTCCTCCTTGTCCAGCATCTCGCGGAAGTCTTTGTACTTCCGGGCGTCAGGATACCGCCTGAACGTACCCGCCGCGTGTGCCCAGTCCACGTCGCACAGGGCCACGATATTCTGGCTGGACAGTTCCCGCAGGTCGGCCCCGCCCTGGCCCCCGATGCCAACGCCCGCGATGTTGATCTTGTCGCTCGGGGGCGTCTGGCCCACCCCGCCGAGGACATGCCGGGGGACAATCGTGAACGCCGCCACGCCCGCGGCCGCACCCATCAGATTACGTCGAGTTATCGTCTTCTCTTTCACGGTACAACTCCTCATACGAAATATTGCGCCAGTGTTCCGTTCGTTACAGCGGATATCATGCTTCATCGACGGCTGGGTGCCATGCCTGCGCTTGCGCAGGCATGTTTCACGATCAGCCCGCGCATATCCACACACGCGTGGACATGGCACCCGCTGCTAATCATCAATAATCAATCATCCTTCATCAATCCCTACAGGCTCCAGCCTTCTCGGTATTCGTCGCGGACGTACTTGTTGGCCTCGGCCAAGTTGGTCACCTTCATGTTCGGGCCGTCGTAGTGCAGCTTCAGACCCTTCTCGTAGAGCTGCTTTTCCATCTTCAGAGCGATGTTGCCGATCAGAACGACCTCGGTGAGCGGCCCGGCCCAGTCGAAATTCGACCTCGCCGGATCGCCGCCCTTGCAGGCGTTGATCCACTCCTTGTGGTGGCCGGGCGAGCGGGGAATCCTCTGGGGCGGCTTGCCATACTCCTTCTGCCGCGACTCGGGGATCAGCCGATAGTTCAGCATCTTGCCCTTGTCCCCAACGAACAGGTTGTCGTCCGCCTCGCCGAACTTGCGGCCCTCTTCGAACTCCGCCGGGCGCTGCGGCATCAGCCCGCCGTCATACCAGGTCAGCATCAGCGGTGGAAAACCCTCACGCGCGGGGAACTCGAAGCGGACAATCGATGACTTCGGGGCGGTTTCCTCCTTCACGGCGGCTCCCTCATCCATGTTGCTGGAGCAGGCCTCCACAGTCGTGGGATAGCCCAGCTTGAGCGCGCGGAAGACCGGGTCAAGCTGGTGACAGCCGATGTCGCCGAGCACGCCTGTGCCAAAATCCCACCAGCCCCGCCAACTGAAGGGCAGATACACCGGGTGATACGGCCGATACTTCGCGGGCCCCAGCCACAGGTCCCAGTTCAGCGTCGGGGGAACAGGCGGGGTGTCCTTCGGCCGCTCGATCCCACGCTGCGAGATGGGCCGGTTGCACCACGCGTGTACTTCCCGAACCGGGCCGAGCGCGCCGTCCCAGATGATCTCCGAGACTAACCGATTGCTTTCAGAGGCCTGGCCCTGGTTGCCGAGCTGCGTCGCGACCTTGGCCTCGCGGGCGGCCAGGGTGAGCTGGCGGGCCTCCCAGATGCAATGGGCCAGCGGCTTCTCGCAGTACACGTGCTTTCCCCGCTTGATGGCGGCCATCGCGATCACGGCGTGCAAATGGTCGGGCACCGCGATCACTACCGCGTCGATATCCTTCTGCTCGTCGAGCATCTTGCGGAAGTCCGTCCACTTCCTAGCGTTCGGGTACTTCTTAAAGACCCGGCCGGCGTAGGCCTCGTCCACGTCGCACAGCGCGACGATATTCTCGCTGCCGCACTCGTCGAGGTCCCCCTCGCCCCGTCCGCCGAGGCCGATCCCCGCAATGTTGAGTTTGTCACTCGGCACCACATGCCGCGGCCCACCGAGCACGTGTCGCGGCACCACCGTAAATGCCGCCACCGCCGCCGCCGTCCCCATGAAACTCCGACGAGATAACCCTTTTTTGATCTCTCTGCTCATTTTCGCAGCTCCTTTTGATGGCTTCATTTCGAACGTTCCACCATCGTCAACCGCTCGTGCCGAAGGCGTCTCGCCTTCGGATCGCGGGCGAGACGCCCGCAACACAACCATCGCCAAGCCCTTCGAGCTTGACGCTGCCACCCGCGACTAATAATCAATCATCAATAATCCATCATCAATCAGAGGGTCCACCCCTCTCTGTACTTGCGATGCATGAACTCATTGGCCTCGGGCAGGTTCGTGATCTTCATATTCGGCCCGTCGTACTCGAGTCGCAGGCCCTTCTCTTGGGTCTTGAGGCTCATGCGCACGGCGATGTTGCCGAGCAGAATCACCTCCGTCATCGGTCCGGCGACGTCGAAGTTCGAGCCGGCGGGCTTGCCGCCCTTGCAGGCCTCGACCCATTCCTTGTGGTGGCCGACGGAGCGCGGGAGGCTCGGCGCCGGCCGCTTGTACTCTTTCATCCGCGATTCGGGGATCAGCCGGGGACTGTTGCCGTAACTGCCGCAGATGAGCTTGCCTTTATCGCCGACGAAGATCACGCCGCCGAGCTTGTCGCCCATGTGCAGCCCGGGATCCATCTCCGCGGGCCTTCGGGGCATCAGACCGCCATCATACCACGTCAGCTCCACCGGCGGCAGCTCGCCGCGGGCGGGGAACTCATACCGCACGATCGACGCCTGCGGATAGCTTTCACTGTTGAAGGGCTTGTCCCAGGTAATCGTGGGGACGAAGATCGAGCAACTGGCCTCGACGCTCGTCGGGTGTCCGAGCTTCAGGGCCCAGAACACCGGGTCCAGGTTGTGACACCCCATGTCGCCCAGCCCGCCGGTGCCGAAATCCCACCAGCCGCGCCAGAACTGCGGCAGGTAGGCCGCGTGATACGGCCGATAGGGCGCGGGACCCAGCCACAAGTCCCAGTCGAGCGTCGCCGGCACGGGCGGCGTATCCTTCGGCCGATCCATGCCCTGAGGCCAGACGGCGTGCGTCGTCCACGCGTGCACCTCGCGCACCGTGCCGATCGCGCCGTCCCAGATCCACTCGCAGATCAGGCGGATGCCCTCGCCGGAGTGGCCCTGGTTGCCCATTTGCGTGGCGACTTTCGCCTCGCGGGCGGCCTTGGCCACCTCGCGGGCCTCGTACATCGAGTATGTCAGCGGCTTCTCACAGTACACACCCTTTCCGGCCTTGATCGCCGCTATGGTCGCGGCAGCGTGGACGTGGTCCGGCGTCGCCACCACGACGGCGTCGATGTTCTTGTGCTCCTTGTCGAGCATCACCCGGAAATCTTTGTACCTGCGAGCATTGGGGAACTTCTTGAACGTCCCGGCGGCCTGTCTCTCATCGACGTCGCACAGCGCGACGATGTTCTCGCCGGCGAGGTTTGCCAAGTCGCCGGCACCCTGGCCGCCGACGCCGATTCCCGCGATATTGAGCTTATCGCTCGGAGCCGTCTGTCCCGCGCCACCGAGCACGTGCCGGGGAACGATCGTGACCGCCGCCACCCCCGCCGCTCCGCCTAAGAACTGACGCCTGTCCATCCGTTTCTTCGCCACCGCTGCACAAACCTTCCTGTTGAAACGCACCCGACACACGCAACACACCCTACCGCCCTGGGTGCCACGCCTACGCTCGCGCAGGCATGTTTCACGATCGGACCACGCATGTCCACGCAAGCGTGGACATGGCAGCCGCAGGCCCCGGACTTCAACTCTCGTCACGCGCCGGTTACACGAAATCGAAGCCGGCGCGATAGAACTTCGTGATGTAGTTGTCGGCCTCGGGACAATTGGGTGATCGCATCTTCGCGGAGTCCCACTCGACACGTTTTTGCAGCCGCACGGCGAGGTTTCCAACGAGCAATGCCTCGACGAACGGTCCAGCGTACCAGAAGCCGCTCTTGGCGTCTTCGGGCTTGCCTGCCTTGCAGGCCTCGATCCACTCCTTGTGATGGCCGGGCGAACGCGGCAGGGTCTTCGGCGGCCGGCCGTACTCCTTCTGCCGCGACTCCGGGATCAGCCGGGGCGGGCCCGCGTGACTTGGACCCAGCAGCTTGCCCTTGTCGCCGACGAACAGAATCCCGTTGTCGCCGAGCTTGCGGCCCTCCAGCTCCGGCGGAGTCGGGGGCAGCTTCGCGCCGTCGTACCAGATCATCTTGACGGCAGGCCGATCCCCCTTGGCCGGGAACTCGAACGTGATGATATTCCAGACGGGAAGCGTTTCGTCGTTGACCGGGCTGGTTTCCGCTTGCACAGCCGTCGGGGCTCCGAGGTCCAATGCGAAGAACGCCGGGTCGGCATTATGCACGGCCATGTCGCCGATCGCGCCGCAGCCGAAATCCCACCAGCCTCGCCAGTTGGCCGGGCAATATGTGGCCTCTCCGCCTCTGCCATCCGGGAACTTCGCATACGGACGCCACCGGGCCGGACCGAGCCACAAATCCCAATCCAGCCCTTCGGGCACGGGAGCGCTGTCCTTGGGCCGGTCAACACCCTGTGGCCACCACGGACGTTCCGGCGTGCCGGCACGGTCGGTCCAAACGTGCACTTCGCTGACCTTGCCGATCGCGCCGTCGTGGATGAATTCCCAATACAGCCGCAGGCCCTCGCCGCCGTGGCCCTGGTTGCCCATCTGAGTCACGACGCCGGTCTCCTTCGCCACCTGGGTCATCCGCCGGGCCTCATAAATCGAGTGCGCCATGGGCTTTTCCACGTACACGTGCTTGCCCAACTTCATGGCCATGATCGCCGCCGGCGCGTGGATGTGGTCGGGCGCCCCGATGACTACCGCGTCGATGTTCTTGCGCTCTTTCTCCAGCATCTCGCGGAAGTCGCGGTAGAGCCTGGCGTCCGGATGCTCTTTGATTGTCCCCGCCGCTCTCTTCAAATCCGCATCGCACAGCGCGACGATGTTCTCGCTGGAGACCTCCTTAATGTCGCCTGCGCCGCGGCCGCCGACGCCGATGCCGGCGATGTTGAGCTTGTTGTTGGCCGAGCTTTGCCCGGCCCCGCCCAGCACGCGCTTAGGCACGAAGGTAAACGCGGCGACCGCCGCCGCCGCACCGACAAACTCCCGCCGGGACAGTGCCACATCGTTCTTCACTGCTTTCTTCATGACCCGTTACCTCTTGCTAAACCTCAATTGCCGTACCTGCGACAAGCCGTCTATCAGGCTTAGTTCAGTTTCGTCCATCCTGTGACAACACTCCTAAGGCACAGGATGGATGGCACGGGCAAACTCGTTTGCCCGTGGGGCCTCGAACGGACCGGCCCCGTCGAGTCAGCGCCGTCAAACGAGTTTGGCGGTGCCACCCGCCAAAGGTATTACGCGGCTTTGAACCAAGCTGCCTGTCATGGCCGTTAATCAGTCGAAATACCAGCCCGCGCGGTAGAACTTGGTGATGTAGTTGTCGGCCTCGGGACAGTTCGGCGAACGCAGCGTTTTGGCGTCCCACTCGACGCGTTTGCCCAACCTCACCGCCAGGTTGCCGACGAGCAGGGCCTCGGTGAACGGGCCGGAGTACCAGAAACCGGCCATCGACATCTCCGGCTTGCCGGCCTTGCAGGCGTCGATCCATTCCTGATGATGCCCGGGCGAACGGGGCAGCGTCGGCGCCGGCCGCTTGTACTCCTTCATGCGCGACTCCGGAATCAGCCGGGGCGGGCCGGACCAGCCACCGCAGAGGATCTTGCCTTTGTCGCCCACAAAGAGAATGCCATTGTCTTCGAACTTGCGGCCTTCTTCCAGCTCCGGCGGACGCGGGGGCAGCTTGCCGCCGTCGTACCAGATCATCTTAACCGCCGGCCGGTCGCCCCGCGCGGGAAACTCGTACTTGATGATCGACCACTTGGGCAGGGTCTCGTCGTTCGTGCCGCTGGTCTCGGTCTCCACCGCCGTCGGGGCATCAAGATCGAGGCAGAAGAACGCGGGGTCTGCATTGTGAACCGCCATGTCGCCCATTGCCCCGCAGCCGAAATCCCACCAGCCGCGCCAGGCGAACGGCACGTAGGCATTGTGATAAGGCCGCCATTTGGCGGGCCCGAGCCACGTGTCCCAGTCGAGCGTTTTTGGAATCGGCGGCATGTCCTTGGGCCTGTCGATGCCCTGGGGCCAGATCGGCCGATCCGACCAGACGTGCGCCTCGCGAACGGTCCCGATCGCGCCATCGTGGATGAACTCGTAGGTCAGGCGAAGTCCGTCGCCCGCGTGGCCGCCCTGGCCCATCTGCGTCACGACCTTCATCTCCTTGGCGACTTCGGTCATGCGGCGGGCCTCGTAAATCGTATGGGCCATCGGCTTCTCGCAGTACACGTGTTTGCCAAGCTTCATGGCCATAATGGCCGCCGGGGCATGGCAATGGTCCGGCGTGGCGACCATCACCGCATCGATGTTCTTGTGCTCCTTGTCGAGCATCTTGCGGAAGTCTTTGTACTTCTTCGCGTTGGGGAACTTGTTGAACGTGTCGGCCGCCCGCTGGTCGTCGACATCGCACAGGGCGACGATGTTCTGGCTGCTCAGGGCGTTCATATCGCCGCCGCTCTGGCCGCCGACGCCGATGCCGGCGATGTTGAGCTTCTCGTTGGCCGAGCTTTGCCCGGCCCCGCCCAGCACTCGCTTGGGCACAAAGGTGAACGCCGCGACGGCTGCCGCCGCACCCATCAGATCACGCCGGGACAATGCCGGACCCTTCTCAGCCGTCTTCTTCTTCATATCCGCCGATCCGCTCATGTCATTTCCCCTCACTGCTCAACAAAGACCAGCAACGGGTGGCAGCGGCAAGGCCGAAGGCTTTGCCGATGGCGAATTAGATACACCATCGGCAAGCTGCGCTTGCCGCTGCCACCCAACCTTGACAACTTGTTACAAAGAGTCTGGCGCAATCGGTATCATTTAGACCTTCATTTCCAGCGGTCCCCAACCGTTGCGGGGCTCGCGCCAGGCCAGGTCGTTGATCTTCGGGTCGCTGATGATCTTCCCGGCTTCGTCCAGCTCGAGCTTCTTTCCCGCGCGGGCACAGAGGTTGCCGAGCTGGATGTTGGCGGCCATGGGACCCGAGTAGCCCCAGTTGGACTGACTGAACTCCCGCGGCTTCTCGCCCTTGCAGGCCATGAAGAACTCGGCGTGATGCCCCGGAGAGCGTTCCAGCAGTCTCGGAGGCGTGCCGAACTCCTTGTGCCGCGCCCGCGGGATCAGCATCGGCCGATTCCAATAGTCGTCCTCAACGAGCATCTTTCCCTTGGTGCCGATGATCAGGTTTCCCGTGCGCGGCAGCCTGCGATTGTCGGCCTTGAGTTCCTCCGGGTTCTCCGGCATAAAGGGCACAGGCTTTCCATCCTTATCCTTCTCCAGGCGATAGCCCTCGTACCAGTAGGTGGTGAACCCGGGCCGGCCGTCTTTCGCGCGGTAGGTGCTCTTGATCACCATGCCGGCTGGGAACTGATCCTTGACGGGTCCGGTCATGGTGACCGGCTCGGCGGTGGCCGCGTAACCCGGCTTCATGATCGCGTAGATTCCGTCGGTGGTGTGGCAGGCCATGTCGCCCAGTGCCCCCGAGCCGAAATCGACGAAGCCCCGCCATTTGAAAGGATGATAGACCTCCTTCTTGTAAGGACGCATCGGAGCCGGGCCGATCCAGGCCTCCCAGTCCAGAGTATCGGGTATAGGGTCCGACCCTTCCGGACGGTCACCGCCTTGAGGCCAGATCGGACGATTCGTCCAAGTGTGAAACTCCAGGATGTCACCGATGGCACCGGCCTTGATGTATTCGTATGCCAGCCGCCATCCCTCGTCGGCATGGCCCTGGTTGCCCATCTGGGTGACGACCTTGGGATTCTTGGCGTAGGCGGCCGCCAGCAGTTGGGCCTCGCGAACCGACCAAGTCAGCGGCTTCTCCGTGTAGCAGTGGATGCCCATGGAAACGGCGGTCATCGACGGGGCGAAATGGCTGTGATCCGGAGTCGCCACGAAAACAACATCGAGCTGCTTGGCGTGCTTTTCGAAGACCTTGCGCCAATCCGTGTACCCGGCTGCCTGCTCCCAGCCTTTGCGGCCGAGGACTCCGTTCCACCGGCCCTTGTCGATCTCTGCGAAGGCGATGCACTGAAGGCCGGCATTATAGCTAGCGTCCGTGTGGCCTTCAGCCCGTCCACCAACAGCGATAAACCCCACTTGAAGCTTCTCGTTGAGTCCCTGGGCCCGGATGAGGCGCGGGAAGCCGATAGTACACGTGGTTCCGACGGCAACGGTGCCTTTGATAAACTGGCGACGTGTGATGTTCGACATGAGCTTGGCTCCTTTACTTATAGAGTGAAAGAATCGATCCCCAAAAATGTTGTCTACAGCGACCAGCCGTCGCGATACTTCGGCCGGACGAAACCATTGGCCGCTTCGTCGTTGGTCATGCGCATGTTCTCGCCGTCCCACTCCAGCACCTTGTCCGGATTGAGCACGGCCAAGTTGCCCATGACGACCGTCTCGGTGAAGGGGCCGGAGTAGTCGAAGTTGGAGCTGGCGGCCGGCCCGCCCTTGCACGCATTGATCCAGTCCTTCTCGTGACCGCCCACACCGCCCTCGACCCGGCGAATCGTCTTCGGCGGTCGCTTGTAGGCCTTCATCTTGCTCTCGGGGAAGATGCGGGGATTCTCGCTGTACGTGTCGCAGATGAGCTTGCCCTTGTCCCCGACGAAGATGGTGCCGCTTTCGGGAATCTTGCGTCCCGGCTCGAGATCGTCGGGCCGCTCCGGCAGGATGCCCCCGTCATACCAATGCAGCTTCACAGGCGGCATGCTCCCACGAGCGGGGAACTGATAATGCACGACCTCGGCCGAAGGGTACGTCTCCTTGTTGTCAAACCGCGTCCACATCTGCTTGACTTCCCAGGAGTGGCTGGCCTGGACGCTCACGGGGTACTTCAGCTTCAGCGACCAGAACGCCGCGTCCATCACGTGGCATCCCATATCACCCAAGGCGCCTGCGCCGAAGTCGATCCACGCGCGCCAGTTGAACGGCAGGTACGCCGGGTTGTACGGTCGCATCGGCGACGGGCCCACCCACAGATCCCAGTCCAGGCCCTCCGGCACCGGGGGAGTATCCTTGGGTCGGTCGATCCCCTGCGGCCACACCGGGCGGTTCGTCCAGCAGTGCACCTCGCGCACGTCCCCGATCGCGCCGTCTTGGATCCATTCGCAGACCAGCCTGACTTCCTCGCTGGAGTGGCCCTGGTTGCCCATCTGCGTCTGCACCTTGTACTTGCGGGCCGCCTCGGTCAACATGCGGGCCTCCCACACGGTGCGTGTCAGCGGCTTCTGGACGTAGACGTGCTTGCCCCGCTGCATGGCGGCCATCGCGACAACGGCATGCAAGTGGTCCGGCGTCGCGACGATCACCGCGTCAATGTCTTTCTGCTCGTCGAGCATCTTGCGGAAGTCCGTCCACTGGCGGGCATTGGGGTACTTCTGAAAGACGCCGGCAGAGTACTTGGCGTCCACGTCGCACAGGGCCACGATGTTGGCGCCCGCATCGGCGCAGGCGGCGACGTTATTCTGCCCCATGCCGCCGATGCCGACGCCGGCGATATTGAGCTTATCGCTCGGCGGCTTGTTGCCCTGGCCGCCCAAGACGTGCCGGGGCACGATGGTAAATACCGCGACCGCGGCGGCGGCACCCATGAAATCACGACGCGAAAGCCTCTTACCTCTCCTCACTCTGGTCTTCTTCTCCATATCTGTTGACCTCAAAAACGCCTGTCAATTCACTTTGCCGATCCAACTTTACTGTGGCTCCGATTTCACACCATCGAGCTTGCCGCCGTCGGGACTGCGGAACCGCAGGATCAGGGCCCATTCGCCGCCGCCCTGCGTCAGTTTCACCAGCAGCGGATTCCAGCCCTCTTTGAGCGTCACATTGGCCTTATCCTCTGCGGGTGTCGCCGGCCGGACCGCGTTGTTGGCGTGCACGAGCTGGCCGTTGAGCCAGACCTTCACGCCGTCGTCGCTGCCAAGCTCCATTTGTGCTTTCTGCTCTTTGGGCGACCAGACCCGCGCCCGCAGGTAGGCGACGCGATTGTCGCCGGCCATGGCGGCATCTTTCTGCAGCTCCAGCAACCCGGGCTGATCGGCGTTCGTCCCGGCGGACACGATCCGCCAGGCGGCCTGCTGACCTTCCTGCTCGGGTGCAAACGGCACGTCGAACAGTCCCGGCCCATCCACATCGTCTTTCACGTACGGGCCGCTCACCTGCCAGACGGCGATGTAGTCCTCGAACCGGTCGGCCTTACTCATGATCTGCTTTGCCTGATCGCGGATCACATCGTTCTTCGTGCTCTCGATCACCTTCTGGAGCACTTCCTTGGTTCGCTGCGGATAACCGGCGCTTGTCGTCTGGGCGATCTGGACGGCCGCCGATTCCGCCTCCAGGTGTAGCGTCAGGTCGTCGAGATAGGCGGCCGCCAGGTTCAGTGCGGCCAGCGACTTCGTCGCCGCCAGGCCCGAGAGCACGCGTTTCTTCTCCGCCGCATCGCCGGCCAGGTCCATCGCCTTTTTATAGAGGTCAATGGTTTCTTCCGGCGACCGGCCACTGTCGAGAGCGAGCAGCCGGACAAAGCCGCGAAGCGCCAGGACCTTGTGCACCTTGTTCTCGGCGCTCTGCGCCACTTTGAGCAGATCGGGCACAGGCTCCGGCGTCGGCCAGTCGGACAGGGCGCGAATCGCCGCGTCCTGGATCTCCGGCTCGCGATTGGTCAGAGCGGTTTGCAGCGTCGGCAGCGCGCTGCTGTCGCCGATCCGTCCGAGCACACGGAGCAGCGATGCCCGGCCCGGAACATCTTTGACATTCGGCAGCACAGCCAGCACGGCCGACGCCTGACGCGACTTGTCTTCGATCTTGTGCGCGACCGCAGCCACCACCTTCTCCGCCTCGCCGCGGTCCGACTCGCTCTTGGCTTCCAGCAGCAGGGTCACAAGCGCCGGCACATCTTCGCCTTTGGCGATGACCCTGAGGACCTTGAGCGATTCCAGCCGGACCTTGCGGTCCTCATCTCTGGCGGCCTTGAGCAGAGTCTCCATCGACCCGGCGATGTTGCGCTCGCCGACGGCGCCGATCAACTCGACTTTCACTGCCGGCGCCGCCGAAGGAACGCTCTGCAGGATGGCCGTATCGACCTCCTGGCCTCGGAGCCGATACAGACTCTCGCGGGCTGCTTTCTGCTCGGCGCCTTTGACGCCGGCCGCCCGCTCGGCCAACATCGCGACATTCGCAGGACCGCCCAACTGCCCGATCGCTTTGATCGCCGCCACGCGAACGGATTCATCCGGCGACTTGCCCGCTTCGATGACCGCCGGCAGCGCCAGAGCGTCGCCCCGGTCGGCCAGCGCCGCGAGCAGTTGGACCTGTCCGGACACAGCCAGCCCCGGCAGCTCCTGCGCCAGGGCCCTGGTGACCTCGGGGCCGGGGATGTCCCGCACGATGGCGATGGCGCCGCTCTGCATCGTGGGATCGTCGCTCTTGAGCGCGTCGATCACCATCTTGATGATATCCTGGTTGCCCTCGTCCGCCACAGCGGTCGAAACGATGGCGCCGACCAGACCCGCGGCAAACGCCGCAACCAACGATAACCACAGTCCTTTTGATCGCCAAACCATACCTGCAATCCTGTTCAAACACAGACTCCTTTACAGAGTCGCAGCCGGGCGACACTCTATCTGCAAGGCACAACGCCACGTTCATGCCTCGCGCGGACACGCTCGAACGATTCAAGAGCCACACCTGCGCGACCGCAGGTACAACACCTGACCATGAGGAGGATGACCTCACCCTCGCGCAGTCGGGAATTGCCCGTGCCACCAGGCGCTTTTGCCGATGACTACCTGTTGCCGCCGCGTGCGCCGCCGGCGATCCCTTTCATGGCCGCCGAGCGAACCAGTGACGGCACGCCTTCTTTGTTCAGACTGATATAGATCTTGTTGGCCCCGGTCTTGTCGCCCGCCGCCGCCATCTTGTCCGCGATCCTCAGCAAGGCGTCGTAGACCAGCATCTTCTGATTGTCCGGGGCGCCGGCGAGGGCCTTGTCCAGCCCCTTCAGGGCGTCGGGCCCGCCGATCTTGCCCAGCGCGCTGATCGCGGCGCCGGCCAAGACGCGGTCCGAGTTGTCCACGAGCTTGGCGATCTCGCCGGCGGCGGCCTTCGTGCCGCGCTCGCCGAGACTGTTGACGATTCCGATCCTGGCCTTGCCCTCGGCCTTGGGCAGGGCATCGAGCAGCGCCTTGTCCGCCGCCTCGCCCGGGATCCGCTCCAGGGCATAGCGGGCCATATCCGAGTATTCCTGGTTGGTCAGCATGGGGGCCAGCGCCGGCACCGACTGCTGCGTCCCGATGATGCTCAGCTCACGGCAGGCGTACCGCTTGCCCGCGTACTTCGCATCCGACTTGAGCACGTCGTCCAGCGACGTCTCGAATTTCTTCAGTTCCTCGGGCTTGCCGTAGGCCTTGCGGATCTCATCGCTGATCTCCGTCAAGGGCTGGCGGCTGTCCCCGAAGTCATAGGTCTTGAGCTTCTCCCAGTTCCCACCTGCCGTCTGCTGCGCCATATTCTGCTCCTTTGCTGATCCTATTGGTTTTGTCGGCACTTTGAAATCGCCCATGGCGAATTGGATGCCACGCAGATAATGTTCGAGAATCGGCGTGTTCATGAAGATGTGGTCGTTGTGACCCAGCGAGCAATAGAAAAGCCGGCCCTTGCTCCAGTCCTTGATCCAGGTAATGCCGGTGTCCTTGTCGCTGTCTTTGAGTCCGCTGACGCCGCTGGTCGCCGGGTCGCTCATGTCCAGGCTCATCAGAACAAGCTGCTTATCGCGCGAGTACAGAGGCGGCTCCGTCCGATAGATCTCATCGTTGACCTTGAAGCCCTGGCCTTTGAACGGCACCAGCAGCGGATGATCGGGCACGTCGAGCTTGATCGCCACCGTGCTGCCGCCGCCCCAGGGATGGCCGCTGAACTTGTTGCCCATCATCTCCTGGGCCTCCGGCCACTGATAAAAGTTGTCGGCGGCGGCGTGAATGCCGACGATGCCCTTGCCGTTCTTGATGAATTCCATCAGGGCCTGGCATCGCTCCGGCGTCGTCTTCGGATCGAACTTCAGACTCGTCGTATTGTTCAGGCAGATCACATCGAACTGCTTGAGCGTGTCGGCCGTGAAGACGGAATAATCGTCGGTCACCGCCGTCACTTCAAACGCGCCGGTCTTCTGGCCCATGATCTTCAGGGCTTCGTTCGCCACCGGGATCACCGTGTGGAAGAATGTCTCGCAACGCCAGAACACCAGCATCTTGCGAGGCTTCTCGGGCGTGACCACGGCCTTGGTCGGCATGGCCGCCGTGATCTTGGCGATCTCTTCCGGCTTGATCTCCCGCAGCTTCTGCGGCGACTGCGCCCACAGCGTCCCAACCATCAGCGACAAACAGAAGCCCGCAAGCAACACCGCAGCCATCATTCTCGATCTCATCATGTTCGCTCCTTTCCCATTTGCAGGGTGTGCACCGCACACCTCTCTTCCGCAGGCAAGGGTGTGCGTTGCACACCCTACCCTGCTTCCTATCTCATGTCATCCCCGCAAAAGCGGGAATCCAGTCCTTCGTAGCATGGGCATCTTGCCCATGAGTCGCAGGGCCATCTTGGCCCTGCATATCATTATTCTTCCACGGGCGAGACGCCCGTGCTACGTTCTACAGATGCCACGGGGCGCGCATCGGCCGTGACAGCAGCCGGCTGGCCTCCGGATCGTTGACAAAATCTTCTCTCACAGGGTCCCACCGGACTTTGCGCTCCATCAGCATGGCGATCTCACCTAACAGACCCACGCTGATCGAGCGGCACGCCACCTCGATTGGCGTGATCGTCTTCTTGCGGGACTTCACGCAATCCAGGAAGTTCTGATGGTGGTCGCGGCTCTCGTACAGCCGGTCCTCATTGGGGCCGATGGTCTCATTCCACAGTTCCGGCGGGTTCGTCGCCTGCCGGCCGCGATCGACGTGGACCCAGCCCTTCTCGCCGTACCAGACCGTCCCCATCCCCTTGGGCACCTGCCGGTCGTTCGCCACGACCATCTCCAGCCCGTCGGCGTACTTGCAGGTGAACTTGTACGCCGTCGGGACGTTGAAGATGCCGTCCTTCGGATAGACCCCTTTGCCCTCGATCTCGACCGGGCCGGTGTCGTCGAACCCCAGGCCCCAGTGGGCGATGTCGATATGGTGGCCTGCCCAGTCAGTCAGTTGGCCGCCGGAGTAGTCCATGATCCAGCGCCAGTCCCAATGATAGACGCCGCGGAACGGGACCCACGGGGCTGGCCCCAGCCAGAAATCCCAATCCAGGCCTTCCGGCACCGGCACCACAGGCTTATTGTCGCTGCCGCCGCCGGTGGGCAGGCCCACCTCCACTCGGGTGACCTTGCCGATCCGTCCATTGCGGACAAGCTCGGCGCCGTGATGGAAGTTCGCGACGGAGCGCTGCCAGCTCCCGGTTTGCCAGATCCGGCCGTAGCGGTTCACAGTATCGCGCATCACCTTGGCCTCGTGGATCGTGCGGGCCAGGGGCTTCTCGCCGTACATGTCCTTGCCCGCCTCGGCCGCCAGGATCACTGGAATCGAGTGCCAATGGTCCGGCGTCGCCAGCGACAGCGCGTCGATATCCTTCCTCGCGATGATCTCGTGAAAATCGCGGTAGATCACGCAGTCCGAGTTGCCGTACGCCTTGTCCACGATCCTTTTGGCCTTCTCGGCGTTGCGCTGGTCCACGTCGCAGACGGCCACGACCTGGGCGTCCTTCCGCTTGCCCAGGAAGTTCTGCATGTTCCCGGTGCCCTGGCCTCCGACGCCGATGCAGCCCATGACGATGCGCTCGCTCGGCGGCGAGGCCCCGTCCGCCCCCAGCGCCGACGAGCTGATAATGTACGGGAAGCCCACGATGCCCGCGGAGATCCCGGCCGCATCTCTCAGGAACCGCCGGCGTGATACGTTTCTGTTCGCCATTGATGATTCTCCTCAGTTCATGTCATATCTGCCAGGGGCTGCGCATCGCGCGCGACAGCAGCCGGTTGGCCTCGTCGTCGCCGATGAACACCTCCCGCTTCGGGTCCCACTTGAGCAGCCGCTTCAGCTTGTAGGCGATATTGCCCAGGTGACAGACCGTCACCGAGCTGGCCCCGATCTCGATCTTGCAGATCGGGTCGCTGCGCTTGCGGATGGCGTCAAGCCAGTCGGTGTAATGGTTTTTGCTGTCGTAGAGATGTATCTGATCGGCGCCGATCTTCTGGTCTTTCAGCGTGTCCGGTGTCGTCTTGAGATAGCCGCGATTGACCTCGACCTTGCCCTTGGTGCCCTCGAAGAGGACTCCGTTGACGCGAGCGTCGCCTGCCCTGCCGCCATGGGTCATCGGGATGCCGTTGGCATACTTGTAGGTGAGGTCCTTGTACTCTTTGCCGTCGGGCGGAATGATCTCGACCGGACCAGTGCCGTCCATTCCGAGTCCCCACTGGGCGATATCGAAATGATGAGCGCCCCAGTCGGTCATGCCGCCGCCGCCGTAGTAGCTGTAATAGCGCCAGTTGGGGAAGCCGTCGAAACTGATGTGCGGCGCCAGGTCATTGTTGTAGGGCCGCCACATCGCCGGGCCCACCCACATGTCCCAGTCGAGGTAATCGGGCACGGGCTGTGGCGGCAGCACCTTATCCTCGGGCGGCCCGCCGACGTTGACCGTCACGTGCTGAATGTCGCCGATGTAGCCGTTTCGCACCAACTCGCAGGCAAACCGGAACTCCTGCGACGACCGCTGCATACTGCCGGTCTGAAAGATGCGGTTGTACTTGCGGACCGCGTTGACCATCGCCCGGGCTTCGGCAATCGTCTGCGACAGCGGCTTTTCACAGTACACGTCTTTGCCAGCCTTGCACGATTCGATGACGGTGACCGCGTGCCAGTGGTCCGGCGTGGAAATCACGACGGCGTCAATATCGTTGCGGGCCAGCAGATCGCGAAAATCAGCATAAGCCGCACAGCCTTTATAGGACCCGACGTTCCTGTCGGCGTAGTGCTTCTCGACGATCCCCTTGCTGCTGCGCTCGAGTTTGAGTTTGTCCACGTCGCAGGCCGCCACGACCTGCGTGCCGGGCGAGCCAAGGAACGACCGCATCAGGTGCTGGCTCTGCTTGCCGCAGCCGATGAACCCCAGGACAATCCGGTTGCTCGGCGCCTCGGCCCCAAACACCGACGACGGCACGACATAGGGCAAGCCGGTAATCGCCGCCGCCGTGCCCGCCGCCGCCCGGATGAAATCGCGTCGATTCAAGTTCTTCTGAATCACTCAACTACCCTCTCACAACTTACAGGTACCAGGGACTTCGGTAGGCCCGGCCGAGCATCTGCGTGGCGGTCGGATCGCCGATAATCTCTTCGGTATCAGGGTTGAAATGAATCTTTCGGCCCAGCCACGTGGCGACTCGGCCGAGATGGCCGGGCGTCGCGGAACGGTGGGCCGTCTCGCAGGGCGTGATCGTCTCCTTGCGGCTGCGGATGCAGTCCAGGAAGTTGCGCCAGTGGCCCGGCGATTCGTAAAGGCGGACGTCGTTCGGCCCAAGCTTTTCGTCCTTCAGCGACTTTGGCTCGGTTTCGACCTGGTTGCCGCGATCGACCCAGACCCAGCCCTTGTCGCCGATCCACTTGGTTCCGCCGCGGATGTCGTTGTGGCCACCGGCAATGATCATGGTGATGCCATCGCGGTACTTGGCCGTCAGGCGGTATCGGGTGGGACTGTCGTAGAGCCCGTCTTTGGGGTACTCGCCGGTGCCCTCGATCTCCAGTGGACCGGTGTTGTCGAAGCCCAGGCCCCAGTGGGCGATGTCCACATGATGGCCGATCCAGTCCATGAGCTGCCCGCCGCCGTAGTCGAGGACCCATCGCCAGTTCTTCGGCAGCAGAGCGACCCGGTACGGCGTGTACGGGGCCGGGCCGACCCACATGTCATAGTTGAGCCCCTCCGGCGGAGGCACAATCTGCTCCTTGCCCGCGGTGCCGGCGAAATCGGCATGTCCCGAGGGCAATCCGACCTGGACAGTGTGAATTTTACCGATTCGGCCGTTGCGGACCAGCTCGCAGGCGAAGCGGAAATGGGCCTCGGAACGCTGCCAGCTCCCGGTCTGCCAGATCCGGCCGTACTTCTTGACCGCGTCGCACATCGCCCGGCCCTCGCGGAGGTCGTGCGAAAGGGGCTTTTCGCCGAAAATGTCCTTGCCCGAGCGGGCCGCCTCGATCGCCGGGATCGCGTGCCAGTGGTCGGGCAGACCCAGCGACACGGCGTCGATGTCCTTGCGGGCCAGCAACTCGCGGAAATCCGCATAAGCCGCACAATCCTGACTGCCGTACTTCTTATTGACGGCATTGACCGCCCCCTGGAGCGTATTCTTATCCACGTCGCAAATGGCGACGATCCGGCAGTCCTTCTCCTGGAGGAACTGGCCCATGTTGGACCCGCCCTGCCAGCCGACGCCGATGCAGCCCATCGTGATTCGCTCGCTCGGCGCGACATTGCCCTCCCTGCCAAGAGCCGAAGCGCTGATGATGTATGGAAATGCCACTGCCCCCGCGGCGGTCCCGGCGACCCCGCTGAGGAATTGCCGCCGGCTCACGTTCTGGCTCATACTCATACCTGCCGCCTTTTCATCCACGTGTGTAACCAGTGGCGGGTGGCAGCGTCGGGTCCGTTCATAATGACGCCGTAAGGCGTTTCTCTTCGTAGGTCGTGTGTCCCCGCACGACTTCTTCAGGCGACCGAGGACGCTCGCCCTACACGGAGAACCCAATGCCCTTACGGGCACACTACAAACAAAGGCGTTCGGCCCTGACGTTGCAGCCCTCAATTCTGTCACTATATGTGCCTAGGGTGCCACGTCCATGCTTGCGTGGACATGCTTTGCCGGCCGGAGAGGCATGCTTACGCGAGCGTAAGCATGGCACCCAGCGTTACAGCCACTACTGTTACTTCTTCTCGAACGCCGCATCGAACGCCACTTGCGACGGCTTGAAGTCGGCCTTTTTGATGAACTGGACGGCCTCGGCCGCTCCATGCTCGCGGTCCATCCGGCTGTCTTCCCACTCGATCGACAGCGGGCCCTGGTAGCCGATGTCGTTGAGAGCCACGACGATCTCTTCGAAATTGATGTCGCCATGGCCAATGGAGCGGAAGTCCCAGTACCGGCGGGGATCGGCGAACTCGGTATGGCCGCCGAACACGCCCACGGTGCCGTCCCCGTGGCCCCACCACACGTCTTTCATGTGGCAATGGAAGACGCGGTCCGGGAACGTGCGAATAAACTTCACGTAATCGACGCCCTGGTATCCGAGGTGGCTCGGATCGTAGTTGAAGCCAAAGGACTTGTGCTTCTTGACGGCGTCGATGGCCCGCTGCGCCGAGGCGATATCGAACGCGATCTCCGTCGGGTGCACTTCCAGGGCGAATTTGACGCCCTCGTTCTTGAAGGCATCGAGGATGGGAATGAATCGCTTGGCGAGGTCGTCATATCCGGCCTGGATCATTTCTTTGGAGGCCGGTGGGAACGAGTACACCATATGCCAGATGGAGCTGCCGGTGAACCCGTTGACGACCTTGACGCCGAGCTTTTTGGCCGCCTTGGCCGCGTCGATCATGTTCTGGGCCGCCCGCTGCCGCACGCCCTCGGGCTTGCCATCGCCCCAGATCGCCGGCGAAAGGATCGCCTTGTGACGCCCGTCGATGTTGTCGCAGATGCACTGGCCGACCAGGTGGTTCGAGATGGCGAACACCTTCAGGCCGTACTTGTCAAGCATCGCTCGCTTCGCCTTGCAGTAGTTGTCGTCCTTCAGGGCCTTGTCGATCTCGAAGTGGTCGCCCCAGCAGGCCAGCTCCAGCCCGTCGTAGCCCCAACTCTTTGCCTTCTGCGCCAGTGTCTCCAGCGGAAGGTCCGCCCATTGACCGGTGAATAACGTGACTGGTCTAGCCATCTCGAAACCTCCTTATCCAACCAAGATTCGAAGCCTTCTGCAAAGCGCCTTTTCGTATGAAAGAACGCTTACAATCCCCTCTTTATTGCGAGCTCACCCGTCCAGCCTGCATGGAGCCCCGGCTCGGCGTGGCCCATTCTTCGACTGCCAGCCTCGGTGCGCTCAATCGAACCAAGGCACTCAGCGGCCGAAGTCCGGGTCACGCGACGGACAATCCAGTACGATGCCTCGTCCGGCGCGTCATGCAGCGGCACGAAAAGCACCTGCCCTCCATGGGCGCTAAAGGTGTATCATTATACAGACCGTGGGAACGCCCGCAACGCTAAATCCGGCCAAAATGCCCCCCGTGACGGGGGACTTTCGTAGGTTTACTCTGATCTGTCGCCCTGCCGAAATCTGCCACCGGCGTTTGATCGTTCTGAGAGGGTATTTGAAAGTGGCACAGGCATCCTGCGCATGTGCATCACGGCCCTGTCGCCTGTAGAGGAGATTCAGAAACCTGTGGCGGGCCGCCGGCAGGGAGTTTCCCGCTTTTGAGCCGCCAGCATGATTCATGGTGCTTGCTGGCGAAGGTTGCTCGGAGATGGCGGCAGCCGCGACCATGCTGGAGGCCCAAAGCGATAAACTCCCGCCGCGAAGCGGTGGAATCGTTGGCCCGCGGGAGACGGCCTCCTGATTCCCACGGCCCGATCTCAAGCCCCAGCTACGGCCGCAACTCGACTTTGGTCCAGCCGGCCTTGTGCTCGTCGAACATCCGGTAGGCGTCGATGGCGGATACCAGCGGCCGCTCCTGTGTGATGATCCGCTCCGGCTTGACCGCCCCGCAGGAAACGATCTGCATCAGCTCGGGGATGTACTTGCGGTGATTGCAGTTGCCCATGTGAATCGTCAGGTTCTTGTTCATCGCCTTGCCGATGGGGAAGAACCGCATGTTCTCCGGATAGACGCCGATGATGCAGATCGTCCCGGCTTTGGCCACCGCCTGGACCGCCCATTGCAGCGCCTGCGAGGGCGCGTCGCCCGGATGCCACTGCTTGCCCGTCTTCTCTTCCGCAAACCGCTCCGGGGCCAGCTCTTGCACTTCCTCGTCGAACTGCTGCTGCAATTGCTCGGAGACAGCCACCTCGGGCGGGCTGTGGGGGTGCATGGCGTCGATGCCGACGGCATCGATCGCGCGGTCCGTGCCGATGCCGCCGGTCAGGTCCATGATCGTATCGACGGCGTTCTCCTGCTCGAAGTTGATGGCCTCGGCCCCGTTGTTGCGGGCCTGCTCCAGCCGCGAGTCGATGCAGTCCACCGCCAGCACCCGCCCGGCCCCTTTGAGCAACGCGCTGATGATGGCGAACTGGCCCACCGGCCCGCAGCCGAAGATTGCCACCGTATGACCCGGGTGGATGTGCGCGAGGTCAGCCCCGAAGTAGCCCGTCGGGAAGATATCCGAGAGCATCAGCGCCTGCTCATCGGTCACCCAATCCGGCACTTTGACCATGCCGACGTTGGCGTACGGCACGCGCGCCAGCTCCGCCTGTAGGCCATCGATCGAGCCGCTCGCCTTGGGTCCGCCGAAGAAGCAGGTTCCCGCGTCCGGCCCATTCGGATTGGCGTTGTCGCACTGAGAGAAGTACCCCGCGCGGCAGTAGGAGCAATACCCGCAGGCAATCGTCGAGGCGATCACCACGCGGTCACCGACGGCGAAGTTGCGCACGTTGCTGCCCACCTCCTCGACGATGCCGACGGCCTCGTGGCCGAGAATCGTGCCCGGCTCCATGCCCGGCATCGTGCCGCGCACCATGTGCAGGTCCGTCCCGCAGATCGCCGAGCCGGTGATCCGCACGATCGCGTCGTTGGGATCCTCAATCCTCGGCTCCGGAACGTCCTCCAAACGGATATCGCCCACATCCTGATATACGACCGCTTTCATAACGTCCTCCCTGTCGCAAATAAGGGGTTCCACAAAATGGAGTCTCGCGGGAGACCCGTGCAGAAACCTTCCCGCCGACAAATTTGAATCCAAGCATCCAGGAAACCGAGAATACACCGCCTGCCTCACCGGCAGAATGAGCATATCCCCCAATCGCCCCCTCCAAATTGCCCACAGCCCCGCTTGCCCGCCATCCTCGTGAAGCTGCCGGGCCTCTCCCAAGGCACAGAGCAAGGGGCGACCCTCAAAATTCCCCAGAGATTTCCACTTCGCAGCTTTCGCGGTCTCTCCCTGCCCCCTGACCCCTGAAAGCCGATCCCTGACCCCTTCTTTCACGCTTTCTTCTTATCTCCCCTCCCTTTCCAGCCGATAGAACCGTAGCGGCAATTTCTTGCATCTTCGATGAGACCAGCAAGGTATCGATTCCGGGTTATTGATGGTTGGTGGAGAGGCATGGGGCGCTCGTGCAGGCGAATGCCGAAGCCAAGTCAGGAAGCCGGCACAGCACAACTCCATAGCGAAGGAGAATCACCATGATAAAGGAATTGAGCGAAGAGACTCTTGATGTCTGCGTGTGTGCCATTCATAAGGGAGCGCTACCTTACATAGCGCACTGCCTTCGGCTTGAGTTGATTGGTGAGGGCCAAACAAGGCAACAGGCGATATCGAGACTTGAAGGACTCATAAAGCTCCAGTGCAGGACTTACCAGAGCGAGGCAGTGAGCTTGTGGTTGGGGGACGTCGATTCGCAGTGGGAGGAATATCATATCAAGGCCACTGGAATTCCCGAGGAGAGGGTCCTTGATGTCCGAGGGCACACCAACGACGAGACCGTTCAGCTTCGCCTAAGCGTCCGCACAAGTCACACAATGATCCGCAACACGGACGCATGGCCCACAGAATGTCCGCTGGGCGTACTCAGCGATCTCTTGAGTGCAAGAGGTATCTCTTGCATTTCAGACGAACCTGGTCATGTCCACCTTGTGGGCCGCTGGCAAAATGCATCAGACGCCCCCCCGCAGGCCTACCCATTTCACGTGCCGTCGGACAGGAGCGTGGCGTGGTACCACCTTAGAGCCATTGCACGCCGTTTTGGACTGGATGATCTGAAAACAATACTCGGTGTCGCTCTCGGGCCCCAACAAATGATACCTGGGGACAGCATATTCAATTCAAGACCGAAATAAGTAAGGTCTCCTGGAATAGCAGAAGTGCACCCAGGCGATGACCAGCATGTGGAGGACGAAGGAACCATGCAACCAAAGACGCGACTGAAAGCAGAGGTGTTGGCCCTTCTATGCGTTGTACTCCTCTGGGCTGTGAACCTCAAGACAGACTGTGTGCCTCGTGTGGCTGCGGGAGCACTCAGGCAGGTGGTCAAAGTCGCTCCCAATTGGGAGAAATGGTCCGGAGAATCGACCCAGCAGGAAAATGCGTCCGACCAGTACAACCGTGGCATGGGTTACTACAACGGCCAAGGTGTTCCCCAGGACTACAAAGAGGCGGCCAAATGGTTCGGGAAAGCCGCTGAGCAGGGAGACGCAGGCGGCCAGTTCATGCTTGGCTGGATGTACGCCCACGGCGAAGGGGTACCCCATGACTACCAGGAGGCAGTGAAATGGTCCAGGAAAGCGGCTCAGCAGGGAGATGCAGAAGGCCAGGCCCAACTTGGCTGGATGTACGCCCACGGCGAAGGGGTTCCCCGGGACTACCAAGAGGCAGTGAAATGGTTCGGGAAAGCCGCTGAGCAGGGAGACGCAGGCGGCCAGTTCATGCTTGGCGGCATGTACGCCAACGGCAATGGTGTCTCCCAGGACTACAAAGAGGCGGCCAAATGGTTCACGAAAGCGGCTGAGCAGGGACATGCGGTCGCCCAGTCCCGACTTGGGTGGATGTACGCCCACGGCAAAGGGGTTCCCCAGGACTACCAGGAGGCAGTGAAATGGTCCAGGAAAGCGGCCGAGCAGGGAGACGCAAGCGGTCAGTTCATGCTTGGCGTGATGTACCATAACGGCCAAGGTGTTTCCAAGGACTACCAAGAGGCCGTGAAATGGTTCAGGAAAGCGGCGGAGCAGGGACATACCTACGCCCAGTCCCAACTTGGCTGCATGTACGCCTACGGCCAAGGTGTTCCCCAGAACGACCAAGAGGCAGTGAAATGGTGTACGAAATCGGCTGCGGAGGGAGACGCGGACGGCCAATGCAACCTTGGCGTGATGTACGCCAAAGGCAAAGGTGTTCCGCAAGACCCCAAAGAGGCAGTGAAGTGGTTTAGGAAATCGGCCGAGCAGGGAGACGCAGGCGGCCAGTTCATGCTTGGCGGCATGTATGCCAACGGCAATGGTGTCCCCCAGGACTACAAAGAGGCGGCCAAATGGTACACGAAAGCCGCTGAACAGGGGTATGCAGAGGCCCAGTTCAATCTGGGTCTGATGTACTATAACGGTGAGGGATTTCAGCGGGATTACGGGGAGGCAGCCAAATGGTACACAGAAGCTGGCGCCCAAGGTTTTGTTAAAGCCCAGTTCAACCTAGCTTTGATGTATTATGAAGCCGAAGGACTTCCGCGGGATTACAGAGAGGCAGCCAAATGGTACAGAGAAGCTGCCACCGAGGGTTCAGTTAAAGCCCAATTCAATCTGGGTTTAATGTATTATAAAGGCGAAGGGGTACCACAAGACCACAAAGAGGCGGCCAAGTGGATCACGAAAGCTGCCGAAGGGGGACAGGCGATTGCCCAGTTCGATCTTGGTCTGATGTACTGCAAAGGCGAAAGACTTCCGAAGGACA
>Ga0315277_10001581_pt1 | contig 32983 bp, 21 predicted proteins | sample YL17G05_15_MG_FD_203695 | JGI IMG/M metagenome (GOLD analysis project Ga0315277, IMG submission 203695) | Sediment microbial communities from Yellowstone Lake, YNP, Wyoming, USA - YL17G05_15 | ecosystem: Environmental > Aquatic > Freshwater > Lake > Sediment | place: USA: Wyoming | collected...
AGGCCGGGCGGACAAGACGAAGGTATGGCCCGAACCGCACCCTGCTGAGGCTTTGGCCCCAGAGGAAATGCCCCCAATCTGCGAGAACGGGTCCGGACGTTGCCGTGTTGCCGGCACATCAGACGCGCATCATCGGACATTATCGCCCCCCCAAGGCAATGACCATATGAACGCAACATGCGGTCTCGTTGAGACTTAGGTATCGGTACGACTGGAATCGGACTGGGGATTTCCTGTATTCAGGCGCGTAACGCCCCTTCCCGTTTTCCAAAAGCTCCGGTCCCGGGCATTATCGTCGAAAGTGGATTGCGCAAAGGGCAGGGGGGACGTAGGTCGGTGGCGCCGGAAACCAGCATGGCGTCGGCCGCACGCCTTTGCCGGGCGTTCGCTTCGCCGGCAGTGCCGGGGGGCGGACGTCCCGCAACGATTCCTTCTCGAACCGCGGAATCCTCAATGCCACCGTGGACTGCTCACGCTGCGACGACGCTCTGCCTCTTGGGCGGCCCCGCCGCCGACCGATGTGCGGACCCCGCGTAGCCCGGACGCCTGCGTGCTCGCCCCGTGCCCCTGGAAGCGAGACTGGGAACGGGCCGGGACCCCGCCCACCATTGACACGTTCGGGCTCGCGCCATACAATTAGATTATCTAATGATTAGAAGGAGAAACCATGTCTGCCTCGCCCGACGATTGTGGTCGCCAAGTGCTGGAAGTCGTGCCGCTGGTGATGCGCGCCATCCGCGCAGAGATGCGCAGCCATCGCGCGTCCAATATCTCCGTGCCGCAGTTCCGCGGCATGGCGTTCTTGAGCCGCCACGAGGGCGCGTCGCTCTCGGACGTCGCCGAGCACGTCGGCCTGACGCTGCCGTCGATGTCCAACATGGTCGACCGGCTGGTGGACCGCGGCCTCGTGACGCGCCACACTCGCGCCGAGGACCGCCGCCGCCTGACGCTGTCGCTCACCCGGCAGGGGCGGACGATGCTCGAGTCGGCGCGCGCCGCGACCCAGTCGTCTCTGGCCGCGCGGCTGGCGGCGCTCTCACCGTCGGACCGCCAGGCGGTTCGGCGCGCGATGGAGCTTCTGAGAGGCGCCTTCACGCCCGGCCGCCAGGCCGAGGCCGCGGCCAGGAGGTAATCTCATGCACATTCTGGAGACGGACGCGCTCACCCGCTGCTTCGGCAAACTGAAGGCGGTCGACGCGTTCACCGTGTCGGTCGAAGCCGGCGAAGTGTTCGGCCTGCTCGGCCCGAACGGCGCCGGCAAGACTACGGTCATCAAGATGCTGACGACGCTCTTGCCTCCGACTTCGGGCACTGCCGGCGTGGGCGGCTTCGACGTCGTGCGCCACGCGCGCGATGTGCGGCGCATCATCGGTTACGTCCCGCAGATGCTTTCGGCCGACGGCACCTTGAGCGGCTACGAGAACCTGCTCGTCTTTGCCAAGCTCTACGACCTTCCCCGCGCCGAGCGCGAGTCGCGCGTGCGAGGGGCGCTCGCCCTCATGGGCCTTGCCGACGCGGCCGACAGGCTCGTCCGCACCTATTCCGGCGGGATGATCCGGCGCCTCGAAATCGCCCAATCGATGCTTCATGAGCCGAAGGTGCTCTTTCTCGACGAGCCCACGATCGGCCTTGACCCGTTGGCCCGCCAGGCCGTGTGGGAACGCATAGAAGAACTCCGGGCCGGCTTCGGCACGACGATTCTTCTGACCACTCACTACATGGAAGAGGCCGACGGCCTGTGCAACCGCGTGGCGATCATGCACCTCGGCAAGGTGAGGGCCATCGGCACGCCCGCCGAACTCAAGGCGTCCGTTGGCGGGGACGGCACGACGCTGGAGGACGTCTTCGTGCACTACGTCGGCGCAATGCTCGAATCAGGAGGCACCTATCGTGAGACCTCAAGAACTCGTCGCACGGCTCGGCGGCTGGGCTGACCCGGTCCTGCTCAGACTCCCGGGAAAGTTCGCCGCCGCCGTCGCGCAGTTCGCGTATAAGACCGCCGTCATCACCGAGGTCGAAGCGCGCAAGCTCCGCCACGATCCGACGGAGTTGATCACGCGCGCCCTGCAGCCGGCGCTCTGGCTCCTCGTGTTCGGGCAGGTATTCACCCGCCTCCGGGCCATACCCACCGGCGACCTGCGCTACATTGATTTTATGGCCCCGGGCATCCTGGCCCAGAGCGTGCTCTTCATCGCGATCTTCTACGGCATCTCGATCATCTGGGAGCGCGACCTGGGCATCGTTCACAAGTTCCTGGCTTCCCCTACGCCCCGCGCCGCGCTCGTACTCGGCAAGGCGCTTTCCGCGAGCGTCCGCGGCCTGTCGCAGGCGGTCATCATCTACGTGCTGGCGTTCTTCCTGGGCGTTAAAGTATGCTGGAACCCGCTGGCGCTGGCGGGAGTTTTCAGCACCGTCATCCTCGGCGCGGCGCTCTTCTCGACGCTCTCTCTCATCATCGCCTGCCTCGTCAAGACGCGCGAGCGTTTCATGGGGATCGGACAGGTGATGACGATGCCTCTCTTCTTCGCCAGCAACGCCATCTACCCCATCGCCATGATGCCCAAGTGGCTGCAGGTGATCTCGCGCATCAATCCGCTCACGTACGAAGTGGACGCGTTGCGGGCAATGATGCTGGCCGGCGGGACGAGCAGCTTCGGCCTGTGGCTTGACCTGGGCGTTTTGCTTGCCGCTGCCGCGGTTCTCGTTGCCGTCGCCGCGCGCCTCTACCCGAACGTGGTCAGGTAAAAGCCGGCGACGCGGCGCGCTACTTCATCTGCGGAACCACGATCCCCTGCAGAATGACCTTCTGTGCCGCGATGAAGACCACCAACGTCGGGACGCTCGCGAGGACCAGCCCCGCCATCACGAGCGGCGTCGAGTGCTCGGCCTGGAATTCGTACAGGAACACCATTATCGTCCAGAACTTCGGGTTCTGGCAGACGACGAAGGCCCACATGAACTGCCCATACGCGGCCGTGAAGGCCCCGAGCGCGATGACCGCAAGGATGGGCTTGGTGAGCGGCAGCGCGATGCGGTAAAACATCTGCACTTCGCTCGCCCCGTCAATGAGCCCCGCTTCGAAGAGTTCCTGCGGCAGGCTGTCGAAAAACCCCTTGAGGAGGAATATCGAGAAGCCGTTGGCGAGCCCCGGAAGGATGAGCGCCCAGTAGGTGTTTAGGAAGTGCATCTCCTTCAAGAGGAGGAAATTCGGTATCTGTGTCACCGCGCCGGGGAACGCCATCGTCGCCAAGAGGAAAAGCAGGATGCTCGACGCGTACGACATTTGGAAACGCGAGAGCGCGTAGGCGCAGAGCGGATTCACCGTCAAGGCCGAGATGATCATCGCGGCGCAGAGGATGACCGTGTTCAGAAACGCCGTCCCGCGGATGGCCATATAGTCGGCGACGGCCTTGTAATTGCCCGTCAGAAACTCGCGCATGAAGGGCTTGCGCTTGGCCTGGAAGTCCGCCCACTCCACCTCCTCGACCGGCTCCGCCGCGGCCTCCCAGGAAGGGTAGAGGCGGATCGCCTTGTTGTAGTCGCCGATTGAGGCGTAGCGCGCCTTGAGGAAGCCCTGGTAGACGCCGTCCGGCACGCCGCCGCCGACGTTAACTGTGAAGAGCGGCACGGCCTCGTCGTGAAGCATCCTGCGCAGGTCCTGTTCCTCAGCCGCGCCGACCCTGCCGGGCGCCGGTACTCTCACCTTCTCGAAGGCGCGATAGGACGTGCCCCAGGCGGCGTTGAGTTTCTCCACGTTGCCGTACTCGCTTGCGAGATAGGCCGCGACGGTTTTCCTGGGGAAATTGGCGAGAAGGGCGTCGATGGGGCAGACCCTCTCGATGAATTCGCGCCAGTCGGCCTGTTCGATCTCGGTGCGCCCGAGGGGCAGCCGGCGCGGGAGTTTCACCGCGCTCCAGTCGGCGTAGGCAATCGAGTGCGCGGCGTTGGCGGCGTCGAGGGAGCCGTACTTCGACCGGAGGTAGTCCATCCAGTACCAGCGCGGCCCCCTGATGGTGACGTCTTCGGGCGCGACGGCGTCGCTGGCGACGAAGGCGTAGATGTCGTTCGTGAGGCGCTTGTTGTACGAGATGTCGGACGGGAACGCGATCTCCTCAAACGACGCCGCCGAAGACTCGTGCGCGGCGTTCACCGCGGCGGCGTCGCCGTACCGGGCCTTCAGGAACTCGCGCCACTTGCCGTCGGCGTTCGCGATCGACATGTACCGCAGCGGGCAGGTGTTGCGCACGAAGTCTATCCAGAGCGCGCGCACCTCGCGCTCGCTTTCCGCTGCGCCGGCGGGCGCAACGGTAAACGACAGCGGCACCGCGTAGAAGCACTTGTAGTCCGCGCCGAGGGCGGCGTTGAGGTTTTCTATGTTTCCATACTTTCCCGCGAGCACCGTGGCCCACTCGCTTTCCACGTCGGGGATGGTTATGTACTCCAGGTCCTCGGCGGCGGCCTTCTCTTTGAACGCCTGCCAGTCGTTAAACTTGACGCCCACCCCGGGCAGATACGTCCTGTATGTCGGCTGGTCGGCGATGATGTATATCTCGCTCAGGCTTCGGTTCTCCTCGTAGTAGGCCTCGTTGATGCCCTCGAGGGACTTGTACTTGGCCAGAAGGAAGTTCACGTACCTGTCGAGGATCGGGTTTATCGTCGCGCGGCTGCGGTTGGTGTTGTAGAGGCAGCGCGTAAAGACCCAGTGCCGCGCGATCCACTGTCGCTTCCAGTCCCTGTAGTCGTCGACGCGCGCCCTTATCCGCGGGTCCGAGAGGTCAAACGGCGCCGCGACGATGTACGGGAAGTTCACCGCCGTGCGGCCGAACGACCTGAAGTCGCCGCCGTAGCCGAACTCGCCGTAAGCCGACCTGTGCCGGCGGTTGAAGAGGTCTATCTCGTTGTACTTTATGTCCGCGAACTTGCGAAAGAGCGCGTCCTCGGAGTAGAAGTAGCGCGGGACGAGCCGGTTCTCCTTCGAGTCCGCGTCGCTCGTGAGCGACAGCGATATCATCATGAGGAAGGGGTAGACCATCGTGACGGCCCCGACGGACAAAAGCGTATAGATGCCCCAAACCACGAGGCGCGTCCCCCACGATTTCCGCCCAATCTGTGCGAGTATCGGCATATCAGGCCTTCGCGGTCGTAAACCGGACTTTCTTCAGTATCTGCAGCTGGTAGATCGTGAACCCTATGAGCATCGCTCCGAGCACCCACGCCTCGGCGGTCGCGTACCCGAACTTCAAGTACATGTACGCGTTGTACCATATCTCGAGACCTATGACGTGCGTCGCCCGCGCGGGTCCGCCGCCCGTCATCACGAATATCTGCTGCATCGCCTCGAAGGCGCCGATGAAGACGCCGACGAAGTTTATGATGATGAGCGGCTTCAGGTACGGCAGAGTGATGTTTGTCACCTTCCTCCAGAAGTTGGCGCCGTCGATGTCGGCCGCCTCGTATATGTCCTCCGGCACGCTCTTCAGCGCCGCAAGGTAAATGAGCGCCCCCGGCCCCGCCCCCGCCCACACCATCGGCATGACTACGCACACCATCGGCACCCACCATGCGCCGCTTGTAAGCCAGTCGGATTTCTCCAGCCCGAAGAAGCCCAGTATCGAATTGAAAAGCCCCGTCGACGGGTCGTAGAAATTCTTCCAGAGGAACATGATGACGAGCCCCGACGTGACCGCGGGGAGATAATAGATGATGCGGTAGATGATCTTGCCCCGCGGCACCTCCGCGAGAAGCAGCCCGAGGAAAAGCGGCGCCGCGAACTGGAACGTCACCGTGAGCGCCACGTAGTAGAGGGTCTTCAGCATCGAATCGTAGAAGACGCGGTCCGCGAAAAGCAGGATGAAGTTGTCGAACGCGACGAAGACGGACCTGCCTATGACGCGGTAATCCATGAACGCCATCATCGCTCCGCGCGCCAACGGCACGTAGCTCCACACGAGTATCGTCAGCACCGCCGGCAGCATGAACGCCCACGCCGCGAAGACGCTCGTCTGCGCGAACTTGAGCCCCATCGCCTTTCGCGACGCCGCCGCGGCCGCGAGGTCCCGTATCGACCGCACGGCGAGGACGAAGAGGCCCAGGAGGACCAGGCCGGCCGCCGCCGCGATTGCCCACGCGACGTGCCGGCGGTGGTTCATGACGGCGGGCGGCACCTCCTGGAAGATCGTCGTGTTGACGTTCTCGGCGGCCTGGTCGAGGACGGTCTTCGGGTCGGCGTTTTCGTCCGTGAAGATCGCGTCGATCGGAACGCCCAGCGCGCTTGTCTGGACGTTGGTGTAGTTCGGGGCGTACGGCTCGATGCGGCCGTAGATCTTCAGCTGCTCGAAGGTCGCGACCCACGTCTTCGGGACGTGCCTCGCGAAGTCCTCGAAGCCGTATTTCCTAAGAAGCGTCGGGTCGACGTACCGGCCGTGGCCGGCCTCGACGAGCGTCTTCACGCGGATCTCGTCTGCCTCCTCGCTGCCTTGAAAGACGATGTACTCCCAGGCGGCCTGTATCTTTTTCGGGTCGGTAAGCTGCGAGTTGATGCCCCATAGCGTGGCGTTGAGCGCGTTGGCCTTCGTGCCGCGCGGCCCGGCGGGGCACGGCATGAGGCCGATCTCGTCGGGGTTCATGTTGGTGGCGGCGACGTACACCCCTTCCGACGTCCACATCATCATCCCGACGCGCTTCTCTGTGAAAAACGGCGCGTCGTTGTTGTTGGTCGGGTCGAGAAACAACACGCCCTTGTAGAGTTTTTTCCTGGCTTCGAGCGCCGAGATCAAGACCTCTTCGCCGCATGATGGGCACTTGGCGACGCCGGACTTGCGCATCTCGTCGGTAATATCGTAGCAGGTGTTCTTCCCCCGGCAGGCGGCGCTTGCGCAGCGCGTCCACGGCCCCCAGCGGAGTTTCTTGTAGTATTGAAGCGCCTCGACGCCGCCCGGCTCGTTGAAGACCCCGCGCCACACGTGCTTTACCCCCCGCAGGTCGACGCCATCGTCCGTCGTCCATGCCGAGTCCGGCGCCCCGGGCGGGGGCAAAGGTATGTACGTGCCCTTCGTCGGGTGAATGCCGTACTGGCGGACTATGTCGCCGTCCGCCTCCCAGACGTAGTTCATCCACATCCACGCGCCGTAGAGCCCCATCGGAACGGTAAGCCCGAAGTGCCCCTCTTCGGGGAAGGTGAGCTTCTTGGAGTATTCCCAGAGCGTGCCCCAGTTCCACTTGTCCGCCGGGCAGCCGTCGATGGGGAGGCCCGCATCCTGGAAGAGGGACTTGCGGTAGTAGAACCCCATGACGTCGTAGAGGCTGGCGATCGCGTACGTGTGCGTCACCGGCTTGCCTTTTTCGACGACGGTCTGGCTCACCGCCGGCCGCACGGCCGGTGTCATCCGCGCCTCGGCCTCGGGCGTCACGGCGATGAGGTCTTCCAGCGGCCGAACGAAACCCTGGTCGATGTACGAGCCCATGCTGCGCATGTTGATGGTGAAAAGGTCGGGCGCGGTGCCGCCGGCCATGGACATGTAGAACGCGCTTTCCTTCGCGGGACCCTCGACCTGGATGCCGCGGGTCTTCACGATCCTCACGTTCGGGTGGCGCTTCAGAAACGCCGTGTAGACCGCGCGCTGGGCCCTGACGTTCGGGTCGGTGATATTGGTCGTCGGGATGTCCCACATGTTGAGGACGATGTTTTCATCTTTGGACGACTTCTCGCGCGAGAGGACCTGGAGGGCGATGAGGACGGCGATTGCGGCAAGCGCGAGCGCGAGGACCTTGCCTGAGATGTTCCGGTTTCTTTTGGCTGAGTCGTCCATGAGGAGCCTGAGGCTGTGCTTGAATTCCGAGAGTCACTATACGCAGCGGGGCGGTTGAGGGCAAGACGGGCTGCACCTGGCCGGTCCCCGCCTGGCAGCCGGCGCCGGAAAACAGTGATTCTCCTCGTCCTTTGGGGACTTCCGCCGCCGGTCAGGAAGAACGGAGGCTGTTCTAATCTGTATGAAAACTCAGTGCGCCGCGAGCAGGCAAAACGCGCGACTGGCTTCGAATTTGCGATGGTTTAGGAAATCCGCGCCTGTCCCCCGCTCCTGGTGTCCGGCGCCGCAAGTGCCGGTTTTCCCAAGGCCCCCGCGCCCGGATATCCGTCCCCGTCGTGTTAAAGCCCCCTGGTACACTCCGAAGTCGTAAGCGCAGCCGTTTGCCTTCGCCCCGCGCCATTAATCATGCCCCCAACATGTTATCTTCAAGGTGGCCAGGTCAATCTCGCCCTCATCGGCGGTCCCGCCGTAGTGGCCGCCCGGTGGGCTGCCAGGTTCCGCGAAATCTCCGTAGAAGTTCCACGTGCGCGGCGACCTGGAGACCCGGTAGATCAGGACGACCGAAGTTAACGGCTTGCCTGTAATCCAGCCTCTGGCCACGCTTGTGTGCCAGAGGGCGTCGGTAAGAGGCATGCCATCGTAGTAGCCGGAGTTAAAGTCATCAATGTCCTGGCGTATATCCGCTTGCGACAGTACGCCGGAAAGGTTTCTTGTCCTCTCGGCGGCTTCATCTGCTGTGAGCCGGTCAGGACGCGCAGGATAATCCCAACTCCTTGGATGTTGATTGGCGTCCAGCGGCCACTCTACGGCCGATTCGGTCGAAACGGATACTCTGACTGCAAACGTCCTCTCGTTGAACCGGCCGCGCGCGATCATCCGCTCGCCGTCCAGGGGACCATCTGCCACCTTGAACTCCCACTCAGGGTACTGGGCGCTTACGGCAACGATGCGCGGAGACGTACGGCCGCGCCTACCCAACCAGGAAACGACATCGGACGTGACTGCATCCACAACGTCACTCGTTTTGCGGGACATGAGCAAGGCGGCAATTCTCTGGCGGCCATACACGCGCATGATGACTGCCGAAGACACGACCGAAGCCACGGCTATCACCGCCACGGGAAGTGCACGTCTAATCCAAAATCTCGTCGAGATAGACATTTCTGGCGGCTCCCGACCCCCGGCGGTTAGCGGGTTTGTGCCTTAGGCATCACGAACTCTGGAGACGACGCCTATATTTCTAACGTTCACGCGGTTCCCCTGGCATCACATCAGCCCAATCGCCCCGACTCCGCGGGGTACGCCACGGCTCGTGCAATTCTTCCCATGGCACGAACTCTATGTTTCCCAAAGGCAGCACGTCAAGAGAAACACCGGCGCTCTACCTGCAGGTGCCGCGCCGCGTCGTTCTCCGTCCCCATCGCGTCAAACGCCGTCCGGCAGCCGTCGTAGTCGTAAGTATATACACTCACCGTCGTCGACTTTGTCATAACGCCATTTGTGCGCTATGCCGGGTCGGCCAGGATAACTCGCATGATGTCCCACGAACTGTCTCCCCACGAATTCCAGCGAGATCCCGCCAGGGGCAAATGGCGTCTGTGCTTTTTTGACGTTTTCACCGTCTGAGAGTCAGCGGTTAGTCCAGTACGAAATGCGTTATCTTGAGAGTCGCCAAGTTCACCTGGGCGCCTATGCCAGGTCGGCCCAACTGCCGCGGCTCTCCGCAGGTATACCCGCCAGAAACATCCCAGGAAGAGGACTTGATTACCGTCCCTGGATTCCGATCTATGAAAATCAAGAACACTTTCTCGTCGCTCCGGAACCACCGTTTCACGACAGCGTACTTCCACATGACGCTATCCTCGTACGGAACGCTCTGGAGTGTGTCTTGGGGAGCAAACGATTGAAGGTTAACTAAAGCGTCCTTTTTCGAAAGTCCTACCACGGAACAAGGCAACGCAAATGTCGCGTACTTGCCTTCCGGAAACATATCCCACAATGTCTTGGGAAGTTTTGGCAGGTCGCGGATCCGCCACGTCCGCCTGTCGAAGTGACCGGCAGCAAGCACCGTCTCACTGCTGGGCCGGCCTCTCGTGACCACGAACATGGAGTCTGGATACCCGTGATCAATGACGATGACGCGCGGAGAATCATCGGGCCGATCGGGGACGTAGTAAGTTAGAGAATCCTGTATAATGGCACGAACCACCTCCCCGTTTGTCTTGAAATCCGCGTTACGCATCCACACGGAATAGAGGCACACGCAGGCACCAAACACGAAGGCCAAGAGGATCAGCAGAACCACCTTTCGACGACGCGCTCTCATCGGATCTGATGGAATAGCTTGTGCCATTCGCCGGCCGCATCCATTCAGTTACACACGTGCTACAACTCGCGCTGGTACCGCTGTGTACGCACGCCAAGCCGAGCATTATGTCCTGTCAATAATCAATGATTTCACATGTGCCCGCACTTGCTTCTGCTGCAGTGTCAAACACCGTCTGGTAACCGTCGCAATCGTAAGTGTACGCGTTTACAGTCGTCCCGTCATCGGCTTGGTCAGAGCGCCGTTTGCGTCATAGAGACGCGTGGTCGTTATGCCTGGGGCAGTCTCGGAGGTGAACTCGTCTGCACTGCTATATACGAATATGCTGTCTTCTTCGCCCAGTGAATTCTTCGTCCTCTTACCATTTGCGTCGTACGTGAAGCGCTGGCTGTAGGAGTTGCCGCCGCGGACCCCTGAGGTCCGCGCAGTGCCGGCTTTCTCACGCGAATGTAATAGACGACGTATCAGATACTATCCCGAGGCATTTTCGCTCGTGAGGTCACAAACGGGGTGACTTGTAACTGCTGCCTGCCATTAAACATAAATGGTGGGCAGGGCCGGAATCGGACCGGCGACACCAGGATTTTCAGTCCTGTGCTCTACCAACTGAGCTACCTGCCCACCATGTTGCTGCGGTGTGCCACGAAAATGCTATCTGCACTCGCCTTCGGCGTCAAGCCGCTTGGCCTCTTTTTCCCTCCTGTACGCGTCGAGCATTCGCCTGTCTCTCTCCATCTGCTCTACGAGGGCCGCGCTCGATTCGAACCGCCTTTCCGCGCGAAGGTACCGCGCGACCTCGACCTCCATCACGCGGCCGTAGAGCCCGCCGCCTTCGTACCCCTCGATGTAGACCTCGACGGTTCTCCGCGGCGCCTGCCCGCCCCTCTGGAACGTCGGCCTGAAGCCGATGTTCACCAGCCCCCACCGCGTCTTGTCGTCGACGCGCACCCTCGCGATATAGACCCCGTCCGGCGGCGTCACCTCGTGATGAAGGTTGAGGTTGGCGGTCGGAAACCCGAGCGTCGCGCCGCGCTTGTCGCCGTGCACGACGGTGCCTCGAAGCGTCACCGGCCTTCCGAGGAGTTCCGCCGCCTCGGCCAGCTCGCCGCGCATGATGAGGTTCCTGACCCGCGTGCTCGACACGGGCGCCCCGGTCGCGAGAAACGGCTCGGGCACCCTCACTTCGAACCCGTACTTTTTCCCGAGATCCCTCAGCAGCGCCGTGTCGCCCTTGGCCTGGTACCCGAAGCGTGCGTTGTAGCCGAAAACGACCCCCGCCGCCTGCACCCGGTCGACGAGGATCTCCTTCACGAAGTCCTCGGCCGTCATCCGCGCGAGGCGTTCGTCGAAATGAAGCACGATCGCCACGTCGATGCCGGTCTTCTCGATGAGGTTGAGCCTGTGTTCGAGCGACGTGAGCGCCCTTGGGGGGTGCGCGCGAAGGATCGCCTCCGGGTGACGGTTGAACGTGATCGCGACGGACGTCCCGCCGATTTCCCTCGCCCACGCGGCCGTCTCGGAAAGCATCGCCGCGTGGCCGCGGTGAACGCCGTCAAATACTCCCAGCGTCGCCACCGGCCGCGTCATCCGGGGGACCTTGCTTAAGCCGAATACTCGCTTCATGTCTCGCGGCCCGCCCGGCGCCGCACTCAGTAGTAGTAAGGCGATATCGGCGCCCGGCTGGGCTCCCCGGCCGCCGCTTGGAACTGTTCGACCTTCGCGCTTTTCACCAGTTCGTCTTCCCAGTGTCGCCTGAACGACGTGCTCATGCCTCCCATCGCCTGGTACTTGAGGATGAGTTTCGCCCCTTCGAATCCCCTCGCGTCCGGTTCCTTGCGCTCCATCACCTGGAAAGCGTACGCGCCGTCCGGCCCCAGGACCGGGCCGCCGAACGCCCCCTTGTCGACCGTGGTGGCCGCGTCGAAGAGCGCCGGGAACTTGAGTTCCCTCGTCAGCGACGTATCCGTCACGTCGTACCTCGGATTGGTTTCGTACTCGCCCCAACCCGCGGTCTTGAGCTGCTCCAACATCTTCCCCGCCTCGGCCATGGCGAGCTTCTCCGCCTCGGCCTTGACGTAATCCGCCTCCACCGTGTCCTTTACCTCCGCGAGCGGCGGCTCCCTTTCCGGCTCGAACGCCGAAACCCTGAACAGGAACGACCCCTCCGGCCCTTTTGCTATCTCGGCTTCGCCGGTCGTCGTCCCGCTGAAAATCGCGTCCACGGCCGAGGTCCTCTCGCCGGTCGCGGCGGCCGCGAGGCCGGCAAGCTCATCTTCGTGCCCGCGGCTGATCGGTCCCACCTGGAAGTACGGCAGGCCGTAATTGTCCGCTACCTGCTTCAAGGTGAGGCTCTTGTCGCGCGCTGCGTCAACCTGCGCGTCGCTGATAAGCCCGTCCGCTTTCTGGGCCATGAGCTTGTCGCGGATTTCTCCGGCCACCTGCGAGAACGGCTTGTAGATCGACTCTTCGGCGGCTGTCTCTGAAGCGGTCGAGCCGGCGCGCGCGACTTCCGACGCCGTCGACCCCGCAGGCGACGCTTCCGCGGGCGTCGCCCCGGCGACAGCCTCCGCGGCCGGCGACGCCGCTGCCGACGTCGACGAGCCTATCTCCGACGCCGTCGACCCCGACGCAGGCGACGCCACTTCCGACGCGGTAGACGCTGCCGGCGGCAGCAGGAATTCCTCGGTCTTGTTCTTCTCGTAGTAGTCCCTTACCTCTTCGTCGCTCACCGGGACGAGTTTCGCGTAGTCCTTCTTGAGCGCCGCGATGTACTCGACTGTCGCCTTTGCCGGCTCCTTGTAAGCCGCCTTCTTCGTCCCGTAGAACGCCGCCAACTGCGCCTCGTCGGGCTTGGCCACCTTTGACTTCATTTCCTCGGTCGTCACCCGAAGGGTCCGGAGTTTCACCTTGAGCTCTTCCTTGACGTAGAGTTTCCACGCCTCTTCGTCCGTCGGCAGCGCGGCGCCCGCGACCATTTCGATGAGTCTGCTGACGCGCAGCTCCTGCGCGAGCGCGTACCTGAACTGGCCGTCGGAAACGCGGCCCGTGGTGAGGATCCACTGGTATACTGCGTTTACGTCCTTGTCCTGCACGCCCATCGACGCCTTTATCCAGCCAACGACGTCCTGGTTGCCGGCCTCCTTCGGCCGTGGGATCCCCAGCCGGTCGGCTTCGTGTTGGAGCACGAGGAACCGCCAGATGTCGGTGTCAGCGGGCGCTGTGCCGAGCCTGAGCGTCGTGAGTATTATCCTCGCGTCGCTGAAGTCGACCGTCGAGACGCGTTCTCCGAACATCATTCCCGCGGCCGACGCAGGCGTCAGAAGCCTCATCAGCGCCCCGCCTATGAACCACGTCACCATCAGGAGCACCACCACCACCAGCAGCAGCCTGCCCTGATACTTGCGGAAGAAATTCATCCCGAACGCCATTACTCACGCTCCTGCCTGTTTGGGAGTCTATCCAGAGCGCAGTCCGGGCGCCTGAACCCGCGTCAGGGCCGCGAAATGCGGAACCACAGATTCTATTTGGCATTGCGTTTGTTTCAAGGAGTTTCCGAACGGCCCGAAAACGCCCGCACCCAAGGCGGCGGTCCCGCCGCGAAAGCGCCGCGCCCGGCAGTAAGGCATATCGCGATTTCTCCCCCCGTTTTCCGGATATTGGCCCCGTTTTTCCTTGACCCGTGATGTATTCTTAGCCACAAGGGTCAGCAGCCGTATATGCGCCGTGAACTGCGGCCCTTTGTGCAGTGCCTATTGACGCCGGCCCAGTCGTTCGTATTCTGCGGATAATCTCGCGCCGGGAAAATGTCCGATAGGGGCGGAATCCGTCGCACCCCTGACCGGTGCGCGTGACTGAGTCGGTGTTTATACTCCTATGCCGAAAGCTCTCGTAATCGTCGAGTCGCCCGCGAAGGCCCGGACCATCGGCCGCTACCTCGGCGCCGGTTACGACGTCGAGGCCACGATGGGCCACATCCGCGACCTTCCCTCGAAGGGAATGGGCATCGACATCGAGCACGACTTCAAGCCGACCTACGAGGTCCTCGCCGGCCGCAGGAAGATCGTGGCGGAACTGCGGAAAAAAGCCGCTGGCGCCAACAAGGTCTACCTTGCCCCCGACCTCGACCGCGAAGGCGAGGCCATCGCCTGGCACGTCAAGCAGACGCTCCACGTCCCCGACGGCAAGGCGTTCCGCGTCACCTTCAACGAGATCACCAAGGCCGCCATCGAACGGGCGTTTCGCTCCCCCGGCAAGATCTCCATGTCCAAGGTGAACGCCCAGCAGGCGCGCCGGCTCTTGGACCGTCTCGTCGGCTACGAGATAAGCCCGATCCTGTGGAAAAAGATACCCCGCACCACCGGCCGCAACCTCTCCGCCGGCCGCGTCCAGAGCGTTGCCGTGCGCCTTATCGTCGAGCGCGAGCGCGAAATCGAAGCCTTCACCGCCGAGGAATACTGGCGCATCATCGCGAAACTCCAGGCCGACGGCGTCGACTTCGAGGCGGAACTTGAAACCAAAGGCGGCGAGAAACTCACCATCCCCAACGAAGCCGGCGCCAAGGCCGTCCTCGCCGAGCTTGAAGGGGCGCCGTTTGTCGTCGGCGGCGTCGAGACGAAGGAGACCAGGAGCAATCCGCCGCCGCCTTTCACGACGTCCACGCTCCAGCAGGCCGCCTCGACGGTCCTCAAGTTCCCCGCGAAGAAGACCATGCGCCTCGCGCAGGATCTCTACGAAGGCGTCGATCTCGGCCCCGAAGGCCCCGTCGCCCTCATCACCTACATGCGCACCGACAGCGTGCGCATCTCCAACGAAGCCATCGGCGCCATAAGAAGCCACATCGTCGACGCGTACGGCAAGGAGTACATCACGCCCAAGCCGCGCGCCTACGCCTCCAGGGGCCGCGCGCAGGAGGCGCACGAGGCCGTGCGCCCGACCTACGTCGAGCGCCTTCCCGAGAGCGTCAAGGCTTACCTCGACCAGGATCACTACAGGCTCTACGACCTCATCTGGCGGCGAACCGTCGCCTCGCAGATGGCCCCGGCGGTCTTCAAGGTAACGACCGCTTTCATAAACGCGAAGTCATACGCCTTCGTCGCCAAGGGGCGCACGGTCGTCTTTCCCGGCCACACGACGCTCTCAAACGCCGAGTCGAACGGCGAGGGAGTACTGCCGGAACTCGAGACCGGGCAGGTCCTGAAACTCGTTGCGCTCGAGCCTTCTCAGCGCTTCACGCAGCCGCCGCCGCGTTACAGCGAGGCCGCCCTCGTGAAGACTCTCGAAAAGGAGGGCATCGGCCGCCCCTCGACCTACGCCACCATTATCTCGACCATCCAGGAGCGCGGGTACGTCGTTCAGCGCACCCGCCTCTTCTACCCCACGGCTCTCGGCGTCTTCGTCACGGACAAACTCGTGAAGCACTTCCCGCGCGTCCTCGACGTGCGCTTCACCAGCCGCATGGAAGACGAGCTTGACGAAGTGGAGTCCGGCGAGATGGACTGGCTCGCCGTCTTGCGGAGGTTTTACGGCACGTTTGAAAAGAGCCTCGAGAAAGCGAAGAAGGAAATGACGGCGTTTGAGGAAACCGACGAAACCTGTCCGCTCTGCGGCAAGCCCCTCGTGAAGCGGCTTTCGAAGGGCGGCCTGTACCTCGCCTGCAAGGGCTACCCGGAGTGCAAGTACACGAAGAACCTCTCGACGACGGGCGGCGAGATCGAGGCCGACGTCGAGGGCAAGAATTGTCCGCTCTGCGGCAAGCCGCTCGTCGTTCGCAGCGGCAAGCGCGGCCCGTTCATCGGCTGCACGGGCTACCCCGACTGCACCTACACCGCCAACATCGAAACGGGCGGCGACGGGGCGAAGCCCGAGTCCGCCGCGCCGCTGCCGGAGATGGAGCCGCGCGAGTGCCCCGAGTGCGGCAAACCGCTCAAGGTCCGAACCGGCCGCCGCGGGCCCTTCATCGGCTGCACGGGTTACCCGAAATGCCGCTACACGGAACCGCTGCCCGGCGCCGAAGCGGCCTCCGCCGCGACGGGCGACGCACCTTCAGCCGGTGAAGGCCAGGCGCCGCCCGCGCCGCTTCCCGAGATCCCGCCGCGCGACTGCCCGAGGTGCGGCAAGCCGCTCAAGGTCCGAACCGGCCGCCGCGGGCCGTTTGTCGGCTGCACCGGCTACCCGAAGTGCCGCTACACAGAGCCGCTCTCGGGCCCGGAAGCCGCCGCGCCCGCGGGCGCCGAGGCTCCCGCCGGGGGCAAAGCGTCCGGAGAAGGGGGAGAAGCAGCCGGTCCGGCCGCCGGAAAGACCTGCCCCAACTGCGGCAGGCCGCTGGTCGTCAAGCGAGGCAGGCGCGGCGCCTTCCTTGCGTGCCCCGGTTACCCCGACTGCAAGTACACAGAACCCGTTAAGGGCGGCGCGCGCGCCGAAAAGTCCATGGCCGAGAAGGTCGGCCGCGAGTGCCCCCAATGCGGCGCCGAGCTCGTATACCGCACGGGCTCCCGCGGCGAGTTCATCGGCTGCAGCGCCTATCCCAAGTGCCGCTACACCGAAAACGTCTAGCCTGCGCGGGGCGGCAAAACGGGATTCGGAGCCATCGCGCGCCTGTCATTATTGCCTTGACAGACATCAAACGTCCGCATAGTATCGCAGTCGGTCTTCTGTACCGTTTGGCCGGCTCGCAAAGGAGGACGCCGTGGAGAACATTACCTACCAGCCACAGCCCCCGGGCCTTCACATTCAACCGCTGCCGCCGAGAAAACCGAGCACCGCGTGGAAGGCGGTCAAGTGGATCGGCTTTCTGGTCGTGGTCCTCATCTGCGTGGCGAGCGTCTTCTTCAACGTCATTCTCTCGGCCGGCCTCGTCGGGATTTCCGGCGGAGCCGCGGCGCCGGAGCGCGTCATCGAGAGGCACATCTCAGGCCCGTCCGGCATGTCCGCGGCTTCGCGCGTGGCCGTCATCACCGTTGAAGGCGTCATAACCGGCACGGAGGACACCGGTCCTTCCCGCTGGATACTCGCCCAGATAAAGCGCGCCCGCGAAGACAAGAAAGTTCGCGCCGTTCTCCTCGACGTCGACAGCCCCGGCGGAGGCATCACCGCAAGCGACGTCGCCTACAATCGCATACTCGACCTCAAAAAGGCCAATAAGAAGGTCATCGTCCTGATGCGCGACCTCGCCGCCTCCGGCGCTTACTACATAAGCGCCCCTGCCGACGAGATCTTCGCTCACCCGACCACCCTCACCGGCAGCATCGGCGTCGTCATCTACGGCTTCACCATCGAGGGGCTCTTTCAGAAGATCGGCGTCGAGAGCGTGGTTTACAAGTCAGGCCCTTACAAGGACATCCTGAGCCCCTACCGGCCTGCCACGGAAGAGGAAAAGAAGATGCTCCAGGGCATCACCGACCAGATGTTCTCGCGCTTCAAGGACATCGTCGCCCAGGGCCGTAAACTCACGCCCGAAGAAACCGACGCAGTCTCGACGGGCGCGATCTTCACCGCCCAGGAGGCCAAGGACAGGAAGCTTATCGACCAGATAGGCTACTACGAAGACGCGGTAGCCGCCGCCAGGAGCGCCGCAGGGGGTGCCGGCGTCGAGGTCGTCAAGTACGAGAGGCCCCCGACCCTGGCCGACATCCTCTTCTCGTCGCAAACGGACGCCTCCAAGGACCTGCAGGCGGAATTGGCCAGGCTTATCGCCGAAAGGAAACCCGGCCTCTACTACATCTGGCCCGGTCCTTAGCAGCGGCCGCGCCGGCGGGTTCGCACGCGGCTGATTGAAAGTTTTCGGGCGCGGCCTGGGACATTGACGGGGCGCGGCGCCGCGGGGCAACGCGGGCGCCGGGCCCGCGAACGGGTACCTGGTGAGATCCGGGGGGCGCGTCTGTTGAATGCCGTGCCTGACAAGAACCCTCTCTCGCCGGTGGTCGACGCCGTTACGAAAAACGGTCGCGACGTTCCGCCTCTGCCCAAGACCGAGATCAGGCTTCGGCCGCAGTTCGACCGTTTCCTCATCCTCGCGGCTCTGCTGGCTTTCGCGAGCATTTACCTCCCGTGGCTTCCCGGCCTTTACGGCGCCGTCCCCGGCTGGAGGGTGCCGACCGCGATGCCCGACGTCTCGCTCGACATCATCCGCCACCTCGAAACGCTGAGACGCCCGGAAAGCATTTTCCTCCTCGACCTCGTCGGCATCCTCGCCATCCTCTTCTGCCGCACGAGCCGGCACGCGGGTTTCCGCGACCAGGTGGCGAGCCTGCTTTTGGTGACGGGCGGCGGCTACACCCTGATATACTTCGCGCACGAATGGGCCTGGGCCCTCGCGTACAGCTACGTCGGCCCGTACGCGGCGCTCCTGGCGCTGGGCCTGGTGATCGTCGCGGGGATCTTTCGCACGAAGTTCATGCCCTGGATCAGCCCCGGCAAGGTCCTCATGCTCTCGGCGTCCGCTTTCCTCCTCACCGCGTTTTTCCTTCCGTGGTCGTTGGACAAGAGCGGCATCGCGCTGATGATGACCGCCCGCGGCTTTTACTGGCTGGGCGTTCCGAAGGTCTACGCGTGGCTCATGATCGTCTTTCCGCTCCTCGGATTCGTGGGCTTCATCTCGGTTTTTCACGAGTTGCCCAAGACATCGTTTTTCTTCCTGCGCTGCTGGCCCATCTGCGTGGGCATCGCGGCGCTCATCTACTTCCACAGCGTCTGGGCCGAGTACCTCATAGGCTTTCCGCTGGGCTCCTGGGGCACGCTTAGCGGCCTGGTGCTCCTTGTCGCCGCGGGCATACTCGAGTACTTCTCCTGGAATCTCGCGCTCGGACGTTTCATAGCTTGGATCTTCGCCGGCCTCAACATCCTCGTCTGGATCTCGTCGGTCACCGGCAGCCTCAAGGTCATCTCGGGCTTCTTCAACGCCCCTGTGCCCATAAGCTTCTGACGGGTTTTTCCTTTGGAGCCGCCGCGCGCGACTTCGTATATTGGTTAGGCCTGTCCGGCGTCGTATCAGAGGATGATGAAGGGGGTTATGCGATGAAAACGCGCGCGTATGCGGCCGTGCCTTTGGCGCTACTGTTATTTGCGGCGCACGCCGTCGGCGCCTCCGTCACCGTCTCTATAACCCCGCGGCCTTCTCTGGAGAAGCTTCTGGAGTCGCTTCGCCCGCAGGGCCTCAGAGGGGACATCGTGCCCCCGGCGAATAACATGCTTCTACCCCTTGTCGGCTCGCCCTCCGGCCGCGGCATCGTGCCTCCCGCGAAGAACATCCTTCTGCCGCTCGTCGGCACCGCTGCCGCCGACATCGTGGCCCCCGCGGCGAACGCGCCTCTTCCACTGGTCGGCGGCGCCGCGGGCCGCATGGCGCTCCCGCGACAGAGGAAACCTTTCATCGGGCCGTGGCACGCCTCTTCTATCGGCGCGGTCAGGCCGCTTGAGGGCCTCGTCGACCAGGCCCTCGCCTACATTCCGAACCGCGCCGTTGTGGAGTCGGCGAAGTCTTCGGGCGCCGCCGGTTCACAGTCGCAAACGCCCGAAGCCCAATCCGCCGGCACGTCCGGCGCTTCTTCCGGCGCGGCCGCGCCCTCGCGGCTCACGCCCACCCAGCGCCAGGCGCTCAAGAGAGTCACGGCGCTTTTCATCGCGACGCTGATCCTCCTCGTCCTCATGGTTGCCGGGCTTATCGTCCTGACGCTTACCCTCCGCAGGCGCGTCCACGCGCTTGAAAAGGAAGAGGCGCGGGCCGCTACCGAGCTCGAAGATCTGTGGTGGCGCACAAGCGGCAGCAAACCCCCCGGCGCCAAAAAGAAGTGATTGCTTCCTGAAACCGCCGCTCTCTTGCCGACAAACAAAAAGGCCAGTAGGTCCACGTCGCCGTGTCCACGCCTGGCCTGAAAAAAAAGGCCAGCAGCGACGTCTCCCCAACAGGGGGAAGGGAGCGCCTGCCTGCTGGCCGGCTGTCTGGACAGTCGGCCGCACTCGATTTTGAGCCGGCCTTCCCGGGTCCTCCCGGATGCAACCCGGGAAATCACCAGGCCGGTCGGAGGGTATCTACCGGTCGCCGGTGACATAGCCGGCACTAACCTTGTGCAGCCTGACTATCCTGCGAGGGGGTTAAATTGTCAGGAAACTCGACTCTTCATGCTTTTTACCCCGCCGCTTGCCCCCGGTTGCACAATTCCCGCCGGCTTCAGGGAGGCATCCGCAACTGGCTGCGGTATCGTAACTGATTATGCCGTAAGATGATACGTAATGCGGGCTTCTCCGGCCCGCGCCGCGATGGCATCTCAACGCCCGTTCAGTGGCTATAGCGGACTTCTGATTGAGCCCGCAAAGGCGGTCGTCCCACTGGGCCTTTGAATACGGTTGCGAAAGGGGACGCGCGGCACCGCGAACTCCTTGACCGGCTTTTGCACGCCCACTATACTCGCAAGCCTTGTCCCAGGGGCGCGTAATGGACAATCAGCCGCTCATCCTTGCAATCGGCGTCGATTTCGCGCGCGTCGAGGTGGGCCTCGTGCACACCTCGGGCGCCGGCGTTGCACATTGCGAGATTGCGCCTCTGAAACCCGTAGCGGGTCCCGGCAGGCAGGTCTACCTCGAGCCTGCCGAGATATGGGGAACCGTCGTCCAGGCCGTCCGCGCCACTCTTGACCGCAAGCCGCGCGAGGCGCGCCGCGTCGCGGGGGTTTCCCTCATCGGCCGCAGCCCCTCGGCGACGTTCGTCTCGAAGAATGGGGCGCTTGCGCCTTTCGTCATGCCCGACGATTCCCGCGCGCAAGAGTTCCGTCGTGCGGCGCAACTGCCTTGGACGGGAATCTACCGGACCGTCGGCCTGACCGAAGCGCGCTGCGAAATACCTTTTGCCCTGAAGGCGGTCAGCACGTCCGCGCCCGCAACCGTCCTCATGCCCAAGGATTTCGTCCGGTGGAACCTGACCGGCGAATTCGCCACCGACGCCCTCGACGCCCAGCGAGCGTTTCTCTGGGACCTCGCCGCGCGCAGGTGGTCGGACGAGATGTGCGGCGCCTTCGGCGTCGACGCGCGCCGCCTGCCGCCGGTACTCCCTGCGGCGGCCGTCGCGGGCAAGGTCACGCGCGCGGCGGCCGAGGCCACCGGCCTCAAGGCGGGGCTTCCCGTCGCATGCGGCATGGGGGACTGGGGCGAGTACCTTGGAAGCGGCGTCTTCGCGGTCGGGGACGCCTTCGAGCACATCGGCACGACGGGAGCCTTCTACGGAGTCACCTCGGCGCGTCCCGCGGCGTCCTCAGGGCTTGAGGTCCGCCCTCACCTCGAGGACGGGCGCTTTCTCGTCGGCCGCGAGAAACTTGCCGGCGGGGCGTGCCTCGAATGGTTTCTGAAAAAGACGTACCTTTCGAGCGCGGGCGAGATCGACTGGAAGGACGTTGACGAGGACCTCGAGGCCATCGCCGCGATGGGCCGCCCGGAGAACGCCCTCTTTTTCCCGAACCTTGCCGGCGGCGACGAGCAGATCTCCGACGCGGCATTCATGAACCTTCACATCGAAGACGACCTTACGAGCCTCCTTCAGGCCGTCATCGAAGGGATGTTTTTCACGCTGAAGTCCGTGGCCGAAGAAGTGAAGCGTCTCCCCTGGACTCCTTCGGCGGTGTTCACGACGGGCCAGGTCGGGTTCAAGCACGCGCCCCGCCGCGTCCGGGCCAACATATACGGCCTCGCCGTGCACGGCGGAAGGACGCCCGGCGCTAACGCGATCTCGGCCGCGCTCGTCGGCGCGGTGGCCGCGGGCGTGTTTTCCTGCGTGGACGATGCGAGGTCGGCCATGCTCGACGTCGACGGCGGCGCCCTCCCCGACGAGCGCGCCCGCTCGCTCTACGAAGCCCACTTCGTCCAGTGGCTTGGAACGCGCGGTTTCCTCGGCCCCAGGACGAGTCCATAGGTGCAGCCGCCCCGGATGTGCGCGGCGAGCCCTGTGAAGGTTGCGGCCGCCCGCGCCTGCGATGACGGCAGCACCCGCCGCCGCCCCGCTCGGGCGCGTGACAACTCCAGGCTTCCGGGCTCGACGGCCGCGCTTACTTGGTCTCTTTCGGCCGGCGCCTCGCGACGATGCGCGTCTCGTCTATGGCCTTTTTCAGTTCCTCAGGCGTGAGGCTTTTCGTGGTGCCGTCGAGAAACGTCGCGCCGGCTTTGCCGCCGTGCCCGTCGGCCTTTTCGTATACGAGGAGCACCAGCGGCTTGACGGGGTCAGGAACATCCTCAATGTTCGCCCCGACTACCGTCCCGTAGTCGGCTCCCCTGTGCACCGTCGCGGCCGGGCACGTGAGCACCAGAGGGGCGAACCGGTAGGACGTCCGCACGTCGAGCTCCGTCGGCAGCGCGCCGTTGTGAAGCGACGCGTAAAGCCTCACCGATTCGGCGAGCACCTCGAGGTTCTTCAGGCACGCGGCCTCCTTGTCCGCGTCGGTCGGATTCTCCGGAAAGTTCAGCCAGCCGCCGACCTGCTGCGCGATCTCGTCGTCGGTAAGGGTCATCACCTCGCCGCCCGCCAGGATGACGGATCGGCCGCTCGGCCCCGCCGCCCGCTCGAAGAGGAGTATCAGCCGTTTGTCCGAGAGCGCTGTAAGGCCCTTGACGTACCGCCAGTCGGAGAAGTCGATCGGAAGCCCCGGCGTCTGTTTCATCAAGCGGTCCGACACGAGGGTTTCGAGGTCCGGCGGATATTCGCCCTCGTGGCGCTGCGCGTACATGAAAAGGGCCTCGGCGAGCCGCTTCGAGTCGGGTTTTTCAACCTTTGGCTTTTCGGGCTCCACGGCTGAGGGAGCGCCCGGCTGCCCCTCGGCAGCCGGCCTGCCGGGTCCGCCCGGTGCCGTGAGCCCCGATTCCTGGGCCCATCTCAAGAGCGCACCGCCGCCGACGCCGGCAAGATACGCCGTGCGCACGAGCCCCACGGGCCCGTAGGACGACATCAATATCGCATTGTCGGTCGCGTTCACGGCCGAGGCCGAGCCATAGAGATGCGATACCACGGCCTGCTGCTCCGGCAGCAGCGCCTGGTCAATCGGCGCGGGGACGGGCAGTTGCGACATTATCATCGGCAGCCCCACGGCAACCAGCTGGTAGGCCGTCTCGAACATCAGCCTCGTGTTCATGTACGAAGCCCCGGCGTTTGCGGGTCCGGCCATCCTGGCCGCCGCCATGTAGTCGGGATTGTCAAACAGGGTCCGCTCCGGCTTTTCAGGGGCTCCGATAATGTTCTTCACGCTCTGCGTGTCGCTGGAGACGACGGCGCGGCCGTTGACTACCGCGACCGACGGCACCACCTGGACGCCCGCCTTCGATACGATCCTCAACTGGTAAATCGTCGTGTTCGCAAACGTCTCCGTCTCAAAAAAGAGCTTCACGTTTTCCTGCGGCGCCGGAACGCCCGGCTCTTCCCTGCCGGCCTCGGCCGGGGCCTCGGCCGGCGGGGCTTCGCCGCCCTGAGGCTGCAGGGCTGATTCCGTGGATTCCGAGGACGCCCCGGGCGCCGCCTGAGGCTCGTGCTCTTTGCCGTACTTCCACATCGCGTCGAGCGACTTCACGAATTTCGCGGCGTCCTTGAGCTCGACGAACCACACCTGCTGACCGAATCCGCCCGAAAGCCCGAGCCCCATCATCGGCGTCGGGACCGGCGTATACGAGACGAGGTTATGCCCGAGGCTGCCGAGCACGTCGTCTCTCAGGTTGACGCCGCTTTCGGCCTGGAACTTGTCGAGGCCGTTGCCGATGCTCGCCTGCACGAAGGGCGGGAGCATCTCGAATACCGCCGCGGCGGCGTCCACCACCTTGGCTGCGTCGATGCTGGTCCACGACGCAGAGAGCACCTCCGTCGGGACTATCGACAGGTTCTTCTCGTAGCCGCCTTCCTCCGGCTCGACGGCGCCGAACACCCCCGCGCGCTTCTCGGGGAAGTACAGCGCCACGCTGTCCATGAACCCCTTGCCCGCGGCCCGGGAGCTGTAGAGCGCCCCCGCGAGGCCGTCCAGCCCCAGCTTGCCATAGATGTCGGTGACGAACGGCGGCAGCATCGGCAACAACTGCGCCTTTATCCCGTTGAAGCTCACGAATGCGACGAGTTCGGGCTTGTCAACCTTCTGAAGTTCGAGGCACTTAGCGAATGTTGCGTCGCCCGCGAGGTTCCGGCTCGGCGGCGATGAGAGGCCGGCCACCGCCTCCTTGAGCCTCTCCAGCGACGACGACAGGACGAAGAAGTTGCCCGCCACGGCGTAAGAAACTCGCGCCATTCCGACCTGCGTCCATTTCACGGTCGCGCCGGGGATCTGCTCTTCCTGCCAGGTGGCCGGAAACTGCGCCGCGACCGACGAGACGAATTCCTCAAACGCCGCGGGATCCGCGCCGACGTCCATCATGGCCACGAACGCGAACTGCGTGGCGTCGCCCGACGGCACCAGCGCCACCGCCGCCTCGCCCTTGCAGAAGGCCGCCACGTCTTCGAACTTGCGGCCGGCGGCCTTTTCGACGTCCTTCGTGAGCTCGGCCAGCGCCGGGAACCCCTCCGCGATGAACTTCCGGACCTGCTCCTCGGACATGATCTCGGTGTATGCCGTGCCGGCCTGCGCGCGCGCCTCCGGCAGGTTCGGGACGTCGATGAATATGACCGTCTCCTGCGGCAGCGCCTGGGCCGCCTTGCCGGGGACGGCGACCGCCGCCTGAGGCGCGGCGGTTTCGCTTGCCGTGCTCGAGACGGCAGCGGCCGGCTGGCCGGCGCCGGCAGCCGCCTCCGAAATGCTCGTGATATCCGTGGCGCCCGCCGCCGCTCCGAACACGGCGACGGCAATCGCGGCCACCGCCGCCGAAAGGGTCACATGCTTTTCTGACACGACGCGTCTCCTTTAAGGTCTGACGGAATCGGGCCGCACTCCCTCGGCTGCGCCCGCATTTTGTAGAGTATATATACGCACCGAAACCCCTTCCAGAACATTTCTTGCGCTTGAACGCCGCTCGGAACATAACTAAGATAGCCCTGGTTTGGGAGCCGGCTTTACGCCTCGCGCCCGCTCGCGACGGCGTTGCGCCCCTTTCGAGGTACGTCAGTGAAGGTCGAATTCTTCGTCCATAACGTAGACGAAAGCGACGCGGCCAACGTCGTCGAGGCCCTGCGCGGGCGGTTTCTGACGACGGGCGAACGGGTAGCGCGCTTCGAGCGCGACCTCGCCGCCTTTACGGGCCGCCGTCTTGCCGTCGGCCTCACCAGCGGCACGGCAGCCCTGCACCTTGCCCTCGCCGCCGCCGGCGTCGGCCCGGGCGACGAGGTCATCACGACCCCCATGTCCTTCGTCGCAAGCGCAAACGCCGTCATCATGGCCGGGGCGCGCCCCGTTTTCGTCGACGTCGAAAGCGACGCCGGCAACATCGACGCACGCCTCATCGACGCCGCCGTCACCGCCCGCACGAAGGCCATCCTCCCCGTCCACCTCTACGGCACCATGTGCGACATGCGCGCCGTAAAGGACGTCGCGCGAAGGCGCGGCCTCAAGATCATCGAGGACGCCGCCCATGCCCTCGAATCGCGCCGCGACGGCGTATCGCCGGGCGAACTCTCGGACGCCGCGGCCCTGAGTTTCTACGCCACGAAATCCATCACGTCGGGCGAAGGCGGCGCCGTCGTCACGGACGACGCCGGTATCGCCGACCTCGTCCGGACCATGCGGCTCCACGGCCTCTCGAAAACCGCCGCCGACCGCTATGCCGACGCCTACTCGCATTACGACATGGAGGTCTTCGGCTGGAAGTACAACATGTCGGACATCCAGGCGGCCCTCCTCGTAGGGCAGCTGCCGCGCGTCGAAGCCATGCGCCGGCGACGCGAGGAGATCGCCATGCGCTACCGCGAGGCGTTCGGCGGCGTCCCCGGCCTCTCGATGCCGTCCCTTCCGGGCGCGGCCGTCTGCGCACATCACCTCTTCACGGTGCGTGTCGACCCTCGCCGCCGCGATGAAGTCATCTCGCGCCTCAACGGCAAGGGCATCGGCGTTGCCGTGAACTACCGGCCCATCCACCTCATGTCGTACTACCGCGCGAAGTTCGGTTACAGCGAGGGCGCCTTCCCCGCAGCCGAGCGCATCGGCGCCTCAACGATCTCCCTGCCCCTCTACCCGAAACTCACGGACGGCGAAGTCGGCTACGTCGTCGACGCCGTGCGAGCCGCCCTGAAAGGGTAGGGGCCCGCAGTTTCCCCCGAGCGCCCGAAGCGCACTTCGTTTGCCCTTGATTTGTCAGCCCCACGCGGTATCTTAGACGTGCGGTCTCGCAACGCATGCAGTTCTCTTCCATGGCGCAATGCGGGGAGGTCCCTCGATAGTGTTCAAAGCGTTCTCGGGAATTTCAGTCCTCTATTACGCCCTGGCGGTGGCCGTCGTAGCCGTCTCGTTTTACGTGAAGAGCCTCGTTTCGCGACTCTTCCAGCGGCACCTGAAAAGGCTCGCCGAACGCACGACGCTTGAGTACGACGATATCCTGGTCGACGCCGCGCGGGTCCCCGCGTCGTGGGCGGCGGTGGTGCTGGCCGTACACCTCGCCCTCGTCATCCTCGGCCTGGAAGCGCGCCTGAACTGGTTCTTGCCCGCCGCGCTGGGCGTCCTCGGCATGATGCTCTTGCTCTCGTTTATCGACCGCTTCATCGACCACCTCAAGACGAGGGTCAAGAAGACCGACACCTCCCTCGACGACGCGATACTTCCGGCAGTTCGCACCGCCGCAAAGATATTCGTTATCGTCGTCGCCGTCCTCTGGATCCTGGGCAACTTCGGCTACTCCATAAACTCCATCCTGGCCGGCCTCGGCATCGGCGGCCTCGCCGTCGCGCTTGCCGCCCAGAGCACGCTTTCCAACTGGTTCGGCGCGGTGACGATCTTCACGGACCGCCCCTTTGCCGCGGGGGACAGGGTGAAGATCGGCGAGGTCGAGGGCACCGTCGAGCAGGTCGACCTTCGTTCGACGCGCGTGCGCACTTACGACGGCGCGCTTGTCACCATCCCGAACTCTTCCGTCGCGGGTTCGCACATTACCAATATCTCCCGCATGCCCTCCCGCAGGTCCAACGGCATCATAGGCCTTGCCTACGATACTTCCCCGGAGAAGGTCGAGGAGGCGCTCGGCATCATCCGCGACGTCCTCTTCAAGGAAAGCGAGATCCAGAACAGCTACGTCGTCAGTTTCGAGGACTTCGGCGCCTACGCGCTCAACATCCGCGTCATCTACTGGACCCAGACGGTTGATTACGTTCGATTTCTGGCTATAAAAGAGCGCGTGAACCTTGAGATCATGAGGCGGTTTCTATCGGCCGGCGTCGAGATGGCGTTCCCGACGCAGACCGTGTACGTGAAGACCGCCGGGGGCGCGGCCGCGGCGTCCGCGCCGGAGAATCCCTGACCTTGCATTCGAGCAGCCGGCCCGTGCCGGCCTGGAGGGCAGTTTGACGCAGCAAGCGCCTCCGATGAGATGGAAACTCGCGCCGTCCGACGCGGCAGCCGCCAAATCCCTCGGCGGCGAACTCGGCGTCTCGCCGGTCGTCGCCCAACTGCTCATCAACCGCGGCTTCGCCGATGCGGCCGCCGCGAAGAAGTTTCTCCAGCCGACCCTTGACGACCTCTACGACCCCGAGACCCTCGACGGCATCGCGCCCGCGGTCGCGCGCATCTCGAAGGCAGTCTCGCGCGGCGAGAAAATCCTGATTTACGGCGACTACGACGTGGACGGCATGACCTCGACGGCGCTTCTCTACCACCTCTTCGCGATGATCTCGGCGCGCGCGTCCTATTTCCTGCCGCTTCGCCTCCAGGACGGCTACGGCCTCAACGCCGACCGCATGCGCGACTTCAAGGCCCAGGGCATCGACCTCATCATCACGGCCGATTGCGGCATCGGCGCCCACGACCAGGCGCGGCTCGCCCGCGAACTCTCGCTCGACCTCATCATCACCGACCACCACGAACCTGAAGGGCCCATACCGGACGCCGTCGCCGTCGTCAACCCCAAGAATCCCGGCTCCCGCTACCCGTACCGCGACCTCGCCGGCGTGGGCGTAGCCTTCAAACTCGCCTGGGCCGTCGCGAAATCCTTCTCCGGCCGCAAGAAGGTCACGCCCGAGTTCCGCGACTTTCTGCTCAACGCCGTCGGCCTCGTCGCGCTCGGCACCATCGCCGACGTCGCGCCCTTGACCGGCGAGAACCGCACGTTCGTCCGCCACGGCCTCGACGCCCTGGCCAACAGCAGGCTGCCCGGCCTGAGGGCGCTCATGTCCGTCGCCGGCCTTTCCGAGAGGTTCTCCGCGCGCGACGTGGCGTTTCGCCTCGCGCCGAGGTTGAACGCCACCGGGCGGCTGAACGAGCCGCTCCTCGGCTTCGAGCTTCTCACCACCAACAGTTTCGGCCGCGCCCTAGAGATCGCGACCGACCTCGACGCCAAGAACCGCGAGCGGCAGGCCATCGAGCGCTCGATCCTCGCCTCCGCGAAAAAGGCCCTCCTCGAAAACTACGACCCCCGCCGCAGCCGCGTGATAGTTTTGTCGGGAGCCGACTGGCACATCGGCGTCATCGGGATCGTCGCAAGCCGCATCGCCGAGGAGTTTTACCGGCCGACCGTGCTCGTCAGCGTCGACGGCAAGTTCGGCCGCGGCTCCGCCAGGAGCATCCCCCCGTTCCACATCCTCGACGCCCTGAAATCCTGCGAAGACGTGCTCCTGAGTTACGGCGGCCACGCCCAGGCCGCGGGCATAACGGTCGAGGCCGGCAACATCGACGCCCTTCGCGAGGCGCTCGAGGCCGCCGCAGCCGGCCTTACCGAGGACGACCTTACCCCCGCGATCTACGTCGACGCGGAAATCCCGCTTTCCTCCGTGACGCCCGCGCTCGTGCGGCAGCTCGAATTCCTCGCGCCCTTCGGCGAGGGAAACCCCGCGCCCCTCTTCGCCGCCACGGGCCTTTCCACCGCCGGCCGCCCCCGGCGCGTCGGCGCCGAGGGCCAGCACCTTTCCTTCTTCCTCAGGGACGAAGGCTTAAGCCTGCGCGCCATCGCATTTGGCTGCGGCGACTTTGCCCCGCGGCTCGAACGCTGCTCGGGCCCCCTGAGCGTCCTCTTCGAGCCGAAGATGGATACCTACAACGGCACCGGCGAGACGCAGTTGGTCGTTAAGGACATAAGGTTTGATTAGTTCCGCTTGCCCCTCCTGGTGCACTGCCCTTTGCAGTCCGTCCGCGGCGCCGGAGCGAAGTCCCGAAAGGGGTTTTCCTTGGCCGGCATCTGCGCGATAATCCCCGCATATAACGAAGAGGAGCGCATCGCCTCGGTCGTCGCCGGCGCCTCGAAGTTCGTCGACGCCGTGGTCGTGGTCGACGACGGCTCGACGGACAGGACCGCCTCCGCCGCCGAGGCCGCGGGCGCGACCGTCGTGCGGCACGCGCGTAATCTCGGCAAGGGCCGCGCCCTTGAAACGGGGCTCGGCCACGCGGCCGGGCACGGTTTCGCCGCGGCGATTACGCTCGACGCCGACGGCCAGCACGACCCCGACGAAATCCCCCGTTTCACGGAGAAGTTCGCGGCCGCCGGCGCCGACGTCATCGTCGGCACCCGCATGCATGACCGCGCCGGGATGCCCTGGATCCGAATTCTCACGAACTTCGTGACGAGCGTGGTCGTTTCTCTTATCGCCGGGCGGCGCATCACGGATTCGCAGTCCGGTTACCGGCTCCTCAAGTGCGCCACAGCCGCGCGTCTTCCCGTCTCGGGCGCGCGCTTCGACGCGGAGCCCGAGCTCCTCGTAAAGGCCGCCCGCCGAGGCCTGCGCATAGAGGAAGTGCCGGTGAGCACCATCTATCGCGGCGAAAAAAGTAAGATAAACCCCTTGCGCGACACCTGCCGATTTGTATTGCTGGCGCTGCGCCTTATATTTGTCGACAGGAAGTGAACAAGGAGGCACCTTGAGCGAATCACGTTTAGCGCCGCCGGTGCGCGTCCTCGTGGCGGACTCCGGAACCGCTTTCAAGAAGGTCGCGGCCGAGAACCTGGCCAGGAAGGGCTTCGCCATCGAGCTGGCACACACGGCCGACGACGCCTTCGAAAAAGTCCGCTCCTTCAAGCCCAACCTCATCTTCTACGACCTCGAAACGCCGGGCTACGACGGCTTCGAGGCCATCACTCTCGTCGGCAGGACCCACAGCGGCAAGGAGGCCCGCCTCGTGGCCTCCTCTTTCCATACCGGCCAGGACTTCGCCTCGAAGGCCCTTTCGGCCGGGGCCTGGGCCTTTCTCCCGAAACCCCTCAACGCCGCCGCCATACTTGACACGGCGCTGGCCGTAAAGCGCCATCTTCGCCGTCCGCGGCAGCTCCCACGCTCCGCGGCGAACCCCGCCCTCAAGGTCGTCACCTTGAAGTGCGTGCGGCCGTCGTGCGACACGCCCGTCGCGGCCTTTCTCCTCAAGCCCGAGACGCTCGTGCCGAAGGCCGACCAGTTCGAGACGCCCATTTACCTCGAAGCGGTCGGCGCGGCCGACTTTGTCGACTATAACCTCCTTTCCGTCGCCGTCTGCCCCGAATGCTACTTCGCCTTCGACGCGGGCGCCCCCCGCCGCCGGGCGGCCAGGTCCCCAAAGTCCGCCCCTCCCGTGGTCTCCCCGCTGCCGCACTTCAAGATCGCGGCCGACGCCGACGACACGCTGTTCTCCGAAGACCGCAGCGCCTCCGCCGCCATCGTCGCGTTCCGCCTCGCCATCGAGAGCGAGAAGGTCCTCGCCTCGGTCGATAGCGCCGAGGAACTCGACCGGCTCGCGGACCTCGCGTTCAAGGCCGCGGCGGTCGCGCACCTTGCCGGAGACGACAGCCTTCAGGACAGGTTCCTCGCCGAGGCGGAGCAGTTCCTCGTCCCGGCCCTCGAGATGGAGCCGAGCGCCGCCGTCTACCGCGGCGCCTACCGCCTCGCCGCGGTGTACGTGTTTTTCCTGCGAGACCCCGACGCGGCAAGGGTCGCGCGCAGCTTCGACCTGTTCGACAAGCCTTCGGCCGGCCGCACGCGCCCCCGCGACGCCCGCGCGCTCCAGTATTACCGCGAAGCCGTCACGAATATCATCGCCCAGCGGAATATGAACCGCCGTTCGGATTACCTTTCGAAGTGACGTATGCCTGATCTGCGATTTCCCCGGGGGGAGGACCGCTTCGCGAAGGCCCGGAGCGTGATGATCGCCGGCCAGATCCGCGACCGCGGCATCGCCGACCGCAAGGTCCTCGACGCCTTAATGCGCGTGCCGCGCCACGAATTCGTTCCGGCGGAGCACGCGGCCGAGGCTTACGACGACCATCCCCTCTGCATTGGCGCCGGGCAGACCATTTCGCAGCCGTACATCGTCGCCCTCATGACACAGGCGCTTTCGCTTTCGGGCGGGGAAAAGGTCCTGGAGATCGGAACGGGCTCCGGGTACCAGACCGCGATACTCGCCGAAATCGCAGGCGAGGTGTACTCGGTCGAAAGGATTCCGGAACTCGCCCGCTCGGCCGAGGTGCGCCTCCGGCATCTGGGCTACTCAAACATCCGCATCAGGGTGGGCGACGGGACGCTCGGGTGGCCGGAGCATTCGCCTTTTGACGCGATTCTCGTCGCCGCGGCCGCGCCTTCCGTGCCCAAGAGCCTCAAGGCCCAACTCGGCGACGGCGGGCGCCTGGTCATTCCGGTCGGTTCCGACTACTCGCAGATGCTGAAGCGCATCACCCGCGTCGCAAAGGACTTCTCGTGCGACGACCTCTGTCCGTGCGTTTTCGTAAAGCTCATCGGCGAGGAAGGCCACGAGGACCTGTAGACCTGACCTCGCGCCCGACGACCGCTATCGCGAAGACCGCCGCCGCCGCGGCAAGCGCCATGCACGCCTTCCAGCGGGTGGGCTCGAACGAAAGCTCTATTTTCCGCGTGCCCGGCGGAACGTCGACGACCATGAAGCCGCCGGCCGTGGTGGAGTAGGGGACCCTCGCGCCGTCCGCCTTGAAGATCCATCCGGGGTACGCCGTAATCGCGAAGAAAAACCTCGTCGGCCCTTCACCCGCAAGGACGGCGACGAGGGTCTGCGACGTCTCGACCGCCGACGGCACCGGCGTCCAGCTCTTGAAGTCGTCGACCGTGCTCTTTCGCAGGTCCCCGAGCGGCGTCTCGGACCGGCCGGTAACCACGGACCGCCTCGTCGGCGGCTCCGCCCGAACCGGCGTCGGCGCGGACGACACGCGGTAGAGATGGACCGTCCTGTTCCAGGCCACCCACCCCGGCTCGTTCCTGAGGGGGAACCATATCCCTTCCTCGCGGTGCTCGCCGAGATTCGGCCACGCCACGGGCGTGTCCGGCCCGAGGGTGCGGATTCGCGACGTCGACGCGACCCACCCCGCCCCCATCGTCGCAAGCCTCGCGGCATCCGGTTCCGCGACGGCTCCGCGTATCGTCCTTGTGCTCCAGTCCGGCGCAAACGCCGTGAGGCTTAAGTTCAGGCGCGAAACCCCCCGGGCAAGGACGGCGTAGCTCGGCGCGATGATGTCTCCTTCCGGCGGCGACTCGACGACTATCCGCCCCGCGGCGCCCGCGGCCGCTATCTCGTCAAGCGCGGGGAAATCCGCGACCTCTCTTCTATAGTCCATCGTGAGCCGCCGCGCCCCAAGGCCCGGGTAGACGAGGCCGAACCCGACGAAAAGCTCGGCGAAAATCAGCATGACCGGGACATATCCCCGCCAGCCGAGGAGCTCGCGCCTGGCCTCGATGAGCGCCTCCACGCCCAGGGCCGCGAGCGCCGTTGCCGGCACGACGAGCAGCACGAGTACCGACGGCATGAGGCTGGCCCTGGCGAACGTGTCCCACGCGGCCGCA
>Ga0315277_10001582_pt1 | contig 32982 bp, 16 predicted proteins | sample YL17G05_15_MG_FD_203695 | JGI IMG/M metagenome (GOLD analysis project Ga0315277, IMG submission 203695) | Sediment microbial communities from Yellowstone Lake, YNP, Wyoming, USA - YL17G05_15 | ecosystem: Environmental > Aquatic > Freshwater > Lake > Sediment | place: USA: Wyoming | collected...
AACGATACGAGCAGGTGAATATGATCTTCCATCAGTTCCATCTCGGCTATCTCTATCTCGTACGCCTCACAGATCTCCCCTACCATCTGTTTCGCTCGTTCCCGGACCTCCTCCCGCTCGAATACCTTTTTCCGATATTTCGGACACCAGACCAGGTGGTAGGACGTGTCGTAGACCGAATGCCTCGTTTGCTTTAGCGTCACTCATTCAATCTATCACACCGCCGAGCACGGGCCTAGCTGGATAAGGGGGACTTTCCGGTCCCCCTTATAACCCCCTCGGAGCGGCATGCATTCCTCCCCGCGGCAAGCCGCGGGGCAACCTGCAAAGGAATTTCGTGTATCCCCTCCTCCAGGGCAATCCGGAAGCGACTCGGGTGTTGCCGATTTTTCTTAGGGAGGTCGATCCCTTCCAAAAGGGTCTAAAAGGCCTTATGGACCTCGGTCGAAACGGAAGGTACGATGTCTGCTTGAATTTTTTTGTGCATATCAAGGCCAAAAACGTCGTTCCTCACGGCTGGGGCGTCTTCGATATCGTCAGCAACGCCGCCAACGTCGTCCATCATGAAAAGGATCTTTCCCGCCTCAACCACTTCATCTCCATGTATTATCAATTCACTCACGACGTCCTGTCGCTGGTCGCTCCAATGGTCCGGCAGAAACCGTTCAAGGGAGTATCGGTCTGGATCGGAGACGCGGCCGTGGAACAGGCCGGACGGTTTATTTCGAAGGAGGAGTTATCGCCGGGCCGGCCCATCATCATGTACAATCCGGACGCGGCTTCTCCCTATACCCTGTTGCCGTTTCCCATACAGGCCGAGCTGTTGCGCCGAATCGCGGATACGGAGGCGTTCGTTCTGTTGGCGGCGGGACATAACGAAACGGGCATCGGGGAACGGTTGAAAGCCAGCCTCCCCCCAGCCCTTCAACCTAACATTATGATCGTCCCCGCGTCGACGCCCTTAGAGGTCTACTCGGCCATGATCGATTTCAGCGACGTCTTTCTGAGCGCCGATACCGGGCCCTTGCACATCGCCGCGGCCCGCAAATATTCCCGGACGAACGGACGGGCCCTCCGCAACCGCACGGCCGTCCTGTCGTTCTTCGGGGCAACACCGGCGCGGATGTCGGGATATGATTCTTTTCAAGCCGGGTACCTCCCCTCGAACCAGGACGCCCCGTCCTGGGCCTTTGCGGCCGGAAGTCCTTGCCGGAACATCATGATCCTGACCTGGCTCTATGGAGCGACTCTGGCGAAGCATTTCGGCTTAGCCGATCCGTTCACCATCGGCCGGCGCGTGATTTTCATCGCCGGCGGCGCGCTGGGCCTGGGAATGTATCTGGGGTCGTTATCGATCGTCATGCATCGGATCAAACATTTCTTTCCGATGAAGCTCCTGGGGAAAATCTATCGCTGGCTGGGGATCGGCTTAATCATCCTGTCCTTTTATTTCATCTACAATTTTCTCCGCCATATCGTCGGGACGCGCTGATCCCGGTCCGATCTGCCCGCAAAGAGCATGACCCAGAGAAGCTCCAACCTTATTACAAAACGGGGACAAAATCGCTAAAAAAGGCTCAACCTAGCTATCTCAGCCGAAAATCGAAAAAGGGCTAAGCGGCTGATAATCAAGGGAAAAGGAAGTGACCCGCGAGCGGCGGCTGTTATAGACGGTCCCCCGTTCTCGCTCACCTTTCCGAGCGATCGGTTCGTCGTTCGGACTGGATCTCAAAATAACACCTTCGGCCTCGAGGGGGAGTACGGCCGGAAATCGGGGAAGCGCCGGAGGACGAGGTCCCGTTCGGGCTCGGCGAGGCCGTCGAACGGGACCGGCGCGTCCTGGGGCCGGGTCCGCTTCTGGTTGATACGTCCCAGGAGGCTCCAGCGGCGCGTCGGGCCGTCGGGCTCTCGGGCCGGGAGGTCGTACCGGGTGAAGTCGATGACCCGCTCGGGCTCGTTCGACTTCCAGTTCCGCTCCAGGGCGAGGCGGAATTCCTTGGCCATGAGCCAGCGGACCTCGGTCTCGCGGTCGGAGCCGCCGATGCCCGTCCCCCGCTGGACGAACCGATAGCGCCAGGCGTCGTTGTCCGGGTGCGCGGCGCGGAAGGCGCTCCCAAAATCGCCCAGGGTTAGGCATTCGGCCGAGGGCCAGCGCTCGCGGATGCGCTTCGTCCACCGCGTCAGGACCTCCAGGTGCCCGATCTGCGGGACGAGCGAGACCTCCCAGCAGTTCGTGACCCAGGCCCAGCCGTTGAGGGCGAAGCCCGCGTCGAAGTGGGCGGCCGTCGTCTCGACCATCTGGGCCAGCCCGACCTCAGGCCCGAACCAGCCGATCGTCTCGATCGGTCCGACGCCCATCCGGCTGTTCCGGTTCCGGGCCCAGTCCAAGCCCTCGCGGCGGGCGGCGACGAAATCGCACGTCCAGCCGTCCAGGCAGACAGAGTCGGTGAGGTCCGCCGGACCCTGGGCCGGCTTGCAGAAATGTTCTTTCGAGGGATAGTACGGATAGCAGACCGACCCCTCGCCGTCCTGGTTGTCAATGGCGTACTGGCTCCAAATGTTCCCCTGGCAAACGCGGATCCCCTCCTTCTCGGCCAGATACTTCTGGTTGGCCGCGGCCAGGAAGCCGGCGATCACGCTCTTGGGCCGGAAGCCGCCGCCCACGATCTCGGACACGCGGGCCAGGCCCTCGTGGAGGTCGCGGTCGACCTGCTCGCGCGTGTTGTAGGCGTTGGCGAAATAGGCCCCCGGGATGAACGTCACGTCGTCCCCGTATTCGCGATGGAAGGCCGGGACAAGCCGACGGATCTCGCGGTAGTTCTCCCGCTCGTCGAAGAGCGCCCGCCAGCTGAAGGCCCAGGTCATCGGCGCCCCGGGCCAACCGGAGGCGAGGGCGTCGCGCAGGGTGCGGACGTTGGCCGGCGTGTGCCGATCGGCCTCGTCGAAGCCCTCGTTGCGCGTGCGGGTGACCTCGATCTGATTGACCCGGATGACGGAGTTGAAGGTCAGGATCCTCCGGCCCGCGAGCGCCGGAGGCCCGGCGGGAAGGATCGGGGGCCCTCCGCCGAAAGGCGAAGCGCCCGCCCGGAGCGCCGCGGCGCCAAGGAGGCCCGCGCCGGTCGTCGCGAGGAATGCCCGCCGGTCCATGGCCGCCTATTTCGCCGCCGTCAGGACATACGTCCCGCCCGCGGTCGTCTGAAACTCGATCGCGCCATCGGCCCGCTTCGTCGTCGCCAAGCTCCGACCGTCGACCGTGACCTTGAGAGGACCGGCGGCCCGGACCCGGCAAACGCCCCCCAGCTGGGATACGAGCGTCGCCCGCTCGATCCGGCCCGCCGCCCATTTCATTCCGAACTCGAAGCCGCCCCGGGCGACGAGCCCGGAGACCTCGCCCGACGCCCAGGACGCGGGAAGGGCGGGCAGGAGGCTCAGCTCGTCCTCGTGCGACTGGAGGAGCATCTCGGCCACGGCCGCGGCCATGCCGAACGAGCCGTCGACCTGCATCGCCCGCGAGCAGATGGAGAAAAGGGCGGGCGTCGTGTAGGTGCGCATGTCGTAGGTGAAGTTGTCCATGGCCTTGGCCCCGTCCCCGAGGCGGGCCCAGCACGCCGCTTTCCAGGCCGAGGACCAGCCATTGCCCGTCAGGCCGCGCTGCTCGAGGACCACCCGGCTCGCCGCGGCGAGGTCCGGCGTCAGCCGGGGCGAGATCTGCTTGCCCGGATAGAGGCCCCACAGGCCGGAGATGTGGCGGTGGCTCTTCTCGGTCTCGTCCCAGTCGTCCAGCCACTCCTGGAGATTGCCCTTCCGGCCGATCTGGAACGGGGCGAGCTTGGAGCGGGCGGCGAGGACCTTGGCCTTGAGGTCGGCGTCGACGCCCAGGACGTCCGCGGCCCGGGCGACCGCGGCGAAGAGGTCCCGGAGGATCGACATGTCGATGGTCGAGCCGGCGCACATCGAGGAGCCGGTGTTGAACGTGGTGACCTCGTCGAAGAACTTGACCGCCGGCGGCCGGGCCGGGAAGTTCTCGGGGGAGGTCGAGGGGTTGGTCACCAGCCAGCCCTTGGTCGGATGCGGGATCAGGAAGTCCAGGAAGAACTCCGCCGACCCCTTGAGCACGGGGTAGTACTCCCGCAGGAAGGCGGCGTCCCCGGTGTAGAGGTAGTGCTCCCAGAGGTGCGTGCTCAGCCACGCGCCGCCCGTGGTGAACGTCCCCCAGCTCGCGCCGTCCATCGGCGCGGCCACGCGCCAGAGGTCGGTGTTCTGGTGGAAGACCCAGCCGCGCGCGCCGTAGTTCTCCCGGGCGACCTGGCTTCCCTGGTCGGTCAGCTCCTTGATCATCTTGAAGAGCGGCTCGGCGCACTCGCTCAGGTTCGCGACCTCGGCCGGCCAGTAGTTCATCTCGGTGTTGATGTTGGTCGTGTATTTGGAGTCCCACATGGGGTTCTGGTCCTTGTTCCAGATCCCCTGCAGGTTGGCCGGCTGGGTGCCCGGACGCGAGGACGTGATGAGGAGGTAGCGGCCGAACTGGAAGACGAGGGCGGCCAGGGCCGGATCGTTCGCGCCGTCGAAGGCCTTCAGCCGCTCGTCCGTGGGAAGGGCGGAATGGGCGGTCGACGGGAGCGTCATCGCCGTCCGACGGAACAGCCGCTGGTGCTCCTTGACGTGGGCCGCGAGCATCGCCTCGTAGGCCTTGCCCTGGACGGCCTTCAGCGTCGCCTCCACCCGGGCCGCGGGATCGGCGCTCACGTCCTTGTAGCTGACGAAGTTCGTGGCCGCGGCGATGACCAGGGTCACGGCGTCCGCGCTGGCGACCGTCATCTCGTCGTCGACGACCTTGACCGATCCGCCCTCGACCGCCGCCTTGAGGCGGGCCTCGTAGCGGAGCTTGCCCTCGACGCCCATGTAGTCGGCCGACTTGCCGCGCAGGACGAGGCCTTCCGGGCCGAGGCCGTCCATGCGGAAATAGTCCGTGGCGTAGTTCGAATGGGCCGTATTGCGGCTGCCCCGCAGCTGGCCGACGAAAGAGATCTTGCCCGGGGCGTCCGCCGTCAGCCGGACGACCAGGACCTGGTCGACCGGGCTGGAGAAGACCTCGCGCTTGTAGCGGACGCCGGCCTGCTCGTAGGTCGTCGTGACGACGGCGGTGTCGAGGTCGAGCTCGTGGCGGTAGCCGGTCGCGACATCGCCGGACAGACGGAGGACGAGAGTCCCGAGGGCCTGGTACTTCATCTGCTCGACCGGATACCCCAGGAAGTGGCGGCTAAAGAGCACATAGGCCTTCTTGTCCTGCCCGTCCCAGACGGCCTGGCGCAGCGCGGGCAGGTCGGCCGCGCCGCCCTTGACCACGGTCGAATAGGGCCCGCCCGACCAAAGGGTGTCCTCGTTGAGCAGGATCTGCTCCTCGTCGGTCTTGCCCCAGACCAGGCCCCCCAACCGGCCGTTGCCGACGGGAAGCGCCGCGTCCCAGGCGGCGGCGGGATGCGTATACCAGATGACCGAAGCCGGGTTCGGCGGCGCCGGTGTGGCCGCCTGGGCGGCCGGGACGGAAGCGCCGGCCGCGAGAGCCGCGGCGAGCGCCAGCGTCGTCCGCAGAGACGTCCTCTTCGTCATGTCGTCGTCCTCCTCGCGCATCCGGCGTCCGGCCGGAGCGTTTTATTCAGCGCGACCCGGCCGGCCCCGCGGGCCGCTCCAGGTCGAATCTCCCCATCCATTTGCGCCGCAGATACTCCTCGATGCCGAGGCGCTCGGCGTCCGTCAAGGGCCCGCCGTAGACCAGCATCTCTCCGACGGCGCCCGACCAGTGGGTGTCGGTCCGGTCGAAGGGCTTGTCCATCGGCCGCTCGAAGACCGCGGTCAGGATCCGGAAGCCGTCCGGCCCCGCGGCCGCGAACGGATCGACCCTGCGGCCGTCGAGGAAGACGGCCGCGGCCCGCGTCTCCTCCGCGACGGTGTCCGCCAGAAGACGCCCTCCGCCCTTCCCGAGGTACGGGCTTAAGCCGGAGAACGGAGCCGTCCCGGTCCGGGAGAGCGAATGCTCGCGGTAGGCCAGGACGACCGTCTGCCAACCCGTGACGGGCTTGGTCAGCCGCTGGAGCCAGATGGTCTCCCAACTGGCGAGGCCTCGGCCGTTCTGGCGGTTGGGCTGGAAGAAGACCATGGATGTCGGTCCGAAGGCCGTATCCCCGGCCTTGCCCTTCCAGCCGAGGAGCACGCCCCGCTTGGGCGGGAGGATGTCCTCCGCGCCGTCGCCGTCCGTATCGGCGGCGTCGAGCCAGAGCAGCAGCTTGGCGCCGGCCGCGTCGGGCCGGAGCGGCGCGGGCGCCGCGGCGCCGGTCGGACCGCCCCAGCCGCCCATGCTCACGGCGAAGCCGATCCGGTTCGAGCTCTCGGCGCCGGTCGCCGTCTTCCGCGCGGCGAGATAGTAGTTGCCCGCCGCGGGCGGGACGAATTCGCGTCCCTCGGCCAGAGGCCGGACGGGCTTCTCGGGCAGCCAAGGCCATACGTCGTCCGCATACCAGAAGTACCGGAAGTCCGGCCGGGGCCGGGCGACGCGCACCACGCGCGGCCCGGCCTGTTCGAGGGCTTCGCCCCGGATGAGGAAGCCGGGCTCGCGTCCGACGACGGCCGTCGCCTCGCCCCGCGATCCCGCGGCGTCCGTGACGACGACCTTGTACGTCCCGGGCGCGAGGCCCTGGCGGTCGCGGTCCGTGGCGAAGACCGTCTCGGCCGTCTCCGGCAAGATCAGCGTGTCGACATCGATGCCCGGCGCCGCGGGCGATGTCAGCCGGACGTCGTTCGTTCCCGCTTTGAGCCGGGCGATGATCGTCCGCGACTTCCACTCCTTCCACTCCGGCGTCTTGGGGAACAGCGCGGCCGGCTCGGCGGGCGCGCCGTTCACCACGACCTCGAGCCGGGCGTCCTCCTTGGCCTGGTAGAGGATCTCGAGGGGGTAGTCCCCCGTCCGCAGGACGCGCACGGTCCACTCGATCCAGCCGCCCCCCGCCTGGAGCCGGAGGCAGGCCAGGTTGCCGTCCTTGATGTTGGGGTCGCGGTCGACGGAGGGAACGAGCGAGGAGTGCTTTGCGGCGGCCGCCGGGTAGGCGACGTTCCGCCCCCCGCGGACCTCGGAATCCTCCCAGCGGAAGGCGTAGGGTAATCGGCCGCCCGCGACATTGACCCGGACCCGGCCGCCGACCCCTCCGGCGACGGCCGGCGTGGGATCGGCCGTCACGCGCAACGGCGGGAGGGAGGCGGCCGCCCCGACCGCTCCGCTCCTCGGCGCCGGGGACGAGTCTTCCCTGGCCTTTCGCTCCTCCGCGCCCGAGGCGTTCGCAAGCGGCGCGGCCGCCATCGTCGGAGCGGCGTTGACGATCGTCCAGCGGACCTCCCGTCGCGGGACCTCGGCGTAGGGCGGGTCGGGCCGGATCATGGGCGTGGGATCGGTCAGGCGGAACACGAGCTCGTATTCCGGCAGCGCCCCGAAGTCGACCTCGAGCTCGTCCGTCCCTGCGGCGATCGTCTTCCCGTTCAGGATCCAGGCGGTCGCCTGCGTGTCGGGCCGCGGCCGGAGATGCTCGACCGCGAAACGGACCTTGGCCGGCCCGTAGATCGCGACCTTCGGCCCCGCCGGCGAGATGCTTTCGACCGGGTCGACGAGCTGATAGAAGCGCTCGACGAAGTGCTGGACGCAGACCGGGCAGAGGCGGTCGACGCCGAAGATGCCGGCGCCCATCAGGCACTCCTGCGCGGTCGGCCGGAAGTGGTTCGTCAGGCGGCTCTGGCCGCCCTCGAACAGCCCGACCTTGCCCAGGTACTCCTTCGCATAGGGCGTCGGGACCGGCGTCGCGGGGTCGATCCAGGCCCGCCACTTGATCCTGTCGCGGCGCGTCTCGTTCGTCGTGTTGTTGCTCTCGGCCCCGAAGCCCCACGTCCCGATGGACGTGTACTCGTCCGAGACACGCGGCGCGGTGTGGCCGAACTCGTGGATGAAGCCCGCGATCTCGCGGCCGGCGATGTAGGCGTCCCCGGTCCGGGCGATCACGTCGCGCGCAGCGCCGCCCCCGCCCCCGTCCGTGTTGAGCATGGCCATGAGCGTGACCCAGCCCGTCTCCGCGTCCTTCCAGGGGAGGAAGGAGCGGTCACGGATCTCCTGGAAGACGGGCTCCTTGAGGCCGTCGGGGGAATTGGGGTCCCACATCGGCGGCTCGGGCCACCAGATCGCGTAGATGTTGAAGAACTTGGAGTATTCGGCCACCGGCGTGACGGCCTTGGGATCGCCCGGGGTGAACGCCCGGACGACCGAGCGCGCGTCCTCCAGGAACTCGGCCCGCAGGCCGGGGTTGTTGTAAGGCTTGGGCTTCCGGGCCGTCCAGCGGTTGATGATGACGATGTTGATCCGGGCGTCCTTGGGGCCGTTGACCAGGAGGGGGACGAATTCGAGCGTCGGCCAGATCGAGTCCACATAGGCCTTCACCTTCGCCCGGTCGGTCCGCGCCTGCGGCGCGCCGTCGGGCGCGAGGATCAGGGCGGCGAGGACGAGGAACGGGAGCGCCCGCGGGATCTTCCGGATCGTGCCGGTCTTGGTCATGGGATCGGCGTCCTTTCGCGGCGCGGCGGCGGTCTCCTACCGAGGCGTCAGGACGAAGGTTAGGGGCGCCTTCGCCCGGGCCTTGAACCAGACGACGAGGTCGGTGCCCTCGAGGGTCCGGACCGCGCCGAGCCTGAGATCGGGACCGCGGGACACGGCCTTGCCGTCGAGGGCCAGGGCAGCGCCGCCGTCCCCCCAATTCCGGATGACGAGGGCGACGTTCTCGACGGGCGCGTCCCCGCTCGCGCGGATCTCGCCGGCCAGCGGCGCGGGCCGGTCCGCGGCCGGGCGTCGAGGACGTAGGCCCTCTGGCCGAGGTCGTAGCCGCGCGCGGCGAAACCGCCGCCCGTCACGCGCAGCTCTGGCGCCCGCGCCCAGGACCGCCCGAGGTCCGCCAGGGCCGGCGAGGCGCTCTCGGCGGTGCCGTAGATCCAGGCGGCCCACGTCGTGCCGTCCTTCTCCTCGTGACGGGGCGGGTCGGTGTAGGAGATGGAAAAGCTCGAGACCCGGTCGGGCGCGACGGCGTAGCGGCCGTCGGTCGGCAGGAGCGAGATCGGCCAATGGTTGTAGGCCGAGAAATCGGCCACGGCCTTGCGGACGCGGCCGGCGTAGACCGTCATCCGGCAGCCCGGCTCGAAGACGATGAACGGCTTGAGCTTCGACTTCAGATTGACGACCTGGATGTTCGGATTCTCGGGCTGGAGGCTCCGGGACTTGGCCGGGCTGTCCATCTCCCCCGGCCAGGAATAGGTCCGGCTCTCCCCTTTCAGGTTGAGAAGCGTCAAGGCGTCGGAGTTGAGGATGTCCGCCGCGTTCTGGCCGGGCTCGCAGAGCGGGATGGTTTCCTGGAGCTCAAAAGGCGAGCCCGCCCCGAGGGCATCCGCGGACCAGACCATCTTCCGCACGGCCGTGCGGTCGGGGTAGAAGTAATAGTACTCGTCCACCCACAGGCCCCAGCCCGCCGTCTCCTCGACGCGCCACAGGTGGTTGCGGGAATTCACGGGCGCGTAGCGCCAGTGGACCACGGCCCGGGCCTCGGTCGACTCCAGGATCCGGACGCTCGAGTAGAGGCAGCGGGGGTCTTCCATGTGCTCATAGCAGCCCTCGGTGCCGTCCCACGTCTCGAAGCTCTGGTCGGCCATCCACTGCCCGTTGTCCATGACCCAGGCCGGCCCGTACCGCGTCCCGCGCCAGAACACCACCCGGACGGGCGAATCGTCGAATTGGACGACGATGTCGGCCGCCGGCCCGGAGGGCCACAGCGCGTCCCAGCCGTCGTCATAGACGAGCTTCGTGTAGTAGGCGCCGAACCGCCCCGGCCCCTTCGGGCCCGAGGGCAAGAGCCGGGCGGAGAGGGCCGGAAGCGCCGGGGCAGGAACGGCCGCGTGGAGCCGGGCCAGCTCGTCGGGCGCCAAGGCGCGGCCGTAGAGGCTGATCTCGTCCATGATCCCGTCGAAGGCGAACCAGGCGGGAATGGTGCCCGCCCCGCCGGCGACGATGTGAGAGGGCAGACGCTTGTCCGGGTTCATCCCGATCAGCAGGTCCGCGCCGCCCGCGTAGGCGGCCGCGCCCTTGACGGGCAGTGAAGCGACTTCGCGGCCGTCGAGGAAGAGGCGGATCGCCTCGTCCGCGCGGAACGTCGCGGCGATGTGCGACCATTTCCGGAGCGGGAGCTTGACCGGCGACAGGCAGACGGCCCACGCGCCCCGCATCGAGACCTTGAGGCCGAACTCTCCGAGCGGTCCGACGCCGAACGAGTAGCCGATGAGTCCGCTCGATTCCTGGCCGACGACGGGGACCCAATTCCACGGCAGCGCGGCCAGGGCGACCCAGGCCTCGATCGTGAAGGCCTCGCCCAGGCGAGGAGCCTGGCGGCCCTTGCGGACGACGCAGGTCGTGTAGCCGTCGAAGGCCAGCCCGCCGCCCGCGACGCCCGGGACGGCGCGGAACCGGCCGCGGATCGCGTCCTTCGTCCCGCTCGCGGCGTCGGCGACCTCGGCTCCGGCCGGAGGGGCGTCGAACGTCCAGCGCGCGACCGGCCCGGGCGAGGGAGCTCGTCCGTCCTGACCGGGAACGCCGGCCAGACCGCCGGAGCCGGATAGGAGAAGCCCTAGGACAGTAATGACGCCCGTGATGCGAACGCTCGATCGGCACATCGCTCTCGCCCTCCTTGGGAGATGCGTTGACTTCGGCGGCTGTGTCAGATAGATTACATTTATTTCATTAAGAAAGGAAGTCCTGAATGCGCTTCTTTTCCGGATCGGCCTCATTTCGCCGCGCCATCGTCCCCATCGCGTCCTTCGCCGTATTCGCCTTCCTGATCGCCGCGCTCGCCCTCCTAGCGGCCGCGGCCTCGGGGAGCGGCCCGCACACCGCCGGTCAAGCTCCCTCCCCCGCTTCCCCGGAGTGGAAGCTCTGGTACCGCCAGCCGGCCGCGGCCTGGACGGAAGCGCTTCCGGTCGGCAATGGCCGCCTGGGGGCCATGGTCTTCGGCGGGACGCAGAGCGAGCTCATCCAGCTCAACGAGGACACCGTCTGGACCGGAGGGCCCTTCGATCCGCGCGGGACGGGCGCGGGGGTCAAAGCACTGCCCGAGATCCGGCGCCTCGTTTTCGAGGGGAAAGGCAAGGAGGCCGAGGCCCTCTTCGAAAAGGAGATGATGGCCAAGGTCTGGGAACAGGCCCAGTACCAGCCGCTCGGCGACCTCAAGCTCTCGTTCTCCGGCCTGGGCGACATCTCCGGCTACCGCCGCGAGCTCGAACTCGACGCCGCGATCGCCCGTACGACGTTCCACGCGGGCGGCACGACATTCGTCCGCGAGGTCTTCTGCTCGCCGCCCGACCAGGCGATCGTCGTCCGCCTCGCGGCCGATAAGCCCGGCGCGATCTCGCTCTTCGCCACGCTCGACGGCCGGGTGAACGCCCGCCGCCGCGGCGACGAGAGCTGGACGGTCCGGGGCGAGGCCCCGGCCGCGATCGTCCTCCGCGGCCAGACCGCGAGCTTCCGCGGGGCGACCGAGCGCCTCCGCTACGAAGCCCGGCTCCAGGCCGAGGTCGAAGGCGGGACGGTCGAGCTCTACAACTCGAGCGAGCACGACGCCCTCCGGATCACGGGCGCGAACGCCGTGACGCTCACCATCGCCGCCGCCACGAGCTTCAAGAGCTACCGCGACGCGAGCGCCGATCCCGCCGCCCGGGTCAAGGAGACGCTCTCCGAGATCGCGGGGAAGGCCTACGAGCGCCTCCGGGACGACTCCGTTGCCGACCACAGGCGCCTGTTCCTCCGGGCGGCCGTCGAATTCGGCCCGCCCGGCGCCGCGGCCGCGCTCCCCACGGACGAGCGGTTCGCCGCCTTCGCCGCAGGGACGGACCCCGGCCTCGCCGCCCTCTATTTCCAGTACGGCCGTTACCTGCTCATCTGCTCCTCGCGGCCGGGCGGCCAGCCGGCCAATCTGCAGGGGCTGTGGAACGCGGACATGAACCCGGCCTGGGGCAGCAAGTACACCTCGAACATTAACCTCGAGATGAACTACTGGCCGGCCGAAGTGGCCAACCTGGCCGAGTGCGCCGAGCCGCTCTTCGCCATGATCAAGGACCTCTCCGTGGCCGCCGGCGAGACGGCCCGGACCAACTGGGGCGCGCGCGGCTGGTTGCTCGGGCACAATACCGACATCTGGCGCGCCACCGCGCCCATCCACGGCGCCTACTGGGGCGCCTGGCACACGGGCGGGGCCTGGCTGTGCACCCACCTCTGGGAGCATTTCCTCTTCTCCGGAGACCGCGCTTTCCTCGCCGAATACTACCCCGTGATCAAGGGCGCGGCCGAGTTCTTCCTCGACACGCTCGTCGTCCATCCGAAGACCGGCCGGCTGGTCACTAATCCCTCGGGATCGCCCGAGAACGGGCCCGGCGGCGATCCCGCCTGGACGCGCAATCCCGAAGGGACGCGCAACCGTCCCATCGGCATCTCCGCCGGTCCGACCATGGACCTCCAGATCATCGGCGAGCTCTTCGGCCTCGCCGGGCGTGCAACGGAGATCCTGGGCGTCGATCCCGACTTCCGGGCCCAGGTCGCGAAGGCCAAGGCGAGGCTCGAACCGATGCGCGTCGGCCGCCTCGGCCAGCTCCAGGAGTGGATGGACGACGTCGACAGCCCGGACGATCACCACCGCCACGTCTCGCACCTGTGGGGCCTCTACCCCGGCACGTCCATCTCGCCCCGGACCACACCGAAGCTGGTCGAGGCGGCCAAGCGGACGCTCGAACTGCGCGGCGACGCGGGCACGGGCTGGTCCATGGCCTGGAAGATCGCCTTCTGGGCCCGCCTCCTCGATGGGGACCACACCTGGGAGATGGTCAAGCGCCAGCTCTCGTTGACGACGGCCCTTACGGGCAAGGGCGGGACTTATCCCAACCTGCTCGACGCCCACCCCCCGTTCCAGATCGACGGAAACCTCGGCGGCGCGGCCGGGATCGCGGAGATGCTCCTCCAGTCCCACGAGGGCGAGATCGTGCTCCTGCCCGCGCTTCCGTCGGCCCTGCCCCAGGGCGCGTTCCGGGGTCTGCGGGCGCGCGGCGGCTTCGAGGTGGACGCGGCCTGGGAGAACGGCGCGCTCAAGAGCGCGGCGATCACGTCCCGACTGGGCGGGACCTGCCGCGTCCGGTGGGGCAAGCTCGCGGCGGAGCTCAAGACCACCGCCGGAAAGACCTATGTCCTCGATCCGAAGGCGGTCGGCAAGCTCCGCTTCCTGCCGCATTTCAGATCTTAAGATAGACGGCCTTCGAGAAAGTCCTGTAGAATCATCTGCGTATGGAAATGAACGATTTTGAATCGATGGCCAATGACGAAAACGAATCATTTATTTTAGCTTTAAACTGGATATTGAGCCGAAATAGAACTTGACAAATGGGATTTGTTAGTTAAATAATTTAAGAAACAAAGATTGGCGTAGGCAATCACTTCTTCACAAGGAGGCCAATATGAAGGGCAAAAAGTTCTCTTGCATTCTTCTTTCGGTGGTTTTTTTCGCGGTCTTCCTTAATGCCCAAGCTCCCCAAACGGGATCCATGCGAGGGAGGGTGCTCGACAAGGACGGAGAGCCTCTGCCGGGCGTCTCCATCACGGTGACCGGGCCCGCCCTTATCGGGCGCGAGGCGACGGTCACGAACGAAAGAGGAGCGTTTCGAATTGCCTCCCTCCCGCCGGGGAAAGATTATGCCGTCCTGGCTGAGCTCAGCGGATTTCAGCCCGTCAAACGGGAGATGCTCATTGTCCAGGTCGGGGGCACGGTGACCATTGAAATCCAGATGCAGCTGTCCGACATCAAAACGGAAATCACGGTCATCGGGACGGCTCCCGTTGTCGATACCGCTCAGGCCAAGATGGTCCAGACGGTGACCAAGGAGGTCCTCAATGCCCTGCCCTTGAGTCGAGACTATATTTCAGCCACCCAGATTGCTCCTGCGGTCCAGGAAAGAAGAATTCACGGCGGGACCAGAAACGACACGGGGTTGATGGTGGACGGCGCCGCGACCAATGCCGCTAATCAAGGGTTCGCCGAAGTCAATATCAGCTGGGACTCGATCGAGGAGATCGAGTTGATCACCGGCGCGGTGTCGGCCGAGATAGGCAATGCCGTCGGCGGGGTCATGAATGTCGTCACAAAGTCCGGCGGGGAAAAGTTCAGCTTTTCGACCTGGGCTTATTATACGAACCAACACCTCTCGCAGAGCCTTTTCAGCCCGGAGCAGATTTCGGCTTTGGCCGTGGCGCCGCCGAGCTTCCCGATTTTCAACGGCGAATATGGCGCCAGCCTCGGGGGCCCAGTTTTCAAGGATAAGATGTGGTTTTACGCCAATTTCGATTATCTGAATCGGGCGAGCGTGAATACCTTCAGGCCGACCACGATCCTGGGCAAATATTACGGCCAATACGATTTTCCCGAAACCGAATATTACGGATTCCTGAAGCTCAGCGCCCAGGTCACCAAGCGCCTCAGGGTCCAGCTCATGGGAACCTTGTGGAACCGCCCCAAGCCATACAATTCGATGGCCTGGAACGCCACGGCGGAGTCTAACCAGAAGAACAATGCCCACCAGGAAACCGGCTCCGCCGGCGTCACCTATCTCATGAATGATAATAATTTCCTCGAGGCCCGGTTCGGCTTGTGGAGACACGAGAGTCAAATGCCGTACTCCATCGCGGGGACGGAGAATAATCCCCGCTATACGGACAGCTACACGAGCTATGTTTGGGGGAGCGGAGGTCGAAACCGGATCGGCCAGAAGAGAAACTTCAATGCGTCGTTGAAATGGACCCACTTCCAGGACGACTTCCTAGGCGCGGACCACGAAGTCAAAATGGGCGCCGAGGTCCAGTACGGACTCCAGCTTTCCGACGAATGGCGCCAAAATTCCATCAGCAACTGGCTTTACTATAACGGAAATCCTTACTACTACCGCGGACTCTACGGGCTTGACGGCCCGCATCCGACTTACGGCGACGGTCAACTGCAGTTCATTACGCTCGGCCTCGAGAGCCTCGCCAGCCCCGTCTATGAAAGGAAAATCCGGTACGGAGGATTCATCCAGGATTCCTTGACGATCCAGAACCGGCTGACGATCAATTTCGGTCTCAGGTTCGAGTACATCCGCGGCTGGATGCCCGACGTCGTCAGTCAGGGAGCCGATGACTTGGCCAAGGCGATCGGCCGAGAATATTTTCTGCCGGCCTATGGCTTCAATCCTTATGACTACAACAAATACGGCGGATGGGACCCGGCCCTCACGTACCAGAGGCTGACTCCGTCGATCGGCGTCGTCTACGATGTTTTCAAGAATGGGAAGACCGCCCTGAAGCTCGCCTACGGGCAGTATACGGAGCAGCTTCCGACGGTGACGTTCTCCTCCGTGTTCCCGGGGGGCGCGGGAGCGTTCAATTTCTATTGGTGGGACTTGAACAACAACGCCCAGCCGGATGTGCCGCCCATCGACAGATATCAGCAATTCGGGGCGAGTCCGACGGGGATGCTGTCGACCGTTTACAAGAGCCGCATCGACCCCAATCTCAAGGTTCCCTATGCCAACGAGTTCTCCGTGGCCATCGAGCACGAGGTCCTTCCCGATTTGAAGATCAGCCTCGGCTACGTCTATCAGGACCGAAAAAACATCGCCGAAGACGTTCTGTTCGACTTGAGCACGAACCGAAGATGGGATACCTACGAGGCCGCCTCCTCCTGGTGGGTTCCTTTTCAAACGACGATCCCCGCGTACGGCTCATTCCCGGCCAAAGATATCACGATGTATTTCATGTCCAACACCGCGCCGGCGCAGGTCACCCGGCTGATCAACGTCCCCGAAGCCAAAAGAATCTATCAAGACGTCGAATTGGCCATCAACAAGAGAATGTCCCATGGCTGGCAGCTCGGCGGTTCGGTCGTATATTCCAGCCTCAAGGGGAACTACAGCTATTCCTATTCCGGCGATATCTGGACCGCGGCTTTCAACACTCCAAACTGGTACATCAACAGAGACAGCACGATCGCCGATACGCGTCCGTTGATCATCAAGGCCTGGGGGACCTTCTCCTTCCCCTACGATTTCATCGCCTCCTTTTTCCTGACCTACCAATCCGGATCCCCTTGGGGCCGGACCGTGACGGTCGCTCCCCCGACGTCCTGGGCCGCGGCCAACAACGCCCAGAACCTGTCTTATGCCGTCCAGGTCGAGCCGGTGGGAACGCGGTGGACGTCCGATTCGACCAATCTGGACGTGCGAGTCGAAAAGAACTTCAAGATCGGCAATCTCGGAAGGTTGGGTGTTTTTGTCGACGTCTTTAATCTGCTCGGAAACCAAAGCCTGAACATCACCACGAATCCGGGCGGAACGTGGAAACCCAGCGACGCCGGGACGACGGCGGGAACCTTCAGCCCGGGGCAGATGATCGTTACGGGGGTGAATGGGACCCGGATCGTCAAGCTCTCGGCACGGTTCACGTTCTGATGACCCTGGATGGGAGAGGAGGACGCTTCGACCGTCCTCCTCTCCGGGAGACACGGTCAAAGACGACGAGGTCCGACCGTCGGCGGTCCGAGCCTCGCGGGGCGAATTTCGAGGAGCGAGAGCCATGACGAAGGCGACGACATCTCGGCGGGATTTCCTGAAGACGTTGGGGGCCGGAGGCGTGGCGCTGTCCCGGCCCGGGATCCTCCTGGGCTCTGCGGGGCAGGGTCGGACCGATTTCAAAAAGAAACCGAACGTCCTTTTGATTCTCATCGACGATCTGGGCTACGGCGATCTGGCTTGCCACGGCAACCCTGTCCTCAAGACGCCGAATATCGACCGGCTTCACGGCAGCTCGGCCCGCCTGACGAATTTCCACGTGGATCCGACCTGCTCCCCCACCCGGTCCTCGCTTCTCACGGGCCGCTATTCGAGCCGGGCGGGCGTGTGGCACACGATCATGGGCCGCTCCATCCTGCCGACGGACGAAGTCACGATGGCCGAGACGTTCGCCCGGAACGGTTACCGGACAGGGATTTTCGGGAAGTGGCATCTGGGCGACAACCATCCCTTCCGTCCCCACGAGCGCGGTTTCCATGAAGCCGTCGTCATGGGCGGAGGGGCCATCGGCAACATGCCGGATTACTGGGACAACGACTATTTCGACGACACGTACAAGCACAACGGCCAGTGGGAGAAATATTCCGGATACTGCACCGACGTTTTCTTCAAGGCGGCCATGGACTTCATGAGCGCCGCCCCGGGGGCGCCTTTCTTCTGCTACCTTCCGACCAACGCCTCCCATTGGCCCCACAACGTCGCCGAAGACTACGTCAAGCCCTACCGGGGCCGCGTGCCCGACAATCGGGCGACCCTCTACGGAGTCATCGCCAACCTCGACGAGAATATCGGCCGGATGCTCCGCTTCTTGAGCGAACACAAGCTGGAGAACGATACCATCCTGATCTTCATGACCGACAACGGGACGGGATTCGGCGCCGAATTCGACGCCCAGGGATTCTTGACCGGGGGCTTCAACGCCGGGATGAGGGCTCAAAAAGGCTCGGTTTACGAAGGCGGACACCGCGTGCCGTTCTTCATCCGCTGGCCGGCCGGCGGGATCCGGGCCGGCCGGGACATCCCCCAGCTGGCGGCGCACATCGACGTCTTCCCGACGCTCCTTAAGCTCTGCGGGCTGGAGAAGGGCGAGGGCGGAGCGTTCGACGGCGTCTCCCTGGATCCGCTCCTGACCGGGATGGGCGCCGGCTGGCCGGAGCGGACGCTTCTCGTCCACAGCCAGCGGGTCGATCAGCCGATCAAAGGCAAGGACTGGGCGGCGATGACCTCGCGGTGGAGGCTGGTCAACGGCCGGGAGCTTTACGACATCCGCGAGGATCCGGAGCAGCGCCGGGACGTGGCGGCCGCCCGTCCCGAGATCGTCCAGGATCTGCGCCGGGAGTACGACCGCTGGTGGGACGGCTTCTCCGGCCGCTTCCAGGACTATGCCTGGATCCCGGTCGGCGCCGAGGCCGAGAATCCGGCCCGGTTGACGAGCCACGACGTCCACGGCCAGGTCTCCTGGGATCATGTCCATGTCAAGAACTTTCGACGCTGCGATGGATTCTGGACGATCGAGGTCGCCCGGGAGGGAACCTACGAGCTCAGCGTCCGGCGCTGGCCCAAGGAGTCCGACATCGCCATCAGGGACGTTCCCGAGGGCGCCAAGGCCTTCAAGCCGACCCAGGCCCGGCTCAAGGTCGGGGATTTCGACGCGACGCTGCCGATCCGCGACGGCGACAAAGCCGCGACGTTCACCGTGCGGCTCGCGCCGCAGCGGACGCGCCTCCAGGCCTGGCTGATCAACGACATCGGGAACGGAGAAGTGAACGGTGCGTATTACGTCGATGTCCATCGCCTGAGCTGATACGGCCTCCGCCCGATGGGACGACGAGGGGACGCGGGACCGGGGGTCCTTTGAGAGTCCCGTAAGGAGCCATGATGGGCATGAAGAATTCGAGACGCGAATTCCTCCGGATGGCCTTGGCCGGGGGGGCAGCGACGGTCATTCCCTCGCTCGATCCGTTCCAAAGCATTGGCCGTCCCTCAGAGAAGGCTCCCGCAGGAAAACCCAACATCGTGATCCTTCTCGCCGACGATCTCGGATGGGCCGATGTGGGATATCACGGGGCGAAGACCTCGACGCCGAACATCGATCGCCTGGCGAGCGACGGCGTGCGCTTGGAGAACTTCCACGTCTGCCCCCTGTGCTCGCCCACCCGGGCCGGCTTGATGACGGGCCGCTGGCCGATCCGGTCCGGGATGGGGGAAGCCGTGATCACGCCCTGGCGCAAGTACGGCCTTCCCGCGTCCGAGCGGACGCTGGCGGACCTGTTGGCGAGGGCGGGTTACGAGAGGCGCGGGATCTTCGGGAAATGGCATCTCGGGCATTACGAGAAAAAGTTCCTTCCCCTGAACCGGGGATTCACCTCCTTCACCGGCTTCTATAACGGCTCGATCGACTATTTCACGCACAAGCGCGAGGGCGAGCTCGACTGGCACAGAGACTTCGAGACATGTCGCGACGAAGGATATGCGACGGACCTGATCGGCCGGGAGGCTGTCCGGTTTATCGAGCAAAGCCCCGTCGGCAAACCCTTCTTCCTCTACGTGCCGTTCAACGCCCCGCATCTGCCGCTGCAGGCGAAGGACGAGGACATGGCCAAGTACGCGCATTTGACGGACGCGTCGAAGAGAACCTACGCCGCCATGGTGGATTCCCTGGACCAGTCCATCGGCAAGATCCTCGGGGCGATCGAGGCCAAAGGCGCGGCGGACGACACGTTCGTCCTGTTCCTGAGCGATAACGGGGCCACCGAAAACGGCGACAACGGACCCTGGCGGAGCATCAAAGGGACGGTCTACGAGGGGGGCGTCCGCGTGCCGGCCGCCGTGCGCTGGCCGGCCGGGATCCGGGGCGGGCGGGCCGTGGACGGTCTGATGGGCTTCATCGACGTCTATCCGACGCTCAAGCGGGTCGCCGGCGTCGCCGGTCCCGACCCCAATCCGCTGGACGGTCAAGACATGCTCGACGTGATCCGCGGCGAGGCCTCGGCGCCGAAGCGCGACTGGTTCAGCTACATCGCCCAGGGAACGCCGGAGCAGACAGCCGTATGCGATGGGACCTGGAAGCTGGTCGTCCGCGGCGGCAGTGTGCTCGATGTGGAGCTTGACGGGGCAGGCCGGCTGGGCCCCCTGAAGGGCGGGCTGTCGGTCGAGCTCTTCCGCCTCGACCGGGATCCCGGCGAAACAACGAACCTCGCCGCGGAACACCCGGAGGTTGTCCCGCCGCTCTTGAAACGCCTCAAGGAATTCCGCAGGCTGAAACCCGACGGCGTGCCGCCGTACACGACGAGGCCCCAGGGGTACAAGGCGCCTCAGGACTGGGTGATCCGATGATGAAATCATCCATGAACCGAAGAGAATTCTTCGGCGCGGTCGCGGCCGCGTCCGCGGCCTTGGCCCCGCGGGCGCTGAGCTCGCCGATCGGGGGGCCGGCGGCGGCGACGGCCGACCGGCCGTCCAAGCCCAACATCATCCTCATCATGGCGGATGATCTCGGCTACGCCGGTTTGGGCTGCTACGGCCAGAAGCTGATCCAGACGCCTCACATCGACCGGATGGCGGGCGAGGGCCTCCGGTTCACGGACTTCTATTCGGCCAACACCGTCTGCGTTCCCTCGCGCGTCGGCCTCCTGACCGGCCGACACCCCGGTCACGCCTCCATCCGCGACAACAACATGCCGCACCTTCCGGACTACTCGGGATACATGACGGCATGGCCGAAGGAGCTCTGGCCCCCCAGGGTCAAGACCATGGGCCGCCTTCTCCGGGACGCGGGCTACAAGACCGCCCAGTTCGGCAAGCTCGAGGCCGGGATCCCCATGGCCCCGGGAAAGATGGCCGAGCACGGCTGGGACACCTGGTTCGGCTTCCGCGCGACCGGCGCCGCCTTCCAGTACTATCCCCTCGAGCTGTGGAGGAACGAAGAGAGGATCGTCTACGAGGCGAACCGGGCCGAGGACGTCCGGAGGCCGGGGATCGTCGGCGACAAGGGGGTCTATTCCGAGGACCTGTTCGTCGAGGAAATCCTGCGCTTCATCCGCGAGACCAAGGATTCCCCCTTCTTCATCTACTTCCCGACCCAGGTGCCGCACGGCCGGTCCCCCCAGGACGGCGACGAGATCCAGCTGCCCGATCTCGGCCCGTACGCGGATCGCGACTGGACCCACCTGGAGAAGCTCTACGCGGCCATGCTGACGCGCTTCGACGGCCACGTCGGACGGATCCTCCGGCAGCTCAAGGACTCGGGGCTGGAGGAGAACACGATCGTCATCCTGACGAGCGACAACGGCGACGAGAACAGCTACTACAAATACACGAAGAGATTCGAGGCGACGGGACCCTTGAGAGGGAAGAAGCGGTTCCTGTACGAGGGCGGCATCCGGGTTCCCCTGATCGCCCGCGGTCCCGGCCGGATCCGGCAGGGACAGACGAGCGGGCTCCCCTGCGCCGGCTGGGACATCGTCGCCACCCTCGCCGAGCTGGGCGGGATCGAGCCGCCGGCCCACACGGACGGGATCTCGATCGCCCCCACCCTGCTCGGCAGGCCGGACCGGCAGAAGCGGCATGAATACCTCTACTGGGAACACCACATGGGGAAGCAGCAGGCCGTCCGGATGGGGAATTGGAAAGCCGTCCGCTTCGGCGGGACCCAAGAGCCCATCGAGCTGTATGACCTCGCCCGGGACATCGGCGAGACCAGCGACCAGGCCGGCGGCCATCCCGAGATCGTCGCCCGGATGGACGAGATCATGAGGCGGGCCAGGGAGAATTCCGAATTCACGGCCTTCTGGCCCCTGCCCGAGCACCGCCTGAATCAGGTCAAGTGGGACAAATGGATTTTCGATCAATTGGAAAAAGGGATCGACTGGGACAAGCATTGACCCCCCGGCGCGGCTCGTAACACGAGGAGACCCCCATGGATCGACGCGATTTTCTGAAGTCTCTCGGGCTCGGCGCGTCCGCGCTGACATGGCCTTTCGCCAAAGCCGTCCGGGGAGAGCCCGGTCCGCCGGAGAAGCCGCCGAATATCGTCATCATCATGGCCGACGACATGGGCCTCGGGGACCCCGGATGCTATAACCCCGGGTCGCTGATCCCGACACCCCACATGGACAGGATCGCGGCCGAAGGCGCGAGGTTCACCGACGCGCACGCCCCCGCGGCGCTGTGCTCGCCGACGCGCTACAGCCTTCTCACGGGGCGATATCCGTGGAGAACCCGGCTCAAAAGGGGCGTCATGATGCCGTACTGGAGTCCCCTGATCGAGCCTTCGCGGCCGACCCTCGCCTCGCTCCTCCGGAGCCGCGGCTACGGCACGGCCTACATCGGGAAGTGGCATCTCGGCCTCGAATGGACGACGAAGGACGGGAGCAAGGCCGAAGAGTTCTACCGCAGGGACCAGGCGTTCAAGGTGGATGAGACGCTTCAATGGCGGATTGATTTCAGCCGGCCGGTCGGCGGCGGACCCACTCGTCTCGGGTTCGACCATTTCTACGGCAACGCCGGCTGCCCCAGCAACGATCCGCCGTACGTCTTCATCGAGAACGACCGGCCGGTCGCGGTCCCGACCCGGATGAGCCGGGAGGAATGGCGCGGGCTTCCGGGATTCGTGCCGGGACCGATGGCCGACGATTGGTCCGAGGAGGACATCGATGTCATCCTCGCCGGCAAGGCCCAGGCCGCCATCGACCGCCACCTTCAGCGGCGGCCGAACGATCCCTTCTTCCTCGTCGTTTCGCCCAACTCCCCCCATATCCCATGGCTCGTGCCGGAATTCATGAAAGGCCGGAGCAAGGAAGGCCCGCGCGGGGACCTCGTCGCCCTGTTCGATTGGGTGGTCGGGGAGGTCGACGCCCACCTGAAGAAGCGCGGGATCTCCGAGAATACGCTCCTCATCGTCACGAGCGACAACGGCGGACAGAAGGGCGCGAACGGGCACAGATCCGCGATGGACTTCCGCGGATATAAGGGCGATATCTGGGAGGGAGGTCACCGGGTGCCGTTCATCGTCCGCTGGCCGGGGAAGGTCAAGCCGGGCGCGGTATCCGGCGAGCTCGTCAGCCTGGGCGACATGTTCGCGACGTTCGCCGACCTTGTCGGCGCGCCTCTTCCGGACAATGCCGCCGAAGACAGCTGGAGCGTCCTCCCGATGCTCCTCGGAACGTCGGCGGGCAAGCCCCTTCACGAAGCTCTCGTCCTCCAGGCCGGAAACGGCGACCTGGCCCTCCGCCAGGGGCGATGGAAATACATCGCCGCCAAACAGGAGGGCGGGAGCGGCCAGCTCTTCGATCTGGACGCGGACCCGGGGGAGACGCGAGACCGCGCCGCCGAGAATCCGCCGATCGCCGCCGCGTTGACGGCCCTTTTGGACAAATACCGAAGCCGGGGATTCAGCCGGCCGATGCGAGGAAAGGGCCCCGGATTCCCCTGAGAAGAAAAATGGCCGGCCTAACACATCGCGCAGCGCCGCCCCGGTGCGATTCCGGCGGATGGACCCGCGCCTCTGTCCGCCCGTTCCTCGTCCGTCCGACTCAGGCGACATCAGCTCCCAGAATCGACCGGGAACTCCTGCCGTTTCAAAGGTTTGACGGCCCGCGCCTTGATGAATTCGCGTAGGAAAACCAACCTGAAGGCGACCATGCCCAAACGTCGATTCCTTGCCACGATCATTCTGGCGACGGTCCCGCTGGCCACTCTCGATGGCTTCGCCGCAGCAGCGGCCTGGCGCCGCCCCGGAAGCCCTCGGGGCCGCGCCAAGGCCGGCGAGGGATTTCAGCCGGTGGTGTTCCTGGACGCGCAAAGAAAACCCAAGGGTCACAAATGGTTGAAGAGTACAAACCGGAGCGCGGTTCGGCGCCGTGGCGATGATTTTTGGGGCAAGGAGAGGAAAAATCGAGAATGGACCAAAAGACATACACCCGTCGTGACTATCTGAAAGCAATGGGCTTGAGCATGGGGTCACTGATGTTGTGGCGATGTAACCCTGAAGACCGAGAAATCAAAAAAACCCCCAACATTGTCGTCTTTCTTACCGATGACCAAGGGACGCTCGATGTCCATTGCTACGGATCAAAGGATTTGTTCACCCCGAATATGGATGCTCTGGCCTCTTCCGGCGTGCGGTTTACCCAGGCCTATGCCCACGCGGTGTGTTGTCCCGCGCGCGCTCTTCTGTTGACGGGAAGACACCCTCAACGCAGCGGCGTAAACACGTGGGTCCAGGGAGATGCAAAAGGGAAAAAGGGATTGAATATGGACCTGGAAGAAATGACCCTCGCCGAAGTGCTCAAAAAGGCAGGGTACAGAACGGGTTTGTTTGGAAAATGGCATCTGGGCGCGGATTTCAATTATGGTCCCACCAAGCAGGGTTTCGACGATTTTTTTGGATTGCGCGATGGATTCATCGATAATTACAATCATTATTTTCTTCATGGGAATGGCTTTCATGATCTCTATCGGGGCGACCGGGAAATATTCGAAGACGGGAAATATTTTCCGAGTCTCGTCGTACGGGAGGCAAAACGCTTCGTTGAAGAAAACCAGTCTCGACCTTTCTTCCTGTTCGTTTCGCTCAACATCCCTCACTATCCCGAACAGGCTTTGAGGAAATTCGATGACATGTACGCAAAGCTGCCCGAGCCGCGCCGCTCCTATGCCAAGGCCGTTTCAAGCACCGATGACTGCATCGGACAAGTCTTAAGAACATTGGACGAACTTGATCTTCGGGACAAGACGATCATCCTATTTGCAAGCGATAACGGTCATTCTTCCGAAAGCTACAGGATCAGTGTCGAGAACCACTCGAGCGGACTCCCGAAAGGTCACGACTACGGGGCTCACGGAGGCGGAGGGAACACAGGCCCATGGCGCGGGGCGAAAGACAGCTTTTTCGAAGGAGGGATTCGAGTCCCGGCGATGATCAGCTGTCCTTACAAAATCCCATCCGGTGTCGTCCGCGATCAGGCCATCACCCTAGCGGATTTCTATCCGACCCTACTTGATCTCTGCGGCTTGTCAATGCCTGAAAGCAAGCTCGACGGTCAAACCCTCATGCCGATCATAAGATCTGCACAGGCTCCCACTCACCACGAGGTCATGCACTGGCAGTGGGAGGATAGTTGGGCCGTTCGCGAAGGGGACTGGAAATTGATCTTTAACGGGAGAGATACGACGGATGAATGGCAAGGCCATCCCGAACCGCGCCGCAAATTGCCCCAGGTGTTTCTCGGAAATCTTGCCGAGCCTCAGCCGGAGCTGAAAAATCATGCCGATCGGAAGCCTGAAATCGTCCAGAGGCTGAAAAATCTTCACGAAACATGGGCTAAAGACGTTGAACCCAAAATGCGAAATCCAAATCGATAAGAGGCCTTAACGAAGAAAAGGAAAACGACCATCGACCCCAAGATCAACCTCCCCGAGTCCTTCTGGTCCGATTTCCGAGTGGGAGCGTCCTGGGGACGGAAAAGAGGTAAAGCCATGCCGAAGTCCAATCCGCCGAGTCGTCGAGATTTCATGAAGACCGTGGGCGCGGGCGGGCTCGCTTTCGCCCTGCCCGGCCTGCTTTCCGGAAGCGCGGCGCGCGGCCGAGCCCAAACCGTTCGGAGGCCCAACGTCCTTTTGATACTTACCGACGATCTGGGCTATGGCGATCTGTCCTGCCACGGCAATCCGATCGTCAAGACCCCGAACATCGATGCGCTCCACGGCCGCTCGGCCCGGATGACGAATTTCCACGTGGACCCGACCTGCTCTCCAACGCGGTCCTCACTCCTCACGGGCCGGTACTCGGGGCGGGCCGGCGTCTGGCATACGATCATGGGGCGCTCGATCCTCCCCCGGGACGAGGTCACCATCGCGGAGACGTTCGCCCGGAACGGCTATCGGACCGGGATCTTCGGCAAGTGGCACCTGGGCGACAACTCTCCTTTCCGGCCCCACGAGCGGGGCTTCCAGGAGGCCGTCGTCACGGGTGGCGGGGCCATCGGCAACACGCCGGACTACTGGGGCAACGATTATTTCGACGATACCTATAAGCACAACGGACGATGGGAGAAATACTCCGGCTACTGCACGGACGTTTTCTTCAAGTCGGCCATGGATTTCATGGACAATGCCCAAGGCGCGCCCTTCTTCTGTTACCTGCCGACCAACGTCCCGCATGTGCCCCACAACGTCGCTGAGGAGTACGTGAAGCCCTATCGCGGCCGCGTGCCCGATAACCGGGCGACGCTGTACGGCATGATCGCCAACCTCGACGAGAACGTCGGCCGGTTGCTCCGCTTCTTGAGCGAGAGGGGCTTGGAGAACGATACCATCCTGATCTTCATGTCCGACAACGGGACCGGATTCGGCGTCCAGCTCGATAGCCAGAGATACCTGACCGGGGGTTTCAACGCCGGGATGCGGGGTCAAAAAGGCTCGGTTTATGAGGGTGGGCACCGCGTTCCGTTCTTCATCCGCTGGCCGGGCGGCGGCATCCAGGGCGGGCGGGATCTTCCCCATCTGGCGGCCCACGTCGATGTCTTCCCCACGCTTCTCGCCCTCTGCGGCCTGAAGAAGGGTGAGGGCGGGGCGTTCGACGGCGTCTCTCTCGATCCGATCCTTTCGGGCGGGGGCCAAGTCTGGCCGGAGCGGACTCTGTTCGTCCACAGCCAGCGGATCGACCATCCGATCAAGGGGAAGGATTGGGTGGCGATGACTTCGCGGTGGCGACTGATCAACGGCCGGGAGCTCTATGACATCGGCCCGGACCCGGAGCAACGCCGGGACGTCGCGGCTGCGCACCCCGAAGTCGTCCAGGCTCTGAGCCGGGACTATGACCGTTGGTGGGCCGAGACGTCAAGCCGCTATAAGCAGTACGTCTGGATCCCCATTGGAACGGACGGCGAGAATCCCGTTCGGCTGACAAGCCATGACGTCCACGGCCAGGTCAGCTGGAACCATGACCACGTCAGGAACAACAGGCGCTGCGATGGATTCTGGACGGTCGAGGTCGCCCGGGAGGGGGCTTACGAGATCGGCGTCCGGCGCTGGCCGGAAGAGTCCGGCATCCCGATCCGGGAGGCGCCCGAAGGGGCAATAGCTTTCAAGGCGACCCACGCGCGGCTCAAGATCGGAGATTTCGACGAGACGCTGCCGATCCGCGAGGACGATATGGTTGTGACATTCCCTTTGCGTCTCGCGAGGCAAAGGACTCGACTCCAGGCTTGGCTCATCAACGAATTCAATAACGGCGAGGTGAACGGAGCGTTCTACGTCGACGTCAAGCGCTTGAGCTGAGCGGAGCGAACCCGGCCCGGGGCGTCGCCGGCTTGAGGAGGCTCGGCGAGGAGGAGGCCCTATGAGACCGAAGAGCTCGAGGCGGGATTGAATCAAAATGGACGATCCTCCTGGCCGTTCAAGCCAAGGGCCTCGCTCCAGAGCCTCGAAAACTCATTCTAGAGGTGGTACGATAGTCCGGCGCAGGTCGGTTGACGCCATGCATACAGCCAAGAAACACCCGGAATATACGGAGGGGCCGGAAAGAAAGGAACCTAGATGAAACGTTTGTCCGTTCTTGTCGTCATTCTTGGATTGCTGGCGTTGTCCGATCCTCTGATTGCCGACGAAAATGCGTCGGACCCCGCCGCCGCCAACGACCGGATGGAAGCGTTCCGCGAGGCGAAGTTTGGGATGTTCATCCATTGGGGCCTTTACGCCATCCCGGCACGAGAGGCGTGGGTGATGAACAGGGAAAAGATACCGGTGGTCAAATACGCCCAGTTCGCGCAGCAGTTTAATCCGGTTAAATTCAATGCCGCAGAATGGGCGCGCATCGCCAAGGATGCCGGGATGAAGTACATGGTCATCACCGCCAAACATCACGATGGTTTTGCCATGTACCACTCCCGGGTCAGCCCGTATAACATCGTGGAAGCGACGCCGTTCAAGCGTGACCCGCTCAAGGAACTCGCCGACGCCTGCCGGAAGGAAGGAATCCGTCTCGGTTTTTACTATTCGCAGGCTCAAGACTGGCATCACCCCGGCGGTGCCGTCATGCAGAAGAGATGGGACCCGGCCCAAGAGGGCGATTTCGACCAGTATCTCCGCGAGATTGCCATCCCCCAAGTCAGGGAGCTGCTTACCGGCTACGGCTCGGTGTTTTCGATCTGGTTCGACACCCCCGTGCAGATGACCCCGCAAAGGGCGGAGGAACTTACGAAGCTCGTGCACACCACCCAACCGGCGACGTACATCAACAGCCGCATTCTTGCCCCCGGCCGTACGATCGCCGACTATACTCCCGAGCAACTCGCCGAGTTGCGAACCATCGGAATCGATTACCTGTCGTTTGCCGACCGGCAGATTCCCGTCAAACCGCAATGGCGTGATTGGGAAACGTGCATGACGTCGAACGATTCATGGGGGTACGTCGCGAGTGACGACAACTGGAAATCACCGGCGGTGCTCATCGGTCAGTTGGTCGAGGTCGTCAGCAAGGGCGGCAATTTCCTGCTCAATGTGGGTCCGACCGCCGAAGGAGTGATCCCCGCGCCCAGCGTGACCAACCTGCAAGAGGTCGGGAGTTGGCTGAAGGTCAACGGCGAGGCTATCTACGGGGCCGGTCCGACGGCGTTCGGCTATGAGCTGGGCAAGCCCGGCAAGAAAGACGAGCGGGGCCGCGTCACGACGGATGGCGGGCTCGACTGGCGTTGCACGACCAAGCCCGGCAAGCTCTATATCCATCTGTTGAAATGGCCGGCCGGGAAGTTCGAGCTGACCGGCCTGAAAAGCAAACCCGCCAAGGTGTATCTGCTGGTCGACCCGAAGCGCCAGCCCCTGAACTTCACGGAAAACAGCGGAACGCTCAGCGTCGCTTTACCCGAAACCGCACCGAACCAGCACATCAACGTCCTGTGCCTTGAAATCCAACCTTGACGCGCTTCGCGTTCCAAAATCCCATTCTCAGAGGCCCGGGGTCTTTCCCCGGATTGCGCCTGCGAGCGAGCGCTCTAAAAAACGGTTATCCTCCTCAAGGACGAATCAGAACGCAAACTTGAATCCGACCCGGGCATTGATCGGATCATAGAAGTCCATTGGCATTTTATAGCGGGGATCCAGCTTGGGCTTGTAGTCGTCGATAGTCCAGGCGCCCTGGGTGAGACGACTCTCGGGAACGGCAGCATTTCCCTGGTTGTAAATATCGTAGATCCTTTGCGCCGTAGCGATATTGAACAGGTTGTCAATGTTAACGTTGACGCTGAGACTCCGGGAACCTCCCATTTTGAAGGTGTATTCGAGGTAGAGATTGGTGAACCACAGGAACGGCGTGCGACCCATATCATTTCGATTGAAGGGGAAGAGACCCGCGACAATGGCGTTCCAATGGGTCGATGTCGGTTGGCCGCTCATGGCGTTGACGACCGTGCCGAGAGTCAATCCGAACGGAAGCTTGTAGGAGCCGTAGAGTTTTAAGTAGTGAGGACGGTCTCCCGGAAGGACACCGTCGAGCACCTTCCCGTAAATATCGTATCCGAGATACCATTGGTCGAAGTAATGGTCCGTATTCGGACTTTGCCTTCCCCATTCGTCGCCGGAGGCCAGACCGTTGTAATTTCCGGTCAAACGACTCCAGGTGTAAGAGAAGCCCCCCATCCAGTTGTTGGAAAAGCGCTTTTCCAGCGAGAGGTTCACGGCCCAGTACTCGCGCTTGGCCTTAGGACAATTCCACGCATCGGCGGGAATCAGGCCGTTGTCCCGTGCGATCTGGTATTTCGCGTTGATGAAGTCCCCGCCGGGATTTCCCGTATACCAGCGCATGCCCTCGGGCTGTTTGATGCCCATGTCCTCAATGGCCCACAGAAGATGCTTATTGACCACCCGGAGGGACGCCGATAGGTCGTCCGAGAGCTTCTTCTCCGCGCCAAAACTTATTTCGCGCTGGCTCATGGGCTTCAGGCCGGAGCCGATGACGCTGAAATCCGGGATACGCATGTTGAGGACACCGTTCGGAGTGTCCGTATACAGGAGCCTTCCGGGAAAGTAGTTATTGACGCCGATTTTATCGAATTCGTAAGTGTCGAGCGAATAGAACGCGATCTGCGACTTCAATCCGCCTAAGATGCCCGAAGCCATGTTGAGCTTCATGACGTCATAGAACCAGCCCAACGAGCCGAAGACCTTCAAACTGGAATCTCCGAAGACATCGTAAATGAAGCCGAAGCGAGGGGCCAACTTATCGCCGAAGTTGAACTGGATCGGCTTCAGATTTTCATACTGGGGATTCCCCGTGGCGTAGGAGGGGATATACTCGGATTCCATGCGAAGCCCCAGATTTAACGTCAGCTTCTTCATGACCGTCCAGGAGTCCTGGAAGTAAAAGGCCCAGCGATTGCTATAAGCATTATAGAAGTAGCCTTCCGGACCCGTGAGCGCGCTGCCTCTCACTCCGTACACACCATACGTGCCCCGGCCATAATTTTTTCCGAATGCGACCAAGTCACTGTTCCAGCCCAGTTGGATGATTGGATAATTGGTGCTTTGGTCGCGGTTCTCGCCCTGGCGAACGAATTGGCCGCCGATTTTCAGCGAATGTTCGCCGGCGAAGTTGAAGAAGAAGTTGATATCGGCCTCGATGCTGAATCTTTCATCGAGATTTTTCTTCAACTCGTTGGCATTGCTGGCGTTGAAATTTGACCAACCCACGGGGTGCTGGTACGCGGAAGGAACATCCAGCAAGCCGATGTTCGACACGGCAGCGCCGGATTGGGGGACCGAGAATTGATAGCAGGGCATATCGGGCGGCTTCACCAGCTGATTGTTCTGGTTATACACGAAATATCCGGCTCGGATCCCGATCAACAATTTGTCGCTCGCGATCAGGTCGGCGTTGATGCTGCTCGAAAAGTTGGGGTAGCTGTATCCATATTCGTCGTAGGATATGGCCGGTTTTGAATTGCTTTGAGCGCTGGAAAGGTCGCCCTTGTATTTAAAAAAATTGTTGACGACCGAAGCGCTCACCCTCAGGTTTTTGAGAGGCTGGGAGGTCAGCTTTGCCGCGAAGTTATAGGAAGTTTCGTTCCTTTTCCAAGGAGCGACGGTACCGTCGAGGTATGTCACGGTTCGGGTATTGTCATAAAGGACCGGGAGAAACGAAGCAAAAAACCAGAGCTTATCCTTGAGGATATAGCCACCCAGGCTTCCCCCGGATTCGAACCGGTGATCCTTATCGACACCATTGAAGTACGTGTAGGGATAGTAGACGGCTTTCGTGGAATCCTTCAAGTCCAGGCGAAGGAGATCACGGCGGTTTCCTCTCGTATTCCATCCGCTATAATATCCCAGGACGCTCCCATGGAACTCGTTTCCCCCGGAAGAGGTGATGATGTTGACGACGCCGCCGAGTGAGCCGCCAAACTCGGCGGCGTAGCCTGAAGCCTTGACCTGGACTTCTTCGACAAAATCGAAATTGACCGCCTGGCCTAAGCTCCCTGTGGTGAGATTGGTGATATTCATCCCGTCGGCGTAATACATGTTTTCCAGGCCGGAAGCTCCGTCCACCGAGGTGCCGCCAAGGTAGGGCTCGTTGGAGACTCCAGGGATAGCGGCCATCAAAGAGTCGGCGCTCCGCGCCTTGGGCAGGCTCTGGAAAATTTCCTTCGTCAGAGTCATGCCCTTGACCGTGCTCTTGGTGTCGATGAGCGGCGACTCGCCGACCACCCGGATCTCGGTCTCCATCTTGCCGGGTTGCATCGTCACGTTCAAAGTGATCGTCTGTTCGAGGCCGACGACGACTTTCTCCCTGGTCAGGGTCTGGAATGCGAGGAGAGAAAAAACCAGTTTGTATTCCCCGGGCTCGAGAGATAGAAGTCGATAGCTGCCGCTCTGATCTGAGGTCGTGGCCGCGCTGCCGACCAACCTAGGCGACGTGGCATTAACGACGACACCGGGCAAAGAATTTCCTTCGTTGTCAACAACGGTGCCGATAATTCTTCCTTTGGACTGTTGGGCAAAAAGAGAACTACAAAAAATAACCACTCCCAGCGCAACTAAGATTCTACGCATAATTTTCTCCTTTCCCCGCAAACATCGCAATATAAATAGAAGAACGTCTTGGTCTTAAGCGTGATCTTCATCTTCCCTGAAACAAGAGCTTTATTCCCTCGACTAATTACTTAATTACTATAAGAATTTAACTAAGTCAAGGCTTTTTTCCATTCTCTCTACCAGTTCTTTCAAGTTTTAAGTTGAACAAAGCAATTTGAATATTGCGATTTCCTGGCGATCCGTAGAGTCACAAGGATCCGGGCCCCTTTCTTCTTATCGGCCGGCTGAAGCCCTGGCTTCGGTATTTGTCCAAAAGGGCCGAAAGTGCGGATGCGACCGGCGGATGATCGGCGGCGAGGTCTCGCGTCTCTCCCGGGTCTGCGTCCAAATCATAGAGCTGGCCGCTCCCGCCCTCTTGTTTCGCGGCGATATATTTCCATCGTCCCTGGCGGATCGCCAGGTCGCCGCTCCCCGCCTGGAAGATGAGAGCTTCATGAAGGGGCTTGCCCTGTGACTTTCCGAGGAGCGCCGGGAGGACGCTCCAGCTGTCCTCGGCGGCATTGTCCGGAAGCGGCGCGCCGGCCAGGTCGGCAAACGTCGCACACATGTCGCCCAGGCTGACGAGTTCGCCGGATATCGCTCCCGGCTTGACCTTCCCCGGCCAGCGGACGATGAACGGCACCCGGTGACCTCCCTCCCAGATATCGCTCTTATATCCGCGGAAGTCCATCTCGGATTTATGCCCGTTCGCGCCTTTCTGGCCCCCGTTGTCGCTCGTGACGATGAGGAGCGTATTATCGGAGATCCCGCGTTTCTTGAGGTGGGCATCGACCTCCCCGACCACCCAATCGAACAAGGCGACGAGGTCCCCGCGCGGGCCTTCCCGGCTCTTGCCTTTCATGGATTCCGGCACGAGCCACGGCACATGGGGGGAATTGGGCGAAACGATGAGGAAGAAGGGATCGTTCGGTCTTTGCCGAAGATGGCGGTCGATGGCCGCTTGGGCCTTGCCGGCAAGGATGATATCGATGTCTTCCTCCGACCAATCGTCGGCCATCGGTCCCGGCAGGAATCCCGGGAGTCCGCGCCATTCCTCCTTGCTCATTTTGGTCGGCACCGCGACCAACCGATCGTCTTCGATGAAGACGTACGGCGGATCATTGCTGGGGCAGCCGGCGTTCCCGTAGAAATAATCGAATCCGAGACGGGTGGGCCCGCCGCCGACCGGTCGGCTGAAATCGACGCCCC
>Ga0315277_10001583_pt1 | contig 32980 bp, 42 predicted proteins | sample YL17G05_15_MG_FD_203695 | JGI IMG/M metagenome (GOLD analysis project Ga0315277, IMG submission 203695) | Sediment microbial communities from Yellowstone Lake, YNP, Wyoming, USA - YL17G05_15 | ecosystem: Environmental > Aquatic > Freshwater > Lake > Sediment | place: USA: Wyoming | collected...
ATGTTCGTTTGCAGGTTTAATCTTTTCTAGCCAATATTCCTTAGGTTCACCTATTGTTGCTTTAAGCTCGTATCCTTTGGCAAAAGTTTTAGGTTTCTCGAGCCAAATAGGCATGTAACGAGAAACTTGGTTTCTTGATGTTCTAATTCCTTTGCTGATAATCTCCTCTGTAATAATCCCTATTGATACTGGATATTTGCGGCTTTTGAGATATTCAACAACGCCTTGGTGTATTTTTGTTTCCATTGTCTGAGTACCGACAAGATAAATCATGCTAGAAAGAACTGCGAAAGTCTTAATAAACTTACATCTTTCAAATCAATTAATATGCCACGAAAGAAAAAATCTAAACAAAAAGGAATTGTTGCAGAATTCAAGGTTCCAGAAATTCCAGAAGTGAAAAAAACAATGGGCCAGAAAGCCAAGAAAGCAGGGAAAATAATCATAGGCATACTGTTGATTTTAGCTGGAATTTTCAGTATAATCTGGTTTCTGCCTGAATTCATAGCAGTAATCAAGGGCGTAATTGGGGTAATAATAATCCTGATTGGAATTTTAGTATTCGCACTTGGCTGGCTGGATTAGATAGAAATTAAAAGCCAAAATCTGGAACATCTTTAGTTCTATTTGCCTTAGTTTTAGTTTTTTTGGCTTGTTTAGCCTGTTTGAGAATTGCCAGCCTGAACAATTCCGGCTTTCTCTTCATCAGCACTGCAATAAAAATTACCAAAACAAAAACAATCAGTACAGACGTAAACTGTACAGTAGCTTTGCGCTCCTCAGGAGTTGTTTCTGCAGGTGTTGTTACATTAGATGTTTGTGTTGCTTGAAAAATAGGCGCTGCTGCAGCTTGCATGTTTGCAGCTATTGCAAATGTAGACAAATGTCTTGTTGTAGCACTATACCTTACCGTTGCAGAATCTTCGCTCGTGATTGTTGCAGGCAGTTCTGCCCATGAATATCCAGAAAGCTGTCCCAAATACACATCAGAAGATGAAAAGCCATTTTGAGTCAGCCAGCTTCTTGGCACGCTAAACTGTATAGTAATTCCTTTTATGTCTGAGTTTGAAAGTCCGTCTGCTACAAGTTCGAAATAATCCAAAACACTGCCGCGCGCATTAATGCTTGCTGAAGAGAGCGCTCTGATTTTCATAACTATATCAAAAGCTTCTTCACTTGTTTCTAAAATTATATTGTCTATTCCTAAACCCGCAACATTTGGATTAAAACTAACAGGCGTATTTGCAGTTATGTAAGCAAAAGTTTTTTCATTATCATATATTACCGCTTCTTCATCGAGAAGGCCTGCGTTTAAATTTGCTTCTTCTGTTGCATTAGCTTTTACATTAAGGGTAAACGTCTTGTAGCTTGTTGCTCCTATTAAATCTGAAACAGTTATTTTGACATTATATGTTCCTTCTTCATCTGAATCAGGCGTAAATTTTGCTTTTGCAGCTGTAGAATTTATTTTTGAGATGCTAAAAATAGTGGTATTGTCGCTCCAGCTCAAGCTATCGCCATAATCCAAATCTGCATCACTGGCGTAAAAGTATATTGTCTTTTCTGTTCCTGCAGTTGCTGTCTGATTTGAGATGGAAAACATAGAAGGAGCAGTATTATTGCGGATTGTTATTGTGCTTATTGCTGTTGCAGTTGCAATTCCATCTGTTGCATTAAACTGAACATAATAACTTCCTGTTTCTGAACTGTTTGAAGTCCAGTTGAAAATTGTTGCATTATTAGAGCTATGAGTAGTGTAATTGCTTGTAATGTTTGTTGAAATAGCATAAGAAACAGGCTCGCCATCAGGATCAATGGCCTTTGCAGTTATGCTTAAAGGTCTTGTAATCAAAATGGTATAGGTTGAATTAGGCTGCCCGTTTTGGAAAACAGGAGCAGAATTGCTTATATTAAATTCAAAATAAGAGCTGTTGCTGTTGCCTGCTGTGTCGCTTGCATAAACTGTTATGTTCTGCGTGCCTTTTGTCCAGCCAACAGTGCTGTAATCATAAGGACTTGCAAGCGTCGTATTTGTATTATTATGCCTTACTAAAACAACACCAACAGCACCATTATCTGTTATTGTGAAATTCAAAATATCGCCTGCATTTATGTTTGAGCCATTTGCAGGATATTCCAAAATTATTACAGGGGGAATGGCATCAATAGAGAAGAAAACTATTTTCGTCGCATTAATGTCTGAGGTTGCAAGGAAAGTTGCATTATGTTCTCCTGGCGATAAAGAAGAAACGGTTGTATTGTACCACTCTGATGCTGAATAACTCGACAATGCATAAGTTTCATTTCCATCAACTGTGACAAATGCAGATGTTATATTATTGTCAACTGTTATGTTAAAGTCAACATCGCCAATTGGATAAGAGGTATTCAATGGAGATTGTATTGTTACTATAGGGGCTATCGCCGCTGCGGCGTCTATTCTTGCAGTTGTTATATTGTTTCTGGAGTCTGTAATCTTAACTCCTGTGCTTTTTAGCCTGCTTTCTAATTCTTCAGGCGTTAATGTTTTGCCATTCTTTAATTTGTTATACTGCAAAATTAATGCTGCAACTCCTGCAACATGCGGAGTCGCCATTGATGTTCCATATTTGCTGACAAAACTAATTCCATCTTTAGATGTAGAAGTTATTTGGCCCCCTGAAGAGCCTCCTGGCGCCAGCAAATCAAGATTACTTCCTGAATTTGAATAGCTTTGTATTGTGTCTGCATTTCTATCAACAGAGCCTACTGCAACAACATCGCTATGGCAGGCTGGATAATTTATTCCATTTGAATAACCGCTATTACCAGATGCCACAAATACTATAATGCCTGCATCAGAAGCTGCATCTAATGCAGCATCTATTGTTGGATAAGAGCTGTCTGGGCACGTTCCAGAAGTATATTGGCCTCCGTCGCCAAATGACATGCTTATTACAGAAATATCATAAGTATCTTTATTTGCAACGCACCATTCTATTGCAGCTGTTATGGTGCTTATGAACAGCGTGCCACCTGAATTTGCAGCCTTTCCAATAGCCAGGTTGGCTCCAGGTGCAACTCCTCTGTAAGTTGAATCCGCACTTGCCACTATTCCTGCAACGTGTGTTCCATGCCCATTCAAATCTTCTGCTTCAGTATCATTAGTTAGGCAATTTGTATTGTCTGCGCAGAAATCTGCCTGCGCAATGACTCTTCCTGCAAATGCAGGATGGCTTGCATTTATGCCTGTATCAACTATGCAAACTGTTTCGCCTGTTCCTGTTATATTAACACCGCTTAGCTGGATTGGCCAGACTTGCGTTGCATTTATGAAAGGCACTGATTGCGATAAAGAGATTTGAAATGCGCCTTCATCTTCATAGACTTTTACATCAGGATTATCTTCTAAAGCTTGAAGCTGTTCTTGTGTTACAGTTGCTGCAACAGCAGGCGTTGCTTCAAATTCATATTTAATATCAATTGGATTGTCTACAACAGCTTCATTTTCAACAATGGCTATTTCCTCTTCTGCTGCTGTTTCAGCCTCTTCTATTGCAGCAGGAATATCTCTCTGCTCCTCAAAAACTATAATTACAGGTATTTCTTCTCCTGTTACATTAGCAAGTTCAGTAGGAAGTTCCTCTGTAACATTCATATCTACTGTAAAGTTTTCTGCGGCGGTATAGCCTGTAAGAGAAACTTTATCCATGGCAAGGCCTATGCATAAAGTCATTATAGATATAACTAAAAGCGTCAACAGAGCATCTTTAGTGGCCATTAACTAATCAAACAATAGAGAACATAAAAGCTTTTTTGTCACTGCTGCTCTGTTGAAAATATAACATCAGAAGACAACTTAAGCCTGAGCTTTGTAAACTAAAATGATTAACCTTTTAGTATATTGTCCATATTTTTACCTGTCTTGCACGTTGGAGCAAAGGGTTAAGTGTTAAATTCATACATAGCATCTAATGTTAAGCTTTGGCGGTTATTATCATTAAGGCATTCCACAGTCCTCGCCCTGAAGGGCGGAGCTAGCTTTTTGCCTATCATCGCCACAGTCTGCGTGGTTTAACGCATTTATTCTTTGCACAGGGAATAGCTCTTCTGGCGATGAAAACAGTTACCATTAGAACTATACCCATTATTATTAACACCAGCGTATCTATGGATAAAGGTATTTCAGGGATAGCTATTAACGAGCCAGTTATAGCATTATTAGCTTCCGGCTGAACTTGTTCCTGTGCAATATGTTCCACAGGTTCAGACAACTGTGCAGAAGGCGTAACCACTACTTCTATGATATTGGACAAAGACATCAGTATGAGGGTAGCAGAATTCTCTGCTGTTGAAATAAGCTCTATTTCCAAATCGTCTATGCCATCCTTATTTAAGTCAAAATGCTTTATGTCCCCAATTTTTAGCACAACTTTTATTGGATCAGAACTTATAGTTAGCTCTGCAGAATCCATGGCAATATATGAGATGCGTAAAGTATGAACCTCTCCAGCAACTGTAAAAGCAACATTATCACCTATACTTAAACCAAGTTTTTGTGGTATGCCTGGGCTAAGAGACATATTGTAATGTATTATTCCTGCACCCAACCCTCCTCCGCCCCCATTATCTGCTGTATTATCTCTAATCGTTACTGTACACTCTACAGTATCTGCAAGAGCGGAGCTAAATGCAAATGACATCAGTAGTAAAGATGACAAAAATAACAAAAATAATTTATTAGCCATCAGCCTGAAATTGCAGTAAATGTAATCAAGTTGCTGCAAGTTCCTCCTACACCAGACTCGGGAAGCTTTATTTTCCAATAAGTTAATTTTGTAGAAGACGTGCCTGTGGATTTTGCCAGGTCAAAATCAAGAGTTGTTGCAGTGCCAGTCAATTCGGCCATCAAACCATAATCTATGCTCGAACTTGCATTGTAATGCACAAAATTTCGCGACAATGTTCCAGAAGTACAGGTAAAAGCACTCCCAGATAACTGAACATCTATTTGCACATTCCCAATATTTTGAACAGTTGCAGTTTTGTCAGTTGAAGTTTCATTAAAATCCAACGCACCAAAGTCTATGCTAGCTTCTGTCACGTCCAAAGCTGCAAGTTCATTTACATCAACAATAACTTCATTGCTTGCAGCATCATTTATTGAATTATAGCTTCTTATTTTGCAAGTCCATGTTGAAGGATTAGCATGATAATGCAATGAAAATTCACAAGTAATTGGCCGTTCTGTTTCAGATGTGTTTTCGCCTAAAATGCAAGAAGCATCTGTGTAATGCTCATCGTCATCATCTTCAGAATTCTCAGTTGATGCTGAAGTATCCCATAAAGTAGCATTAACTGATGTAATATTGGCCCAACCATCTGTATCTGATATCGTTGCTATGCATGTAATATCTTTGGAGCTTCCTGCATCAAGATTTATCGGGCTGCTGCTTAACGATATGCTACCTACATTTTGCGTCCCTGCAAAAGCTATGGGTAACATAAATAAAAATAAGAACAAAACAGGGAAAAAAAGAAATAAGCGCTTCATTCTATGCACCTGGCTTTTTCTTCCAGACGTAAAGCGCCGCGCCCACTACCAAAGCAACTATCGCTAGCAGCACAAATACTGCCAGGCTGCCAATTGGCGTTTTAGCAACTTCATCTGTAACTTTTATTATTACCCGAACTGCCACGCCTGTCGCTATTGCACTGCCTGTACCATTGCTTGCAGAGCCGCTGCTAGAGCCCACTACATTAATGGTACCTTCATAAGTTCCAGGAATAGTGTCTTTTGGTATCTTAATTTTAGCAGTAAGTTCTGCTGGCTGATTTAGTTTTGTGGTGCCTGTTTTAGAAGACAGCTCAACAAACTGCGTTATATCTCCATAAACTTCAAGGCCAAACATCAAACCGCTTTCATCATTTGTTGATATCTGAAAGGTTTTTTCCTCATAGCCTTTTCTTGGCAGTTCAAAACTCAATGTTGCAGGGCTTGCACCTATTGCAACAGCTTCAGCAACATATGCTGAGCATAATACTCCTGCAATCAAAAACAATGCTATTATTGCAAATTTCATCTCATCACCCCCTCTATTTTATGAACATAAAAAAATAAAAAGGTGGCGGCTGTTTAGCCTGCCACTGCACCGATAGTTATGGTATCACTACAGCTTCCGCCTACTCCGCTTGCGGGTATCTTTATTGTCCAATACTCGCTCTTTGTAGAGTCTGCACCGTTGGATGTTGCTACTCCTCTTACACCCAGATTAAAAGCTGCATCTGTAGCTGGCGATGTTGTCAAGTCAACAGACATGCTGTCGTAGTTTCCAGTCGATTGGCTACATCTTGTATTTCCAACAGGTATTGTTCCTGACGTGCAGCTGTATGTCGTGCCGCTGAACTGCGAGTCTATTTGTACATTTCCAGCATTCTTTACAGTTGTTGCCTGTGCAGAACTACTGTTAGTGCTCAAATCCATAGCTCCAAAGTTCACATTGGCTTCGGCTACATCAAGGCCTGCCAGATCATTTGCTGTATTTGCATCTGTGCCACTGCCTGTTGCTGCTGACGCATCTGTAGCTGTTATGTTTGCGGTCCATGTTCCACCTAATGCCATATAGTTCATAGTAAACTGGCAAGTTGCCACTGCATCATTTCCGGATGGTGTTCCCACAGTACATGTGCCATTTGTCAAGTGTATATTCTCATCATCTGCGCCTGCACTAGTAGAAGTGCTGTGGTATAACGTTGCTGCTGCGGAAGATATATCGCTTCCACCATTTGTATCAGTTACCGTCACATTTGCTGTTACTGTCACTGTGCTTCCTGCTGTCAGTGTAATTGCTGCATCTACTCCTGCCTGGTTCCATAAAGTAACAGTGCCTACGCTTGGAGCTGCATTGTTAAGTGTAACCTGGCCTGTTGCAGTATCTGCAAATGCTTTTGTAGCTCCTAGGGCAAAACAAAGTGCCAGAACTAATAGCAAAATTGTTGTTTTTTTCATAAGTCCTTAGTACCTCCTTTAATTGTCTAAACCCGATTTTGCATATAGAGATTTTTTATTCTCTTGCAGAAGATGATAGTATAAACCTTAGCGAGGGTTACAAGCGAAATGAAACCAATCGGAACGAAGTTCCGATGGATCCAGAAAATTGCAAAGAAATTTTCTTGGTTTCGCTGTACCGCTGAACTTCGTTCAGCTTGTATCTCTCAGTGCTGTATTTACATTACTTCCCGCTAAGCAATTGCTATGGAAAGCTTGCAGACATTAAAGCTTAACACTTTAGTATTAAATAGAAATTTCTGCAAATTAGACATTAATGCGTGATTTGGCTTTGTGATGCGGATAAGATATAACCACACTTTTGCTAGTTATCGCCACGAAAGCAGATATTGTTATCAGCAAATAAGTTGCAACATAAATTACATTCACGAAATTTCCAGCCAAAGACACATCGCTGACAAAGAAATAATCCATAAAGATGTCTGCAATTGCCAAAACTAGAAATGCTGCAGACAAGAAAATCCAAGATGCCATTTCAGCATTGCTACATTTTTTCATGCGCACACATTTCAACGTATGGCTTACTAAATAAACAGATAAGACAATTAAAATAAAATCTGCTATGGGATAAGCAAGTGCCAGAATTCCCTCAAAAAAATCTGTGCCTGAGGGAAAAATATGCATATTAAAAACATATACAAGTGCGATTGCAGATGCTGTGCCGCCAGCCACCGTGACAAAAAAGTTTTGCAGAACTATTTTTGCATTAATAGCCTTTATGTGCATAATTAATGCTGTAACAAAAGGCAAATAGCCCAAAACCCAAAATATATCTGCGATTGAAGGGTAAGGATCCAATATCCCAAAAACATTTTCATACAGCATCCAGATAAATTCGCCTATCACCCATAAACCCAGCCCAAAAGTCAAATATTTCCAGGCGCCGCAAAAATCATATTTCTTTCTTACTAAAATAAACCCCATTATGAAGGCTATTAATGATATTATAAATATCAGAAAATCTTGCATGAACAGATATATCCCTTCATCTGTTATTTGTGGGTATGCATGCAGCAAAGTTATGGACAGAAAAGACATTATTGACAATGCCATTAAAGCATAAACTAAATTTTGTTTTCGTGCCATATTCGCTAAACAAATGGCACACATAGACTAAAACCTTCTTTATTCACTCTTCGTGGTTTATTGCACTAACCTTAATCATTTATTCTGTTTTGGTGTGCAGTAAAGAGCTGCTCTATGCATTTTGTAAATGCCTTAGACCTTATCCAAACCCCAACATCCCTGCCATAATGTAAGCTTTCATCATCAGGGATTGGCTCTATAAACAGGCTTTCACTGCCATCGAAAATAAATATGCTGCCTGGAATTTCATCCTTGTGGTGCAAGCGGCAATAGTAAGGGTTTAATTTTGCTTCGCGGCCATTTGGCGCAGAGACTATTATTTCAACTCCCCTTGATTTTGCAGACTTAAACGCAGGTTCCATAAGTTGCAAACGCTTTAGGCCGTTCGCTGTTGTTAAAATCTTGACATTTTTTTGTGTATTATTCAAAAGTTCCTGCAGCTTTAGATTCATTGCACTTCTGCCGTTAAAAATCCAGAAAAACCCATTTGGATCTTTTTGTGCATCTCCTTTTTTAAAAATGGGCTCCAACTCGCTAAGAATTATTTTTTCTACTTTTTTAAATCGCTCATTGTGCTGTTTTTGCGTCCTCATCAGGCTTTCATGCGGAGAAACTGCCTTGCATTTTGCGGGCTTTGTAGGCAATGTCAAAACAAAGCCTTTTCTGCTAAGGCCATCTATAACTTCATAGATTTTTCCATAAGGTATTCCAGTTATGTTGCTTACTGTTTTTGCAGTAGCTGTTCCTTCTGCAATTAAAGCTAAATAAACGCGGGCTTCATAGCGATTTAATCCCAGCTCTGAGAGGGTAGATTCTATTATCTCTTGATTGGGCTTAATACTCTCATTCTCTGTGCCAGGTGCCATTTATTTATCTTAGTTGTATTTTGTGGCTATAAAGTCCTAGTGACTTTTCTTTGTGAATTTTGTCCAGCATTACTACGCGAGATGATAAATATAGAATTTCTTTTGATGTCCGCAGTTGTTGTAGGCATTATCCCCTATGAGTAGATAGCATTAGCGAGCTATTGAGTACATTGCTTAGAGGCTTTCTAACTCCTGCAACAATTGAAGTGCACGCTGACCTTTTGGCGTTAATTTATAGCTTGTACAATTTTTATTTCCGACCTTAATGGAAACACTTTCTATTAAACCCGCATTCTCCAGAGCGCGCAGTTTTTTGGTCCTCGTGCGTTCGTTATGGCAAATATCTATTAAATCTGCATATCTTTTAGGTGTTTGGAGCGCGTTTAAGATGCGAAGGGCGAAGTTATTGACGAAAGTGGCCATGATATTTATACTATATTCTGCTTTGAAAACCTTTCCCAATACCAAAGTATCGTTTACTATGCAGATTAACAGTTCTTACTTCTTAAGCAGTTTCTGAATGTCCCTAAAAATCTCGTCTATTTTGGTATTTTGCCAGCCAACGTCCAAAAGTTCTTTCTTTATGTCTGCTGGCTTCCTGCCTTGCCCCAATGCGTTAGCCACATATTCAAAGAGTTTACTATGGGGTTCGGAGGGGCTTGGAACTTTGTTCATTTTCTTAATTTGGTGCGGTCACCTATAATTTTTTATAACAATACAAAATTTGAGAAATATTTTATCCTCTTTTGGAAAAGAATAAGAAGTTGTTTCAAAATCATTCGCTAAAATTTGCCAAATTAAGGAAAAAAAATAAAAAAAGAAAAACCACCTTTACAATCAAGCATTCGGATTGTGCGGTGGCAATGGTGGCTCTGCAGGTGCATCTGGTGTGTGCTGTATGCATACTAATCCGCCTGGCGGGTTATCCTTTCCGTGTTCATTCATGCCAGGGGCGCATTGTGGCGGATCTTGGGGTGGTGCACAATGATGTGGACCAACTCCACCACCGTCACATCCAAAAGCCATTGGCGACATTGCCAACAGCAAGCCTGCAACTACTAATATTCCTAACAAAATTTTTGTGTATGTCATGGTAAAAAACATTAACAACAAGGTAGAATTTAGAAATTTCTTATTACCTGATTGTCTTTAAAAGAATTATCTCTTTCTAGAGGATAATGCATTAAGTTGACCCAAATACTTCTTAATTTCAAAGCGCCAGCTGGCAGTTTCCGGGTCAAAAAGATTATAATAATTAGACTTCATCCAGTTTTTAGTTGACCAATAATCTTTGGATTTGTGATAATCAATGTATAACATATCCTTTCTTTCACCATATTTTGGCAGTATGCCACCTAAAACATCAACCAATTCCTTACTATTAGTTACAAAATCTAACAATAATGTGTTAGACTTTGATATTTTACAGCAGATAAGATATATTGCCCTAGAGCAAAGCTCTTCCGAGAGTCTAATCATATCTGCATGCTTTTTCAACTTTAAAGTTAAAATGACATTTACATTATTTTCTTTGGAATACAATGGACTATACGCAATTCTATTTTGCGTAAAAAATTCAGCGTAGTTGCAATTGAGTGTTTTGAATGCTCGCTGAATATAAACAAGCGCAGAGCCGTCCCGCTTTCCTTCTCTTACTTTCTTGTTCCGGATGTAATGCCAAGCTTCACTGCTTAATCTTTCCTTAAGATTCTGCCAAACCCTCCTAGTCGAGGTATGATCTCTGTGAAACTCCAAGAGTAAAGGCACTATTATTGGATTTTCTTTTATTAAAGGGGATATTTCAATTCTTTTGTTTAACTTTAGCTCATCAATAGCGAATTTGGTAAAAATTGGTTCAGTAATTTTCTCTTTAAAAATTAAATCCCCTTCTCTAGTAGTATGCTTATGAAAAGGTGAAAATAAAACAAACGCACAATATAAAGGCAATAATTTATAATTTGAAATTAAGCCTTTATTTTTTGCTGTCTGCCAGAACTTTTTAAACGCTCCAATGTATCCTTTTGGAATTAGATATTGCGCAACAAAGCAATTTTGGCTTTTGGAAATATCCACTCCTCGCATAAGGTAAACCTTGTAAGGCATAATTTCTAAAACTTCATCATTCTTGACATCATGCAAAATTGCAATTATGCTCACCAAGCCAAGTTTGTATGCGCGCATAGTTGGATAATAGGTAAAGTAATGTTTTCCCTTTAGCCACTTGAACCATCTCTTTATTGTTCTCTCAGAAACTTTTTCCCCCTGTATGGTAATATTATCTGCAATTTCTTTAGGTGTCATATGTTTTTGATGCAAAGTCAATTGGTACATCATTTCTAACAATCTGGGATCGTATGCATGCAATGACATTCAAAAAAATGGACAAATATGTATAAAAATTGTTCTGTTTGCAAAAGCTGGTATCTGCATGCATAGATATAAGGATAGTATAGTTTAGCCTATAAATTTTTATAAACGAGTTTCTGCAGAGTTGTAACATGTTATTTGACATCTTCAGAGCAAGAGTAGGCGTAGTCCTGCTTAATGGCAACAATATTTTGCTGATTAGGAACATAAAGCAAAGCCCTCCAACATTCCATCTTCCTGGAGATGTTGTAAAAGTTTCTGAAACATTGGAAGCTGCCGCCAAAAGATCTGTAAAAGAGCAGACAGGGATAGATATAGAACTGCAAAAAATCTTGTATGTGAGAGATGATTTGTCTGAAAACAAGCAAAGAATAGACATAATATTTTTAGGCATGCTAAAACCTGAGCAAAATCTTCAGGAGCCGGAAAATGCCAACGTGAAGGTCGATTGGGTAACAATTGACGTCTTAAAGTCTATGAATTTGCATCCTGAAATACTTAAAGAACAGATTCTAGCAGATTACAAAAAACATTTCAAATCTGATGCAAGATATATCAGCAAAGGCTAATTTCTAAAAACTAAGGGGAATCTCTTTATTTCAGAATTCGACAAAATTCGCTATGCAAATTTGGCAGGTAAAGCATTTCTAACTCTAAGACCTAACACTTTACATCTAAAACGCTCTATTTTTACATCTAGAAACCTCTAATTTTACATCTGAGAATTACATCTAAAGATACAAAAGCTTAAATACTTCCAGATGTAAAACTATGACGGAGGTAATGTTAATGGCAGCAAAAAAAAGATTGCCTTTTGGCGGAATGACAATGTGGTGCGATTGCGCATGCCCGATGAGCGCGGTATTCGGCAAGAAACTACCACCTTCTGGACAAACAAAGGCTATGTGGGTACACTTCAAGAAGCACGGCAAAATAAAGAAAGGAGGCTAAGTGTTTAGAAGTTTTTAGAAATTTTCTTTTTTAGTTTTGTTATTTTAAGATACTCTAGTGTTAAGTATTTTCCATTCTATAAGTTAGAGCAAAGGGTTAAGTTCTAACATCACATGAAGCATAAAGCTTACAGCTATTGCGGCTAATAAATCATCGGGTTTTTGAAGAAATTAATCTGGCATTAAGACATTCCCCTCGTGCCTCAAAGGGCAGAGCTAGCTCTAGTTCTTTATTAAATCTAAAATAAAAACAATAAAAACTAATATGTTCTTACAACCTGAACTTCATCGTTGCTGATGCCTATCTGCCAAATATCCTCTCCAGCTTCATAGTACCAGTATTCAATAGGATTGCCTTTAGATGTCTTTGAATTCTGTTTTTCAGAAGGCTCTCCAACTAAAGCTATAACATCAGCTTTTGACATTCCTTCGGTTATTTCGGAAAATTTACTGTTGTCTATGCTTGCTTCTGGAGTTTCATCAGCACTTTCTTCAGGAACTTCGGTTGCTGCGCCAGTTGTGTTGTCTGAGCCTTTTAGTGAAAAAAAGCCTATAGCAACTATCACTATAACCACTATTATTCCCAGCAAAAGTTTTTTGTCCATTATATCTCCTCTCTTAATCTGTCGTATACCTCTACTGCTCTCTCGCCTTGCTTGATTATAAATTTTACGCCGCTAGGGAATACAAGTTTTAGCTCTGGTATTTTCGGGCAGGCCTTCAGAAATTTGATCATATCTATAACTGCAGGGATAGTAAGTTCTGGAATGTCCCATTCCAAATAAAACCTATAAGGGTCAATTTCCTGCATCAAGCCTTCCACCCAGGAGGGTTTTATCCTCTGCCCAGCCTTATAGCCGTACTTGCGCCACATATCTTTCAGCACAAGCATGTTTAGGCTATATTTCTGAGAATCGGGTATGTCTAGCTTTATCAACATGTCAATATGGGGAAAGTTAAAAATATAAGCTTTAGTAGACTAAACTAAACAATAGGGAAAGCTCTTAACATCAGCCTGCAGCGTGCTTGCAGGGAAAGCTCCTATGACATTAACACTTAACACCTGCATAAATTTATCCTAAATAAAACATAAATCTTTTTATACTCCTTTCTGTTTGAAAGAAGTGGAGGTAGCTTGATGGCTGCTAAAAAAATTAAGCTTTACACTACATCATACTGTGTTTACTGCAAGCTTGCTAAGAACTTTTTCAACAAAAATAAGATAGCTTTTGAGGAAATTGATATTTCTGAAGACGAAGATGCTCTTAATGATATGATAAAAAGAAGCGGGCAAATGTCTGTTCCTGTTATTGAGGTGGATGGCCACATGATAGTAGGCTTCAATGAGACAAAATTGAAAAAATTGCTGGGGGTAAAGTAAAATGTTATCGTTAATTCCGGAAGATTTGAAAAAACTGAAACAATCAGATATAAACAAGGAAGTTTTGCGAGTTGGCATTATAGCTGAATTAGATGCTGTAAGTTTGTATGAACAGCTTGCTGCAATGTCTAACAATCCAGACATAAAGAAAGTTTTCTTAGATATAGCAAAAGAAGAGAAGACTCATGCGGGCGAATTCCAGGCAATGCTCTTAAGAGATGACAAAGAGCAATTGAAAGAGCTGGAAAACGCAAAAAAGGAAATCAAGAAGCTGACTGGAAAGTAGAAATGAGTAAAATCTACGACGTAATTATTGTTGGGGCAGGCCCTGCTGGTTTGACTGCTGCAATTTATGCGGGCAGAAGGGCTCTCAAAACACTTGTTATAAGCAAAGACATTGGTGGACAGATTGCTAAAGCTCCTTCTGTTGAGAATTATCCGGGCTTTGATTCTATCTCAGGTATTGAGCTTATGCAAAAATTTCAAGAACAGGCAGAAAGCAATGAAGCTGAAATAATATTTGAAGAAATTAAAACTGTAAAAAAAGAAAAAGATGGTTTTATTATAGAGACTTCAAGTGCAAAGCACAAAGGCAAAACCCTGATTTTAGCGTACGGCAAGACACCAAGGGGATTAGATGTCAAAGGTGAAGCTAAATTTTCGGGCAAGGGTGTAAGCTATTGTGCAACTTGCGACATGCCTGTTTTCAAGAACAAAATTGTTGCTATTGCTGGCGGCGGTAATTCTGCCTTAGATGCTGCTCTTTACGGCTCAAAAATTGCAAAACAAGTTTATTTGATACATAGGAGGGAAGGATTTAGGGCAGATGAAATTACAATTGAAAAAGCAAGGAAAACAAAAAACATTTCTTTTGTTTTGAACTCTGTAATCAAAGAGATAAAAGGTGCTAACTTTGTTAAATCAATCATTGTTGAAGATATAAAGACAAATAAAACTAAAGAGATTCCCCTCGATGGAGTTTTTGTAGAAATAGGATATGACGTCAAGACTGGAATTGTTGAGCATCTTGTAAAACTAGACCAATATAAGCAGATTATAATAGATAATAATTGTAAAACTTCACATCCGGGCATATTTGCAGCGGGCGACATCACAAACACGCCAGTTAAACAGGCGGTGGTATCTGCAGGAGAAGGCGCGAAAGCAGCATTAGCAGCATATAATTATCTGCAGGGCAACAAATCTGCTGCAATAACGACTGATTGGAGCGTCAATAAATGAAAATAAAGAAAATCATATCAATAATTTTTCTACTGACAACCATTTTTTCTATTTTTTGGGCGTATCAAATCTTCGCAGATGTAAAAGATTTTACGGGAAAAATTGGAAACAGCAATAATCTGTTTTTGCTGGAAAAAAATGGTGCCATTGTCTGTGGCTTTGCAGCATCGCTCTCTGAAAAAGGATCTGAACCAACTTTATTAACAATGCAAGATACAACACAACTAACTGCGAAAGGCTACCAGAATTTATCTGCAGAATACTACAAGACTTTTGTTTTTAATGATAAAATGTTCCAGGACTTGCCTTCTACTGTAAAAATAGGCAACCAAAGTTTTGATAAAGAAACTTTTGTATCCTTGTTTGATGCTGATGATGTATTTACTGCAATAATAGAAGCAAAGGCGCAGCAAGGCGAAATTCCAAATACGCCAAGCGCAAAGGCAACTGCCAGGGAAAATATGCTAAAGTCCGCATCAGTGCAAGACCAGACTGCATTGAAAGGCATGTTATTGGCAGCAAGCATGCAAAATGTCATGGAGCAAAACAAAGTTTATTTGTTTTTGGCTATAAAGGACGGCAAACTGAAAGTCTATCCTGAAACTCCATTCTTCTCTGCAATTAAGATGCTGCCAAGGTCCACAATTGAGCAAATTGCCAGCAAAGCTGGAGAATAACTAACTACGAGGGCTAAGTGTTAGTATCTGTAAAGTTTTCCCTGCAAATTAAGGCTAATTTATGTTAAGAGATAAACCTTTCAGTGCAAGAATTTAGTTTTATTTCCTTAGCAATGCAATAATCTTCTGGGGGTCTGCTTTGCCTCTCAGCTGGCCCATTACAAATCCTATTAATTTTTCCGGCGGGCCTTCGTATCTTATCTTTAATCTTTCGATTTCTTTTTTCAAATCTAAATCTGAAAGTAATTTATAGCGGGAAATTATCAAATCAATAACTTCTGGTGTTATCTCCCTAGTGTCTTTAGCTACATCTTCTAGTATGGCGGGTAATGATTCCTTAACAACTTCCCCATTCGCCAAAGCTTTGAAAATTGCATCAAAGGCTTCCTCTGGCGGCTCAAATTCTGCAAGCTTCAGCTTTCTCTTTATTTCTTTAGTTGTCACAACAATTGTTGTAGCTATCTGATTAGAAGATATGCCCTTATATTTGTCTACAAATTTCAAAAACAGCTGCAAATATTCCGAATTTGCCAGCTGCTCAACTAAATCATGGCTTAATCCTAACTTATGCAAATCATATTTTATCTTTTCAGGGGAATCTGGCAGTTTTATTTCTGAAATCATGTCTTTATCCAATTCTATAACTGGCAAATCAGTTTCGGGATACATTCTTGCAGAGCCAGGCATAGGCCTCAGGAATTTTGTTTTCAAATCTGGAAGAACATTTCTTACATGGCTTTCCAGTTTTTTCTTTTTTGCTTTTACTTCTTCCATCTGTCTTTGAACTTCAAGCTCAACAATCTTGGGCATCTGTGGCAGCTCCTGCACACCTTTTATCTCAACACGAGGATGTCCTTTGATGGAAATATTTACATCCTGCCTGATTGTTCCAATGCCACGGATTACTTTTCCGGTGCTTCGCAAAAGCGAGCCTAATTTTTCAGCAACTTCTTTTACCTGTTCAGGAGTTTTGCAGTCTGGTGCAGTTGCAATCTCAACAAGCGGAATTCCTAATCTATCTAATCTGTAAGTTACTGATTCTGGATTTTCTGCAGTTCTTCTGGCTGCATCTTCCTCTATCGCAACTGATTGTATGCCAACTTTTCCAAATGATGTTTCAATAAAACCATCATATCCAATTAAAGCAGTTCTCTGAAAACCTGAAACGTTCGAGCCGTTGATAATTGTCTTTCGCATCACTTGAACTACATCTGGAAATTTGCAGTTCAACATCTTTGCAATCAATAAAGCAATGTTGAGAGCATCTTCATTAATAAGGTGGGGGGGTTCGTCATCTCTTTCGATGTCGCATGTGGTGTCATTGTAACCTTCGTACACATAATATTTTCTCTTTTTTCTTTCAAAAATTGCTGCAGGGTCAATTTCCCCAAGCTCGCCGGCAAGCGGCCGAAGCTCTCGAGTGATTCTGAAGTGAGGTTCATCTTGTCTTATCTTCGAAGGACATGCACAGAAAAGTTTGTTTGTATTTAATTGTTGATGTATCTCTATTCCTGATTTCAATTCTATCTTTTTGTAGTCCATTATCGCCCACTTTTAATTAAATGGTCAAGCTCCTTTCTAATATCTTCTATTTCCTGGCCAGTTAGCTTTGATATAAAATCAAATAAGTTCTTGTTAAAGTTTTCTGCCTTCTCAATTGTTTCAACAACGTCTTTTTTGATGATATGAAAGTTTGTATAATATTGCTTGTCTATTCTTTCCTTTTTAGCCAATAAAATTTCGGAATTGTCGGTGCCAAACAGCGTTTTAAGAAGCAAAATCGTGGCCGTATGATTTTCGCACTTAATTCCTGTCCTGAAAAGCAAAGCGGTTAGCAAATGATACATGCTATAATAAGCCAAAGAAACAGATTCTTCGAGCTTGTTATTTTCAAGCAGAATTTTTGCAGAGATTAGGTTGCTCTCAGATTTTTTTATATAAGAATCTGCAATTTCTTCGCTGGGGTTGACTAATTGAAGTTTTTTATCCTTAATCAGCTTATCTAAAAACTTTGTTTCTGTCATAATACTCCTCAACACCCTTTATTATTACGTGATCTTTTTCAATTTCCTTCATTAAATTACTTTCTCTATCATATTTGCCAATTTTTATGCTAAGTTTTGAATCAATCAAGCCAAGCTCTTTCTTAATGCTATAATTCTCGGTTTCTACGTATACATCTATATCGCTGTCTTTTTTTGCCAAGCCCTTTGCGTATGAACCAAAAAGAATTGCCAGCTTAATCCGCCTGTCTTCTTGCATTTTTTCAATTATTCTACGTAGCTGCGGATATTTCCCAAGCGCCTTATGTAATTTGTATTGTTCAGCAGAAAAAGCGAGTATTTTTGCTTCGATTGTTTTTTTGAGGAAAAAGGTCTTGTTTTTCCCCTCCTGCCTGAAATCGACAGCATTTTCTTTGTAAAGTTCCCTGATTTTTCTTGAAATTGTCATGTGATTTAAGCCCAGCTCTTTCGCCAAGCCCCGGACATGATAATTTTTTCTTAGCAAGAGGTTAGCAATTTCCAGCTTGTAATCTTTTTGTTCCATATGTAACATTTATGTTACAATACTTTATAAGCTTTTGGGCCGATATATATATATCAAAATCCCATCTGAAAGCTGAGGAGGCAATGATAAATGGCTAAAAAGAAATTGCAGAATTACACGTGGCTCATTATTGCAGCAATAGTGGTTATAGCAATAATAGTGATGACTTCCGGAGGAGAAGGCGGAGCATTAGCAAAGTATTATGCGGCTGCTAAGGTAATGCCTGTACCTGGGCCAACAGTTGCATCACAAGGCATCTTATGTCCATTAGAAGTTGATGGAACATGTGTTTATGGCAGCAAAATCGTGAAGCTAATTAACGTTGGAACTGCAGATGCGGTGGTTGTAGCAGTAGATGCATACAAGAAACTGTAACTGGGCGAGAAGATGTAAACGGTGTGAATATTTGGGTGGTTAAGACATTCTATTCACCTACTAAAACCGAACGCGCAGCAATAATAGCAGTTTTCCCTGTTTAATTTTTCTTTTATTTTTAATTTAATTTTTTATTATATGCAATCTTAATACAAGAAGGTCTCTGGAGATATCTTTTCCACCATTTCGCCGGAAATATTTTTCAGCATTAAGTCTTTCACTTCAGCTTTGACTCTTGTGTGAGCAAGCACACATCCTAATTTCACAAAAGCTGTTTCTGAGAGCATGCTTCCCAAAAAAGTAACGCCTGCATCCAGCAGCTGCCGCTGTGGAGAATAAACATAAGGGTCTAATCTGCCATAAAGACATTGAGGCGCAAATCCGATAAATACTCCCTTGCCAACTGCTTCTCTGATTGTTTCAAGCCAGGTGTTTTTGTTTGCGGGATTTGCAGCAACATGCCCAAGTCCTGTTGCTTCTATGATTATGCCTTTGTAGCCTTTATCTATAAAATGGCCCAGAATTTCAGGATTAGCACCTGGGAAAAACTTCACTAAAGCTACTTTATCATTAAAATCAATATCTGCCCTGACTTTTTCCTTGTTGTTTCTATTTCGGATAATTTTATTTGTGACTTCAATCTTGCCGTTGGGCCAGATTTTTGCAAGAGGTAATTCATTTATGGGGCGGAAAGCGTCTCTTCTGCTAGTGTGCATTTTCTTTACATTTGTTCCTCTTGATGCAAAACAAAAATCATCTGCAGAATTAGCATGCATTACAATCGCAACTTCTGCAATATTTGACTTGCAGTAATGAGCTGCACATATCAAATTCATGCCTCCGTCAAAGCTTCCCCTGTCTGATGAACGCTGTCCTCCGACTAATGCAACTGGCTTGTTGAGATTTTTCAGCATAAATGACAAGGCCGCAGCAGTGTAATGTAATGTGTCTGTGCCGTGCGTTACAATTACGCCCGAAATATCATCAGAATTTAGCGCTCTAGCAACTTCTTTTGCAATAATCTGCCATTCCTTTGCAGACATGTCTTCAGACATGATAGTAAAAGGCTGTATGACTTTCTTGATGTTAACAATGTGCAATAATTCAGGAGTTGCCAGCAAAACTTCTTCGGGATCCTTCAAAGAAACTACTCCGCCAGTCTTGTAATCAACTTTTGATGTAATTGTTCCGCCTGTTGCGATTAGGACAACATTTGGCAGGCCTTTCTTTATTGGCGGTTTTATGTTCACAGGCTTTTCTTTCGGCAATGTGCCTATTTTCTTGACTTTGACATCTTTGTCTAATTTTATGCCAAGATTATAGCCCGTATCCAGCTTTAACGTAAGAATTTTAGCATCTGCAGATGGCATAACAAAGCCTGTAAATTTTCCTTCTTTGGTCTTGACTTCAACTCTATCTCCAACAGTATATTTCATGGCCATTAGTTAAATTTAATAACCAGTAGCATTTAAAGATTATTATGGCCACGAAACGCAAGCTAAGTCTAAACACTAAGATATTTGCAGCAATAATAATACTATTTGCAGCCTTGATGCTTTTCAGTGGAGGAATTCCGCAGACTGCTAAATATTCCCAGCCTTACATTAAATTATGGGAATTAAAGGAATATCCTGCTCCATTCATGGTATCTGGAAACTACCAGGGAATACTGGTTGTAGGCGCAGATGCTCCTGCAAGTGATGTAATTGCAGCTACGGACATTGCATCAGCTATTGTTGCCCCCTTGCCAAATTCTACAACTATGGTAGCCAAGTTAGATACAGAAGTTCTCATCAGTACCAAAGATAAAACAACTAATCTTATTCTGGTAGGCAGTTCAAAGGTTAATAGAGTAATCGCAGATGTACAGGGTGTTAAGTATAACGCAACTATTGGTGTTTCTGCTTCTTACGCGAATGGATCCTCAACTTCTGGAAGATTAATTTTACGCCCATCAAAATATTCGTGGAGCAAGACAATTTTGACAGTTGAAGGGGACAGTGCAATAGGTACAAGAAACGTTGCAAGTATATTGAAAGATTATAAAACATACAAATCAAAAGGCCTGCTCTTCGGCAGAAACTGTGATGTTTACACTTCAGGCGGAAAAGTAGTGCTAACTTGCCACGCGGTTCCTTCTGTTTGGCGCTGAGTCTTGAAGTTTTAGCCGTATAGACATAAATTTTAATTTACCAACATAGGTGACAGACTTTTTCCATAGGCTTATGAGTAATTTCCAAATGAAAAAAGGTTTCATTGTTGAAAATACTACTTTTGCAATGGTTTGAAAAATCGCACTGCAGAATTCTTTAACATAGATTGCACTTGGACTGTAAATGGATTTCATATGCATTGCAACTGGAAAAATCGCATCACAGAGTATTTGTTTACTCAAGTAAACAAACCCTTTTATAAAAGGCGTTTCATAGATTAAACACCAATCCAAAAAACGGAACGGAGGTAAGTGGGAGCCTTAAACAGCAAGTTAAACTTGTTTTAAGTAATACCACTAAAATCGGCCATGGAGTTTATTGTAGCAGATGCGCTAAAAGCATCAACGACAAAAAGTGACGACGACATGTTGGTAGGAACGGCCAATATAAAAGTAATAGGATGCGGCGGAGCCGGTATTAATATGGCAGACTGGCTTTACAACAAGGGCGTCAAAGGCGCAGAGATTATAGGAATTAATACAGATAAATTGCACCTTGACAACAGAAACGCAGACAAGAAAGTCCTTATAGGAAGAGAATTAACAAGAGGACTAGGCTGCGGTGGCGACCCTGAAAAAGGAACACAAGCAACAAAGGAAAATGTTTCTGAAATAAAAGAAACCCTCAGAGGCTCAGATATGACATTTATTTGTGCAGGCATGGGCGGTGGAACAGGAACAGGTTCAGCTCCAGTTGTAGCGCAAATTGCCAAAGACTTAGGCTCTATAGTTATAGGCGTAGTAACAATGCCTTGGAGTATTGAAAAAGCAAGAATAGACAAGGCAGAATACGGTTTGAAGCAATTAAGACAAGTTGCAGACACTGTTGTCGTTATTGACAACAATAGATTGTCAAGCATTGCTGGAAACTTGCCTATACAACAAAGTTTCGCTGTTGCAAACGAAATAGTTGCAACAATGATTAAGTCAATTGTAGAAATTATAGCTGTGCCATCTTTAATCAACCTGGACTATGCAGATGTTAAAGCAGTCATGTCCAAGGGTGGCGTCTCTGTAATAGGATTCGGAGAATCTGACACAGAAAACAGAGTAGAAGAATCTGTACACAGAGCATTAAGCAATCCATTGCTTGATGTAAAGTATGACGGCGCGACTGGCGCAATCATCCACATAACAGGTGGAGCAGACATGACATTAGATGAAGCAGAAAAGGTCGGCCAGTTGATAACATCCAGTATGGATGCAGATGCAAATGTCATCTGGGGCGCAAGAATAGATCCAAAACTATCCGGCAAGATACGTGTAATGACCATAATTGCTGGAGTAAAAAGCCCATATGTCATTGGAAAGCCAACATACAGCACAGCAAGTTCGACCGTGTTCAGTCAAGAATTCGGTATTGACATACTAAGGTAAAACCAGAAGGAGGTAAACCTAAATTGTCAGGGGCTTTTTTTGCCCCTGATTATTCCTTTTTTTTACCTCATAATACTCACGGAGCATAATATGCTCCTCCAAATGCGAAGCAATATTCGCTAACTGCATCAGCAGTTCATAATTGGTGCCTCATCGCATCCGAAGGATGTGATTGCACCGTGCTAACGCTCCCACAAGCACCTCCATCGCAATTCAATTGCGATATCGTGGGTTCTGCGAGTCCCTCCCGGACTCGCTCCTGATCACAAAAAAGCGAATGGCTTTTTTGGGATCCCGCGAAATTCGGGATTTCGCTTGATCACAATCAAAGAGGTTGAGAAAGTTGAAAAATGAGTCAGCAAGCATACATACTCCAAAGCAGAGAAGGCACATATGTTGCCGTATCGAATGGCGGGCAAGCCATCCGAGTTACTCCCTGTGAAACTATTGACGATGTAGTTAATTATCTAATTAAATCTCAGCGCACACCTATCCGAGATTACCCCCCATATTTAGACGCCAAAAGAGCTGAAGATTTTAAGCCTGTTACAGATTATGATTTTGCAGTGCTTAATTCGTTAGTATCCGCAGAAGAGGCAAATGACGTAATGGAAAAAAGTGAAAGCCCAAGTTTCTTATCAGGCATAAGCAGTAGAATACCTGTGCTTATGGCTATTCTTCGCATCAAGTAGATTTTTATATGAGACGGATTACTTTCCCTAATGGCTGCTAAAACAAGCGTAAACATACCTAAGATTCCTAAAGGTCTTCGCATTATTTTTGCAGTATTTGCCCTTTTGATTATAATAGGCTTTGTCGCAATTATGATGACGCAGATTATTCTAAAAGCATCTGATTTAGTCGGACTTCAGCAAACGCCTATTGCAACAACAAACTGCACAGACACAGATGGCGGAAACATGCAAGATGCATTCGGTACATGTACAGACTCAAATAGAAAAGAGAATTCTGATACTTGTGTTCTAACAGGCTTAAGGGAAGAATTAAAGCTAAATGAGTGGTTCTGTGTAAACAATACCTGCAAATCAGAAATCAAGGACTGCAATCCAGGCTTTAATTGTGCAGGTGGAATTTGTACTCAGGCCTAAGTTGGTTTTAAAATTTTAACTGTAACGCTTGTAACTGCCCCGCCTCCCGCATTAGTGCAAAATAAGTCATAGTTAGTGTCTATAATTGGTGAAACGACTTGTGTGCCACTAGTAGCGGTACTTAATGTCCAGCTGGCTTTACAGGAAGTTGCGCCTGTTGAATTCCAAATCAATTTACTGGCATATCCGGGGTAAATTGTTGATGGATTTGCAGATAGCGATACTGTTGGAAATGTTATATTTGTGGCGTTAGAAACCCAGAACGAGATACCGCCACTTCCTGGTTTTATGCATGCGTTATCATAAGCCTCTGCGGAATACAAATAATTACCTGCTTTTGTAAAAGTTACCTTAATACTACATGGTGAATTTACACAGGTAACTGGTTTGCTCGCTGGCGAAGAATTAATAGTAATGTTCTTTATTCCGCTCGCATCTGTGGCAGTTGCAGTTATAATAACTGTATCTCCCACCTTAGGCGATGTTGATGTTATTGCAATCTTGACAACTGGTGGAGTCGTATCTGCTACTACGGTAGCACACCTAACTTTTGTCATGGCACCGCCAGCAGATGTTGCAACCCCTTTTATTGGATTTTGCGGAGTTCCTGCAGGTTTCCATCGAGCATCTGCCCATTGATAATAACATGATGTGCTACTGGAATAATTTCTTCCTTGGCAAAATCCATTTGCCCACGTTGTTCCGCCATCAAATTGGTTGCAAGGAGCCCAATTACCATCATATTTAACCCATGCATTAAGTGCAAATGGAGTTGATACTTCTACATATCCCGATCCTGCAAATTTTGCTACCTGCGGTGCACCAGTCAGAACTGCTGCAATGGCTAGAATGACACCTAATACTATGAATGTTATCGTAACTGGCGTTAATTTAAATTTAATCTTTCCTTTTCTAATTTTCTTTGTGGCCACTGCTTGACTAGTAGCTTTTTCTTTTTAAAGATTATCTTTAGAACAATCTTATCTCAACCAATGCAGCCAATGCTATTATTACAACTGCTAGAATGAATAACAGTGCTGCATCATTAATTGCCCTGTAAAACTTATCTGACTTGAATTTAGTCCTATCGCTGTCAAATGCCATGCTCAGCAAACTGCCTGCCATGGCGCCAAAGAAAAATCCTAGGAATTCCATAGAGGCATGTGGCATAAAGCCTAAAGCATCTGTGAATTTCCCAAAGCTTCCAAGAAATATTCCAAGCACTGAAGCATTCCATGTTATTACAAGTACAGAGCCCATTCCATAAATTAAAGATAGTATCATAACCAAAAACAAAACCTTCAGATTATTCAGCAGGATAGGCAAAAATTGCCCTATTTGTGCCTGCGCAAAAAAGCCCAAAGTTGTAGGCTGTGTCAAAGCTGTAATCTGCCTGTTGAAGAAAAATTGTGCAGAAGCCAGAGGCAAAATCTTAAACCATATCAAGTATGCAAGAGCTACTCCAAAAAAGAACAGGCCATAAATTATTGCTATCTTGCGGTTTCTCCTCCAGAAGCTATCATGAAAAACGCCTTTCTTGACTTCTTCATAATCAACAATCTTCTGCAGGAAAGGAACTCCAGCTATTGTGATAAATAAAAGGCCGGCAAAGCTGGCCTGCTCGGGGAAAACAAAAAGGCCTATAGATGTTCCAATAAAAGCAAGTGTCAATCCCAGGAAGAAAGCATAGAATGGATTTTTATCAATCCACGCTGGCTTGATGAGAGACTCTAAGACCATGTTTAAAGCTAGGCAATGCTACATAAAAAACCTTGTTGCACTAGAGGAGTTGCAATTAAAGGGAAGCCCTAAACATCAGTTAGTCACAAAGCTAGGAAAAGGATTTTCAGAACTTAACAGATTCCCCTTACGCAGCTTCTATTACAGTAATGTTCATTGCATATTCATTATTATCTGTGTAAACATCACCTGATGCGTATGCTGCTACTTTTAATGTGTAATCACCTGCTTCTATTGGAGTCCAGTATGTTTTGAATGGTGTTGTTATCTGCTGTGCAATATCTGCAGATTCTTCCTTCAATAAAACATCACCCACATAAAATCGTATTGTGGCATTTGCTGCATCCAAACTGCCGACATTTCTTACATATGCAATTAATGTTACATTATCATTGATTTCTATTTTTGTACTTGGAGCTGTTGACAAACTTCTGATTTCTAAATTAGGCGCGATAAGCCTCTCTGTGACTTCAAAATCTTTTGTCTTCACAGAATATCCATTGACAAAAATTTCAAGTGTGTGCTCTCCTATTACAGGATAAAATTCATCTTTTGCAACAAATGTAAAACCAAACGTATCTGACTTGTTAACTGCTAAATCTTTTATTGCATCTTCATAGACAACTGCATCATCTATCTTTACATTAACAGCTGCGTCTTTTATGGTATCATTCATTAACGTATTATTAATAACAAAAGACGCTGAAAAAGCGTTTCCAAAACCCAAACTCGCAGGGATCTGCAAATTAACTACATCTACATCCACCAACTCGCCTATTGGAAGCGCCTCTGGCAATTTTTCAGTCTCGTTAGGCAAGATTTTTTCATTTTCCTGAACTTCAGCAGCTTTATGCGGCAAGGGCTTGAAGTAAAAAAGAAGCGCAACAATAATTGCTAAAATTAGAATTATTGCGATATATTTATTGAATTTAGCTTTAATGATAGGATTAGGCTGGTGTGCTGGCGGTATTGCTTCAGCTTGTGTCTCCATATTCCAAACACAAGCTCTATAATTTAAAAGAATTTGTATACTCTACGCACTGTTTTCAAGGGGTAGCTCTTATGTTTAGTTTTGCATTCCATTAAAGAGCTAGCGGCAAATTCTACAAACCTTAAGGAATTCCCCTAAGTAACTGTAAAAGTGATTGTATTTGTGTTGTCATCAAAGTATTTCTCGCCTGGTACAGGAGCAATGTCTACAATTGAGGTGTAATCTCCTGCTGAAGTAGCTGTCCATTCTGCCTGCAGTGATTTCTGGGCGTTCCTGTCTATTGCAGGTATGTCCATTGTTGCAACAGTCTGGCCGTTAACCTTCACTGTTGCTGTTGTTGCAGGCGCATCAGTGCCTACATTTTTTACAGAGAATTTAAGCAAAACTGTATCTCCTACCTTTGGAGCTGTTGGCGTATTCAAAAATGAAGTAACTATCAGAGAAGGAGGGGCAATTCCGCTGGGAAATGTATAAGAAACTGTCTTCTGTTCAGCTGCAGGAGTTTCTGGGCAATCATTAAATTCGCAATTTCTGCTGGCATTTCTGCCTACAGAGGTTATGCCATCAGGGCAGATTTTTGCATCCGCTGTGCAAGCTATTGGCTGAGTAGGCGGTGTTGTTGGTATTTCAGGAATTTCAGTTTCTGTCTTTGCTGCCGGCTTCATCATAAATACGAATAAAGCTATAATCGCTATGATGAAAATTAGTGCTACATGTGTTTTGCATATTTTGAATTTTTTCTTGGTGGCCATTATTTCTTCTTAACTTTAGCTCTTGTTCTTTTTATGGTTTTCTTTACTTTAGTACCTATTTCTTTTCCCAACTGCACCCCTTTTTCCAATAATCTGGGCTCTGCTGCTTCGTGAAATATCATGCCTGTTAATTCTTCGCGCCTTTCCTTTAATTTTCTTCCCCAATAATCGACATGTATCAAATCATTAATGCCAATCTTGCCAGGTGGCCTTGGCAGTTCTGCAGTATAACCTAATGGAATTATTGCATGTATCTTAATGTTATCAGGTATCCTAAATTCTTTTCTTAATTTGGCTTCTGTAAATGCACCGACAAATGTTGAGCCTATGCCAAAATGCCATGCAGCCAGCATCAAATTACCAACAGCCAGTGCAGCATTTTGCATATCATATAACTTTTCACCGCGCTCGCCGTACTCCATCTTTAGAAGTTTATTATCTGATAACATTAGTACGATAACTGGCGCTGTTTCTATCCAGTCTTGATCTAAACAGGCCTTTGCAATGACTTTCTTAGAATCTTCTTCATCTGTAATCAAAAACCGCCAGCTTTGTATGTTTCCCGCGCAGGGAGCAGCATTAGCAGCGTCCAAAATCCTGTATAAAATCTCTTCAGGAATCTTGCTAGGCAGGAATTTCCTGATAGACCTTCTAGTTCTGATGCAATCAAAGGTGTCCATTAGCCATTCTTCAATAAGAATGGAGGTATAAAAGCATTTTGAGCTAGTTGTTAAGTCTATGAGTTTACAGTCGCTAATGCCATTGCAAGCTGGTTGTTTAAGCCTTGCAGACTCTGAGAGCTTCCCTAAGTAGTAAACAGCTAAAGCTTTAAAATTCCCAATTAGCTGAATATCATATGCGCTACTCCATTCTATCTGATGTGTATGAAGAGCTTGAAAGTACTACTAAAAAGCTGGCAAAGACTGCAATGGTTGCGAAGCTTCTAAAGAAAACTGAAACAGTTGAGCTTCCCCGTGTGGTAATGTTATTATCTGGAACAGTTTATCCTCCCTGGGAAGGAGAAGAGCTTGGAGTTGCATATCAAATAATGATTAAGGCGATTGCAAAAGCAACTGGTGCATCCCTTGATGCTGTAAATGATAAATACAAAAAGTCCGGTGATCTTGGCCTTACTGCTGAACATTTTACATCTAAGAAAACACAGCGTGTGCTTGGAGAAGAACCCTTGACTGTAAAAAAAGTCTTCCAGAACTTGCAGAAAATAGGGCGAGAAACAGGAGGAGGCTCTCAGGACAGAAAATTAGCATTGCTTGCAGAATTATTCTCGCAGGCAACTCCTAAGGATGCAAGATACATAGCCAGAACAGTTCTCATGGAGCTTCGTGTTGGCGTTGCTGAAGGACTTATCAGAGATGCAATTGCATCTGCTTTTGACATTCCAGTTGAAGCTGTTGAAAATGCATGGAATGTCCTGCCAGAATACGGCGAAATTGCAGAAATTGCTAAAGAAAAAGGCGCCAAAGGCCTTGAAAAGCAGGAATTAACTCTTGGAACTCCTTGTATTGTTCTTCTTGCTGAAAAATCTCCTGACTTGAAGACAGCTTTTGAGTCTTTTGAACATTTAATGTTACAATATAAATACGATGGGATGAGATTATTACTGCATAAGAAAGGAGACAAAGTTTGGCTCTTTACAAGACGGCTGGAGGATGTATCTGCGGCTTTCCCTGAAGTTATTGGATATGCAAAAAAAGCCATCAAGGCAAAAGAAATTATTGTTGACGGTGAAACTTTAGGTTTAGACAAGAAAACAGGAAAGCCTATTCCATTCCAAAAGCTTTCAACAAGAATAAAAAGAAAATACGAACTAGAAAAAGCACAAAAAGATATTCCTGTGCAAGTAAATCTATTTGATATTCTATATCTAAATGGTAAGACTTTATTTAACCTGCCGCTAAAAGAGCGTTGGAAAATCCTGCGAGACAATGTTAAGGAGATTCCAAAAAAGTTCCAGTTGGCAAATACAAATTATCCAAAAGATTTGAAAGAAGCTGAAAAATATTACAAAGAATCTCTTGCAGCTGGCCATGAAGGCCTGATTGTAAAGAATTTAGATGCACTTTATGTTCCTGGAAGAAGTGTTGCAGGCGGATGGCTGAAAGTCAAGCCTGTTCTGGAAAATCTTGATGTTGTTATTGTTGGCGGGACATGGGGAACAGGCAAAAGAGCTGGAACAGTTGGCTCTCTTACTATTGCAATTAGAGACCCCAACACAGGCAAGTTTTTGGAAATTGGAATGATGGGCACAGGAATAAAAGAAAAGAAAACTGTTGGCTCAGAAACAACATTGGCAGAGATGACAAAGATGCTTAGGCCTTTGATAACCTGGGAAAAAGATTCAGACATTAAAATCAAGCCAAAGATAGTAATAGAAGTTGCATATGAAGAAATACAAAAATCTCCAACGTACGATAGCGGATACGCTTTGCGCTTTCCGAGATTCATTAGATTAAGACTTGAAAAATCAGTACACGAAGCAGATGATTTAGACAGAGTAAAGAAGATTTATGAAATGCAAAAAGGAAGAAGCAAATAATTAATCTAGGCACAACCACAAATTATATTTCCGCCTTCACGGTAAAATCTATCGACAGCTTCATCATGCTTTTGCCTGTATTCTGAAATCTTTCTTATCGTATCTAGAATAGGTTCGCCATTTATGGTAACATTCTTGCCTATCGATTGTAAAAGATTTGCATATTCCATACATTTTTCTAAAACTTTCATACCTTGTAAATATTTTGGGGATGTATGCGGCGCAAAATATTCTATATATTCGTGGTCTATTTTAAAATCCAGCGAATCTGCCTTCAATTCTATACTATACATATGCTTATGTGCGAAAACTCTATCCTTGTCCCATTTTCCCACATCTTTTGTATGAATTTCTATGTTCTTAATGTCAGATTTTAATTTTATTACATCAATAACAGCATCAAGCCTTTTGCAAAGTTCTTCCATTAGTAATTTAGCCGTGCTCTCCACAATGCTCTTCATAAGGTGGCAAGTCTTCTTGTGCTTTTGGCTTTGATTTAAACTCAGCTAGCAACTTTACTTCAAGCTCGCTTAAATCATCTCCAGCAAGAATTCGGCTTTTTTTATCATTGTCTGTACGCTCTGCATATGCGTCAATTACATGTGCCAGAGTGCCTTGAGTTAATTTAAATTTCCTGAAGTATTTAGTGGCAGCATCTGCGCGATCTTTTGCGAATTTTTTGCCAGTCTCTGGGTTAAATTCATCACCCTTGCCGCAAATAGATGTGCCTTTAGCGTAAAAATCATCTCCTAATACTTTTATACAATATGTTGCTTTTCCAGTATAATCTTCTGCTGGACGGTTATCTACCGGATCGCTAGAAACTATTGCAGCATAATGAACTACTTCTGTACCTTCATAAAATATATCTTCGTTTACCATGTTGTTCAAAATATATATAGAAAGGAATAAAAGATGTTCGCTTAAAGATGCAAATGCATCTTCATTTCTTCATTTTGATTTCTCAGATAATTTTTTCCCTCTTCAGTTATGCGACGGGCAATATGCTTCGCTACTATTGTAGTTAAATATGTCATGTTGATACCACCTTCTTCCTTTTTGACTACATTTACAACATTATCCATGCGCATATCCCCTTCTGCTGAATAATTAACAAACGTGCCTATGTACATTTCTTTAGGAATAAAAGGGACATGAACTGCACATCTGCTGCAAGAAACTATTTCAGGCGTTACAACTATCAAATCGCCTGGCCTGCACTCTTCTCTAGTTGATAGTTCTACAATTTTATCCAGTAAATTTTCATCTGTCATTTATGCCTCTTCCTAAAGTTGTATGCATCTGCCATTTGGCAATTTTAAAGCATCTACCTTCTCTATCCCTAATCTTTCTGCATATTCGGGAGCATGCTTTTGTAAGGCTAAGTAAAATGAGTCTGGCAATGCTTTTGGCAGACAACTTGAAAAAGAGCACACTTTATCATAGAATTTCAGGCTATACTTGCTTTCATTGTCAGCAGCATCTTTATTATGCGAACCTTGTCTAATCAAGTTTAATTCTATATATGGATTTATTGCTGAGCAATAAGACCACAATGCAAGTGATAATTTATCCTCTTCTGTTCTTAAGAGTTCTAAAGGGCCAACACTGACTATTGCAGGCTCTAAAAATGAGGGTGTTTGTGGATAATTAGGTGGGATGTTATCACCTACAAACATTACAATATCCCCTTTCCGAAAGTCAAAATCTATTTTTCTATTTGGATCGTATCTCAGATCACACTCTATTGTTTTTAGCTCTTCTTTCATGCTAAAAGCTATTTAGAAAGTCATAAAAAGCCTACTATTTATCTAACAATATGAAAATCCATATCAGCAAGGAAAAGCTGATTGTTGGCATTATATTTATCATAGCAGTTATAGCTATGCTGGCGTGGACAATACACTCTGTAGATGTATATAATGGAACATTTCCATAGGTAAACACAAATGGCTATCTTCAAAAAAGACAAAAAGGAACAACAAGCTCAAATGCAAGGGCCAGTTATGCAGGTAAATTTAGTTGATGTTGTAAAGCAGGCTGCTGTACAGATGAAATATGAAGAAATAGGCAGCTGGCTGATGATGCATAAAACACCATTGTTTTTCTGCCATGAAAAGGGCCTTTCTATTGTTGACAGGAATTTCATAGACAGCAGACTTTGGCTGAAAAAAGCACTCAATAAGTTAGTAAAAGAAATAGATGAGCACAGGCAGACTGTCAAGCAGCAAGCTCAGGGTCAAGCAAACCCGCAATTACCTGTAGAGACAAAAGACGAGAAAGAAGAGAAAACAGGATATTTCGGCTAATTTTTAAGACTTTCTTTGTTTTTAAATGCATGAAACTGGAAGATTTATTTGCAAAGATAAGCAAAGAAAACCTGCAAAAGGCGAAAGAAAAACGCAAGGAAATTGAAGATAAGTATTGGGGCTGGGAAATAGACAATTTCTACAGGTACTTTCACGATTCTTTCAAAATGTTCTTTGCACAGAATTCAACAATTGAGTATTTGAACTCAATGCTTTCGCTTGTTGGCGAGCAAGTTGAGTACAAGGATGTTATACAAAAGCTCAATGACCTGGATTTTGACAAGCGATTTATTTGTCTGATGGAAGATGGCATATACAACGCAAAATTCCACGATGGCCCGATGCATAAATGGGAATGGCGCAATATGGCTGCATCTTGCTACAGTGCCAAGCTGGCAGCAGATTCGAGCATAAGGTATGTAGATGACATCTTAGAAGGCAAGCTCATTCCAGCCCAGTCTATGGATTATTATGAAGCTCTATTCATCTACTTGTGGAAAGTAGATGAAATTAGATATGGCAAACGTGATGAAATAATAGGGAAGGCAAGGCAATTTGGTTCGCCGGATGTAAAGAAAGCTTATGAGAAGTAAAGTTAATCTTCTACTGTTCTTCTTAGGGCAGATTTATTTTATGTAAGGCCAAGATGGCTTTAAATGCGGCTTTATGTCATGTTTCCTTAGATTCTTTGAAAATGTGTTATAAGAAGTGCCAAACTTTTTGGCTGCAGCAGTAATGCTCATTTTAGGGTGATCTTTGTAATATTTGATCATTTTCTTTTCTTTTTCTTCAGACATAGATATTCCAGACGGGTTGTTGAACTCATAACCTGCTTTAGTAGCATAGTTGTAAACCGTCATGTTACAAATAGGTATGTGCCTGTGTTTGTTTAGCATATACGTAATATTTTTAGACGTGCAGCCAGGATTGCCTAAACACATTTCATAAATTGCATTTGCAGTGTCATCCGAAAGTTGCTTGCTTTCTGGCACATTTGGAGTCAAGCCAGCTGATTTTATACGATTAACAATTGCAACCCTGGAAAGCCCTATTTCTTTCATTATTGTAGAGTTTTCACAGTCAGCTGTGTTAAGATTCAATATCTTTTCCAATGTCCTAATCGGATATACTTTGCGAACCATATTAGCACTTAGTTTGTGATTTTGGCTTTTAAAGCTTACCATATTGCATTTATTCAGGAGAGGGTAGCTCCTATCTACCAAATATAGCACATTATGGTAACTTTTGCTGTATGGTAGTTTATGTTTACGTTCGTAATATGAAACACCACCCCCTGGTTTCCTGTGGAGTGCGGTTTTTTGGAAATTTTTTCAATTTGCAATATGTTTGAAATACATATTCTTTTTTGGAACAGAGTTTCAGGAACAAGGTAC
>Ga0315277_10001584_pt1 | contig 32979 bp, 17 predicted proteins | sample YL17G05_15_MG_FD_203695 | JGI IMG/M metagenome (GOLD analysis project Ga0315277, IMG submission 203695) | Sediment microbial communities from Yellowstone Lake, YNP, Wyoming, USA - YL17G05_15 | ecosystem: Environmental > Aquatic > Freshwater > Lake > Sediment | place: USA: Wyoming | collected...
CGAGCAGGTGCTTGTCGCTGAGCCCATGCCTCTGCGCCTGGCGCCTGTTCGATGATGCAAGTGCATACATCGGTTCACTCATGCTGAGGCACCTGCCGAATCTACACCATTGACAGAGACGCTAACGAACGACCGAAGGTGGGTGATCACAGAGGGGACTCTCTTGTGCCCAGTGGTGTCGATAACGCCATTCCAATACGTCGCCTGCTACGCAAAATGGGGCCTAGGCAGTTCCCGAATAAAGTGACCTTCTTGCATGATTCTCCTTCCCTGGAGGGGCGTCATGCGCGAGATTCTGGCCGAGCCAAGCGAAAGGGCGGAGTGGAGAGACTGGATCCCCAGTATTCTTGATTAGATGGAAGGTGAGTCCCAAGGGAACCGGCCTCCGATCGGAGGCCGGTTGCGCTTGAATTCCGCTGTGAGAGCGGGTGACGGGATTCGAACCCGCGAATGCTTGCTTGGGAATAGGGCGACTCTCAGATCACCCGCACCCCTTGCTTTTCCCTAAATTCTCGCGCTGACGCCGTCGGTGATTCGACGAATAAAGTGACTCGCCTCTGATCGTTATGCACAGCATGCGCGGACGTCTTGGCTGAATGCTCCCCTCGTCACGTTGTCGAATACTTGACTACTATCCGCCGCGCTCGCCAATTCCTGCAGCCAACGTGGAATAGAAGGGTTTGCCCAAGCGCGCTTGTCTATGTTACCTCCTCGCACGCGGCAAGGGAAGGGGAGTCGAAGCTTACAAGAGTCGGTAGGAGTCAACTGAGGCGAGTTGCGCTGTCCCTATCACGGTGCTTCTAGTCGTGAAGCTGTGAGCGTTGCGCGTGGCCCAAATGATTTCGCATGGCCCCTCGCCAGTGCCGATTGCCTCCAGCAAGCACTCTGCGTGCAGAGTGAAGTTGTCCAAGGAGGCAACCCAGTCCAGGTCCAGTGAGTCTTCTGCCGACTACTCGTCAGAGACAGGCTCCTCCAATGAAAACGTAATAGCCTCGTCCAAACTCATTGCTTTCCCTTCCGCGCAGAGGGCGTTGAACGTCGCCTCGTCAAGTTGTTCGCATACGCTGGCTCTGCTGCGCTTCCATTCCGGTAGGTCGCCAGCCTGGAGGCTGAATCCGTACGCGTCGTAGAACGCCTCTGCCGCGCCGAACAGCCTGGCGGCGCGCTTCAGGCGGCCGAGCGCCCCGGTCGCGCCTGCCAGATATGCGAGAGCGTCAACTTTGAGGACCAAGTGCCCTATCTCCACCGCCAGAGTCAGGCCTTGCCTAAACAGAGCCCGGGCGCGCTCGGCGTCTCCTTCGTACTGAGCTGCGAGTCCGAGATCTATTAGCACAATCGCCTCGCGCAGCCCATCTCCATTTTCACGCGCGACTTTCAGAGCCTCCTCGTATGCATCCCTCGCACGTGGTAGGCCCTGCTGCGCGCGCGCCAATTCTCCGATGTTAGTTAGCGCTTGAGCGATTCCGGCCTTGTCGTCTGCTTCTCGAAGGAGGGACAGGCCCTCTTCACACAGCGCCATGGCGTGCTCATACTTGTCTCGCCGTCCAATGGACGGCGTCGTCAAATGAATCAGCGTCCAACCAACATCGCGCCGGGCTCCAAGCTTCCGATAGAGCGCCAGCGCTTCGCCGAGCAGACGTTCGCTGGTCGCAGCATCATTCATGTAAGAGGACACTCTTCCTGCAGCGGAGAATACATTGGCGCCCACTGCCGGGGGCGCGCCCCCAATCAGTTCAAGTGCCTGTTCCGTCCACTGCTGGCCCTCCGCGTAGTGGCCCTGCCGCCACCAAAAGTAGCCCAATGCGCCCACTAGCCGCAATCCCAACTCCGCCTCGCCGCGCTCCATGGACCATCTGTACATGGCGCGCAGATTCCCGTGCTCGGCCTCCAGCCGCCGCAGGTAGCGCATCTGGTCTGGGCCCCCGCGCGTGTGCGGCTCTGCCCGCTCCGCCAGGGCTGTGAAATACTGGGCGTGCCCCCTGTGCATGTCCTCGGCTTTGACGCTATCCAGGAGTCGCTCACGCGCATATTCGTGAATCGTCTCCAGCATGGTGAAACGCGGTTCGCCGTCAGGTCCCTCTCTTTGACGCAGCAGGCTCTTGTTCAACAAGGACGCCAGTCCCTCAAGCGCGTCGATGGGAAGATCGTGGCAGCATACCTCTTCCGCGGCCTCGATCGTGCACCCGCCCTGGAAGACCGACAACTCTGCAAACAGCGTCTTCTCCGCGTCGTCGAGCAGTTCGTAGCTCCAATCGATGGCCCCGCGCAGCGTCCGTTGCTTCTCAGGCAGGCCCCGCGGGCCGTCGTTCAAGGCAGTAATGCGGCTCTCCAGCCGGTTCAGTAAGGCCATTGGACTGAAGAGTCTCATCTGCGCGGCCGCCAGTTCGATCGCCAGCGGCAGGCCATCTAGTCGCACACAGATCTCGGCCACGCGGGATGCGTCCTCATCGGTAAGGGTAAGATCGGGTTTGACCGCCCGCGAGCGCTGGACGAAGAGCGCCACCGATTCATGATCCATAAGAGCCGATGGCGATGTCTTTTTGCTAAGATCGGGCAGCCTTAGGGGCGGCACAGGGTATTGCTGTTCGCCGTATAGCCTCAGTGCTTCGCGGCTGGTGACCAGAACGCTCAGGCCTGGGGCGGCCGACAGCAGGTCGCTCACCAGCGGTGCGGCCTCGAGAAGGTGCTCGAAGTTGTCCAAGAGCAGGAGTGAGTTCTTATTCCCCAGGTATTTCTCCAAGACCTTGGAAATTGGCTGCCCGGCGACCGCCATGACTCCGAGTGCCTTTCCGATGGCGTCGCCTACCCACTCTGACTGGCTCACGGGTGCAAGGTCGACAAAGAAGATCCCATCCTCGAATGCACCAGCCTCCGCAAGTTCGGCGGCAGCTTGGGTGGCCAACCGCGTCTTGCCCACGCCGCCCGGACCGGTGAGTGTCAGCAGACGGGCCAGGTTCAGGAGACGCTTCACTTCTCCGATCTGTTCCTCGCGCCCCACGAACGAGGTGACTTGCGCGGGGAGGTTGCGCATGCGTTCGGCGGCAGCTGTCTCCAATGGAGCAGGCTGCACATCAAGTAGACCCTCTTGAGAAGCCACAGCCACGGCCTGAGTGCGGCTGCTCACGCCCAGCTTGCTGTAGATCTGCCGATTGTGCCACTTGATCGTATTCAGGCTCAGAAAGAGCGCCTCGGCAATCTCACGGTCTGACCGTCCGTCAGCGACGCGGCGCAGGATATCCAATTCCCGACCCGTTAGGGGATCAAGTGGCCGTTGCCAGGGATCATCCCTCATTCAGACCTCGCTGGTTTTCCACCTTTGAGTCATCTGACGAACTCTCACATGATACTCGGTTGCTCTCCATCCTCAGATTGCCCACAGGACTACACCATTCCTGGCCCATTCTTTCGAATGGCGACTTCTTCCTGTTGGCACAGTATAGTCTTAGCACGGATACGCTATTGGTGAGTGTTGCGCTTAGGCGAAGTGCCGGAGGAGGCAAAGGGAATCATGCATCCAACCATCATGTATGAATTGGCCAAAGCCCGTCAAGGTGATCTCTTGAGAGAGGCACAGCTTCATCGATTAACAAGGCAATCGATGGCTGACCGGCCTGGCGTAATCGCTCGCCTCTTTGAGAGACTTGGCCGCACAACGATCAGGATAGGCGAACAGATCCAGGCACCGCATGCCACGCAAAGCACTGGGGGGCTTGGATGGGCTGAGCAATAAAGTGTGTCTGCCTTTTTTTGACCAAACACAGAGCTCGTCCTCAAGGACAAGACCGACCGCGGAATTGCAGATACATGAAACCTCTACTACTCGAGAGGGAAGAAGCCCTCATGAAGGCCTCGCGGGCATCGGGCCACATAACCAACTCACTAGCGCCGACGCGGCTTCCGCCGCAGGGGGAACGCGCACTCGCCAGCCATCTCAGGGGTCTTAGAATAGAAGTCGCGCCCGCCACGCCGCGCGGGCACCCTGGCCTGCCGGCCTAGGGCAGGCAGTTCGAGGCCGCTAGGCGCCTGACAAGGTCTCCTCCTCCACCCCTTCCAAAACACAACAAAGTAGGTCATAATTCCCGTCTACGTCCCAAGGAGGGAAGGTGAACTCCTTCACATCCTCGTCCTGGTGGAAGGGTCGGATGACATGAAACGTTGAGACTGTCGGATTGCACTAATAAGTGATCAGGCTTCAATGTAAGTGACATTCATTCGCCAAAAAGGAGATCAGCGCGCTATGAAAGCATTCCGTCTCAACCAATGGGGCAAGGCCCTTGAGTTGGAGCAGATTCCCAAACCTGAGCCGAAAGACGATGAGGTTCTCGTCCGCGTCCACGCCGCTTCCATCAACCCCTTCGACGCTGCACTGCAAGCAGGCTACTTGCAGAGCATGGCCAAGACGCCGTTGACAATGGGGGTCGACTTTGCCGGAGTGGTGGAGGCAGTGGGCTCGAAGGTCAAGCATGTGAAGCCGGGCGATGCCGTCTATGGCCTCAACCCTCTAGGGGCAGGAACTTTCGCGGAATACACGATCGCCAAGGAACATGAGGTCTCGCATAAGCCGAAGTCGCTGGACTATGCCAGGGCGGCTGCACTACCTCTGCCAACAATGGCGGCGTGGAAATCACTCTTCGAGTTGCTCCAAGTCAAGAAAGGCGAGCGACTATTGATTCATGGCGCGGCGGGCAACGTCGGCGGCCTAGCTGTTGAGCTCGCCAAGGCCGAGGGCGCATTCGTCTACGGAACGGACATTCCGGAGAAGGGTGAGCACGCTCGAGAATTGGGAGTCGACAAGTTCATCTCCAACCAAGAACGTTTCGAGGATGTAGTAAAGGACGTGGATGCCGTCCTGGATCTCGTAGGTGGAGAAATGATGGAACGGTCGTACAACGTTCTCAGGTCCGGCGGACGATACGTCACTTCGCTCCTCGGGGAGACCCCCCAGGAGGAGCCGCTGCGGCGAGGCATTCGTAGCATGGGTCTGGCCGCCTGGCCGGATGCCGGAATCCTGAGGAAAATGGCCGAGCGCATCGACTCCGGCAAGGTTCGGGTGTTCGTGAACCGGACCTTCCCGCTTGATGAGGTCAACGCCGCCATGGCGTATCGCCTGGAGACAAAGGCACCCGGCAAGGTGGTCCTGACCGTTATCTCGTAACCCTACCCTTGCCGCCTCCCCGGAGAACCCGGCCAAGAGCGGCGCTAACAACTTCCGTGGGCGTGGGAGAATGGCGAGTCGGTGATGGGTAGGGACGAGCCCACCATATGAAAGAAGAGGGGCCCTCAAGCGAGGGCCCTGATCATTTTGGAGACACCGAGGAGATTGATTGCTCGAATGAGATCATGGGCTAGGACCGAGCGGCTCATTTCGGTTCCCACGTTGCTCAACCCTCTTGTCAACCTGCCTGGCGGCAGACAGGGAAGTTGCGCTGGCCGAAAACCCCATCCGAACATGTCGGCGGTGAAAGAATCAGTCGAAGCGTAACGGGCGCGAGCCAGTTGGACGATGATTGGGGCAGTGACGCTCTCCGGACTCGGACCCGGGATCAGCAGGTTATCAGTCCGAATGAGAAGAATCGAGGCTCAGAGGGCCTCTGTCCTTCATTTGGGTGGGGGGAGGGCGGCCTCGAATCACTGGCCTCTGGGCTATGAGCTTCGTTTCTGGAGCGGGGGCGCCAAATGGAGCCTGTGAAGTTTCCGAATAAAGTGACTCTCGCGTATGATTCTCATTGTCCGGAGGGCCATCACGTGCGAGATTCGGGCTGAGGGAAGCGAAAGTGCGGAGTAACGGGACTGGATCCTGAGTATTCTTGACGATAAGGTAAGTGACTTTTGAGCCATCCGACCTCCCATGGGAGGCCGGATGCCCTTTCTATTGGCTGTTTGAGCGGGTGACGGGATTCGAACCCGCGAATGCTTGCTTGGGAATAGGGCGAGTTTCAGCTCGCCTCAACCCCTTGTACTTGCCTGGATTTTCGCGATGACGCCGTCGGTGACTCGGCGGATAAAGCGACTCTTCTCTCGAGTTGCACAGCACGCGGTTACTAGCCCGATTCTCTCATCTCGTCAGGAAGGCCCTTTCTGCCCCCCGAACCGGTCGTAACATCCCTCTGTCAAATCAGCCTTCTGGCCGATCAGGATCGTTTTCTGAATCTTCTCGCTGGCGCTCTTCGGAAAGGCTTTCACGTACTCGATATAGCGCGGAACCTTGAACTTGGCAATCTTCTCCAAGCAGAAGGCGACGATCTCCTCCGGCGGAATGGTTTCCGGACTCTCCCTCGCCGCCGGCAGGACATACGCCTTCACCTCTTCGCCGCGTACTGGGTCCCTCACGGGCACAACGGCGGCTTCCGCGATCTTGGGGTGGCTCATCAGCACGTGCTCCACCTCAGTGGCGGAGATATTGTCCCCGAGACGCCGGATCATATCCTTCTTGCGGCTAACGAAGTAGTAGTAGCCGTTCTCATCCTGACGGAAGAGGTCGCCTGTCCTGAAGTACTCCCCGAGGAAGGCTTTGGCGTTCTCCTCGGGCTTCTTGTAGTACCCCTTGAACATCCCCTGCCCCTTGACTAGCAGTTCCCCCACCTGACCCCGGGGGACATCATCCCCGTTCTCGTCCACGATTCTAAGTTCCCGAAAAGTGGGCGGTTTGCCGACCGAGCCGGACCCGACCATGTGCGTGTCCTCAAGAGGCACCTGGGTCCCGATCCCGATTTCGGTCATCCCGTACACTTCGCGCGCCCTTAGGTGGAATTTGTCTTCGAGTTCCTTGTGTAACGCGGGGGGGAAGGCGCTCAGGAGGGCATGCTTAAGATGGAGGTCCATTCCCGCGACGGCGTCGGCGAAGTAGAGCATCTCTGGAAACGCCCACAGGGTGGTTATGGGGTATTGCAGAATGCTCCGCGCGAGATTCTCCGCAGTGATCTTGTCCAGCAGCACGATGCCGCAGCCCGAGTAGAGGGCCATCAGCAGTTCCCACTGGGGATCCATGTAATAGAAGGGGCTCATGGTGAGGAAGACGTCCTCTTCCGTCATCAATTGGGCGGCGAATCTCCCCAACACGAGCCAGTATTCATGCGTTGTGATTGCTGCCTTTGGGAAGCCCGTTGTTCCCGAGGTGTACTGCAGATTCATCAGATCATTCAGCGCCGGGGTCGGGCCGCTCAGGTCGGTCGACATCTCCCCCGCCGATTCCCGGAAATCGATCTCCGCCTCCCCTTTCCCAGGGCCCACACGGAGTACCTTTTCGATCCTGTGGTTCCCGTGGCCGACGTCGTGAAAGACTGGGAGGTAGTCACCGTGGATAACGAGAGCCGTCGAATCCGAATCGTTGAGGACGTATTCTAGGTCCTTGGCCTTGCATCGATTGTTCACAGGAACCATCACCGCCCCAAGCTTCGCCAATGCCAGCCAGGTGAGCGGAAACTCCGAGCAGTTAGGTAGCATTACGCTCACGTGATGCCCTCGCTGGACGCCCGCTTTCTTCAGCGCGTTGGCAAACTGGTTGACCCGCGCGTTCAGTTCTGCGAAGCTGTAACTCACGGATTCATGGTCGACAAAGAGGAACTTCCTCGCGCCAAAACGCGCCGCGGCCGCCTCCACCACGGCGCCTATGTTCGCCTCGAGTTCCATCTTAGCCATGTCTCCATCCCTCCTGCTCTGCCGCGCCCGGGTCCTGAGCGAAGGCTCCTCGCCGCGGAACATCGCGTCAGCTATCCCCTGTCAAAGAGCCGCACGGCGTTCCCATGTAGCCACTTCTCCTTCACGGCCTCCTTTAGCGGAAGCGCTTTCATCTCCTCAACAATCTGGCGGATCGGCAGGCCCAAATCGCCCGAGCCCGAGGCAAAGACGACCTGGTCTTGCAGAAGCGTATTGCCGAACTGCATCAACATCTCCCATCCGGAGCCGGGAGTTGCCAGGTGTTTCGGGCGGTGCGAGCTGGTGTTGATGTAGATGTTCTTGTGCCGCCGTGCCAGCCCAACCAACTCCGGCACCCAGGGCCAACCCCCGCAGTCGGCCACGATATTCAGATCCGGGAAGGCCATCGCCACCGCGTCCAGATGCAGCGGGCGGGCGATATCCATCGGCAGTTCCGTGTTGTAGTTCATCGCCGTGTAGATGAACACCGGGATGCCAAGTTCCGCGGCCTTGGCGTAGAGGGGGAAGAAGAGAGAATCGCTGGCTCTGATCTTCCAGTCGAAGGGGGAGGCGTACAGCGCCACCATCCCGAGCTCGCGTACTGCTCGCTCCAGTTCCCTGACAGCCTTCATCCCCAGGAAGGGGTTGAGGAGCGCCATGCCCTTGAACCGCTCCGGCCAGCGCCGCACAAACGCCGCTGTCTTGTCGAGGTTGTCTGTATCCACTAGACCCCACTCGATGCCGGCCTCATCGAGTTCCTTGACAAACGCCTCCGGCGAGACGGTGAGCATCTGTGCCACAGAGTCGAGAAGCGCGAGGAACTCTGCCTCTGTCAGCTCCCGCCGTTTGGCGTCGATCTCCTCCAGACTCGTCCCCATGGCGGCCGCCCAGCGCGGTCCGAAGATGCGCCGGTAGTTCGCCATCCCCTGAGCTTCCTTCTCGAGAAAGACGCTTCTAATCTTCCGTGCGATTTCGTCCGTCGAGGCCGGCGGCTCAAGCCCCAGGTCAATTACCTTTGGCACGGCACCCTCCCCTTCATAGTGGCCCGACCCCAAACCCGAAGTACACCCACAAGAAGACGGCCATCAAGAGGATCCAGAAGAAGGAAAACAGCCAGTCAACACTAGCCATCTTCAATTCACGGTGCAGCGTGAAACGGCCGGTCCCGTATGCCCTGGATTCGACCGCGCGGGTGGTGTAGTCCGCCAGGCGGACGGTCTCGGTTAGGACCGGGATGGTAATCGGGAGGAACTCGCGTGCCATCTTCATCGGGTTGCCGAATGTCAGCTCCCAGCCGCGGAGTCTTTGAGCGGCCACCACGATGGAGAGCTTCTTGAAGATATGGGGGAAGAAGCGGTAGGCCACCATCACGATGAAGACGAGCTTCGCAGGCAGGCGCGCCTTGCTCAGCAGGTACACAAGGTCGTTCGGGCGAGTGCTGTACACGAATACGGCGATTATCAACACGAGGGTAAGGCTTCGTAGAGCCTGCCCCGCCGTGTACATGAGCCCCCCGACCGTGACGGCCATTGGCCCCAGAAAGAAGCGCTCTCCGGCGATTCGCCACAGGGTGATGCCCACCAGGTCTGGATAGCGCGTAAACACTCCCGGTCGGGTCAGCCACAGGCTCATAATGAAATACCCAACCAGACCCAGCAGAAACACATAGCTGAACGGCTTCGCCCAACTTCGCCAGGGGAGTCTCCCCACAAGAAAGAAGGGCAGGTTGATCAAAAATAAGATGACCAGCGGCAGTGGATCGAAGTAGATCGAGAGGATCAGCCCCAAGGCAATCACCCAGACCGCCTTCGCGGCGGGGTGCAGCCGGTGGAGCAGCGTGTTGCGATGCGTGTAGACGAAGAGAGCCATCGTCGCTACATCGACTCTGCAATCAAGTCGGCCAAGTCCGTTGGCGTGCGCAGGGAGGACAACCCCTTCCATCCCAGCAACCACGCCAGTCCGAAGATGTCGGGCTGCGAGAGTGAGGCTTGTTGCAGAACCGGCAGTTCCGAGAATACCTTCGCTGGCGAGCCGTCAATCAGCGTCCTCCCGGCGTGCATCACCACGACCCGCCGCGCGAATTGCGCCACCAGGTCCATCTCATGCGTGATAAAGATGACTGTCGTCCCGGAATCGGCCAGGCCGGCCAGGACCTGCATGATTTCCAGGGACTCGCGCCGGTCCAGCCCGGTCGTCGGTTCATCGACGACCAGGACCGCGGGTTGCATTGCTACGATCGAGGCCACAGCCGTCGTAGTCCGCAGGCCGCGCCGCAGGCTCTTAGGTGGCAGGTCAACGTACGGCTGCAGGCCAAAGTGCGCCACTGCCCATTCCAGGCGTCGCTTCCGTTCCCCCTCAGCTACTCCCAGGTTCTTCAATCCATACTCTATCTCCTGCGCCACGGTTTCCTGGAAGAGCTGATCGTCGGGGTTCTGAAAGACATAGTTCACATGCCGTATCAATTCACGCAGCGGGGTGGTCCGGACATTGAGCCCGTCCACCTCCACGCGCGCATCCGGGTTCGTCGGCTGCAGGATGCCCACCAGATGGAGCGCCAGGGTGGACTTGCCCGATCCATTCTGGCCGACGATGGCGGTCATCTCCCCCCGTTGGAACTCGGCGCTCACCGACTTCAGCGCGGCGACCTGGTCCCCGTAGCGGTGGTCGAGGCGCTTCACATCCACAATCGGATCGTCCACCTGCCGGGAGGAGATAACGCCAGCATTTGCAGCGGCGCCTCGGTAGTGCAGTTTTGGACCGAGGGCTGCAGTTGCATCTTGAACGGTAAACGGCAGCGCCGCCTTCCATAGACCGCGCTGGCGCAGTTGCCAGAAGACTTCCACCATCGGCGGTAGCTTCACGCCAACCCGCACCAATGTCTCCACATCGCCGAAGACCTGCTGTGGCGTACCGTCGGCGATGATCACCCCTTCATCGAAGAGCAGCACCCGGTCCGCCAGCTCAATGACCAGCTCCGGATTCTGTTCCGCAACCACGATCGTTGTGTTGGCGTCCGCGGCCAGTGACTTGAGGATCGAGACGATTCGGGCTCGTCCGACCGGGTCGAGCATCGAGGTCGGCTCATCCAGCGCCAGTATGCCCGGCCGCATCGCGAGGATGCCCGCCATCGCCAAGCTTTGCATCTCCCCGCCGGAGAGTGTAAATGGATTGCGCTCCTCGAAGCCGCGCAATCGTGTGTACTCCAGCGCTTGGCGGACGTTGGCGCGGATATCCTCGGCTGTGAAGCCCAAGTTGGATGGCCCAAACGCCACATCGTCTTCCACTGTCAGAGAGACGATCTGGGTGTCCGGGTCTTCGAAGACCATGCCCACTTCGCGGGAGAGCTCCGCGACACTGGCGCCGGATGTGCTCTTCCCCCTAATCAGCACCTCGCCTTGCAGGGTTCCAGGGATCTGATGCGGGATCAGCCCGTTTAGCAGCTGCAGGAAGGTCGACTTGCCCGCCCCAGTGGGGCCGGTGATTACGACAAACTGACCGGCGGGAATCTGCAAGGAGATATCCTGCAGTGCCGGCCGGTCAGCCTGCCAGTATGTGAAGGAGACGTTGCGGAGCTCGACTGTCAAGATACGCTGCCGTGTTCAGGGCTTTTCTGTCGGTTGCCTTGCGGCCTTTCCCAAGCGGGTGCGGTTCAGCGCCTCCACGGCGCCGACGGCAATCAGGGTGATCACCGCCAGGATGAGCAGCCCGCCGATAAGGTACTGGAAGGCATACGGCAGCACAACTGACGCGCCCAGGTAGCCCACGGACTCGGCCACGATCAGGACGAACCAGACCACGAACAGGGCAACCAGCATGAGGGCGTATCGCTGGGTCCGCTTTCTAGCCGAGGACTCGTCACGGATCCACTGGAAGTAGATGACGCTGCACAGCGCCACCACAACCGAATCCGACATCATCCACAGCGGCATGGTCACCAGGGGGTCGGAGTAGCCCCCCACGATCAGCGTGCTCAGTATGTAGCCGACCCAGCCGCCCAGTAGCCCCTCCAGCAACCCGAAGTACATCGCCCCGAAAATCGGAGCCACCGTGCGGATCGACCAGCCGAGCACCGGGACCTTGACGAACGCAAAGACGACCGTCGCAGCCGCGATCAGCGCGATGCGCACGATGCGTTGGCTGGAGAAGATCTCAATCTTCTGCCCCTCCCGATACCAGGGTAAGAGCCACGTCTTATTGTCTTTGAAGTAGGCCCAAAGGATGATGATCAGGCCGGCGTAAAAGAGCTCGAACAAGTAGTCGAGCACGATCCGGCCGGGCGCCCGTGGGACGCCCGTGTTCAGCGGCGTAAGCAGGCCGATGATATACGCCGCCAGACCGAGGATGGCCAGCGCCGCCCCCGCCTGCATCAAACGGGAAGTTCGCATCAGGGTTGAGAGTCGCCTGAACATCTCGCCTCCTTCTCTGGGCGCAAACCTAAGTCTTCCGGATCGGGGATACTCCCGTAAGAATACATCAGAGCCAGACGCGGGTCAATTCCGAAGAATGAGCAACGGAAGGGACTGGCCCATCGCCTGCCGCAAGTGAAGGTGGTTTGGACAGGGCAAGGCCTAGCCGGTCACGGGTGTGCTAGCCGAAAACCTCGTCCGAGGTTGTTCGGACGGCTGCAGACTCACGTAGCACGCCTGTAGTCATGGTGCAGTCCATTGAGGACGGGAACCGCGATGAGCCTTCCTCGCCTCGGCCAGACTGGCTGGGGTGGGGTCCCCCTCCGGAATCCTCTGCCCAATCCCCTGGTGTGGCCGTGCTCGGTTGAAGTATTCGACGTATTCCTTGATTACCCACTATGGAGCGAACTGGCCACGGCTATGCTTGGTCTGATGCCAAGGTGTCTGGCTTCCTGCGGCGTCGCCCGCCAGGGAACTAGGTTGGAGGATGCAACAACCCAGTCCATGGTCTTCCGGAATATAGTCACTCTCGTGCGTTGTTCTGCTATATGGCTGGCGCTTTGAGCAAGGATTCTGTGACAAGACACGCAGATTGCGGAGGTGCGGAGATTCGTACGGAGGAATCCTTGCTTTCAGGGTAAGTGACTTTCAACCCATCCGGCCTCCAATCGGAGGCCGGATGTGCTTGGTATTGGCTTCGAGAGCGGGTGACGGGATTCGAACCCGCGAATGCTTGCTTGGGAATAGGGCGACTCTCAGATCGCTCGCACCCCTTGCTTTTCCCTAGATTCTCGCGACGACGCCATCGGTGATTCGAGGAACAAAGCGTCTTGTCTAGCTTGTCTCGCGGCGCGCAGTTGCCGCCTGATCCTCCTCCCGTCATATTGTCTTCTACCTGACCGCGGTCCACGTCGCATTCCGGTATCCGCGATGGCAAGCCATGACCGACGTGCTCTTGTCCATGCTACTTACCTATGGGCGGGAAGCCCTGTCGCGCGTGGCACATGACCACCTAAGGTATCAGGGACATGGTCGGGCATAGCCCGCACAGTTAGCCCCGTGGAGCATGGCAGTGCATGGATGAGCCCCAGTGATGTGGTGATTTGTGAGAGGGGACCGCACGAACGGACTTGAAGTCGCATGAGGGTGCCATACGCGAACCAGGACAACCGGGAACTTGACAAGGTTGGTGAGCCACTATGCTGCTGAGAGTGCCCCATGGTGGCCAGAAATGCCGCTGCACCAGTTTCGATTCTTGACGAAGTGACGTCCATAGGCAAGAGACAATGTGAGCGTAGGTCCAGGAGCTGAAACGGTCATTGCCTTGTTGGTGTGCTGCGAGCTAGGCAGATGATCTCCCTGCTGTCGCCATAATAGAGAAAGATCCGGTCGCCAGCCGCCCCGATCCAGTATGCTGTCTCTCGAGTATCCTCTTCGGTGTTGAGGGGCTGGAAACCGACGATACCGAGTTCTTGACCAGTGATGGTATCTATGCTCACTAGTGCGGCGTCGCGACGTATCGCGTATAGGACGTCGCCATCGACAACAAAGTTCGACACCAACGCTTGTGGATACAGCCACCTTCGGAGACCTGTGTGCAGATCGATAGCCTCGAGACGAGGGAAGATCCCGTAGGTAAGCAGGACATCGCCGCGAAGTGGTGTCAGCCAGTCATTGACGCGTAAAGGAGTCGCGATCTCCCACTTGGTGACGCCGGAAGGTCCCTCGGTCATCCTTAGTATCGAGTCACGCGTAAGGAAGTCGCCCGTCGAAGTCCTTAGCCGAATGCGCTCCCCTGAGGCTAGGCTTATTCGATCTAAGGCGGTAAGTGCCCCGCTTTTTGGGTCGTAATACCGGATAGTCTGCTCACGGTGATCAAGATCGTCCCGCGTCGAATACACTGTAACCCGGTCGTTGATGGCGGGGTACACGAGATAGTTGGAGTGCCCTGGTAACTCCTCTGACGACCACAGCAATCGCCCGGTCTCAAGAGCGTATACTCTGATTTGCCAACTCACAGCGAGGTACAACCTCTGCTCGTCCAAGGCCATTGAGTGGACGTATGGTAAGCCGCTGATCGCCCAGAGCTTGGCCCCGGTTGCTGAATTGAAAGCTTGAGCTTGGGCGTAGGGACCGTTGGGGTCCGATGTGACTAGGACGAGGACGCTCTCAGACGCGAGCATACCAGTGGGCATGCCCCCGTGGGGCGAGAGGAGATCCGATTGCCTCCAGACTTCACTGAAGGCTAGGGTGTTCGATGCGATTGTTCTAGGCGGAATGCGGGATGAGAGCGGCTCCCCGCCCCCCTCCTGCAAAGGCCATAGGAGTGAGAGGCCGGTCAGTATGCCCGATGCCGCGGCAGCAAACCAGCCGACTAGAGCGCCCATGGCCACAAGTGCAATGACAATTAGAATACACGCGCCTGACCGAGGAGCTCTTCGTCTGACTATGCTCATTGTGAGTTCCTGTACCAGTCTTCGGCTCGGTCCGCTGCCCAGTTGCGGACAACCCCCGGGATCCAAACCGGTGAGCCATTTCCGCTTCGGATGTCCATCTTCATTGTCTCGAGATCTTCATACTCCTTCAGACCTCCCTGCAAGGAGGTCTCGATCTTGAAAGCGGCCAACCACAAGTAGGGTAGGCTGTACCCGACACTTCCTGGGGTTTGACGTCGCTTCGATGGCGCTATCAGCCAAGACATTGAATCGGAGGGCTGTGCTATTCTATGAGTTTGAACGTGTAGTACCAATCTGATCCCGCGAGTCTCGCGTGCTGTAACTCGATCCCCCGGGGCATATTGGGCGCGCCAGTAACAAACAGGACAACCTCATTGGTGTATGTCATGTATTCCCCGGTGCACTGGTTGATAGCGTACTCGCCGACAGGTAGCCCTCCACCCTGGTTTGTGCATATGGATGAAATGTCATCGCACCTGCGCATGCCGCCGAGATGCAGAATGGCGTAACCGGCCGCGTCGTACTGAAGCGACCACCTTTGCGACGCGCCTTCGAAACGGAGAACCTCACTTGAATAAGTCTGCGTGTATGACCCATCCTTTCGAATCTGCAGGCGGTCGGTAGCAAGCCCCCCGAAGTATTCAGCAATCCACGTGCCGACAAGGTCGTCCTCTGCGAAGCTTACCGGCAGGGGGGTACAGGTCGGGACCTTGGTTTCCTTGTTCGGTACGTGTGCGGCCAGAACGGAACAGGCCGCCGCCCCCGTCAGTGCAAGCAGCGTAAGAATCAATAAACGCTTCATCGCACCTCACATCCAAGGATCCATATCGTTCGATCCGATTGGCTAGTGGCCAGCCCCGATCTCGAGCAAAGCGAGGTAGGCCGGCCAAGGCTTGTCGCTGACATCGCAGGCCACGTTCCTCTCGGTCCAGACAAATGTCTGTTCGAAATTCCCGCCCCCCATCCCAGGTCCAGTGAGGTCACGAGTGCGGGGTCTGAGAATTGAGACGATCCTTCCTCTTGAAGGATCAGTGTGGGTGGCCAATACCCACCATGCGAGTTGGCTCTTGAGCGCTGGGTTGACCGTAATCACTTCCTCGAGGGAGAGGGGATTCCTGCCTTGGCCCTCCGGCGGGAATCTTCCGATGAGGTGAGTGCCGGAGGCAAGGTCCATCCTGTTATGAACCATGAATCTCACTCGGCCTCCTGCGGCCCAGCCCACCGAAATATCAATGCTTCCAAGGACTTGGGCGATGGGAAAGCCAGACTCATTCTTCAGGTCGCGCCACTCGGCAAGGTAGTCCAGAATGCTACCCAATCTCTCTTCGCGCGGCCCCAGTGGACCCGAGTCGTAGAACTCCATCCTCAAGCGGTGAAGGAGAAGGGAGTGAGCTAGTTTGTGCGTGAGCTTGTCTCGACCATCGAAATGGACGTGGTCAGGCCCACGCTCGCAGATGAAATCGCCAAACAATCCGGCCGCCGTTGTCGGTTTGACCCAAGGCGACTGACCCATCACTTCGCAATCATAGTTTCCGATTCCGGCAGGAAGGATGAACTCTCGCCAAAACCCCTGACTATAGAAGTTGCCGCAAAGATCTACAAGCGCCTGTGCAGACGTCGTGGGTGATGGTAGCAACCCGTTTGAGAAGAAGTACAGTGCGCATGTCTGCGCCCCTGTGGGGCTGACCACCCGCCCCGAGGGATCGACATAGGTTGCGGGATTGTCGAGCGCGTAGAGGAATGGGTTGAGAGTTAAGGGTTGTCGTGGGTTGCCATCCCAGAGGTCTCGGCTAAGAAACCTTCCCGACGCCGATGCGTAATATCGAGTCCTCAAGTGCGACAACCCTGTCTCATCCGTCTGCTCCCCAGAGAACTTGAAGACGGTCGAGGCCAAGCCGGCGTATGTCAGCGTGCTGCCGAACGGTTCGTAGCTCTGGGCGAGCGTGACCGTCCCAGTCGCACTTGTCAGCTGCCTCACGCTCCCCAGCGCATCCCCTAGGTGATACTGCCATCCACCCGGTTGCTGCTCCCCGATGCGGCTACCCCCGTACAGATACGTGTTTGTCCCGTCCGCCAGCACCTGGGTGAGACCCGTGTTGATGTCAAGGGTGTAGCTGGTGGGGGCCCCGTTCAGCGTCTGCCGCAAGCGGTCCCCCAGCCCATTGTATGCGAAGCTGTAGGCATTTACGCCCCGCACAGCACTTGTCAGACGGTTTGCGTGGTCATACGAGTAAGTACTCACGCCGTCGCTCAGCAGGTTCCCATTATCGTCCCAGCTGAAGGGCACTCCGTCCACGCTCGTCAGCCGGTTGGCGGCGTCATAGGCGTAGGTATTCGTGCCGCCTTGGGTCTGCTCTGTCAGCCGGTTGCCCACCGGGTCGTAGGAGTAGTGGAAGTACTCGCCGCTCGAGTAGTCGGCTGCCGTCAGGCGATAGAGGGAGTCGTACACGTAGTTAATCACCGTGACCCCAGCAGGCGGCGGGGTGGGGGACACGGAGGGCGTGGGAGTGGGCGTGTGCGTGGGTGGAGGCGGCCAGGTCGAGGTCGCGGTTGCCGTCGGCGTGGCGGTGTCGGTGGGTGTGGCTGTATTAGTCGCCGTCGGCGTGCTTGTGGCCGTTGATGTCGCCGTGTCGGTTGGCGTCGGCGTGTTGGTCGCGGTTGCAGTAGCTGTGTGCGTCGCCATAGGGGTATGGGTCGCGGTAGGTGTCGGCGTCTTGCTGGGGGTCGGGGTCTTGGATGGCGTGGGCGTTTTGCTGGGCGTTGGGGTGAAGGTTGGCGAACCGGTTGGGGAAGGGGTGGGTGTGGGAGTCGCCTCAACCAGTGTATAGCGCTTGCCATACAGGTCTGGACTCCCCGCCAGATTGTCACTGTATATAATGAAGAGGTCGCCTCCTGCCCCGCGTTCCCCGACGCTGACCTCGGATTGGTCGCTTGGGCCCGCCTCGATCGGGAAGGCATTTCCATCCAGGCTCCCGTCTGGCGCGATGTGGCGGCCGTAAACGTTCCAGCCCGCGCGGTTGTCCGTCCACGCCGCCAAGTACGTCTGTGCCCCGGCATGGAAGGCAACCGCCGGCGCGAACGGGTCGGATGTCTGGGCGCCAGAAGCGATCGCCGCACTGCGCAGGGAGCCGTCCTCCCCGACGAGGCGCTCCATGACCTCGTCACTTCCACCTGTTGTTTCCCGCCAGACGACCAAGTATTGACCCCGGCCGGCATCGTAGGCAAGGTCAGGCTTGTTGGAGTTGGTTGGCGCGCTGTAGATGGTGAAGGGATCGCCCTGGAGCATTCCGCCGGACGATACCCTCCGCCCGCAGATGCCGAAGAGATTCGGCCACTCGTCGCACATAAAGGCGACCATGTACTCGCCGGCGCTGCTGTGCCCGACCACAGGCTCCAACTGGTGATTCGGTAGCGCAGCGACGTAGATCAGGCTTCCAAGAAGCGAGCCATCAGAGCCGACGCGCTGGCCCCGGATGTCGTTGTCGCCGCCGACCGTGTGTGCCCAGGCGACGAAGAACTCGCCTGAGACGGGGTTGAAATCGACGGAAGGCGCTGAGTTGGCTTCGCCGCCAACGGCGATGTAGAAGTAGGAACCGAGGAGCGTTCCCGAGGGCGAAACCCGCTGCCCGATGATGCTGCCTCCGTCGCTCCAGGCGACTAAGTAGACACCTGCGCCGTAGGCAGCTGAGGGATCCTGCTGGTTGCCACCTCCGCTGAAGACGGGGAAGGCCGAACTAATGGGAATGCCGTCGGCGCCGACGCGGCGTGCGTAGATGTCGAAATCGCCCGTCCAGTTGCGCCAGACCGCCAGGTATTCCTGGTTGTCGGGGTTGAAAGCAGTCAGCCCTTGCTGTTCATTGGCGACTGGGTTTCCGGCGATGAGGATCGCGGGGGAGAGAGTACCGCTGGTGAGTGCCAGTCCACCTTCCCCCACGTCCCCGGCTTCCTTTCCAGGCTTCCATGACCAACCATTGACCGGTGTCGGTTCGATGGAAGCCTCGGGCGGCAAGAGGGAGTCGAAGGAGGGTGTCGCCGTGAGAGATGGGGTAATGGTGGGATAGGGAGACGATCCGTCCGTGGGCGTGGAAAAAGCGGTTGGTGACGACGACGGTGTCGGGGTGGACTCGTCTGTAGGAGGCGGGGTGGGAGTGTTGCTCGACTGGACCGGACTTGGAGTTGCGGTTGCTGCCTCCGTCAGGGCGAGTGTGGGGGTACTCGAAGCCTCCGGCTCAACCGTCGGGGGCTGCTCGGCAGTCTCGGTGACGAGCAGCGTGTCATCCTCGGTGAAGATCTCCGGGCCGCCGGGCATGCCTGCCAGAGGTCCCATGTACTGCGACCTGCGGGATTCGAAAGCGTCGAAGAAGTAGATGCCGCGGGTACCGGTGTCCAATCCCGAAACCGGACCCAGCCGAACGAAGTCCACCCGGCGTGTATCGTTGTCCACGGCGGTCAGGCTGGCCTGCTGCGTCCCGTCAATCCAGAGCGTCATGCCGCCATTGTTGGCACCAGGCGCCGAGGCGGCTCGCCAGTCGACCTCGAGGGGATGCCAGGCGTCGCTGAGGTTGAACCAGGAGCTTGTGGTCCAGCCTGTGCCGTCGTTGATGAGCGCCACGCGCACCTGGTAGTTGGGCGTGGAGTAGCGGAACTCGATCTGCCCGACAACCGTTGAGGTCCCCTGATAGAGGTAGAAGATGTAGTGGGCGTTGCCGCTGGCCATCACGATCGAGTTGGGGTCGAAGTAGAAGCGGGCCCGGTAACGCGGCTCGGCGAAGGGTGACCAGTCCGAGACATAGAGTGCGGTGTTGTCGTTGATCAGCGCCTGCATTCCGTAAGTGCCGAAAGCTGCCGCGGCGGTGCTGGCACTCAGGTCTCCGCCCCCGGTTGTCTGGGCCGACCAAGCCAGGAGTCCCCCGCTCTCAAAGCCGTCTGCAAAGATCTCCTCCGGCGGAACAGGTGGCGGAGGTGGCGGGGGCGCATCCGGATCGGGCCCGATGTAGCTCTCGCGCCGCGACTCGAAGGCATCGAAGTAGTAGGTGCCGCGTGTGCCCGTATCGATCCCCGCCACCGCGCCCAGGCGGGCGAAATCCACCCTTCGCGTGTCATTGTCGATGGCCGAGAGGCTGGCCTTCTGCACTCCGTCGATCCAGAGTGTGAGCCCGCCATCGTTGGCCCCGGCGACGCTCGCGGCTTTCCAGTCGAACTCGAAGTAGTGCATCTGGTCGAGGATGGTGATCCAGGGAGTGTAAGTCCAGGCGGTGCCATCGCTGATGAGCGAGCCTCGGACTTGATAGTCACCCTGGATCGATTGCAGCTCGAGCTGGACCACCACGGTGGAGGTCCCGGTCAGGCCCTGGAACAGGGTATGGAGGTTGGCGCTGGCCATCGAGATGGAGTTCGGGTCGAAGTAGAAACGGGCGCGGTAGCGTGCGTCGTCGAAGGGCGACCAGGTGGTGACGTAGATGGACGTGTTGTCGTCGATCACGGCCTGCAAGCCCTTGGTCCCCTCGATCGCCGCAGCGGGTGTCACGCTCAGGTCGCCCGCGTCGGTCACGCTTGCCGACCATGCGGCGAGGTTGCCGCTTTCGAAACTGTCCGCGAAGACCACATCCGGCTTGGGCGGTGCGGGAGGCGGGGTAGGGGCATTGGGATCGGGGCCGATATAGTCGAGTGAGCGGGACTCGAAGGCGTCGAGGTAGTAGGTACCGCGGGTTCCGGTATCGATCCCATAGGCCGGGCCGAGGCGAACCATGTCAAGACGGCGGGTGTCGTTGTCGACCCCCGCCAGGCTCGCCTTCTGCTCGCCATCCAGCCACAGGGTCAGCCCGCCGTCGTTCGCACCGGCTGCAGTCGCGGATTTCCAGTCCAGCTCGACGTAGTGCATCTGGTCGAGCAGGGTGACCCACGAGGTGTATGTCCAGGTTGTGCCGTCGTTGAGGAGCGAGCCTCGAACCTGGTAGTCGCCCTGGAAGGAGCGGAACTCGAGCTGCAGGATGGCAGTCGACGCGCCCATGTAGCCGTAGAAGAGAACGTGCGTGTCCCCGCTCGCCATGGCAATCGAGTTCGGATCGAAATAGAAGCGGGCGCGGTATCGCGATTCGACCTCTGGCGTGTTGTCCTGCACGTACATGGCGGCGTTGTTGGCAAAGGTCGCCTCGAGGCCAAAGCCTCCCTCGATCGCCGCAGCGGCCGAAGCCTTCAACCGCCCGCCGTTTGTCGCTGAGGCCGACCAGGCCGTGAGGTCGCCACTTTCGAACCCGTCGGCGAAGATGAGATCGGGCGGCGGCCCGAAGGGCTGGTCTACCTCCTCCACGGCTCGGATGCGGTTTCCGACCGGATCGTAAGTGTAGTCGAAGGAGGAGAGGACTTCCGCCCCCGCCGAATGCGCCAGACGGGTCAGCCGGCTAGCGTCGTCATATGTGTAACTTGATGTCACGCCGTTGGGGAGTGCAACTGTCGCGAGCCGGTCGGCGGCGTCGTAGTTGTAGGCGGTGACCAGGGACGACCAGTCGGTCACCTGGGTCAGTCGGTCGGCGGGGTCGTAGAGGTAGCCCACCGTCTTGCCATCCGGATAGATGAGCGAAGTCCGGTTCCCGATGGCGTCGTATCCATAGCCGACGGTCCCGCCCACCGGGCCCGTGATGGAGGTCGCACGGTTGAGGCCGTCAAACTGCCATGTGGTTGTGCCGACCTCGTCGGTCATGCCCACCCGGTTCCCGGCCGGGTCGTAGGCAAAGGTGACATCAGTCTGGGGAGAGGGATAGTTGATCGAAACGAGGCGGTTAGCCGCGTCGTACCCAAAGAGCGTGATGTACATCTCGGCATCGATAAGCGAGGAACGGTTGCCCACGGCGTCATACCCATAGTAAGTTGTATGCCCGAGCGGGTCGGCTTCGCTCACAAGCCGGTTGAGCTCGTCATAGGAAAAGGTCGTGATGTGATTGTTGCCGTCGCGGATGGTCAGGCGGCTGCCGGCCGGGTCGTAGGTGTACGACGTGCGCACGTTCGTCTCGGCGTTCCAGACCTGCTCGGCGAGGTAGTTCTCGACAACCGCCGAGAGCCGATCGAGCGGGTCGTATTCGTAGCGGGTAACGATGCCCGCGGCATCCGTCATGGAGCTGCGATTGCCGGCATAGTCGTAGCCGAACGAGGTGCTGTTGCCCAGCGGATCGGTCACTCGGATCTGGCGCCCGAGGGCGTCATAGGCGAAAGTTGTGTTGTTTTCGGCCGCATCCCTCGTCCAGACAACGTTGCCGACCGCGTCGTAGCCGGTGGACCGGGCGTGGCTAAGGGGATCGGTGACCGTAAGCGGCCGGTTGAGGGGGTCGTAGGCTGTTGTGTTTGTGTGGTTGTTCGCATCTGTCAGGGAAGTCTGGTTCCCCACGGCATCGTAACCGAAGGTTGTCACGCCTTCGAGCGGGTCGGTCTGGTGGATCAGCCGATTGAGCAGGCCATACTCGTAGGTGGTGGTCTTGCCGTTGGCGTCGGTCCGGCTGGTCACGTTGCCCAGCGCGTCGTAGGTGCTCCCGGTTTGATGTACCAGGGGATCGGTTGTGGTGACAAGACGGCCAAGGGCATCATAGGCAAAGAGAGTGGTGCGCTCATTGGCGTCCGTCACCGAGGTGCGGTTGCCCAGAGGATCGTAGCCATAGGTGGTGACATGGTCCAGCGCGTCCGTCGTCGAAAGCAACCTGTGGAGCGGGTCGTATATGAATGTAGTCGGGTGCCCGTTGGGATCGACCGTGCGGATCCGGTTGCCGTCCGCGTCGTAGTAGTAGTCCGTGATGCCCTCGTCGGCGTCCCTTTCCTGGATCAGCCTGCCAAGGGCGTCGTATTCGTAGGAAGTCGTGTATCCCCGGGCGTTGGATACAGTCGAGACGTTCCCGGCGGGATCGTACGTGGTGTGCGAGGTGTGGTTCAGAGCATCGGTTGTCCAGACCACGCGTTTGAGCTCGTCATAGCCATAGGTCGTGGTATGGTCGAGGGCATCGGTCGTGGATGCGACTGTGCCATCGGGGTTGTAGGTGGTCGTGGTCGTGTTCTCCAGAGCATCGGTCGTGGTGAGCAGGCGATTGGCGTCGTCGTAGGTATAGGTCGTGGCGTGATCGAGGGCATCCGTCGTGGAGATCAGGTTCCCGGCGGTGTCGTAGGTATTCGTTGTCGCGTGTTCGCCGGGATCGATCGTCACCAGCAGCCGGTTTGCGTTGTCGTATCCATACTGGGTGACGCGATTGAGTGTGTCGATGACCCGCACCTGGTTGCCGCGGGGATCGTACACGTAGGAGGTGACGATGTTGTACTGGTTCTCGTCGTTCTGCGGGCGGCCGGGGTCGTAGTTGCGCGTCACCTTCACCAGGCGGCCGGCGGCGTCGTACTCGTTGTGGGTGATATGACCCAGTACGTCCGTCGTGTCGATCAGCCTCCCCAGGGAGTCGTAGGAGTAGGTTGTCGTGTGGTTGAGGGCGTCCGTCATGGAGGTTCGCTGTCCCAGCGGGTCATAGCCGTAGGAGGTCGTGTGCTCCTTCGGGTCTGTGATCGATTCAAGGTAGCCCTCGGGAGTGTAGGTGTAGGAGGTTGTGCCGTAGAGGGCGTCAGTCACGGAGTCAAGCAAGGTGCCGGTGTAGTGGTAGGTGGTGAGGAAGTCCCGTTGGTCAATCACGGAGGTGAGGTTGTTGAGGGAGTTGTAAGTCAGGTCGATCTGGTTCTCGGCCGCGTCGACAACGCGCGTCAGGTTGGCGCCGTCCGAGCTCCAGGTAAGGGTTGTCGTGTGGGAGGCGGGATCCGTGATGGTGGTGGGGCGGAACTGGGCGTCGTATGACTTGGTCGTGGTGCCGCCCTCCGGGTCCTGCCCGCCCACATAGGTGCGCCGTTCGTCGTAGGTGTCGGTCTGGACATGCCCCAGACTGTCCGTAACGGTGACAGTTCCGTCCGAGTTGTAGGTAAGCTGCACGATCAGGTTGTCGTTCCCGTCGGTTTCGCGGAACACTCGTCCTTGCGCGTCGTATTGCACCGTGAGCTCGGTGGCCGCGCCGGGAGAGATCGCCTGCGTCAGCCGGTGCTCACCATCATAGGCATAGGTCCACACTTGCCCGAGAACATCGGTAACGTTGACTAGATCTCCCGCGGGATCGTACCCATAGCTGACTTGGCGGGAGGCGGAATCCGCCACAAGCGCGATGCGCCCCTGTTCGTTGTAGGTGAGGTCCAGGTACCGCCCCGAGATGCCATCGGTCACCCGCTCGAGCCTGCCGGAGGCGTTGTAGGTGTAGGCGAGAGACCGATCTTGGGGATCTGACCACGACAGGAGCTTGCCGGTTTCGTCAAACACATACCGGTTCTGCGAGGCGTCAACGATAGTGTAGCGGATCGGCGGGCCTGGATCCCTGGTCAGGTTGGCCAGCAGACCGCTGGCCGGGGTGTACGTCCCGTCGCCATTCTCGAGGAATGCGTATTCGTTGGCGGAGTGGGCCTTGAACCAGACCACCCCGTAGTCTCCTCCCGGATCGTCTGGGAATGTCAGGTGGACGTCCTGATTGTGCGCCCAGCCGTACCCGAGCGTGGTGGGCTCGAGCCATATCGAGGAGTAGCTGCGGATGAAGGCGAGCGGGCCGGAGGGAGTCGCCAGAGACAGATCCTCGACAGGATAGTCCAGTCCGCCGGTGTAGCTATTGACGGGATGGCCGACAGGATTGGTGGCTTTCACCACGGTCCCAAATCGGCACTCTTTGGGATCGGTGCAGAATGACCGAAGGCTTCGAGAGTCAGCCCAGGTGATTTCCTGGTCCAGTGACCAGAAGATTGTCTTTGTAAGGGTAATGCTCTCGTGCGGTTGAAGCGTCATTTGCTCCGTCGCCTTGAAGACCTGCTCTTGGTGCACAGACTGCTGTTTACACTTGACAACGGCGTTGAAGATGCCGGCTAGGCAGGCGTCGGTCTCGGAGGTGTAGAAGGTAAACCCATAGTTCCGCCAAAAGGGGTCTTGGTAGCCAACAGTCAGGTCGTACCCACCAAAAAAGCTGCCGATGGGTTGGGTGTATCCGTTGTAAAAGGTGAAAGTGGCCGCGCACACCCCGTAACGTTCGGTTGGGTGTTGGCCAACAGGGCAGTTGGTGTCGAAGTAGGTTGTCTGGATATACGGATGTTGGTGTTCGGCATGGGACTCGAGGATGATGAAGGGCTCATCGGGAGGTATCGGGGGATCCAGCGTCTGCGACGAGACCGGAATGTCCTCGGAAGCCGCAGGTTCCCGCCCAGCGCCCGCGGAGTGAAGGGTTGCAGGTTCGAGTGAGCGATCCGCGGCCCGAGGTTCTCGTCTCGGGAATGTGGGGCGCGTGACCTCCACAGGATCGGATGGCACGAGATGGGAGGCTGGCATGTCCGCGAAGTTGTCGCCTGCGGCCTGGTCTGCCGGTGAGCCTTCCCGTGCGCGCACAGGGAATGGCGCGAGAAGATTTGGGACTGACAGAGACAAGACGACCAGGGAGTGAAGCACCCTGGTCGTCGCTCTTGACTTGGTCCAGTTGGCGAGCCTGATCCCCTTGCTAGCGCCCATCAGACCGTGGATGGTCTTCATGTCGCCCCCCTGGGAATCCGCGTATGGAATGGATCGCTTGCCGCGAACAAAAGACGCCTAATCGCTATGCGATTAGGGCGTCGGAAAAGGCGTCTGGTGCAGTGTCCCCCTGACCAAGGCGTGGCGCGCTGCCTTCAGTTGATGGTTCTGCCTGCTATTCTAGGCCAGATGCCATGGGAGTCAAGTAACAATCACGCCGCCTGGGCCAGCGTGAGGCATGTGAGATTAGCTGATGGGATTGCTGCCCCGCGGCCCGCCTGCCCCCTGGACTGCCACCAGGGCAGGCTGGAGCGACAGGCCAGGGGGCGGGCGACGCGCGAATCCTTGCTTGCACCGAATGGGTGGTGTCGGGCGCGGCAACGCCAAATGGGACCTGGGCAGTTCCCGAATAAAGTGACCTTCGCGCATGATTCTCCTTCCCTGGACAAAGATCCTTGCCGCGGGTGGCTGCATGTGGCGAAGGCTCCGCTGCAAAGCGGAGCTGAGGGATGACTCGGAATAATGCGACTCCCGCCGAGGAGTCACCATCGTTGCAGCGGTGGTACATACGAGAGTCGGCTCAACTGAAGCGGAAACGTGGATTGGTGAGGTGTGGGCCGGGGAGTCCTTGCTTTCAGGGTAAGTGACTTTCAAGGCAACCAGCCTCCAATCGGAGGCCGGATGCGCTTTGTTTTGGCTGTGTGAGCGGGTGACGGGATTCGAACCCGCGAATCCTTGCTTGGGAATAGGGCGACTCTCAGTTCACCCGCACCCCTTGTATTTCCCTGATTCTCTGCGATGACGCCGTCGTTGATTCGACGAATAAAGCGTCCTACTTCTGATCGGTACGCAGGCCTTGCGCTTGCCGACCCGTTTCTTACTGTGTCACGTTGCCCGCTGGTTGATCGCAATCCTCGGCGCTCGCCGATGCTCGCAGGTAACTCAGAGCACAGGAAGAGAAGTCCATGTCACCAACGGTTGAATAATAGGCCAATATCAGCGGTCGAAAACTAGGCCACTCCAGGCGGCTATCATCGGCCTCCAGTCGAACGACGGGCACGAGGTTCGCGGAGGCGGGAAGGATGATCAGCGTGGATCAATGGGCCGAGATTCGGCGATTGCATCGGATGGAAGGGATGTCGATCCGAGCCATCAGCCGGCGACTGGGTATGGCGCGGGAAACGGTGACACGGGTCCTTCGGGCGAGTGGTCCGCCGGTCTACCAGCGAGCAGCACAGGCTTCGAAGCTCGATCCCTTCAAGAGGCGGATTGCTGAACTGCTGGCGGAGTACCCGCGTCTGTCGGCCGTGCGGGTGCATGAAATCATCTGCGGGGAGGGCTTTCAGGGCGGGGTCACGATCGTGCGGGTGCACTTGCGCCAGGTTCGTCCGCGGCCGGTCAACGCCTTTCAGCGCACGGTGTATCGGCCGGGGGAGATCGGGCAGGCAGACTGGGCACAAATGCCCGATCCGATTCCCGACCCGTATGGGAAGCTGCGGCCGGTCTACGCCCTGGTCATGGTCCTGGGATACAGCCGGATGCTGACCGTGGTCTTCTCCTTCCGCACGCGACTGGTGGACTTCCTGCGTTGTCACGCAGAGGCCATGGCCTTCTTGGGCGGGGTACCTCAGACCATCGTGTACGACAATCTCAAATCGGTTGTCTTGAAACGCCGAGGAACGGAGGTGACCTTCAACCCGCAGTTCCTGCCTTTCGCCGACCGCTATGGATTCCGTCCTCTGGCCACCTGGCCCGGGGAACCTCACGAGAAGGGGCTGGTCGAACGGCCCATCCACTACCTCAAGAACAACTTCTGGGCCGGGAGAAAGTTCACCGGCATGGAGGATCTGCAAGCCCAAGGAGACGAGTGGCGGGATGAGACATGCAACGCCCGCATCCACAACGGTCTGGACGAGCGGCCGGTTGACCGGTTCGAGATCGAGCGATCGCATCTGCGGATGTTGCCGGCCGAGCCGTACCAGCCGGAGGAGATACTCTTTGCCAAGGCTACTCGGTGGGGCTATCTGAGGCTGGATGGGAACGATTACTCGATTCCCTTGATTCTGGCTGGAAGGCGGCTGGCGGCCAAACTGGATGGCATCCTGGTCCGCATCTTTGACCAGGGCCGCCTTGTGGCCCAGCATGCCCGCTGCTTTGGCTACCATCAAGTGCTCACGCTTCCCGGGCATCAGGAACGACCTTGGTCGGCACACAGAGTTACTCCACCTTCGCCCCCTCGGACCCTTGTGCCGGGGTTGCAGTTGCCGCTGCAGGCCGCGCTGGGTGTGGAGCAACGAGATCTGGGTGTCTATGATGCCCTCCTGGCGGAGGAGGTGGCGGCATGAACGACCTGGCCTACCTCATCCGGCAGATGAAAGCCCCGCGCATCGCACAAGGCGTCGCCCGGGTAGCTGAGCGGGCACGCAGCGAGAGCTGGAGCTACGAGGACTTCCTGGCCACCCTGCTCGAGCAGGAGGTTTTGGCTCGTCAAGCTCAAGGCGGTGAGGCCCGCATCCGGGCTGCCCACTTCCCTGCGCGCAAGACGATCGAAGAGTTCGACTTCACCTACCAGACCAGCGTCCGCCAGCAAGTGGTCCTTCACTTGGCAACCCTGTCGTTCATTGAGGCCCGAGACAACGTGATCTTCCTCGGCCCACCCGGGACCGGGAAGACCCACCTGGCCGTCGCTCTGGGAATGAAGGCCTGCCTGGCTGGACATCGCGTCCAATTTGCGACGGCGACTCAATGGGTGATGAGACTGGCCACAGCCAACCACGAGAAGCGGCTGGAGAGCTACCTGCGGCTGCTCGAGCGTACCCCGCTCATCATCATCGACGAGGTGGGTTACATCCCCTTCGATGCCGAAGCCGCCAACCTCTTCTTCCAACTTGTCTCCTCCCGCTATGAACGAGGCTCGGTGATCGTGACCTCAAACAAGCCGTTCACCGCATGGGGAGAGATCTTCGGCGACCCGGTTGTGGCTGCTGCCATGATCGACCGCCTCGTGCACCATGCCGAGATCCTCTCCCTGAAAGGAGACTCCTACCGACTGAGAGACAAGAAGCTCACCAGTCAAAGGGCCAAGTCCTCCCAGGCGGAGGCGTTGACCTAAGTACAAAGTGGCCTACTTTTCAACCGCTGATTCTGGCCTGGTTTTGAACCGCTGTTGACAGTCCACGGCGATGCGCACTTCTCCATGCTACCTCAAGGGTGGCCGCAAGAGAAGGGGGATGCGGACCGCATGGGAAGCCGAGCGGAACAACGGAGCGAAGATACGCCATGTCCGCCCCTAGCAGGGGGTCACGAAGCCGTGAGGGAATGCGATTGCAGGACCGACTCTTTCGAGAAAGCCGAATTTCTCACAGCAAAGCGATGGGTCATATGAGGCCTTCGCTTCTTGCACTCCACGCAGTCCAGACCTTGTCGTAGTCAGGAGCGGGCGTGAGCATAGGGACGAGCTGGCTGGTCCATGAGTCGCGGATCCACTCTCGCAAGTGCTCGGAGCGCAGGAGGTTGGGATCAGCCGGGACGCCCCGTACCTGACATTTCCGTTCAAACAGGTCACGCAGTTGTTCGCGGGAGTAGGTCTCGCCCTTGAAACAGGTCATGTACCAGAGATCATAGAGGTGGCGAGCACGAGGCCACCTCTCCTGCTGCTGGATCAGAGCACGCATCTTCTCGGCGACGATCTCGATCTTGGAGTAGGCTGAGACCGCAAACGGCTTAATGCCGGGCCAGGATGGGGTGACTGTGTGCCGCTCGGAACGGGTGAGCAGCGGCTCATCGAACGTGAGGTGGATCTTGACCGCCGATAGTCCATGCGTGCGGCGCCCGCCACGGGAGTACTCAATCGGGACCTCGACCTGGGCATCGTCACCTGCAGCCAGCGAATCCTTGCATCTCAGCGCAATCCCGGTTTCTTCGGAGATCGATGCAGTTATTCGGGCAAGGAAGGCGAGAGATTTCTCCAGGTCCGTTCCGAGGCAGGTGAAATCAATATCCTCCGAGAACCGGTATCGTTGATAGTAGCAATGACGGAGGCATGTCCCGCCCTTCAACACCCATGAAGCTTCGGTCCCGAGTGTCCGCGCGAGGGAAGCGAGTACCAGAAGGATGACACCGTCCTTCTCGGCCTGGTCGAAACGTAGCCCTTCCCGCTCCGCCCAACGATGGAGCTCGGGCGTGGTGATCATGGGCGGACCCGCGCGTTGACTAGGAGTCCCCAGCGGCGGCTGAGAGTCCCATCCGACGGAAGCGTCGGGTCAAGCCGCGGATACCCGGCGGAGAGCAGCGTCGAGAGCCGTAGCTTCTCGGGCTCGCCCACTTCAAGCACTTCCTGCAGGTATCCCAGACGCTTCACGACGGCCGAAGTTCCGAACTTCGTCGCGTAATGGTGCAGTCTTTTCTCGTCCAGGTTTGACCACGATGTGCCCAGAGCGCGAGCGACGGTCCCGACTCCGCCAACGAATTGTGGCAATGCCAGCCCGTCAATTATGGTCTTTTCCGGGTCGGTGACCATGAACGAGTGTTCGCTAATCCACTCCTTGCGGACGCCGTAAAAACGAGCAGGCCGGAGGCAGATGATCCTGAACGGAACACCTAGCGCGACCCTGTCCAATCGTGCTACCTTGTGATTGGTGGCGACGAATACCTGGTGCGGGACCTGCTCGGTGAGACCGTGGAAGTTCATCGCCGAGAAGAAGGCAATGGCCGCGGGTTTGACGAGTTCCATAGCCACGAGGAACTCGTGAACCTGGGGTGTGCGCGACGTCCCGGAGGAGAGAGGGATTACAGCAAAGAGACCGGGCTTGATCCGCCCGATCCAGCCCTTGCGCACAAGTCGGTCCAGAAAAGTCCGCGCGTGTCTTGCATGGGCGGGGCCTAGGATCCGGGTCGCCTCCTTGAGCGTGAAGACGCCAAGAGGTCCTGCCTGGGCCAGGAATTCAGACTCCAAGCGACCAAGAGGCTCAGCCGTTCGACTTTGGGTATCGTTTGTCATATCTACAGCCTACATTTGATAGCCAAAGTATAACACAACAAGTGCAATAGTCGAGAATCCCTGTGGTGGCCGAGAACCCTGTGCTAGCCGAAAACCCCGTCCGAGGTTGTTCGGACGGCTGCAGACTCGTGCAGCACGCCGATCGTCGTGGTGTAATCCATTGAGGACCGGAACCGTGACAAGGCTTCCTCGCCTCAGCCAGGCTGGCTGGGGTGCGATCCCCTCAGGAATCCTCTGCCCAATCCCCTGGTGGGGTCGTGCACGGTTGAAGTATTCGACGTGCTTCTTGATCACCCGATTAAGTTGTCTGTTCTTGACAAGCAAAAGGTGATCACGGCATTCTCTCCTCAGGTTCCCCGGTAACCATTGGCAGATGGCGTTGGCCTCAGGAGCACAGTAGGGTGCCTCGAGGACTCCAATCGAGCTTGCCTTAGCGACTCGAGCAGAATCTTTGCCGCACTTGCGGTCCCAGTCGAGAATCGGGAAAGGAAGGGGATAGCCATAGGGGGTCGTCTGCCGAAGCCGTTGAGTCACCCAGGCGTCCGTCGGGTGAGATGTGACACTACAAAGAACAACTCGCCGCGACTCGAGTTCGAGGGTGAAAAAAGCTTAGATCTGTCGGAAGAACAAATCGATGAATGGCAGAAAGTCACAGGTCAAGACCCTCTGGGCGTGGTTCTTGAGGAATGTTGACAAATACTGACCCTGGGCGGAGCGGAGGAGTACAAGGCAGGGCACTAACACCGCCGTACCAGCCCAGGCCGCCCCGCGAGCAACACCGGCGTTGTGCCTGCGGTCCAGGCCAGGGGGCGAGGAAACCCCCGCCTTGCCCCATGATGACGCGACAGTCACATGCTTACGCCGATGACGACTCAGGTGCCTCAGCACTCGTCACCTGCCTGATGAGAGCAACTACGTTCCCGAGACAGCACGAACCTTGAGGGTTGCGCAGGTCGCAGGCACACTCCTCGGCCCTGATCCCAGAATTGATATCGGAGAGGATGCGGTCGCGGTCTGCCTTGAGACCTTTGGTCACATCCCCGACGGTATGACGGAAACAGTAGCAGATCCACACGTCGGCGGAGTCCGGCTCCTTTTGATAGACGCGCTCACGCATCTCCGATTTCAACACCACTGTCTCGTGGTCCTGGCTGAAATAGACGACTGGACAGTCGCGAGTGCGGCAGAAGAGGTAATTGCCCTGGGGCACGCTTCGAAGCGAAAGAGCAACTAGCGCTCGCACGGTCTGCCCCTCGACCGGCTTGCCAGCCTGCCCACAGCGAGGGCACGGCGGCTTCTCCCTCTTCGGCCTCGCCTGCGCCACGGGGGATTCGCACACTGCGGAACCAGCACTCGGAATTGCACAGCATTCCTCGGACATCTTGATCACCTCAAAGGAAATTCCACCTGACGCGAGGAGGATGGGTTACTAATCGAAGATTCAGAATGCCACTGTATCGTGTCATCCTGACGGATGGGGGTGCATCCCGCCCGCGATCGCGAGTATCTGATCGACCTTGGCCGGGGATTCCGCCGGCTCATGCAGCGTGAGCACAACGGCCGCAGGCCAACGCGCCTGTGCAAGTTGAAGGAGTCGGGGGCGTACCACCACTAGCCCCAGGTGAAAGCGCCCGCCATCCACCGCACGCACACCCTGTGTCAGCCCATCCCCCGATTCGAACTCCAACGGGCCGAGCTCGTCGACAACCAGCAGGTCGCAGTCGATTGCGTGGGCCAGGAGCGAGTTGCACCACGCGATCGTCTCTGCATCAAAGTGCCAGCCTCGCGTCGCCGGCCCGGCCAAGGCGTGACCCACCCCAGCGCGCTCGGCCAGGCGCCTCGTGTGGCCAGTCCGCAGATCGAGTGCGTCGATGGCCACCTTCCGATTCCCCACCCAGATCCCGGGCGAAACCACGCCAGCGATCACCCAGCCGAGATCCCGCAGCCGCTCGGCGGCTGCCTCACAGGTCCGGGTCTTGCCGCACCCGACCTCGCCGGTCACGATCACACGCACTGGGCCGGCGGTGATCACAACATCGCCTCGAGGCGCACAAGAGACACGCCATCGACCTTCAGGACGCGGATGGCCACACCGTATGTCTGACTGAGAGTCTCGGAGGTCACCACCGCTTCGGTCCGACCCGAAGCCACCACCCGCCCTTCTCGCATGAGCAACACCCTGTGGGCAACGCCCTGGACCATGTCCGGTTCGTGAGTTGTGAATATGACAGCAACGCCGGCCTCAGACAATCGACGTATCGCTGCGAGGGTGCGCCCCTTGTTGCTGAGATCGAGGTGGGCCAGAGGCTCGTCCATCAGCAGCAACCGTGCCTCTTGAGCCAGCACCCGCGCCAGCACCACCATCTGCCGTTCGCCCCCGCTGAGTTCGAGCATCGATCGGTGTCTGAGAGCCAGCAGTCCAAGCTGATTTAGCGACTCCGCGGCCAGCCTGTTGTCAACCTGAGTGGGGAGCTCGAGCATCCCGAGGTGGGGAGCACGGCCCATGAGCACGTATTCCTCGACGCTGTACTCGAAGGCCACATGCTCGAACTGGGGGACCAGGCCTACCACGCGGCTGATCTCGCTGCGGGGGCAGGCGCTGAGTTCTCGCCCCTCTAACCATATCTGGCCTGACTGCGGCTTGAGAATTCCAAGCAGGGTGTGCAGGAGGGTTGTCTTGCCGGCGCCGTTTGGGCCAAGGACGGCCAACACCTCACCCCTTCCAAGGCGAAGGCTCACCCCATTCACGACGGGCCTGGATCCACCGTCATAGGCGAAATGCAAGTCCTTCACGCACAGCAGGTCGGTCTCGCTCATGGCCTCAGCCGTACCCCTGTGTGCATCATCAGGAGCGCAAAGCCCAGGGCTCCGAAGAAGGAGGTGAGAACGCCCAGGGGTATCTCCCCACCCAGGAGAGCGCGCGCTGCTGTGTCG
>Ga0315277_10001585_pt1 | contig 32976 bp, 29 predicted proteins | sample YL17G05_15_MG_FD_203695 | JGI IMG/M metagenome (GOLD analysis project Ga0315277, IMG submission 203695) | Sediment microbial communities from Yellowstone Lake, YNP, Wyoming, USA - YL17G05_15 | ecosystem: Environmental > Aquatic > Freshwater > Lake > Sediment | place: USA: Wyoming | collected...
CTGACCTCTCTCTCACAAATTTCCCGGACCTTCTTCTGGAAGGTTTTCTGTTCGTCATTCAGTTCATAGAGCATGGACACCTCACTTACATTTATATTGCGGTTTTCTTTTCTCAATAAAGGCCCGCACACCTTCTTTCATATCTTCAGTGGCCGTCAGATTGGCCCACAGTTCGGATTCCAATTCCAGCCCTTGTTGGATAGAAAGGTCTCTTGCCCGATTGATCACCTTCTTTCCTGCGGCCACCCCCAAAGGGCCTTTTTCAATAATTCTTTCCGCAAGATTGAGGGCGGCCTCCATACTCTTTCCCGGAGGAACGACTTTCTCGATAAATCCGAGCGTCAATGCCTCGGTTGCGCTAATCATTTCTCCGGTGAAGACGAGTTCTTTCAGTTTGCCCACAGGGAGATGATATAAGGAACGAGCAATCCCTCCATTTCCAGGAAAGACAGAGAGATTCACCTCAGGGAACCCAAACTTGGCCGTTTCCTCGGCGTAACGGATATCGCAGCAGAGCGCCAGCTCCAGCCCTCCTCCCAAGCAGAAACCATGAATGGAGCCAATCACCGGCCACTGAAAATTTTCAACCATTGCGTAGATCTGGTGACTCCTTGAAAGGCGCTTTTTTGCTGTGTCCGGATTCAATTCCAGAAAGGCCTTGATGTCAGCCCCTGCGGCAAAGGCTTTTTCTCCAGCGCCATGCAGGATGACGGCTCTGATCTCCTGCCTCCGATCATCAAGCTCCCTGAAAACTTCTGCGATTGCCTCTTTTGTGGCCGCATCGAGGGCATTCATCGGAGGATGATCAATGGTGACGATTGCGGTCTGACCCTTAATTTCGTAATAGGCAAGTTTTTGATCCATCTACTTCTCCTTTTTGCTTCCGTCAGGGTTGTACTCATACCATCCCCGTCCGGTCTTCCGTCCGAGTTCGCCCGATTTCACCTTTCGTCTCAAAAGCTGCGGGGGATAATATCGAACATCCTTGCTCTCTTCATAGATGGCTGTAAGCGCTCCATAGGAGACATCCAATCCCACCAGGTCTCCTGTCTCCAGAGGGCCCATCCTCCTGCCAAAAGCCAGACGGACGCCCTTGTCAATGTCCTCCACAGTTCCGATGCCCTGTTCTAACAGATGGATGGCTTCGACATAGCCCACGAGATTAATTCGATTGAGCAGAAAACCTGGCACATCACTCTCAACCCGAATGGGTTCCTTGCCTATTCTCCTGACAAAATCGACACCCGCCCGCATGGTCTCTTCTGAAGTCCTCACCCCTTTGATGACCTCCACTGCCTCCATCATGGGCACAGGGCTGAAAAAATGGAGGCCCAGGACCTTTTCCGGCCTTTTGCTTACAGCGGCGATCTCGGTAATCGGGATGGCTGACGTGTTACTGGCGAGCACTGTTTCGGGGCCACAGACTTCGTCCAATTTCTTAAAAATCTCGTGTTTAAGCTCCAACTTTTCAAAGACAGCCTCTATCACCAGATCCACCCGGGATGCGTTCTCCCAATCCGTGCCGACTCGAATTCGACCCATGATCGATTCCAAACTCTCTTTCACCTTCCCCTTTTCAATGAACTTACTCACTGACCAGGCGATATTCTTCAAGGCTCGATTCAAGATATCCTGGTTGACATCGGTGATCAAAACGTTTAAACCCGCCTGAGCACAAACCTGAGCAATACCGCCCCCCATTAATCCAGCGCCCACAATAAATACTTTCGAAATGGTCATTTCCTCCTCCTTTTATCGATAGGACATTCGCCGTCCTCTATCTTTGTTCATTTTCAACAATCATTGCAATGCCTTGACCCCCCCCTATGCACATCGTGGCCAAACCATATCTCAAATTCTCTCTTTTCATTTCGTAGAGGAGCTTAGTTAAGATGATGCCACCTGTGGCAGAGATTGGGTGGCCAAATGCGATCGCACCCCCATTTGGATTAATTCTTTCTTCATTTTCTTTAAACTCAGGCATTTCCTCAAAGACTGCCAAAACTTGGGCTGCAAAGGCTTCATTAAGTTCGATAATATCCATATTCTTTAAAAAGAATCCAATCTTTTTCAAAGCCTTTCGAGTTGCATAGACTGGCCCGAGACCCATAATGGTGGGATCGAGACCCACTGCTGCATATGCCTTTATTGTCGCCAACGGCGAAATGCCCATCGACAAAGCTTTCTCTCTGGCCATGACCACCAAGGCTACGCCTGCATCGTTCATACCACAGGCATTTCCTGCAGTCACTGTTCCATCTTTCTTGAAAACTGGACTGAGCTTTGTAAGATCCTCTATCCTACAGCCGAACCGGGGACCTTCATCCATATCAAATACCATGGTCTCCCCCTTCCCCTTGGAAATTTCGATTGGAACGATTTCCTCCTTGAACTTTCCAGATTTGATAGCCCTTTCGGCCTTCTGCTGGCTTTTCAAGGCGAACAAATCTTGCTTCTCTCTTGGTATTTTATAGATAGAAGCCAATTTTTCTGCCGTTTCTCCCATCCCTAATTCACAGGTAGGATCAAAACGAAGCTCTCTGGTGTCTCCCCTTTGGACTAAAGGATCGATGAAGACCCCGTGTCCAAGGCGGTATCCTTTCCTTCCATTCCTAAGGATATAGGCCGCCCGTGACATGGCCTCAACCCCTCCTGCCACGACGATGTCTGCTTCATGGGCTTTTATAATTTGAGCTGCAAGCGTGACCGCCCTCATGCTTGCACCACAATGTTTACTAATTGTAAAGCCTGGAACCTCTAAAGGGATTCCTGCTCGGATGGCGATGGCCCTTGTCAAATTAGAAGGCAGATCACCTGTATAATACATGGTCCCCATGATGACTTCTTCAACTTGATCAGGGTTGATATTTGCCCTTTTGATGGCTTCTCGAATGGCCACTGTTCCAAGCTCCGAAATGTTTACATCAGACAGTGCCCCATTTATCCTTCCAATTGCTGTCCTTGCTGCACTTGCTATCACTACCTCTCTGCTCATTTCATAGCCTCCGATCTACCAATGACAATTATATTAGAAATTTAGTATTTTCTTTCTATCCGCTGTGCTTTAAATGTTACGCGTTCCAGTGTTCCTGTAGATACCAGCTCTACTTCTGCCTCTATGCCGAGTTCTTTAAATAGTGCTTCTTCAACTTTTTTTTGGAGAGCTCTTAATTCCTTAACTCCGCTTTTGTGTTCTATCCTCAATTTTAGGGCCTCCATCTCCGGTTTTTCGCAAATGATCCGGAACTCATTCTCAAGGTCTTCAAACTTAGCCACCACCTCTTCGACGTCTATGGGTAAAATCTTTCTCCCCCCAATCTTCATGATTTGTGAAACACGGCCTTTGACATAAGACATCTTTGGCATCGTACGGCCACATAAGCAAGGTCTGTAGGGAAGGATGGCGCCTACATCTCCAACCCTATATCTAATAAGAGGCATTGCCTCTCTCTGAAAGAGAGTAACAACTAATTCTCCCTCCTCACCTTCGCCTAAACACAGGCCTGTATCAGGATCAACCACCTCCAAGATGCCCAAGTCACCGCTCACATGCATTCCTTCCCTTACCTCACACTCGGCTGCGAAGAAGGGAGCCGTTTCTACAGCACCATAAAGTGTCATAAAGGGTATGCCATATTTCTCTTCGACTTTTTTCTTATAAGACTGGGCCCACCCTTCACCCACGCCACTGACCATTCGAAGTTTTGTGTTTTTGATATGAATCCCCATTTGTTCCATCTTTTCAAAGTATTGAAGAAGCAAGGATGGCATGTGCTCGATCACCGTTACTCCGCTTTCTTTAGTCAAATGGATCTGATGATCTGGGTTATATCTTCCTGCTGAGAGTAAAACCAAAGAGGCACCCAATTCTTTATAGCCAAGAAAGCAGCAATCAAATCGGGTTAGAACCTGAACGACATCCCATGGTCTTACACCCATTGTCCAGCGACCCCGTGCCTCGCCGTCCCTGAGAAAAGCTTCTTCATCCTTCTGGCTAAAAGGGATGGGAACAACCGCACCGACAGTTCCAGAGGTAGAGTGATACATCTTAATCTCTTCCTCAGAGATGGCAATTCTGTCTTTGAGAGGAATATTCGTAGCGACCTCTATGTCTGTAGTAAAGGGAAGCTTGGTTAAGTCATTGAGGGTTGAGATATCCTTTGGTTTCACCCCGGCCAGATCAAATAAGTTTCGGTAAAATTTGGTTTTGTTATAAGCCCAATCCACTGCCGCCTGAAGCCTTTCCTCTTGCAACTTATGCAACCTCGCTAAAGATAAAGTCTCCATTTCCTCATTCCAAAATCTTCTCTCTTTCATTTCTTCCTCCATTTTTGCTGTTTAAAGAAGAGTCCTAATAAGAAAAATCAGGTTTGAACCTGAGAATGAAATTTCTTGCTGTACCTTCCAAGATATTTTTCTTGGCCGAGGAAGAGATGCTTAATCTCCGAACACTTGTATAGATTTTGAATGGATCATTCATTGCCACGGGGTAATCAGAGCCAAACATTATACGGTGACTGTATCTTTCCAAATCATGAAGGGAATGGTGGAAATAGATATGATAACATCGTTTTCCGCCTTTTCGCACCAGGCTGCCTTCAAAAATATTTTCACCATTCAAAGGTTCGCAGTAGTCAGAGAAGATATTCGTCCCGTCGAGATACACATTCTTATATTTCTTCAACAAACGAAAAGCCTGGTCAATATGAGGATAGAACATGTGGGCGATCACAACTACTAGATCTGGGTATCTCATCAATATTATTTCCATTTCTTCTGGCCTCATTTGGGCACCATAGAAATGATCAAAACCTGTGTGAAATACAATAGGCCGATTTAACTTTTCCATGACCCGATAGACTTCATGCATACGCCGATCGAGGATGCTAAATCCTTGGACAAAAGGGTGGAACTTTAATCCTACTAAATCAAAGTCAAACAAGGCCTCGTAGATGATCTTTGACTTTTGATCGTTCCCTGGATGGAGAGACCCAAAACATATGGCCTTTGAGACCTTCTTGGAGAGGGCGTAATTAAAACGATTAAGTTGTCTGGTCTCCGCTGGACTCAAAGGGTAGACATAGTTGAAAAAGAGAGAGATCCCCGCCTCCTCGAGATGGGATAGAATTTCATCTTCTGTCAATGTATGATCAAAAGGAAGGGAAGGAATGAACCGTTTGACCCATTGAATTGCGTGTTTCATCCTCTTTGGTGGGAAGATATGAATGTGAGAATCAATGATTTTACTAATATTGACCATCGAAGTATTCCGAGATCAGAAGATTCTTTCTCCATTAATGAGACCGCAGTCATTTAAAAACTCAAGTACTGCCTCCTGAAATTTTGGGGGATTGTCTGTATGTACCGGATGGGTAGCACTAGGTATCTCAACAAGTTTGCTATTTGAAATGATTTGGCTCATTTCAAGAGCTATTTCTCTCCGCGTGACTCGACTCTCTTCCCCACGAAGAATAAGTGTGGGACATCTGATAGAATACAGATGTGGGCGTAAATCATATTGATCAAAATGGCTCAGCACTTCTCTATCAAATTTGGCATAAAATTTACCATCCTCTTTCTTACTCAGAGCGAAGGAGGCTAAATAAAAGAGCATCTCTTTATTGGCAAAAGGACTGTTTTCCTGAATTTGATTTACAAAGTCCTGCACGGAGTCATAAAGAGTTGGCATAGTATCATAGAGCCTGCGGAGATATTTCTTATTCCAGGAAGGTGGACATGGCTCAATGTCGATATGAATAAGTGCTGAGACTTTCTCAGGTTTCATGGCGGCATAGGCGGTGGCATGGAGGGCACCTATCGAATGGCCCATCAAAATAATTTCATTCATTTGCATGGTTTCAATAAGCTGGATAAGATCGCTGACATAATCATTTAACTCATAGGCAGGTGGTATAGGCCAGTCGCTATTTCCGTGGCCTCTTTGATCTAAAGCTATTATTCTAAAGTGATTTGAGGCGTAAGACGAAAAATAATCCCACACATGAGCATTGTCGCCACTTCCATGAAGTAGAACCATGGGGCGAGAACCCTCTTCACCCCACTCCAAATAGTGCAAACGGAAGTGATTAATTACGATATATTTGCTTTCAGCCTCTCTGATCAATATCTAATCTTCTTTTCCTCTATACCTATTAAACCGGTCGGTTTCCGTGTTTTTTTCTAGGCAGCGGAACCAGAGGGGTCTTATTTTGAGTCACTTTTAAAGCGTTGATAATCACTTCTCTAGTACGTCTAGGATCTATGACATCATCAAAGAGATCGTATCGCATGTTCATCCCTGTCTGAAGAGGATCTACATATAGATCGAAGTATTCCTTTTTCTTCTTTTCAGCAAAAGCTAATCGCTCCTCACTCGTTGGCAATGCTTTAATTTCCTTATCGTAAATAATCGCCACTGCCCCGTCGGCGCCCATAGGACAAAGTTCACCAGTAGGCCATACATAAACAAAATCTGCTGAAAATGGTTTTGCGCAGAAAATAGGTAGTGTTCCTCCATAGGCTTTACGAACCACGATCGATATTCGCGGAACAGTGGTGTTGTTTGTTGTATGAAGTAACTTTGTACCATGCCGTATTATTCCTTTCCTTTCCCAGTCGTCTCCAACTAAAAGTGCGGGCATATCAATGAGATAAATAAGTGGAATATTGAAACAGTCACAAAAAGTGATGAAGCGAGTATATTTATCACAGGAGTCAGGTTCCATGCAGCCAGCAATGTATGCAGGATTGCCTGCTATTAGTCCACAAGATAACCCATCAAAACGACAAAATCCCACAATCGAATTTTTTGCAAAATCCTTTTGAATCTCAAAAAATTCCCCACCATCAACAATTAGCTCGATGATCTCGTGCATATCATATGATCTTCTCGGATCAGCGGGAAGAATATTCAATAACCTCTCTTCCTGTCGCTGGGGATTGTCCTTCGGTGTCACATAGGGTGGAGACTCTTCAAAGTGAGAGGGCAGGTAACGTAGAAGCGTTTTTGCACATTCAATGGCTTCTTTATCATCATTTACTGCAAAATGGCATTGACCACTAAATCTCATATGATAATCAGCCCCACCAGTTTCACTGATATCCTCCGCTGCGGTTATAGCCGCTGTTGCGCGAGGCCCCCCTAGCCACATGCTTGCTGCATTTCTTGTCATAATAATAAAATCGGTAAGCAATGGACTATAAGCCTGACCGGCAGCACAGCCTCCGCATACAATCGAGATCTGAGGGATAACTCCAGAATAAATACTTTGAAGCCAATAGATTTCGAAGTAAGCCCTAAGACAGGGTTGCGCCTCATTTAGTCTAGCTCCTGCTGAATCGATGAAGGCTATCATAGGTACCCTCATCTCCCCAGCCATTCGGGTAATATTTTTGACTTTTACAGCATGACCTTCACCTGTTGAGCCGGCCAAGACTGTGAAGTCTGTCGCATAAGCACAAACTAGCCTCCCGCCCACTTTCCCAAATCCACAGACCACCCCATCGGCGGGGGTCGCATATTTGTCCATTCCCATCTCTTTGATTTGGCTTTGAGCAAACATGCTCATTTCCGTGAAGGTCCCCTTATCAAATAGACCGTCAATCCTTTCTCGGGCGGTCCATTTACCCATAGAGCGAAGTCTCTGTAAAAGTCTCTCATTGGCAGGCAATTTGATTTGGGTTTTTTTCTCTTCCACTTTAGCAAGACGTGTCCTCATGTCTTCTATGTATGGTCTAAAGGTAATACCCCTTCCCTTTGCTGCTTTCTTCTTCTCCTCCACAGCCTCTCTTGTTGCGTCAATCGAATATCTCTTTTCTTCCTTCTTCTCCTCCATCATTTTCAACTCCTTCCCTTTTCGAACTTTTCAAGAAAATGGGTGTTAAAATCTCCCTTAATAAAATCTTCATCCTGCATAACCTTCTGGTGAAAGGGTATTGTCGTTTTTACACCTTCGATGTAAAACTCGCTCAAGGCTCTTTTCATCCTCGCAATGGTCTCCGCACGATCTTTCCCCCACACAATTAGCTTTCCCACTAAAGAGTCATAAAAAGGAGGAACCTCGTAATTTGGATATAAATGCGTGTCAACTCGAACACCAAACCCCCCAGGGATGATTATTTGGGTAACAATTCCAGGGAAGGGAGTAAAGCCGTTATCTGGATCCTCGGCATTGATCCGACATTCTATTGCCCAACCATTTTGGCAGACTTGCTCCTGGTTGAACTCTATCTTACCTCCTGCTGCAATAATAATTTGTTGTCTCACCAAGTCTACGCCCGTTACCATTTCTGTAACTGGATGTTCTACCTGAAGACGTGAATTTATCTCATTGAAATAAAAATATTTGTTTGCGTCCACAAGAAACTCTACTGTTCCCGCATTAACATATCCTACAGAGTGCATAACCTTAATGGCGGCCTCGGCCATTTTCTTTCTTAACGATTCATCCACCAAGGGTGAGGGGGATTCTTCGATTAATTTTTGGAATCTCTTCTGAATAGAACACTCCCTCTCCCCCAAATGGACATAATTGCCAAATTGATCACCAAGGATTTGAAACTCAATATGGCGTGGTTCCTTTACATACTTTTCAATATAAAGCTCAGAATTTTTAAATGCTGCCGCAGCTTCCCCCCGAGCTGTGCGTAAAACGTGACCTAATTCCTCCTCATTATTGGCCAACTTCATTCCCCTTCCCCCCCCGCCACCGGATGCTTTAACAATCACTGGATATCCAATTTCCCTTACGACACAGAGAGCTTCTTCAAAAGAAGAAACGGCCCCGTCACTCCCAGGGGTCACAGGAATCCCTGCTTTCTTAGCGATTTTCCTGGAAGTGATCTTTTCTCCAGTCAGCCGATGCGTCTCTGCAGAGGGACCGATAAAGATCAAGCCATTATTTTTACAAGCCTCTGCAAATGATGCATTCTCAGCTAAAAAACCATATCCTGGGTGAATAGCTTGTGAATTAGTTTTAAGTGCAATTTCGATTATTTTTTCTATGTTCAAATAACTCTTCCGAGCTAAAGGTGGCCCAATGTGGACGGCTTCATCTGCATATCTGACTGGCAGGGAATTCTGGTCCGCATCAGAGTAAGCGATGACTGTTTGAATACCCATTTCCTTGCAGGTTCGAATTATCCTTAGAGCAATCTCACCTCTATTTGCGATGAGAACTTTTTGAAACATGCTTTATCCTCTAAGTTTATATTGCCTCCACCTCAAACATGGGTTGATGGATCAAAACTGAATCCTCATCTTCGATTAAAATTTTTCGTATAATGCCTTTCCTCTCCACTCTCACTTCATTGAAGATTTTCATCGATTCAACAATACATAACACTTGACCAGGATTCACTCGATCACCTTCCTGCACATAAAGAGGTTCCTCAGGAGAGGGACGCCTGTAAAAAGTACCCGATAATACTGAATTAATGGTGAAGATTTTTCCATTCATCCTTATAACCTCCAAATCGAAATATTTTTTCTCATTTTCCCTTCCACTTCGGTTTCCGTTTCTCAAGAAATGCCGTAACCCCTTCCTGTGAATCCTCTGTGCTCAAGAGCAGAACTACCATTTCCCGCAAATACATCACAGCTTTTGTAAACTCCATATCTGCCATCGTGTAGAAAGCGTTTAGGCCTAGCTCCATAATGGCAGGGCTTTTGTTTTTAAATTTCTCTGCCAAGTCCATCACAGCGTTTTCTAATTGGTCTGCGGGAACAACCCTATTGATCAACCCGATCCGTTGGGCCTCATAGGCATCGATTATCTCACCCGTACACATCAACTCTAAAGCCTTCTTTCTGCCTACAGCCCTTAGGAGGCTTGCAGATACCATCATGGACCAGATGCCCACATTTATCTCTGGCACGCCGAACTTAGCATTCTCTGAGGCAATGGTAATATCAGGATAAATGGCCAGTCCACATCCCCCTGCTAAAGCCAGGCCATTTACAGCCGCAATGCTGGGTTTTCCCAGGGAAGGAAAAGCGAGACTCAGCTTGGCATAGAGGCCGTATTGTTCCCGATTTCCCAACGCGGTGTTTCCCTTAAATTCGTTGATGTCGGCTCCAGCACAAAAGACTTTGTCTCCAGCTCCAGTAATCACAATCACCCTAACTTCACCATCATTTTTTGATCTATCCAGTGCCTCTATGATCTCTTTCAAAGTTTCTTGGCTTAGGGGATTCCTCTTCTCAGGCTGATTTAATGTAATCTTAGCTACATTATCTTTGACCTCAAAAAGAATGTTTTTAAAAAGCATTTAACCTTCCTCCCAGCCTACCCGATGATGGGATCCCCGTTCGATCGGTTACCCATTCGATCGATTGACCGGTGAGTAACGACTAAGGATCTCCTTATCGGTCGCTTCCGCCTCTTTCAGTAAGGCTTCATCTGCCTGAACCTCCATTCTCAGCAAGGCTTGGCCCATTGACTTTCCGGTCTGGTCAAACCTAAGAGTACAGGTAGCCCCTCCACCCAGAGATCGTCTTAGAATGATCTCCAAGCTCTCAAGGTTAGACACAGGATAGATCTCAACTCCCCCCTTGATCATCCCTTTGAAATGTTCTTTGACCCTTTCTGGGGTGATGGCCTTCACAAGAAAATCGTATATATTTTTGCTCTTGGCCATCAGACCAATATTGCTCACATCTCCCTTATCCCCTGACCTTGCGAAAGCCAATTCCTTGAGCTGTATTTTTGCCATTATCCATTTACCTCCATAGTCGTGCTTTCAACTCTTACCGCCTCTCTCGGAACGAGTGAAGGCCATAAGGCAACCACTGGCCGAACGTCCAACGGGATGCCAAAACTCACCCCAATGGGCCCCATGGTCCATAGATGCGTCGCCTCTCGACGAACTATCTCTGCCTCTTCTTTGGTCTTTGCTTTGGCAGCAATTCGGAGCCCCACTTCATTAAAATCCTTGTCTTCAATAGGAGCGGCCTCACCATGAAGCATATTCACACCCATGTAATCAATCCGAAGCTCTTCAAATTTAACACCAAGACGTTTGAATCGTTCTCTCACCCATTGCTCAGCCCATTTGGCCTTTTCCAGAGCATCAGGCCAAGGGAAGAAGGCCAGACCTTCACCTATAAAACCATCTCGATATCCTATACAGACCTTCAGGGTGTCGGGCCTTTTTTTACCTCTCATATTCGTTACCCTGACTCTGTTCATACCTTCTTCAATGAGACGCAAAGCAGTAAAGTCAGCAATGCCATCGGGCATCATATAATTAGCAGGATCTATAATTTCATAAAGCAAATGCTCCTTCACTGTCCATGGATTGACAATGCCTCCTGATCCTGGCGTCTTGGTTATCACGGCCTCACCATTTTCATAGAACTCAGCAATGGGAAAGCCGATATCCCAAGGCCTTTCAGAGACTTGCCACATGTTTGACATGCCACCCGTTACACAGGCTGAGCACTCAATGATATGTCCTACTGTGACAGCCGCAGCAATTCGGTCGATATATTTCTCTGAGTAGTCCCATCCAAATTCGTACATAAGGGGTCCTACATAAAGAGCGTTATCTGAAACTCTTCCCGTAATGACCAAGTCGGCACCTTTCCCTAATTCCTCAATAATCAGGTCGGCACCTATATAGGCATTGGCCGCAACAATGTCTTTCCTGATTCGGTCAATATCTTCCTCACCCGTGTCTAAGTTCTTGAACTTCCAACCCTGGGCTCTGATTTCATCCATATAAGGAAGGATGTCATCCCCATAGACAACCCCGATTTTCATCGGACCTAATTTCAACTCCTGGATGATCTTCTTAACCTCCTTCGCTGCCTGTAGGGGATTCGCTCCACCAGCATTTGTGATGGTCTTTATCCCTTTAGGTACCGAAATGGGCAATAACTTCTTCATCCAAGGAATAATGTCCTGGATATATCCTAATTCAGGGTTTTTTGTCTTCATCCGATTCAGGATCGCCATGGTCAATTCAGCAAGATGATCAAAACCTATATATTGAACATCACCCTTTTCGGCCATCTCCAAAGCTGGCTCCAGCAAGTCTCCCCAGAAGCCTGAACCAGAACCAATGCAAACCTTTTTCATCTTTTTCCTCCTATTCTGAAACCCAAACTAATCGTAAAGCCACGAACTACGAAATTTGAAAGACCCACAGACGCTTAAAATTTCAAAATTATTCTTCAATAACAGTCACTTCCTCTAAATCACCACCCTTTAATATCTTGATAGCTCCTGATATCATTTCATCAAATATTTCCTTTGCCGGTCTCACTTTCTTAATCATTCCCGCCACTTGACCTGTTGGCAAGAAAAATAGTTCAGTTCTACCAGATTTTTCTGTGGAAGCCATTAATTCAGACACCCAAAAAAATTGGACGGGCATACCCAGAGATTTAAATCCCACTGCAAGCCATTCATCGATGAGGGGATTTTTTTGAACACGGCATGTCTTTCCTGTAAACATATCCGTAATCACAGTACTGCTATCCGTGGATTCGAGTATCGCCTGTTTACATCCTTCTTTTAAAGTCGATTCTTCGGAAACTAGAAAGGTTGTACCGACCCATACACCCTTAGCTCCCAGGGAAAACGCAGCTGCTACACCTCTACCGTCCCCTATACCACCCCCAGCCAAAACGGGTATAGGAGAAACAGCATCCACGACTTGGGGCACTAAAACCAAAGTCCCAATACTGCCCGTATGACCTCCAGCCTCCGTTCCCTGTGCTACGATAATATCTGTACCCATCTTGGCAACACTTCTTGCTTGGTGGACATTTCCAATGAGCGAAATGGAAATTTTCCCGGCATCATGGATCCGTTGTACTGCCCACTCTGTAGTCCCCACACCTGAACATAGGGCAACAACTCCCTCCGCTCTTACCGCTACTTCAAATTGCGCCCTAACATAATCCGGGTTCCATATGCGGGACACATACTCTGGAAATTCCCCTTCAGGGAGTTTGTATTTTTCCTTTACCTTTTCCATCCAATCATAATAATTTCTATGGGTTACAGAAAGATTTCTTTTTTTCTTTTCGATCATCTCCTGGGTGGTTCTGTCGATCACTGCTGGGAACATAAGATCTATCCCAAATGGTTTAGAGGTAAGACCCTTGATTTCTCCTACAGCCTCAGCTATCTCTTCAGGTGACATGATAGCTGCACCGAAAACGCCAAATCCTCCGGCGTTACTCACTGCGGCTACTAACTCAATTGAGGTCCCCGTATAATACTTGCCAATTCTTGGCATGCCCGGAAGAGCGCCCATGCCTGCTAAAAAAATGGGATATTCAATTCCTAACATTTCGCAAATTTTACTATGTAATACCTTTTTGCCCACTAAATCGTCCTTATACTGGACAAACAAAAAATAATTAAATTTGCCTTTTTAATGTCCAACAAAATGTGGCTCTCTCTTTTCAAGCAAGGCTTGGACTCCCTCTTTGTAGTCTTCCGATTGAAGTAATTCGGACTGATAAATTATTTCCTTTTGTAATACCGTACTGAGATTACTACCTAATCCTTCATATAATAATCTTTTTATTATTCCAAAAGCCTTTGTAGGCCCCAAGGCCATCTTTTTAGCATAAGACCACGTAACTTCCTCCAATTTATGAGCAGGAACGACTTGATTGATCATGCCCATTTCTAAAGCTTCCTTAGCACCTATAAAATTTCCATCAAAAAAAAGCTCCAACGCCTTTTTTGACCCGACTAATCTAGGTAAAATAAAACATCCCCCGCAATCTGGTATAAGCCCTATTTTAGAAAAAACTTGCCCAAAACGGGCATCTTCTGAGGCAATAACAATATCGCAAGCCAAAGCAATATTAGCCCCTCCTCCAGCAGCTACCCCATTCACACTCGCTATAACTGGTTTAGGCATTTTAGAAATTATTTCTACAATCCTAATAAGTCTAACAAGCACATCTACTAATTTATCCACTGGAGATATCTTCTGTGTTTTTTCTTCCTGAGAATTCTCATCGGTTCCCATATACAGATCTGCGCCAGCAGAAAAGGATCTCCCGGCGCCTGTCAATATAATGGCTCTAATATCTTTTCTCTCATTATTCAATTGCTTGAGAGTTTGCTCTAACTCCTGACAAATATGACTATTAAAAGCGTTCATTTTTTCCGGACGATTAAGAACCAATTTGGCGACCATTTCTTTTATTTCACAAAGAACCATAGGTCCCAAGGTTTTACCTCCTCATAATTCTATGGAATTCGTTTAGAAAGCATTTTTATTGAGTTTGTTATATGTTTTATAGACATTCCAGGTGTAAAAATTTCCTTCACCCCTATGTTCTTGAGAATGGGTATATCTCTGTCAGGAATAATTCCTCCAAGGACAAGAGGAATATCATCCGCTTTTTTCGTTCTCAGCAAATCCATAATATCTTCAGCAATCAATGCTTGGCCACCATCCATAACACTTACACCAATTGCATCTACATTTTCTTGTATTGCAGCATTCACTATACTTTCGGGAGTCTGAAAAAGTCCGATATAGATCACCTCGAACCCTTCATCTCTAAGCAGGGACCCAAGCACTTTTAGCCCTCTATCATGCCCATCTAGCCCAGGTTTTGCTAATAATAATCTAACCTTCTTTTCCATCACAAGAACCTCCAATTTCTAAATCCCAATTTGTGCTTACGTTCTCCCTGTTGGGAGAATGTTTTGAGGCCGATAAACACCAAATACATCTTTTAGAACCTGCATCATCTCTCCCACGGTCGCCATAGCCTTAGCTGCATCGATATAGAAAGGCATCAATGGTTCACCATCTTCTGCTGCTTCCTTCAATTTTGCCAAGATTTCTTTTACTTTTTGATTGTCCCTCTCATTTCTTAACTTTTGTAGTCTCTGTGAAGCTATTTCACGTATTTCGGCATTGTACTGAAACGGTATTGCATTAATGTTTTCTTCCTCAATATATCTATTCACCCCTACAATAACCCTTTCTCCCTCCTCAATTTCCTTCTGGTTTTTCAATGCGGCTTCGGTTATCTCTTTTTCCATATAACCCTTCTCCAGAGCAACCATATAGCCACCCATTGCCTCGATATTATTAATATGCTTCCAAATGGCTTCCTCCATCTCATTTGTTAGATATTCCACATAGTAAGATCCCCCTAATGGATCCGCTACATTGATTAATCCTGTTTCATGCTCAATAATTTTTTGACTTTTTATCGCTACCCGTACCGCCTCTTCTGTTGGAAGCGAAACAGCTTCATCATATGAATCAGTTGACATACTTTGAACACCTGCCATTACAGCCCCTAAGGCTTGAATGGCTACTCGAGCAATATTATTTAAAGGCTCTTGAGCAGTAAGTGTTGAACCTGCTGTCTGAAGATGAATTTTCATTCGACACGATTTAATATTTTTGGCTCTAAGTTTTTCTTTCACAATTTTGGCCCACACTCTTCTGCCTGCTCGAATCTTTGCTATTTCTTCAAAAAAGTCATTATGAAATGCAAGGAAAAAGTTAAAGTTAGAAATAAAATCATCTACTTCTAAGCCTCTTTCCATGCAAGCCTTTGCTACTTCAATGGCAGGAGCTATGGCAAGTGCCATCTCTTGAGTTGCAGTCGCGCCTCCTTCACGATTATCGTAACCGTTGCAACTATAGGTATTAAAATTCGGAACCTCTTTGCAAGCCCATGTAATACAGTCAACGGCGACTCTAAGAGCATGCTTTGGTGGGAAAGTAAGTGCTGTCCCCGTATAATATCGCCGCCATGGGCTGTTGCAAACAATGCCATATAGTCTATTCCGTGGAATGTCTAGTTTGTCAGCTAAGGCTACATAAATAGCCAAAATAATTGGCCCAGGGGTATCAATAATGAATCCCACATTGAGATTATCCAGTTCAAAGCCATTTAATAATGTTTCTGCATCATCAATGGAGTTAATGAAGATCCCCCCCGTCCCTACTTCATATTTACTTAATGGATGATCACAGTCGTAACCGTTTTGGCATGGATTATCGAATGCGAAATTTATGGAAATTTTCCCGCCATAGCCAGAAGCTCCTTTATCTCGTATATACTTTTCCCTCTGATTGGCTTCTTCAGGTAAACCATAACCACTAATCATTGAATTTTGCCATGGAAACTGTCTATAGCCCAAGGGAAAGATGCCACGAGTGAATGGATATTGCCCAGGATCTCCCAAATTTGCTTGATAATCAAATTGGATATCATTACGACCGTAGAAAGGTTTTAACGGAATTCCCCCTGAACTAAATTTAGCTTCTTCATCTTTTAAGCCCCTTTTTATTTTCTTATTCATAATCATACTCCTAATGAGGCATAGCGAAATGCCTCATTAAAGAGGCATTCCCACTATGCCTATTCCAATCCTTTTCTAGAACTGACATAATATATACCTTATGCACAATGGCGATATTACAATATCGCCATTGTGCTGGAGTGAGACCAACATTACTCTTTACTTACCTATAATCCAAGGAGCACGCTTTAAGAATTCCGGGGGTTCTGGTATCCAGTCGCTCACACCAGTCACTTTGCCCTTTTTAACTTGGTACATTTTTACCTCATGCCATCCAAGACGGTCACCCCCTCCGTAACCAGAGAAAGATCTACTCAGTCCCCAATTCCACGGTGCCATAGTGGAGGCACACTCAGCCACCTGCTCACCCTTTATTGGAAACCCATACTTTTTTATTGTTAATTCTAAAATATGATGGTTAATGTATTGCCCTGTCCATCCTTGAAAGTAGTTCACATCATAATACCGATTCCCCCGATATTTCTCCATGGCATCATGAATTTTCTTTACGGCGGGATTCGAAGGATTGTCATCTTCGACACCGATGTTCCATTGCCATATGCCGTAAGTCTCCTCAGCCGCATCCCCTGCCAGTTCTATGTATTTATCACTCACACACCAAAGGGTGCTCATCAGGGCAGCCTTTGGTGTTACGCCCAGTCTCTTAGCGTCTTTAGCCAGCATGGCATACTGCCCCGCAAGGGCTTGCATAAAGATTAGATTGGCTCCCTCCTCCTTCACCCTCATGAGCTGCGGAGTGAAATCTTTTATCCCCATGGGAAAGAACACCGTTGGTAAAACCTCTACACCAAGGTCTTCCCTTAGGTAATCGTAGAGTTCATCCATGTGAGAAGACTTTCCAAAGGCCGTATCCCACAGGAGAAGACCCAATTTCATTTTCCCAGGACCTTTCCATACGTTCTCCTTGTACCATTTGACACCAGCAGCGAGTAATCCCGGATAACTCGGCTGGAATATATAGATGTAGGGGGTAGGGGGAACGAACAGTCCTTTAGTATACCCGCCAACAATGACCGGCACACGTGCCTTCTGAGCTAAAGGCATTAGATTAACCCCACCAGGAGTCCATTCGGTCCGAGCGGTTACCGCCCCTGCTGCTACAAATCTATTAAAATTAGAAACAGTTAACGATACATCGCTTTTATTATCCAACACCATAAGATTGATCTTATAATTTTTCCCACCTACCGTTATGCGATGGTTATGATATTTCCAATAATCTTCCCCTGCCTGGGCCATAACATAGGTGGTCGCAGCATAGGATCCTGTCATTGAAACATCATAACCAGTCACTATTTCTCCCACGAAATCCTGTGCTTTCACTGCATTTGGAAAGCCACTAAAAATGAGTCCTCCTACCATAAACAATCCTACGAGTATCAAACCTACCGTGCGTCTTAGAAATTTCTCCTTTTTCATATTTTCCTCCTTTCTTAGGACCAATCAAAATAGCCCAAATGTTAAAATGTTAATAAGAAAATGGATGAAGCCTATACCATGCCTTAAAAATGACCCACCTGTGATTCAGCCCCCTGGGTTCAAATATCAGGAAAAGGATGATTACCAATCCAAAGACGAGTCCCCCGAGGTAATTGGCGAGAAGAGGACCAACGATGGGAATAGGGTGAATACTGGGTCCGAGGATCGTCGTGAGTTGCAGGAGTAAACGTATGAAAACAACACCAAGGATTGCTCCTACGACGCTTCCACTGCCCCCAACGATAAGCATCCCGAGATACCAGATCGACTTCTCCAGGTTAAAATTCTCTGCTGCGATTCGGGTAATATAGGGAGCGAATAATGATCCAGCGATTCCTGCATATATACCAGCGATGAAAAAAGAAAGGAGCTTATATCCAAAAATATTGATCCCCAACACTTCAGCAGCGAGATCGCTGTCCCTGATCGCTACAAAGGCCCTTCCGACTCTGGTGCGGCCAATGTTTTTGGCGAAGAAAATCATGAGCCACATAAAAATTATTACAATGAAAAACCACAAGTGATAGGAATCAAACACGATCCCACTAATCGTAGGCGCTGGTGTCGTTAGACCGTCAACTCCACCTGTCCATCTGTTGAAAGGAGGGTGGGTTATCATCCATAGGATCAAAAACTGCGAAGAAAGGGTAGCCATCGCCAGATAAAATCCTTTGACCCTCAAGGATGGAATGCCGAAAATTAAGACAACGATTCCAGTGATGAGTGCAGAAATGGGTAAGGTCAACCAGTAAGAGAACGAAAGCTGATTCATGAGAATCGTTGTGCTGTAAGCTCCTACCGCCATAAATCCAGCTTGCCCCAAAGATATCTGACCACACAGCCCAGTAACAAAATAGAGCCCGAGAACAGCCACAATCACAATAGATGTCTCTATGACCCAACCCAACCAGTGAATGTTCAAGAACGGAGGAATTAAAAAACTCAAAGTAATACCCATAACAAGCCATGCCCATTGCGTCTTGGTTCGGACAACTGCTATGTCTTTAGAGTAAAAAGTATCGAAAACTCCACAAGGGCGACTTACGTCCATCTTAAATCCTTTCTATAATCTCCTCTCCAAATATGCCATGCGGTTTGAATATCAAAGTGAGTAGGATAATAACATATGGCATCACATCCCCTGCCCCACCTTCCGTAATAGGATCTGCATACCCATGGGCCAGCACCTCCAGTACGCCCACGATTGGCCCTGCGATAATACATCCCATTATAGATTGAAGACCTCCTAATATAACTACCGGGAAAACTCTCAAGCCGATTGACGTCATAGATATTGAAACACTCTCAATACTTCCAAGCAGAAACCCTCCAATCATGGCGCTGACGGCAGCGATCGCCCACGTCCATCTGAAGATTATTCCAACCCTTATTCCACAACTGCGAGCACTGTCGTGCCCATCTGCGACAGCCCTCATCAACAATCCAAGTTTGGTACGATGGAAGAAATACAAGAAGATTCCTACCATCCCTAATGCTGTAAGAAAGCTAAATAAATATTCATAAGAGATAATAAGTTGCCAAATCCGCAGTCCGCCGCTGGGGAAAATGAGAGGATATGCCTTTTCTTCTCCTCCGAATACAGACGGCATCAGACTGTCGAGTAAGGCAGCTAAACCAATGGTCACGACAATAATAGCCATGAGGGGTTGCCCTGTCATAGGACGAATAGTCGAATATTCAATGATCACCCCTAAAAATGCACTCGATAGTACAGCTAACAATAATCCAATCCATAAAGGGAGACCCAATACCCCCCAAAAAATCCATAATATGAATGCCCCTGCGGCCAACAAATGTCCTTGGGCGAAGTTAATAACCCCTGAAGATTTGTAGATAGCGACAAAACCGAGTGCTACGAGTGAGTATACACTTCCTAACATCACACCACTTAATACCAACTGTAGAAAAAATCCCATAATATTTCCTAAATCAAAATTTGGGTAACCTATGTTGTGATGGTCTCGTAAAAAGTCGGTTTTTTTATAGCATGTGAAAATTATTAGGAAAAACTATCATTTTCCGCTTGATTTCTTTTTGGGTTTGTGGTAGATTAATGAATCATAACAATGAGTTATATGGAGAGCGCATGATTCACATCAAGGACCACAAAACCCTCGACATATTCGATTCTCTTTCCTTTCTTGGACCGAAACGCAAGAAGCTCATCGAAAAATCATGGGGGAAGCTGTTTCGAGAACAGATTCTTTCCGAGCTTCCCGTGCACAAGATCGTTGAGAAATATGATCGGCTGAATGGTCGCCCGACAAAAGAACTCTACGCCATGCTGGGCGTCATGATCCTTCAGCAGATGTTTGATTTGACCGACGAGGAAGCGGCCAATCAATTTGCCTTTAACATCGAGTGGCACTATGCGTTGAATATTACCTGCGACTCGGATGTCGACAGTTATCTCTGTCCTAAAACACTCTGGAGCATGCGGAAACTCCTGACCGAACAAGAGCTCTATAACCTCTTGTTTGAGCGGGTGACCGATAAACTGGCCAAGGTCTTCTCGGTGGATGTGAGCAAACAACGCTGTGATTCCGTTCACCTCTTTTCCAACATGCGTCATCTTGGACGGATCGGGTTGTTTCGGAGGACGATCAAGAAGTTCCTGGTGAATCTCAATCGTCATCACAAAAACCTCTTTGAGGCTCTGGACAAAGAACTAACGAATCGGTATCTGTCCAAGCAAGGGGAAGCGGTTTTCTCCATGGTGAAACCGTCCGAATCGATGCAAACCCTTGAGACCCTGGGGGTCGATCTGTTCTGGCTGATCGAGCAGTTCAAAGGCCATGCGCTCATCACGAGGATGAGTAGCTATCAGCTTCTGTTAAGACTTCTCAACGAGCAATGTTGCGTTGAGCAAGACGCGGAGACTCAAGGCCCAAGGGTTTCGATTAAGCCCAATAAGGAAGTCCCTTCGGACTCCCTGCAGAATCCTTCGGACCCAGATGCCAGTTATGATGGCCACAAGGGACAAGGCTATCAGATGCAGGTGTCCGAAACCTTTTGTCAGGAAGAAGAAAAGAAATCTCTTTCCTTGATGACAGCGGTCATCGTCGAGCCGGCTCATCAGAGCGATAGCGATGCGCTGATTCCCCTCATCGAAGCCACCCAAGAACGGGGTCTTGGACCGAACAAGGCACTAGCGGACTCCCTCTATGGCAGCGATGAGAACTGCGAGAAAGCCAAAGAGCTGGGCGTTGAAGTGGTATCCCCGGTCATGGGGAACCCTCCGGGCGATCACTTTGTGCTGACCGACTTTACGTTGAATCAAGAGGCCACCGTCATCGCTTGTCCCCAAGGGCATGCCCCCGTGAAAGTGAAACACAAAAAGGGCAGGCATATTGCTATCTTTGATTTGGAAAGCTGCGCGGGTTGTTCCCATTTGAATCGCTGTTTGGTTCAAGCTGGGAAGAAGGGCTATTCCCTTCGCTATGACGGCAAAGCGCTTCGCCTCGCCAAAAGGCGCGCCCGTGAGAAGACCCCGGAGTTTCAGGAAGACTACCGGTTCCGAGCAGGGATTGAAGGGACGATGTCGCAACTGGACCGAAAGACCGGGGTGAAACACTTGCGGGTCCGAGGGCTGGCAGCGGTGAGTTTCTGCGCCACCTTAAAGGCTGCCGGAATCAATATCCTCCGGGCAGTTGCGTTCAAGAACAGTGAATTCCCTGGAAATTCCGCCCTGAAACAGAAGATTCTTGACCTTTTTGATCTTATTTATGCTTTCAAAGAGCGATTCGCTAACGCGATAGCACCTGTTGCCAATGATATGATGAATTTCTTTCGCATTAATCGCTATGTTTCAATGAAACTCGCTTCGTGACTTTTTACGAGACCATCATGTTGTGATATTTACCCCATAATAATTGAAGTATATGGCTTCACCCAAGCCATCTCTTTCTTCTTTTGTAGTGCTTTACTTCCCGATAGCTTTTCCTTTTCCCAAGCTGACTAAGACCCATGTAAAACTCTTTTACATCTTCATTCTCTTTCAGGTTCTCGGCTTTACCATCAAGGACCACTCGTCCATTTTCCATCACATATCCATACGATGCTATTGCAAGAGCAACACGTACATTCTGCTCGACCACAAAAATGGATGCCTTTGACTCTTCGTTGAACCTTTTTATTATGTTAAATATCTCTTCCACTAACATAGGTGAAAGTCCAAGTGAGGCTTCATCCAGTAGCATAAGTTTGGGCCGTGCCATCATCGCTCGTCCGACCACCAGCATCTGCTGTTCCCCGCCCGACAGGTAACCACTGATCCGGTTTTGGAGATTCTTAAGCTTTGGGAAGTAATCATAGACCATAGAGAGGTCTTTCTTTATCTCAGCCTTGTATGACCGCATATTGGCGCCTACCATCAGATTCTCTTCTGTGGTTAGATGCTCGAAAATATCCCGTCCTTCTTTAACCTGAACGATGCCCATTCTTGCTGTCTTCTCCGGGTTCCCATTTTCTATCCTCCGGCCATCCCATTCGATGCTTCCACTTGTGACCTTTCCCAGTTCTGAATCGAGGAGGCCCGATATGGCCTTAAGAGTAGTAGACTTACCTGCACCATTTCCTCCTAATAGGGCAATGATTGAGCCATCTGGAACCTCCAAAGAAACCCCTTTTAGGACGAGTATCACGTTGCTATACATTACCTCGATATTATTTAGAACTAACATGCTATAAACCTCTTCGGTGGCAATCCTTTTACACCGCCACCGGATATCTCCCAGAGCTGGGCTACATTAAACTTTAGGAACACGTTCCTACCTAAAAATCTCAAAATTAAATCTCCTACTTACCTTTTGCAGGCTTCCATGCTTCAGGAAATAGATGAAGATATTCTGCCGGCACGATACGAGGTGAACTCAGCCACTCCGGGGTAAGACATTTTACAGTGATATCCCCTCCAAATATGGGATCGGCTCCTTCGACAAAGGTCCATACTCTTGCCTGACGGGACCCCTCCCGCTCATTCTTATCAAAGGTGAGTGGGGGAGCCAATCCGCTATCCCAATTCTTAATCTTCTCCAGCCCATGCTCCTTTATGGCCTTTCCATCCACTTTATCGGCTCCGACAGCCTCAGCAGCCATTTTGGTAGCCCTGGCCGCCATGAGAGCACAGTGGAACGCCTGAATATAGCAGTAACCTGCCTTATAGTCAGCCCCCCTTAGTTTCTTGGCATATTCAACTACCTCCTTAACCACAGGGATATTAGTTTCGGTCCATAATCTTTCCGACAAAACAACATAGGCACCAATAGATGCTTTTCCGGCTCCACGAATTACTTGATCTGGAAAGGCACCTGTTAAGCATCCAAATTTAATATTGGATTTCAAGCCCAACCTTTCTGCATCTTTTAGTACTGTTGACCAGGGCATAGGGACCATACATGAAACAATGAAATCTGCGCCGGCCTTATTTAGAGCAGCTAGTTGGCTGGTCACATCTATCGGGAAAGTGGCACAATATTGGACCTGGGGAATGACTTCCCAGCCTATCGCGGTAAGGTAGGGCACCGCCGCTTCGTAAGAACGCCCAAAGGGATTATCCCAGGTAATAATTCCCATTTTGGGGGGGGTTGTTTTCCCACTCTTTTTCCACTCACTCAACCAGTATTGACCCAAAACAGCCAAAGTCTCGTGATAAGTAGTCGCATGGCCAAAGCACCACCCCGGTGGAAAGTGCGGTGATGTGCCATAACCGGTATCGATTGTTGGAACATTTGCCTTTGCGGCCATATGTTTGATGGCATCGGAGTCCCCTGTAGAGTAGGTGAAATGGAGAAAAGTGCCAGCTTCTACGAATCTGGTGAAAGCAGGTACAGTCACTGAAACCTTGTATTGGGAGTCTTGCCATTTAAATATAACCTTAATCCCAGGACCGAAAAGTCCCTTCTCATTGGCATACTTAATCCCATCCTCGGTGCCTTGCTGTTGAGGTACGCTTATATCGGCCAATGGGCCTGTTACGCCGGGTGTGCCAGTGAATAGTATCTCCCTGGCAGCCCAGCCCTCTGTAAAAGGAAAAATGGTTATTAGCAGCCACATCAATATCAAAAGTACTATTTTGGTTAATCTCCTTGTCATCATGATTACCCTCCTTATTATTAAAGTGTCTCATTCTCCAATTTGTTAAATTCCAAATATCACCTCCTTCCCAGTTAGTAAGAAAAAGGATGGAGCCGGTAAGAAACTTTTAGGATGTTCCACCAGTGGACCAACCCCCTTGGATCGAAAATAAGGAACATAATTATCACTAAGCCATAAACTAATAGGGATATCCCTGCAAAGGTTTCACCGGCCACATTGGGAAATCGTTCTACCAGTATTGGACAGATCCAAGAAACGGTAATTTGCTCAAGTATCTTCATAAAAAAGACACCGAAGATAACACCGAGGGTGCTCCCTAATCCTCCTACAATCGCCATCCCCAGATACCATACCGAGTCCAATAGAGTAAATTGTTCAACACCTACAAATTGAATAAAGTAGGCCCATAGACAGCCGGCGAAACCGGCAAAGCAGCCTGAGATGAAAAAGGCAAGAGCTTTATAAGCTCTTATATTAATTCCCAAGGTTTCGGCTGCCAGGTCATTATCCCTGATGGCAACGAAGGCTCTACCTACTTTAGTCCTGCTGATATTCTGAGAGCAATAGATGGCGATGATCACGGAAAGAAGAAGGATCGGGTAGAACCCTCTAGGGCCGCTTAAATCCCAACTACCTAAGCTAACCTCCTTCAAGTGCAATCCATAGGCTCCGCCAAAGCAGGGAATGTGTCTGAAGGACCACATGATGATGAACTGTGCTGCTAAGGTGAAAAGGGCAAGGTAAAGTCCCTTCACTCTAAGGGAGGGAAGACCAAAAAGGCCACCCACCATTCCTCCGGCCAGGGTGGCTATGGGTAAGATGAGCCAAAAGGAAAGACTAAAGTCTTTAGCTAACCAGCCAGAAAAAAAAGCGCCTACGGCCATAAAAGCAGACTGCCCTATGTTAAGCTGACCACAATAGCCGGTAACAGTGTTAATGCCCATGACGCAGATGATTGTAATAAATATTAGATCCAATATACTCAGAAAAGTATTGCTCATGATGAAAGGACAACAGATGAAGAAAGCAATGATGAAGATTATTAAGCAACCCCGTTCCTTAGTACGGAAAATGGCCGTATCCTTATCATACCGTGTATTGAAAACTCCACAAGGAAGCCTGATATCCATCTTATGCCTGTCTCAAATCCCTTTCCTTTAATCCTGGGCGGTACTTTCGAACCAGAGTAGTCTAAATCCTTTCTATCGTTTCAAGGCCGAAGAGTCCAAAGGGTCTGATGAGCACGATAATTGCCATGACTATAAAGGGAGTTATTTCTCTTAAACCACCGCCGACTGCCGCGTCGAGATAGCCCGCAGCAAGGGTCTCTGTCATGCCTACTATTAATCCGCCCATTAGAGCGCCGGAGGGTGATTCCAGGCCTCCCAGTATCGCCACAGGCAGAGCTACAATTCCGATATGGCCTAGCTCCGGGTCGACTCCCTGCAGAGAACCGATAAATATACCTCCCAAACCGGCTAACATGGCTGAGATTACCCAGGTCCGAATAAAAACCTGGGTCACTTTTACTCCGGTGCTTCGGGCAGCATCGTGACTATCTGCCGTGGCTCTCATGAGGAGGCCTGCTTTGGTGTATTTAAAGAAGAGCATAAATATGCATGTGGCCAGAATGGTGGCGATGAAACACCAGAGGAGTTGCTGGGAAATGTGGACCCCCTTAAGCATAATCGCCTCTTTGGAAATGAACTCAGGGAGGATTTGCCGCCGGCCGCCCCATATCAACGTAACAAATCCTTTGAGCGTGGCAGATAGACAGATCGTTACCATAATCATAGCCAGGATGGGCTGGCCTATGAGAGGACGCAAGACAATCCTCTCCAGCAAAGATCCAAGTATGCTACAGAGAAAGAACGTTCCCAGGAAACTGAGCCAAATAGGCATGCCCAAAATAACACTGGACGTATAAAAAGAGTATGCCCCAACCATTACCATTTCGCCTTGGGCAAAATTGAAGACTTTTGTCGCCTTATAGATTAGTACCAGACCCAAGGCTACTACTCCATAGAGCCCGCCCAGCATCAAACCCGCAACAACAAGTTCTGAAAGATATACCATCTCGCTCTCGCCTATTTTGTTCCGTCGGTTCAATAATCATTAAAGAGAAAATTACAATGTTTTTATTCTTACCAAGATGGTCGTTTCACCCTTGCTTCCGTCTCTGTACTTAATCTCGGACTTTGCCATGACAGAATCTTTACTTTGAGAAATTGCCTCCATTATTCCAGCATATTTCTTTTCAATGAAATCTCTCCTTAACTTTCGGGTTCTTGTGAGCTCTTCCTCGTCAGGATCCAATTCCTTGTGTAGACAGACAAACTTCTTCACCCTTGTTGATTCAGGCAAAGTGCGGTTTAAGGCCCTTATCTCCTTTTCTATCAGATCGTAGACTTGGGGCTTCTGGGACAGATCGGTGAAGGTTGTATAAGCGATATGTTGCCGTTCTGCCCATTTGCCCACTGATTCAAAGTCGATCTGGACCAGAGCGACCACATAAGGGAGTTGTTTCCCGCCTACGGCGATAATGTCTTTAATATAGGGGCTGAATTTCAATCGAGCCTCGATATTCTGAGGAGGGTACTTCACACCACCTTCCAGTTCCCTCATGTCAGCCATCCTATCCAGGTAGATAATGTGACCATCCTCATCAAGGTAGCCTGCATCCCCACTGTGCCACCAACCATCGATCAAGGCCTCGGCAGTTTTTTCAGGCTCTTTGTAATAACCCAAGAATACGCCATCACCCTTCCACAATATCTCCCCCTCTTTGCTTATTTTGAATCCCACTCCAGGCAATGGACGGCCCATGGACTCCGATTTAACATCGTCTCCAATATGACAACAACAAAGTCCTGCTTCTGAGGTTCCATAGATTGTTCTTAAAGGGACACCAATGGCACGAAAGAGCCGGAAAGTCCCAGGACTAATCAATGCGCCTCCTGTAAAAGGAGATCTTGTATGCAAAAGCCCAATCTTATCCCTTAATGGCTTAAACACTAAAGCATTCGCCAACCAATAGAGGCCATTCCATAAAAAGTTTGAACTCCTTTTCAACATTTTTAGGTCAGCCACCTTGTAACCAATGGGCAAAAATAGGTTGAATAGGACCCTTTTCAATGGGGAACCGTCTTCAATCTTTGTCTGAATGGTTGAACATAACCCTTCCCACATTCTGGAGTTGTATAAGATCATGGAGGGGCCTATCTCTCTGACATCGTTTTGAACAGTCTCTGGCCTTTCAGGGAAATTAATCGAGGCTCCCGAAATCAATCCACCAGCCACTCCAAAGAGTTGCTCTGCTATCCATGCGAGAGGCACGTAGCTGAGATACCTATCCGTGAAATGCCAGGGCTCAACTTGGAACCAACTGCTCACAGTCGTTATAAGATTTTTGTGGGTCGTTATAGCCCCTTTGGGTTTGCCTGTTGTTCCCGAAGTGTAACTAATAATAGCCAAGTCTTCGTCTTTTCCCTGTTCTACTTCCTTTTCGAAAAAGCCAGGGCTTTTTCTCTCATATTCTTGGCCAAGCCTCTTCACTTGGTCAAAACTCATAATGAAGGGATCATCATAGCTCCACATCCCTTTTGGATCCCAGTAGATGACTTTCCTTACCCTCGGAATCTCTTCTCTAATTTGAATGATTTTGTCCGTCTGCTCTTGGTCCCGAGTCACAACAAAAATGGATTCGGAGTGATCGACAATATATCTTACTTCTTCGGGAATGCAGTCCACGAAGATGCCGATGGCAGCACCTCGCAATGCCTGGCAAGCGAGCTCAGCCCAAAACCACTCTGGTTCATTATCGCCTATGATGCAAATCTTATCGCTGGGCTGAAAGCCTATACTCTTAAGGCCCAATGCAAAGGATTTCACATTCTCATAATAATCCTTCCAAGTATATTGCTGCCAGATGCCAAAATCTTTGTGACGCATAGCAATTCGAGTGTCACCCCATGTTTCATAATTGAACTTTAAAAGCTTAGGTAACGTGTCATTTTGCTTCATTTTGACTTCTCACCATTGGGATTAGATCTGATAAATTCGCTCTCTTTAATTCCAAGATATGCGCTGATGACTTTAGGGTGCTTCACGATACTCTCGGGGTTTCCCTCGGCGATTTTCCTTCCAAAATCCAAAACAATAATCCTGTCTACTATGTCCATAACCAGATCCATATCGTGCTCAATGAGCACAATAGGGATCCTTCTCGTCTCGAAAATGTCAATGATGAATCTGGCCATATCCTCCTTTTCTTCGACGTTCATCCCGGCCATAGGCTCATCTAACAACAAGAGCTTGGGCTCCAATGCCAAAGCCCTTCCTAAATCAACTCGCTTCCGTAAACCATACGGAAGATTGGCAACGATCTGCTTCCTGATATGGTGTATTTCTAAGAAATCAATAATTTCTTCCACAACTCTCCTATGTTCTACCTCCTCCCGTTTTGCCCAACCGAAATATATGGCGCCAGTTAAAAAATTTGTTTTCATAAATATATGCCTGGCCGCCATAATATTCTCGAGGGTACTTAACCCGCTATAAAGGGCAATATTCTGGAAAGTCCTTGCTATTCCCATCTGAGCAATCTTGTAGGAATGTTTTCTTGTAATTTCTCTACCATTAAAATATATTCCCCCTTTCTGGGGGTGATAAAACCCTGTTATACAGTTAAATAGAGAGGTTTTCCCAGCGCCATTAGGACCAATGATTGCAAGAAGCTCATGTTCCTTAATTTCTGCACTTACTCCACTCAAAGCATTAAGTCCCCCAAAACTAAGATCGAGGTTCTTTATCTCCAATATGCTCTTTCTCTTACCTATATTCTGATTCTGGATATCGGATACCTTATCCTTCAATTTTCACTCCTTAAATTCCTGCTCAAGAGATCTTTTCTCATTTATTCAAACCTTAATCTGTCATGCTGGGAACCTTATTTAATAAGACTTCCCCAATCTCAAACTCTCTCCGATGAAATTCTTAATCATTTCATTAGTGATGGGAGCAAAAAGGAAGAGAACAGAATCTCGTAATAAACGCTGTATCGGATAATCCATTGTATATCCGTACCCAGCGAAGATCCGCATTCCTTTGGTCGCGGCGTCAAAGGCACTTTCCGATGCCACAAGCTTTGCCATGGCTGACTCCACCGCGTTGTCCCTCCCAACGGATTGTAGCCATGCCGCCTTGTAAGTTAATAACCTTGAGGTTTCAATGGATGTGACCATTTCAGCCAGATAATGCTGTATGGCTTGGAACTGTCCTATAGGCTTTCCAAAAGCCTCCCTCTTCTTTGCATATTGAAGGGCCTCTTCAAAGGCAGCTTGGGCTAACCCTACGCAGAGCCCCGCCAAAGCGACCCTTTCGTTATTTAAGGTCGATACGATTTGATACCAGCCTTTATTTAGCTCACCGAGCAAATTCTCAACAGGAACCTTGACATCGCTAAAAAAGATCTCATTGCTTCCCATAGCCCTTATTCCCAATTTCTTCAGCCGATTCATCTCGATCCCTGGGCTTTTAGCGTCCACAAGAAATACCGAGAGGCCTTCCGCTTTCCTTGGTGCATTTTCATTTGTCCTAACTATGGTAACGAGAAAATCTGCTACATGAGCTCCAGTAATAAAGGTCTTCTGTCCATTGATTAGATAAACTCCATCCTTTGAATCTGCAGTGGTCCTGAGAGAACCCAGGATATCGGTGCCTCCTTCTGGTTCCGTAAGTGCGAGGGAGAACATTACCTCCCCTTTGCAAAGCTTCGGTAAGAATTTAGTTTTCTGCTCCTCGCTTCCAAAATATTCGATAGACTTACCTCCGAAACAAACAGAGAGAAAATACGTGAGTCCTGCAGCAGCTACACCTCTAGAGAGTTCTTCGATGATGATGACTTCATCTATAACATTTCCTCCCAGACCTCCATATTTTTCGGGGAAGGGGAGAGCTAACATTCCTAAATCAGCCATTTTGGGAAAAAGATGGATAGGGAACTCTTCTTTTTCATCGATCTCTGTTGCATATTCTTTAGGACATTCCTTATTCACAAAGGTTCTTACAGCATCCTTCAGCATTTGTTGTTCGATGGTGAGATCAAAGTCCATTATCTCCTCTTATACTTTTGCTTTTATAGACCGAAACGTTTTTTGTAGGCCTCAGTTATGGGACGGTAATTACTTTTTGCTAAACTATCCTAACCCTTGCTTTCCAACTTGCCGATTAAATAATCAGCCATCATTTCAGCTATTTGGGTGGGTGAAAGCTTCCCCTCTGCTGAGTACCAACGGGGAATCCAGTTTATGGCTCCCAAAATAGCATAAGCAGTCATTTTTATATTATTTTTATTAGAATGTTCTGTTTTGATTGCTTCTCTAAAAATCTTTAAAAAAATCCTCTCAAACTTATCCCTTTCCTTAATGACCTTCTCCTGCATATGTTTCGGAAGCAGGAGTTCCTGCTGCCGTAAAGCTCCAACGACAAATTCTTTTGTTACCACCTCAATATGTCTAATAATGGCTTTGTGCAGTTTCATTCTTGGTGGAAGGTCTGAATTTAATGTTTCTTCTAATGCTCTAATGCTCATTCCTAACGCCTTCATATGGCACTGGAACAGCATATCCTCCTTACTTTTAATATAGTAGTATAAACTTCCTTTAGTCACGCATAACTCATTAGAAACGTCCTCCATTGTGGCTTTTTCAAAGCCTTTTTGTGAAAAAATCCTGGCCGCGCTTTCCAATATTTGACTTTTTTTGTCCTCATAACGAATTTCCCTGAATGTTTTCTTTGAACGGTCTTTCATGCTATTTTTTAAACAGGATTATATTTTTTGTATCTCTGTTCAAATTTTCAACATTCGTTTACCAAAAAAGAAAATATTTGTCAAGTAAAAAAATTTGTGTGTGTTAAAAATTAAAAGTGCACCGTTTTTTATGGATTTAAAGTTAAAAATTGCGGACCTGGTTTTTTGGATTTTTCGAGCTATTCATAGAGGGAGGGTAGAGAGTGGAGAGATTTTAGCCCAACCGCCTAGAGTGAAATGGAACAGTCCGAAGGGCAAAATCTTGGAACTCTTGTAGCACTCTGTGGATAAATCCTTTTCGTCTCTCTTATCTAAATAACCCGGGATAGGTCATGCTAAAATGGATATCTCCCCATTTTAATCACAGCCTCTGCGATCTCCCGTCTCAAGGCGATCGTATTGACCGGGGTAAAACGGGTCAGTTTCTTGAGAGCGGACAGTTGTGTCCTGAGCGTATCGCCCTCGGCAACGGCTGCGAAGGCCTTTTTGGCAAAACCTTCCAACCGGTCAAAGGCATCGTTTACAAAGACCTTGACCACAGCCCTCTGAATTTGCCCCCTCTCGTCCATAGGTCTTCCCGTGGTTTTCATTGCCCGAAGAAGACCGCTCTCCATAGCAAAGACCTGAATTACCATATCGCTGATCAACCCCAGGAGCTCCTGCTCCTCCGCCAATTTCATCATATACTTCTGAACGGCGGCTCCGATCACAAGGAGCGTAATCTTTTTTGATATCTCGACCATCTCTTGCTGTAAGGTCAGTTTCCCATCATCGCTCTCTACTTTGGGACGGAGCGTGAGAAGTTCACCAGCCACCTTCTGGGCAGCCACCAGCACAGGAAGGCGGCCCTTCATCGCCCGCTTCGTCAGCATATCCATGATCAGAAGGCGATTGATCTCATTGGTCCCCTCCCAGATCCGGCCGATCCGGGCATCCCTGTAACCTCGCTCCACCGGATAATCATGAATATATCCGTACCCTCCATGGATCTGAACGGCTTCATCCACAATATAGCCTACCATCTCCGAACAGAAGACCTTGTTGATGGAATCTTCAATGTTATACTCCTCAATCCCGTTTGCCATCTGCATTCCGGCATCCCCGGCATGGCGGTCAATCGGCCGAAGAATCCGATCGGTCAAACCTCCTGTCCGGTAAACCATACTCTCCATCATAAAAGCTTGAATCGACATCTCTGCGATCTTATGTTTGATCAGACCGAATTCAGCGATCGGTTTGCCAAACTGGACCCTCTTTTTTGCATAGGTGACTGCCTCCTGCAGGGCTCTCTTTGCCCCCCCCACACTGCCCGCGCCCAAAGCGAAACGGCCCATATTAAGGACATTTAAGGCCACAATATGCCCCTTCCCAATCTCCCCAAGGAGATTCTCTACGGGGACTTTGACATCGGCAAAGATCACGCTTCGTGTGGAGGAGCCCTTCACTCCCATCTTATTCTCTTCCTCATCGACGGAGACCCCTTCGAAATTTCGCTCAACAATGAAAGCTGTGAATTTATTTCCATCCACTTTGGCATAGGTGGTGAAGAGGTCTGCAATTCCGGCATTGGTGATGAATTGTTTCTGGCCATTCAAGATGTAATATTTTCCATCCGGGCTAAGCGTTGCCGTGGTCTTAGCATTAAGGGCATCGGAGCCTGCTTCAGGCTCGGTCAGGGCATAGGCGCCGATGATCTCTCCTGTGGCGAGTTTCGGAAGATAACGTCTCTTCTGGTCCGGATTGCCGAAGAAGATGATGGGAAGGGAACCGATTCCGGTCTGGGTTCCGAAGGTGGCCATGAAAGAACCTCCTGCCTGGGCCATCTTCTCCCAGAGAAGGAGAGAGCTGATCTTGTCCAGATCTTGCCCCCCGTATTCCTCCGGGATGTCCGCAGAGAGGAACCCTAACTCCCCTGCCTTCTTGAGCAGGCTCACAAGAAGCCCTTCTTTCTTCTCTTCAATGTCTTCGCTCACAGGTTGAATTTCGCCCACAACAAATTCGGTCACTGCCTTGGCGATCAATAATTGTTCTTCATTAAATTCTTCCGGCGTGAAAACCTGCTGAGGTGAAATCGATTCGATCAGAAACGCTCCTCCTTTGACAAATTCTTCCATAAGAACCTCCTCTCAAAATAGGAATATTGGAATGTTGGAATAATGGAATGATGTTTAGAACCTTTTGAAAAGTTAACCCAATATTCCAGTGTTCCATTCTTCCATCATTCCAGTTTAAAGATTCCGGCCG
>Ga0315277_10001586_pt1 | contig 32964 bp, 51 predicted proteins | sample YL17G05_15_MG_FD_203695 | JGI IMG/M metagenome (GOLD analysis project Ga0315277, IMG submission 203695) | Sediment microbial communities from Yellowstone Lake, YNP, Wyoming, USA - YL17G05_15 | ecosystem: Environmental > Aquatic > Freshwater > Lake > Sediment | place: USA: Wyoming | collected...
GTCACTAAAGAAAAGAAGAGTTTCGTTGGCGTCGATGAATGTATCGTCTGGGCGATAGATGAAATAAAGAAGGAAACGTTCTGCAAGGATTGCAAGGAAATGCTCGTGCAGATCTACGAAAAAACAGTTCCACCAATACATACTTGCGAGCCATATTGGGAAGCTCTGCTCGTGATCGCGGCAATGGTCACTAAAGAAAAGAAGAGTTTCGTTGGCGTCGATGAATGTATCGTCTGGGCGATAGATGAAATAAAGAAGGAAACGTTCTGCAAGGATTGCAAGGAAATGCTCGTGCAGATCTACGAAAAAACAGAGCAGAAAACAATCCCGATAGAAAAGGAGATGAAATCGTGAACGAAAATAATCAAAATGCAATAGAGAAAAAGGTAGCTGAGATTGATTTGATGGAGCCGGAACCCTATAGGTCATCAGTGACTATTTTCACAGAAGATTTAGAAAAGACAAGGGATTTCTATAATTTTCTCCAGGGAAAACGTGATAGTTTTGAAAGACTACAATTGACGAAATATTTTACACCAGAACAAGCGTTCAGAATCATCGATATGCTACGATGCTCAAAAAGGTTTAATTTCATACCAGAATGGGTTGAACAATGTGATATCTGCAAAAAACTGTATGATCTTGAAAAAGAGGGTGGGAGCACAGAATGTTGTTTTGATTCAACCGTCGGGATGATACAGGGTTTAAATAAGGAACAGCATCATCATCTATTTGTTTATGTGAATAGTTTTTTTGACGATGGAAATATAAATTTTTGTGGTGATCATAAATTCGCATGGACAAAATCGTTGTTGATTTTTTTAAAAAATGCAACTGAACGACTGTATCCTTTTGCTGTAGGTTCAACTAACTGGACTGAAATCGAATCTGAAATGAATAAAAAGCCATGAAGAAAGAAAAGGAGATGAAGTCTTGATATGTCCTGCGTGTGGTAAGAAGCATCGGGATGATTCTGATGAAGAATCAGAGGACCTGTGTCCGAGCTGCAATGGTTTCGTCAAGATCGAATGCATGGTTGATTGTGGTCCTGGGGGGATGAGTGAACGCGATGGACGCATGATTATTGACGTCCTCGTGAAGACACTCGTAGGTCGCGGATTTACGGTTAAGGACATTGATTTCCTCGGGTCGTATCCTTGGAGGAACACGCCGGTTAAAAAAGAAGAGATGAAGATCATTAAAGAGCAATAAAAATGTGTAAATTTGTGAATAACACGAAACACAGTAGAACCGATAAATGCATGAAACAGATGATCGCAGATATTAACGTTTATCTTGATGCGACAAAAGAGAGAACAATCGTTGGTTGCTGCTGTGGCCATGGGCGGTTTCCCATGACGATCGTCATGAGAGACAACAAACAGAAACCCGGGCAGTCACCAGTATGGGAATTATTCAGTAAAGTAAGGATCCCGAGGACCAGGAACATTTACCGGAAAGACGATGAGGGATATTATTACATCCCGGAAGTAATGGAAAAATTGGGTAAATCCCACTGAATTGTTTAAAGGCGATTGGATGATGAAACAAGAATTGAAGATACTCGGTGTAAGGACCAGAGAAGATATCTTGTTTTTGCTCTATGATGCCATACCACGAAGCGCCTATAAGATAGCCAAAGAAATCAATTTGGCCACTGCCACAATCATTGAACATCTGAATAAATTAGAGGATGCTGGGATGGTCAGCAGCGAAGATACCACGAAGGGGAACCTGCGGAGAAGGTCATATCAAATCACCGAGAAAGGAAAAACAACGTTGATCGATTTCTTAAAAACATATATGCAGAGAATAAAAGAAAACCCAGAACTCGCCAGAGCCATCGGATGAAGAAAACAAAATCCAAGAAACCAGCGGGATATCACACGAAAGGATGGTACAAACAGCACTATGGCGTGGATCCATCAACACTCGATGTCCCCAGCGTCACAAAGAAAAACCCGTATTACCGGTCAGGACCACCGATGAAACTCTGGAAAGAGACAGATGTCGCCCCGTACAAGAACAAGGACGCCGTAAAATTGTTCAGCAAGAGGCGGGAAGCGGGGTTGAAGGCCGCGAAGACCAGGAAGACGAACCTGAAAGACTGGTTCGACAAGCAGAAACGAGAGCATCCCCGGGTCCAGGAGATCATCAAACGTCTCTGGGAGATCGGAGAAGAAATACGTGTCCTTCATCATGAGAAAGCGGAATGCAGGGACGACGATTACGATGATAACGGACGTGAGGAGTTTTTCGAGTATGGAATGCAACACTGTAATAAATGTGGGCAGAGAAACCGTAAACAAAGCAGCCTCAGAGACGAGCGCGAGACGCTTTTCACGGAACTCGAGCGTATCACCGGCAAGGATAAGCAGACGATCCAGCTTGCACGGCGATACATACGAAACGAGCGGCTTGCTGAGGACCATAAAAAAGGGGTGATTGTCGCTGAGGAGCAACAGCGTTTGTTCTGAATCAAAACAAACAACATTGTTCCAGGATGAACGATTCGTTAACGAATCACAGCCGATTCGCACCGTGGATATACCGCGTAGACACATTGGTTGGCCGTGTGACGTCGCCCAGGATCTTCCCATCGATGACCGGCCGAGGCACATCAAAAACTGCGCTGAATGCAAACGATTACTCGATGAATTAGAGAAAAAGATACGTCCGGGGGGATAAATTATAAAAACACCTGTTATATATCCTATTATCATGTCGATGCAACAAGTTTTCGATGAATTAAAATTAAAGGATAGGGAACAGAAGGTAATGAGTTATCTGATGAAGCATGGCTCCGGGGCCAGCGCCGACATGCAGGGAGAATGCCAGCTGCAGCAGCCGGAGATATCCATGGCGATGAAAGCGCTGGTAAAACGCGGTTACATCCAATCGGAGACCATCGCCACGACAAAAAAGAACGGAGGACGGCCGAACACTATCTACAGCTTGATCGAGGATCTGTACAAACGCATGATCGAGGAGCTGCGCAAACTAGTCACTGAATCGAACGACCGGGCTGAATCCCTTATATCTTTAATGGCTGAATTACGTGAGGGGGAAAACAAAAAGAAAACAACAAAAAAAACGGATACTAAATCCGAAGAAGGCATTCACCTGAGGTGAAGGAGGTGAAAGGTAACGATGGTTGAAGTAAACAAAGGCCATGTAACGCATTTCTTTTACACGGTGCTGATCGTGATTATCGCGGGCTGTATCGTCACATGGGGGCTGACGAGCATGATATCTTTTGAACCGAAATGGGCTCTTGGCGGAATAAGCTCATTGGGATTCTTCATGGTGGGGTACATAACACGATGGATGACAAAAAAGAAAACAACCTGAACGCATCGTGCTGCAGCAGGAAATCATCGCTTGTTTTCAAGGCCGTGGATGACGATGATTCTATCCGGGTTTACGGCTGTGAAAACAAGAGACTGGGGACTATAGCCTATTTTGAGGGATGCTACGCCTATGTTTTCAGGGCGAGTAAATCAGCAATGGTGGCGCTCACTCTTGCTGATCTGCTGGCGATAGCGGACAAGATAAAAGAACTATCTAAATAAAAAGAGAAGGGACGTGGAAAAATGGGAAAAACGGTTCGCTGGTCTCATAGAGGAACATTCCGTTGAAAAAAGGGAGGGCGGGATTGTTGAAGAAACAAGAAGAAAAAGTATGTCCTGATTGTGGTACGAAGATGGAGTACCACCAGGGTAAGGGCCATGCTTCAAAGAGTGATCTGTGGATATGCCCGGTCTGTGGAACAATTCAGTGCCCTGAGAAACGGCACTTGTTTGATTTCCTTAAAAGAAAAGCAATCCAATGAAGCAGGTGACTTGAATGACGGTAAAAGATTTCCTCAGGGTATCTCTCATCTGTTTGATCGCTGCTCTCTTGTTTGTGGGAGAGATATATCTTATTAGGGATATCGTGGAGTTTTTGAAATGACGATCGCGTTTTACGAATGTGTGAAATGTGGAAAACGTTTTTCGATCGTTAACCCAGAAAGCCAGCTAGTAGCATGTCCATATTGTTCTGCCCCTCGTGATAGACTGATACGGCTTCCTGAATATAGAAAAAAGGAAGAGGAAAAAATTCCTCACAAGAATAAAATACAATCCAGCGGATGACTTTTCATGAATTACACTCGTATTTGTTGTCGTCTCCCCAAAAGCATGATAAAGAAGGTCGATGAGATCGATGATGGTGCAAGGAGTCATAAGATACGGGAGGCGATACAAGAGTATTGTGCGAAGCAGATGGATATTTATTTGAATAAAATACAAGAGAAAAAACTATGATGCGACGTGACGGTTGTCCTCCTGGTTTGATTCCGTACAAAGGTACCTGCAAGAAACTGGATATCCCACGGGTTGGCACCGGTAAAGTCTTGAATATACAGAATCATCAGGGATGCTCAGCGTTTGGATGGGACTGGGATGACCACCGGAATATCTGCCTGATGGAAGACGGTTTGTTGTATGGGATGACCGCGCCGATCAAGGGGGCAGTTTTTTATTGGAATATCAACGAGGCAGGCGAATATGATCCCAAGCGGCCACAGGGCATGGATGGATACATCATGGGTGCGTTGAACACCGATACATCGCAACTCATCTATTTCGATGGACCATATCAAGAGGGTGAGCTTGCTGATCTTCCTGCTTATTTACGGGAATCAACCCTTGATATCGCTGAAGGGGTCCGGGATGGGAATGCAGGAAACTGGGGTCTTTCTTATTTCACTCCGGATGGACAGCCTGCAAGTCCGTTGAACCCGGATGCCGTGGTCGCTGATAAACAAAAATCGGTGATCGAGGCGTACAAAATTTATGAGAAGAATAGGCAATTCAACATGAGCCATAGGAAACCATTTGCTATTGTCATTGGGAGGCAATGATATATGCCTTTCACGCTTAAAGGCATGACGCTTTCTAGAGATGAGGGGCTTGGTCTTGCGAAAGCGATTTCTGAGGGAGATGTTGCAAGGAATCCAAAAAACCCTTATTCCGAGTTCCAATATAATACGCCGGATGGCCGTCCATGCAGCCCTCAGCATCCCGATGCGATACTCAATGCTATCTACATGGATGTTTCAAGGAGAGATGAAGGTTTTATGAGAGATCGAAAGAAACCATTTAGGGTGAGGAGATGATAATTGAAATAATTATTGGGGCGGTATCTATCGCGGTGTTTCATTATCTGTTTTTCAACGAAAGTGCGTTAGAAACTATTCAAGGGAAATAGGAAAAAACCGTGACATTAGAGAAATAAAGTCCTGCGATTATTACAATGTACTAAAAATATTACAAATTAGTACATTGTATACATTACATTGTAATAACTCTTGATATAGTCTATGTGAAACATCATATCTTTTCTGATTTTTTCAGAATTTCGATTCAATTTTAATTAGATAATATTCCTGTTATAAATATTAGGAATGTTATTTACAATATTTTGTCAACAGATACGGATTCCATTGGACCATGGCAGCAACTGCGCAGACGTCATCAAAGGCCATCTCTGGAAAATAAAAATAAGTGATTTCATATTACAATTCATATGAATTATACCGCAGTATAGAAAACAGACTTTATAAGATTAAAGTCTTGAATTCAGGAAAAAATTCCCCAAAACAATAAAATACTGCTCCGAAGATTATCAGATTATGCAAAGACATGGTAATAGCCCATATAAGGTAGGTTGCTCGGATCCCACTTATCTCCATCGCATTAAAGAAGCACAAGAGCGAGTAAATGCGATGATACAGAGCGAATGGGCCACTGGTTCAATCCCAACGCAATTAACTTGTCAGACGTCAAATCCATCTTCAGATTCGTTAGGTTGTTGCATCCTTTTTGAAAAGATTCGTTAGGTTGTTGCATCCTTTTTGAAAAAACTTATTGAAAACAAGGAATTTTTTCCCCGCAACGATAAAATAATCTTCTTCAGATAACTTTTCATGGATCGTGGTGAACGCTTCTATAATCAGATCAAGGGCGAGTACGAATGCCCCCAGGGTTTCGATAACGTTCATGGATCCTGTAAGATAACCAGGGATCTGACGAAGGTGGGATCCGTGCGTGTACCCAGCGTGGAGAATGCTGCTGGATGCAGGAGAGTTAACGGTTCATGGAATTTTAAACACGGCGTCTGCATCATTCATGATACGGAGGACGTCGGCTGGACCGCGCCGATCAAGGGCGCTTATTTCGCATGGTGGCAGGGGACTGGTGTGGTTGCGTGGAAGCTGGGGAATGCCGATTGGGAGAAGAAACACGGTAAGAGCATAGAGAAAATATGGGAGAGCAACGAGTATCCCATCCACATGAATAAATATGGTGAGGTCACCGGCTGTCATGTCTACAGCGATGCTTTTTATGTTGATAATCTCGGGATGGGCATGTGCGAGAGCAAATTTTTCACGAGGGCAGGTAAATTCAAGGCCCGGGAGCATGCACTCGAACTCGCGTCTGATGTGTTGCAGGGGAAAGCGCAGAAGCATAATCTCCTTTATTTTGATGAGCAGGGCCGCAGGATCTCAATGGATCGTTCTGATGCGATGGTTAGTGACAGTCCTGGGCCAGTGATTCAGATGCATCGTGAACTGAAACGGTTCCCTGCATTTGAGAAGAAAGCAGCATTCCAGGTACGGGGGTCATAAACATGGACTATCCGCATAATGAGATTGAATTGGCAAAAAAAAGAGGATACAGATCAGAGCAGGCTTGGGCGAAATACCGGTTGTCCGTGAAACAGCAGCTGAAAGAAAAAGGAATCAACTATGGTGCAAACGAGCCGACGAGGGAGCTGGAAAGAAAATTAGAAGAAAAAAATAAATTTAAAATATATGGACGGATAAAGAGACGGGAAGGAACAGAGGGAATAGATATGGGTATAGAAGCAAACGATTTATTTAGAAGCATGTCATCGTATTGGTACGAGCAATGGTACCTGAAGGACGTGTCGCCGCATCTTTCCTATGATGATAAAATGCGGTTGATGCACCGGATCAGTGAGCTTTCAATGCGTGAGCCGATATTCGAGGGACATCTCTATTATCAGAAAAAGGATTTCCCGGAGCTTGCACCATATGTTTCACCGGGCGCTGGCGGCACGCATGCGTATACCGGTAAACAAGGCGACATCAGCGGCATGCAGCTGTATTCTGTTTTTATGATGCTGGCGAAGGATATGGGTATGTCTACGTCGCGTGCATCGATGATCACCACGCGGGGAGGACGAGAACGGCCGATTTTACCTGATCTGCCGCATGACACGAAACGCTTGCGAGAAAGGGCGGATTTGAGCCCCGCAGAGCGTCTAGATGAGTTGTCGGACATTGGCACTGACCTGGTCCCGGACGTCTCTAACAAGGCGGGATGCGATTTAATCAAAGGAAAATGGCTTCAGGAGAAGAAAATCTGCTTGCTGAAGGATACGCCAATGGAGGGATGGACAGCTCCGATAAAGGGAGCATACGTGTACTGGTCTAGAGAGACACCGCGTCAGAAAATAAAATCACCGTACCCCGAGAATGAACGGTTTTATCCTGACGTGCCAGGACACGCCGATGAGATATACGCCTGTCATGTCTACGCTGATGATTTCTACCCGCAGGGCCGTGGATCCTGCAGCAGCACCGTGTATCATCATTTCCCGAACCATCATACAAACATACATACAAACAGACAACCAATACGAGACATTGCGCTTGAGCTAGCCGGCGATATCGCCAAATGCAATGCCGAGAAACATGGTCTTAAATATCTGGACAAGACCGGGAAACGAGTAAACTGCAGGTCCAGGGATGCGATTGTCGCGCCGCCAGAAAAACAGAGTTTTTTGACACTCTACCATGAGCTCCGGTTCTCAAAAAGCCATCCGCCATTCAGGATAAAAGCCGGTGTCTGATGCAAAGAGCTGGCTGCAGCATAAACGATCGCATTAACAAAATGTGTAAAAAAAATCCTGAGCGATGCAGGGATTACCAGCGTGCCAGGCGTCAGGAAATACCATGGAGCGTGTATCGGAGAAAATGGACAAGAATCCACTAAAAGTATTGAGGAAATTCAATATAGATTCAGGGGCTCCAAGGGGCCGTGGTAAAGGATATGTGCAGTATCAGAAGAACGGCTGCCCACCGGGTAAGATAAAGATCGGGGAGTTATGCCTCCCGGAGCATTGCAGCCAGGCCGCCTCTATTTATAAAACAAAAGAGAAACAAAAACTTGGCAAAAGAGGATTCCTTCTCCCCGATGGATCCATTATAGCCACAGGCAGCACGGGGCATGAACTGATCAGCAGACTCTATACCGGTAAACTCGCGTCTGACGAAAGCATTGATATCTTCGCGGAGTTCGCGTTGTTTTACCGTTTCCTCGATGAATGTCATGCGATTAGGTTCCTTGATCTCGACAAAGGACCAGACCGGAAGATATTGACGGTTGAATCAGTACATAAACCAACCGAGGCTCAAGTGAAGCAGTTAACAAGGATGGTGCAAGATAAGGATAAATTGTATGCTGATCGCAGTGATCCGAAGCGCAATGATTACATCTGCAGTTATGAGATGCTCCTGGTGAAGCCAAGGCCATTGGATATTCAACGCTGGATTAGCAGGTGCTGGCCATGAAGCGTGAAGGCTGCCCGTTGATAATAGATGGAAAATGCTTTGATCATGGGTACAGCAGCCATGGCCAATGGAGTACACTTGGTGAAATCAAGGGTCTTGAATTGGAGCGGGGTAATCGTTTCCCCAAAGTGGACATACCATCGAAATATCGAGCTATCTGGGTGACTATAGATCCTCATGTTGCTGCAAGGTACTGCATGACCAGCCAGGAAGAAGAAAAAGGGATCTGCACGACTGATTTCTTCAATAAACTCGAGAATATTCCTTTTAAAAAAGGTGACAGGATTGTTCATAGCGATGAGCAGGGCGGGTATCTGCTGGTGAGGAAAAGATGAAACGAACTGGCTGTCCAAGCGGTCATATTATCACGGCGAGAGGTGAATGTCGACCGAAGAACTGGCGGTATCTCGCTGATGGTGAATCATACCACGGAATCCTAAACTATAAGGATTCGCACTGGGGGAAAGGACAGACAGGGATCTCTCTCTGCCGGGATGGTACTTTCGATGTCGCAGAAAACATACCGCTTTATACTCGAGGAAAAAATTATATTATGTCCGATAAACAAGAAGTGTATTTTCCAACGCACCGGTCGTTAAAAACCATAGGATGTTTCGAAGCGATTTATTCGTTCGCATGGCCGAATGATCATCCTGGGGGCACGATTTGGTTGTATCCTGATGCTGAGAGGGTTATGCCGAAGCTGATAGACGCATTATGTGCGTTCAAAGGTAAATACGGGTCATCAGAGGAAACGAAAGTGAAGAGCAATACTTCAAGAAAGCTATTATGGATCCTGGGGGAGAATTGCCCATGAAGCGCGATGGATGTAAGCCAGGTAAAAACTGGTTGCTGCTGGAGTTGAACAATAAAAGGAACAAATGGGTAAAAAGCACTTCATATCAAAGCGAGGTTTATCTTTGTGGGAATTCCATAACTGATGTTCTTACGGAAAACTATAGATTCAATGATGTCACAAAAATTCCGAAAGAGTTCGACGTTGGAGGCATGTGCCATAACAAACTGATCAGGTCAACCGATATAACGGCCTGCGGTATGTCTCTGCGGGATGAAGAGGGTGTCGTTGCGATTGATACCAGGAACTGCCATCTCATCATCGATTCTTATAGTAAATATTCACATAGCAAAGACGTCCAGTATCGCAAGGCGTTCATACCGATCACATCAGCACAATGTAAAGGGCTCAAGAACGCCGATGATGATCATCAGGACATGGAATACGGATCCTGGGATGCTAAAGAATCGTTGAAGCTAAATTGCGGTTTCACCGCAGCAGAAAAAACAGGGATATCGAAATGCATCAAAACAAAACAAAAAGACGAGTTGTTCAGGGATACGCTCATCAGACGATGCATGGACCAGGATGTATACAAGGAATTCCAGAAGAAAAACGGTTACAACCCGGATGCGACGCCAATGAAAAAAGGATGCAGTCTTCCAGCTGAACTGAAACCAGATGATACTATCCGGGAGTTGCTGCAGCAGAAGAGGACGACTGAGAAAGAGCTTGCGAAGCAGCTCAGTGAATACACCAGCAAGGGGAACCCGATCACGATAAAACGAATCAAGAAAGTATATCACAATGCGAAACGCCCGGTTCCGTTTGTTCTTGAATTCGAGGGCGGTATGAGGCTCATCATTGATTACTCTAAATATGGTTTCGAGGCATATCCTGATTGTGAAAAGCTTGAGGGACAAATCGAGGCGAAAAGGAAAAAACGTGCGAACGAGCTGGACTCGGTATTCTGCAAACTCGTTGAGGATTTGCAGAAATCATACAAACCGGATGTGATACTCCCAGAGCGACCCGATCAGAGGACCATGGATGAATTCAGGAGATGACAATGAAACGAGATGGCTGCCAGCAGAAGAAAAAAACCATCTGCGACTATGTTATTCATGATTTCAAAGATTCTTTAGTTAGTATGTATCTTCAGTCAGAGGAAATGACAGGGGCGGATGCGGAGATCAGTGCGGTCGTGTATTTCGATAAAAAAAAGAATAAAGCATCGATGCCAAGGAAATATTATAATGTGTATGGGAAAAAAATGGCATTTAAAATAAAAACAACATATGGGATCGCTGGTGGTTTGATTCATACTCATCCGATACTGTTCAGGGCAGATCACGCACTCTTCTCTAACCCGACGTTTTCCGCTGAGGATAAAAAACTTGCTGCTGGCTTCGGATGGAGCTGTGTACTCTATCGAAGAGCTGCCGAGATACGGTTGCATTGTCTTTTCAAAGATAAATCGTTCAAGGATAAATATTGTGATCAAAAAATCTCTGATACTAAACCATCGTATGCATTAAAGAAAAGGTGGGGACTATGATGCAGAAGGGTGGTTGCCCAACAGGATTCATACAAATCGGTGATTCTTGTTTATCGCCAAGCACGGTCAAGATACGATTCAGGGACCTCGCCAAACAAGTGTGGAGGAACCCTGATATCATCGATAAGATCAGCATCGATGTCGTGCAGCGGACACAAAAGAATCTCCTATCGATTTTCTATAGTTCTCATATTAAGCCGATGGCCATCGGCGATTCCTTGTTGCGATGTGCATCAGAAGTCCGGATCAGTATCTCTGAGGAAGCACAGAAACTAACCATGGCTGAATTCGATAATTACCTGAAGCACGAATCGATACATCTCGGGTATCCACAGCATGATAAAGGATTCAGGGATCTTGCAGAAAAGCACCATATCCCGGTTACGGTGAACATGAGCCAGGGCGGTAAGGTGCAGCTGCGGGAAAAAATAGGGAACCGGTATCAGACCATCCAGGAGTTCCCCGATTATGATGCGGCGAAAAGATTCTTCGACGAAAACATAAAAGACAAGAAACAAGGAAGGTTTGAGATAAGGTATTAAAATGGAACGACAAGGTTGCATTATAAATATATATACGGGTAAACCCTTAAAACCAAAGGATGTCGATAAAAAAATATGGGATATCGTATTAAAAATAAACAAGGTCACACCAACATATTATACGTGTAGTGGTCATGTTTCTGATAAAAAACAGAAAATCGTACGATATGAATCTCCTTATGGGCGAAGGCAGGAAGTCTTCCAGTATGTGATTAACGATCCTTACATAGTATTTCATCCGCATTCGTGCGTGGAAGATGCCTTTAAAAAAGCAGGATTCAACACTGACTTTATTAAAAGCGAGAAAGGATTCCATTTACCGAGCAGAATTGAAGCGCGATTAACGATACCAAAAGAATCTTCAGCATGCGCTGCAAGAAAAAAGATAAACAATGCCTGGGATATTGTTAAAAAAGAATTAGTGAAATGCGGGGGAAGAAAATGAACCGTGATGGTTGTCCAATCTGGATGAAAAGAGATAAGAAGACCGGAAACTGCATAAATGATAAACAATCATTAGATACATTCCACTCAGTGCACACTCTTTTAAAAACAGATAAAAAAATCTCAGAGATTGAGAGTAAGATGCGAGAAATTTCAAAGAAGGTTAGTGAGCTATCCACCGAACGATATTATTTAATCAAAGCAGGTAAAGAGAGCAGCATTGAAGAAATGCGTATCTTTGATAAATTGATGAAAGTTGAAGAACAAAGGAGAGACCTAAATTGGACCATGGATGAATTGAGGCGAGAGAAAGGTTTTCAGAAACGCATTATACAGAACAAAATGCAGAATGTTGATGATGAGGCAAAACATACAATTAAAAAAATCATCGACATCGATAATAAAATACAGGAATTAAGTCGATACCATAGTTACAGCGGGGATGTCGGGAAAAATGTTGAGGATTTACGAATACAAATGAGGGATCTATTCCCTGTTTCTAAAAATCAGTATACCGCTCTTAAAAAACGATATAGCGTCACAGAGCAGAAACCAGATAAGATTACATTTAACTTACGGCCATTTTGGGATAGAATACATAGGAATTATGAGTTCGGTTCATCTGATGAAATAAACCCAGATTATATTCTCGATCTAATAGAAAAAGCGGGTGGAAAATATGAAACCGAAGATGTTTATTTTACTGATAAGAGAAGACGAATTCCTGTTACAGTGGACCTTAATATAATACGGAGAAAATCAAGGGCGAGTAAGAAGAAGACCGATGAATTGATATCCTCTATAAAATCTCTTGAGGTGAAATGGTGAACCGTGACGGCTGCCCTGTAGAAACTAAAAGGAACCCTCTGACCGGGAAATGCGAGAGAACCCTCCATATGTCTCCGTTGGAGATAGCTGAAAAACTCCCTTCATTGAAAAAAGGAATGATGCAGATCCATGATAAAGGGGAGCCCGGTGAGATAGAATATTATGCTATGGTTTTCGCTGATGAGAATAAAGAATTATCTCTTGTCGAAGTTGGTACTGAAAATAAAGATAGTTTCAATCATATAAAACTTATAAAGGAAATGAAAAAAAAGAATGCTTTTCCTGAAAAATTGTTTGTTGTCGCAGATTACCATAATCATCCAGGTCATGATTCAGGAATGGCTTTATCCTGGGGTGATGTCAGCGCATGGCTGTGGAATTATGGTAGACCACTGATTAACTGTGTCTCTGGTAATGTTCCTTATGGGGTTGGTTGCTTTGTCCTTAAACAAGATATTCATGCAAAGCGGCTGCAGGAAGAATTCAGTAAAGTCGCTCAGATAAATAAACCGAAGGTCAGTAAAAAAACAGAGGATGATGCTATACGTTTTTTCAATAAATACAAGTTTGATATGATTGAGCCATTATGGTACAGCTATAATCATCCGGACCCGTGGCCACTTGATCCTTACAAGGGATGGAAGCTGCTGAAATGGAAAGGAAAAACCTATTACGAATCTGAGATGGAAGCAAATGATGCAACAGCTGAATATAAAAAATTTACTGGAAATAAAGATGTCATGCGTTGGCATGATCCCTGGTTAGTTGAAAGTTATTTGTATGTGAAGGAGCGAATATGAAGCGAGACGGTTGTCCCATGAGGAAGAAACGTGGGAAAGACGGTAAATGCTATCCGTTCATGAAATCAGAGGCTGCTTTTATCGAGTACCATAAGACTGGATATATAGAAGACAGCGCTTACAAGAGGACCGAGCAGGACATGAGTTACTGTTCATTGAAGCGTCACCCAGTGCTCTACAAAAAAATAATGCTAAACGGTGAAATCATCGAGCTGCGGAAGACCGGCGAGAAACTCTCGTACGTGAAAACAGACGCGGAAGGAGAGATCATGCGGGATTCGGCAGGAACAGCATTGAATCTGAGTGATGATGAGATACGTGCCAAAGGACTAAAAGAACATGATACCGGCATCGTCGCATTCAACCAGCAGGGCGTCTGCGTTGGCCATGCGAACGACGAGTTTGGAGCGACCGGCGTGTTCGTATTGAAACCGTACCAGAAAAAAGGATTAGGGCTTATGTTGCTGCAGGAATACAGATCCCAGTATCCGATTGAAAGACGTCTTGGTCAGATGACGTTCGCGGGTGAGCAGCTCGCCAGATCATGGTATCGAAGCATGGAGCCGGGAAACCGGATTATCCTGAAACCCAAAGACAAAGTGCAGAACCTGTTCGGCATAAAGAAGAAATATGATACGAAGACCCATGAGTTCATTGAATGAACCCGGAGTCTAAAAAAAAGACTGCGGTATAAAAATAGGTTTCATCCATCGATGTTTCCCTGATTTCATTAGTATAATAGATACTGTTATAAATCACTACGTTATATAACCCATGGTGATTTCAGACGAAAGAGAACGAAGATATAAACTATAGGGGAGATTTGGAGTATTTAGCGGTAAGAAACTATGCGGACGCCTTGTACGACCATCAGGACGTACGTATCCGAAGCATGAACCGGGCAAGACAAGTAATACGGAGACGGCTCCTTGACCTCGGGTTCAGCCCGGAGGGGAAAACAAAAACGAAAATTAAAACAAAAAAAGCAACAGTTCTTGATAAAGAAACAATCGATCAGATGAAGAAGCTCCTTGATAAAATGCTAAAACAAAAGAAGATAACGAAAGCAGCTTACAATGAACAGATTAGCGGACTTGGGAAGAAAAAAACGAAAGCGGTGACAGAAGAGAAAACAAAGGAACCTGTGGTGGGGGCCGAAGAGCAGCAAGAGGAGGAAATCTGGACCGATAAAGAAATGGAAGCACTTCTTAGTAAGGCCGTGAAGCTGAAAAAGATATCGCCAAGGGAAAACAACATCCTCATGGAGATGATGGAGCTCGCGAAAAACGAGACAGAGATCGAGAAGAAATATGAGGCGAAGATCACCCCGTTCATCAAACAAGAACGGATCTGGGCCGAGTGGCTTGTCTTCGTCAAAGGGATAGGGATGCGGAACGCGACCCGGCTGCTGAAGCACCTCGGGTACTGCGAGAATTTCGAGAGCATCAGCAAGATCTGGGCGTTCACCGGGTACGCGCCTGATCGTTTCTGCCTGACCTGCAAAAGATACGAGCATCTCGCCGTGAAAAACAAGGATACCGGTGAGAAGGAGAAATGCGTCTGCGAGAAGCCGAACTGGGAGACGCAGAACCCTATCGCGGTCAGAAAACGGAAGGGTGTGCCGCTTCCGTATAACCCGAAGGTGCATGTGGATATGTACGTGATCGGGTCCTCGCTCATGAAAGCGAAAGGGAAATACTATCGTTGGTATCTTGGCGTGCGGGAGAAGATCGGCGTTGACGAGAAATACTCGCATCGGAAAGCATTCAGGAAGATGATGAAGCTGTTCATCAGCCATTACTGGCATCAGACCAGGACCATAAAGAGATTGCTTACGAGGTCTCCGTATGCTCACGAATATCTTGGTCATCAGACGATCATCCCGCCGTTCTTCGACAAGCCTTCACCGAACTGGACCGCGAAAGAACTGGATTCCTATAAAAAAGCATTGACGAGCGGAGAGAGCATCAGGAGTGCAAGCGCTCGAGTACAGTAAAACCCTATTAATTCGTTGCGAGCCTTGGGAATTTTGAAAACCCACAGGAAAAATGCGAGCCGTAAATGTTTTGAAAGACCACGCAGTTGATGCGAGCCAAATGCAATTTGAAAACCCAGCAAGAAAATGCGAACCAGTAGAACGCTGAAAAACCGTGATAACTGTGTGAGCCATAAACACATTGAAAAACCAGGATCATCAATGTGAGCCAGGAGTCGCTTGAAAACCCAGCATGAGAATGCGAGCCACCGTAGATGTGAAAAACCATTCTGTCGTTGCGATCCATATATTATATGAAACACCATACGTTAGTTGTGAACCAGGGATGATGTGTAAAACCCGGGTATGCCTGTGAGCCAGTTCCGCTTTGAAAAACCGTTGCAACCATGCGAACCTGGAGATATATGGAAAACCAATGTGTTATTACGAGCCATTGAAATCTGATAAACCCAGAAAGGAGATGCGAACCATGTGCTCTATGAAAAACCATATAGAATTTGTGAGCCATATATACCTCGAAAAACCCTGAACAGGATGCGAACCATATATTATATGAAATACCATACGTTCGTTGTGAGCCGTTCCTGCCATGAAAATCCGCCCTACCGATGCGAACCGTAACAATATTGAAAAACCATCAATGAAGTGCGAGCCAGGAGTCGCTTGAAAACCCAGCATGAGAATGCGAGCCATTACAATCTTGAGAACCCACACGGAGAATGCGAACCATGAACGGTATGAAAAACCATCCCATGAATGTGAGCCATAACTGGTATGAAAATCCATTGATTATCTGCGAGCCATAAACTGTTTGGAAAACCAGAATCACGATGTGAGTCATGGTTCGACCCCATCCCCGAAAGAATCATTAGAAGCAGTGCGGGGATGGGTGTCTACCTTTGGCCTTTTCTTCCCAACATTAGGGTTTCCATACTCATCAATAAGATTTAATTGAAGGCAGCGTTTATGGATCTCCGTCATCGTAAAATCAGGTAGAAGCTTGTTCTCATGGATTCCGCTGACTCCAAGTTCTCTGAAATTCTTCCGGATTATTTCATCGACTTTTTTCGTGCAGCGTGATTTGAATACCCGGTTTTCTTCCTCTATCTTTTCCTGCCGTTCTCGCTCTGTCGCTGCAGCGATATCGCTAAGGTTCTTCCTGATCTCCCGCTCTTTTTTGATCTGTTCCCAGGATTTTTTTGGTGTCTCCTCAGACTCATGGGGGTCCTGTGGTGTATCGGAGAGATTTTTCATTTCTGGTGGTGTCTCAGGATCATCTCGTTCGGTGATCACCGGTGTTTGTTCGGTGGAAACAGGTTTTTGTTCTGGTGGAACCGGTGTTTTTTCGGCAGAAGAGGGCTTTTGTTCGGTAGGCTTCGCATCATCCTTCTTCTTCGGAGAAACGATTGTTTTCTTAACAGGCTCATCGATGAGGCCCAGTTCCCTCGCCTTTTTCATTATCTGATCGATTGTTTTATGTTTGATGATCTTTTTCTTTATCAGTTTCTCAGCACCGTAATCCGCGTAGTTGTCCTTGAGCATCTCTAAATCATACGGGGTCCAGACGTCGATTTCAACCGCTGGAGTCTCCTGTGTTTTTGTTTCGACAGCAGGCTCTTCTTCTATTGTGATCGTTGGTTTGACTGGTTGCAGCTCAGGGTGATTCTTCAGGTAAAGCCGGAAGAATTCTTTTGTAAGTTCGTTCCATTGGAGAATATCGAGATGGAAATTACCCGGCTCGTTGATACTCATAACTGGCGGTTCATTCATGTCTTGGGCTCCTATTTTTTCAGTATCCAGCTGCGCCTATTATATTTTTCAATAAGCGCCTGACGTTGTAATTCACGTAGACCGTCCGCGACCTGGTAAGTATCTAATGCACCGTTTAAAGCGCGGGAAATCGAATGGCTGCTGTGGCAATGACGCCGTGAGTTTTTTATGAAATTCAGGACCGTATCAGCATTTATAATACGTCTACTATTCATTAGATGTCTCCTGTTGGAATTGCAGTAGTTTTTTACGTCGCCCCTCAATATCGCTCCTATATTTTTCAATCGTGTCGTCAGCATTTATAATACTATCCTTATTCAATATTCTCTCCATGGGGACGACCGTGGTTTTAGGCTCGGCAGGTGTTTGAGTGAGGGGTGTTTCGACCATAATTTTTTGAGAGGGTTTTATAAAACCTGTCTCATCAATGGTTTTGCGTATACGCAAATCCTCTTTTTTCTCATCAATAAGGATTTTATGGTCAACAGGAATGCGCAGTGAGTTAACATGGTTTTTTATGTCTGAAAGGTCTGGTTTATTGGCGATGACAGGTTTTATAAAACCTGTCTCATCAATGGTTTTGCGTATACGCAAATCCTGTTTGATGGGTTCTATGACGATAGTTTTATTATTCTTAGGTATATCATGATTGAATTTGAGCTTCTCATGATCCGGTTTTTTAGCGATAACGGGCTGATCAACCAGCTGTTTTTTCCCTTCTTTCGGCCCATGGACCTCCGCTGAAGAGAAATCCCTGATGATTATTTTGCTCGGCTGGGTACGTTCCCTTGTCTCCATTCCACTGATAGCAAACAATACTCCAATGAACATGTAGATGAACCATACGGGAATCGCAAGGCCCCCGGGATCCATCGGTAATATCCCCGGGTCAAAACCGTAATGGACAAGCAGGGGATCTATCAACAAAAAACCGATCAGAAGCACGTGCGCCAGGAGTATCCACATGGCGCTCAAAATAGCGTTACCTGTTCTCATCACCATCTTCTCCTATGATGGATTTTTTATCGTGCGCACCGGCGCTTGGAAGAAACTGGGATATGATGCTTTCCGATGCGCACGACAGCATCCTTGTTTTTTTGGGGTTCTGCCTCACCATCAAACGGACCTGATATTACGTCATCGATATATAATGGTATTGTTATATTTGCTATTTGCGTATATGCAATGGCCCGTGCGACGAGGGTTTTATTCGGGCAGTGCTCATAGAACAGGGTATAGGGAGGAATTTGTGATCGGGCGCTTTTTGGCCGGCTCGGGCGGGCCCCAGGAGGCTCAGAAATGTAACTTTATTGTTATAAAGTGCCCCACTCCTATACGGGTGTTTTAAGGGGGTATTTTCGCATACCCTAAACTCGGTATTTGCCTTAGGCAAATCTAATTATTTTCTCCTGGAAACGTTCTATCGCAAATAGTTTTATAAAACACTCAAAAAACGAGGAAACATTTTTTCATACAAATTTCACATAATACGGTCGAAATTTGAATCCTTAAAAAATTTATCAGGAGGAAAACCGCGTAAATCGAATTTATGGCACGAAAACCCCCCCTTTTTCACGCAAAAACAGCATTCTAAGGCATTATGCGATTTTCAGTAAAATTAATAATCAGCAAATTGATGTCGATGATGGTGAAAAAAAAATGAAGAGCAAAAAAACAATATTGATCGTAGGCAGTATTTTTATCGTTGCTTCACTATGCGTTGCTGCATTGTGCATTGCTGCAGCAACAATGACGACCATGCGGGGCGAACTAGATTATCTTTACATAAACCCAGGACCAATAAAAACCATTGATCAGCAGCGGACCGTAACTTGGCCGGAACTCCCATTTATCATACCGGGATCAGGATCACCATTTTTTACAATAGGGCCAGTACCACCATTTTTCAAAGTATGGCCAATGCCACCGTTTTTCATCATAGGAAAAAAACCGTTCTTGGTGACACCATGGATGATGGGAAATCCAGCTGAGGGCATCAAAATAACAAGCAACGTCAATGTCTATCCGATTGGTCCAACTAAATAGACAAACCATCGCCCCCCCATTCTTTGTGACATAATCGATAGTATTATAAAACCTGTCTTGATTACGTGTCTATTGTTGAAATGCATCCTCTTAACTAACTCCATCTGATACCATGGGTATCTATCATGAAAAAAGAAATATCAATAACCGTGCTTTTTGCAGCAGTCTTACTAATGACCTCTAACGCATCAGCATCGATTAACATATCAGAATTGACGACAGAATTAAATATAACTGGTGGCGAACGCATCACAAAAAACATCACCATTGAAAACACAGGCAGCGGATCCGCCGCCATATCTTTTGAAACAACAGTGGCTCCGGATGGCGATGGAATAAATATCATATATTCAGTTGGTTCTCCATTCACAATAAATGGAAAACAATCTTTGGAAATCACCATGTTCATCAATACATCAATTAACCTGATGGGCGGGATATATAATATCACGATAAAATATCGGGATGCAACGCCCAAAAAAACAGTTCATTATCATTGGTCGGCAGAGGCAATGATCACACCAGTTAATCAAACAAATGAAACCACCCCGCTGATACTTCAACCAGCTGAAGAAAACAATACTAATGAAACAGTACCAACTCCCCCACCGATCATAGAAAGTAGATTTGAATGGTGTTGGTTAATTATCCCCATTGTAATTATTGCATCAATAATCACGCTTCTTGCTTTAAAAAATATAAAAAGGCAAGAGACTCCTGGACATGAATATCCTGCCTATGAGAAAGGAAAACAAAAGTAAAGGAGAAAAAAAAAACATGGAAAAAATATCCATCGTAGAACAGATGGTAGATAATCTACCGAACGCAAAAATGAGGCACAAAATGAATAAAACAAGGAAAACTGTATTGGTGGCAATGGTACTTATAGTTGCCACGATGCTGGTGAGCGTAAGCGCAACATATCTCCTGTCATACGGGGAGATAAAAGTGAAAGCGAAAATAAAACAAGCGATAGTGTTTGAAGGACGGGAAAACTCGACTGCAATAACACATGATCTCGGGACCATCTATGGCGGAAGTGGCTACTGTTATAAAGAAAAAATAATTAATCGAGCACCAATAGAAGGTAACATCAGTCTCTTAACCACATTCATTACCCCGGCGGATCCAAGTGGCGCATCAGTTACTATCTATCAAGCACCAGATAAAGTGACGCTACAGATGAACAACAAAAACCCCATAGACTGGGTAGAGATTGACGGAGATGGTATTGAGGGAACCTTGATATTTACACCAGTTGATACAACATTTGATTATGCTTTAACCGCAACTGGTCTCGTACCAAGCACCGATTACAGCCTGATCTACTATGCAGACCCCTGGGCAGGAAATCATCCCGGGGCATTCATCGCAACCATAACTACTGATGCGAATGGAAACATCAGTACAATCACTGGAAGCATAAATCTCAACACGAATATCCCTTCTGCCCCAGACGAAAACTACGAATCACACCAAGGCGGCAAGATCTGGTTAGTCACAGCAGCCGATTACGACCCATTAACCAACTCAATGATAGCCTGGAATCCATCAAACTATCTGTTCGAGCATAATCTAGTAGTGTACACCGACTGCAATCTACCGGTCGCCTGCTGGATGGCTCCCTTGCTCGGAACACCAGTAACCGGGATATTAACCATCCCGGCCCAAAGCCATATCCACCTGATATTCTGCTATCAGTTCGCCATAAACATCCTTGGTGAACAATACGAAATATCAACAAAAGCCATCCCAGTGGTTTAGGGAGATCATCTCCCTCTCTTTTATTTTTTTTCGATTAATAACCGATAGTATTATAAAACCAATTTTGTATATCTTCTTTAAGTTTAAATGATGGTTTGATTATGGGTACTTTAGGACAGTCGTTTTCGGCTAATCCCCGTCTTTTCAAAGACGGATACAGCCGAAAGATTTATGTATTGATACTACTATGTATAATAGTATGAAAATGAAGAGATTGGTCTGGAAAAATAAAGCAAACAACCAGAAACTGGTAACCATCCCGAAAGACAGTAATATTGAAGCTGGAGAGTACGTGTGGATAGAAAAATGCGAATAACAAAAACACTCAAAATCCCTGTGCATTTTGCTATAACCAAATTGAAACAGAGCATACTTGATAACACCACCGCAAGGATTACGTTCTGCATCCAAAACATCTCAAGTCTTATCACCGACGATACCGAGTTGACAAGGAAGACTATCAGATTACTTGCCCGAACGAACAAGGTTGCAGAGACGACAAAACTCTCCGCAGGCTTTGTCGACCAATGCATCGACAAAGCAATATGGTCATGGAAATCATACAAAAAGTTGCATGACGATTGGCTACACGGTCTTCCAAAGGTCGCAGCCAAGGACGATGAAGTCTATTTTCAGAAATATCTCCAGAAGGAGCCAACACTACCAGATTTCAACCATAAGACATCCTGCCGAATTGATGAACGCACAGGCAGGATACAAAAGAATAAGCGAAGCAAACTATCACCATTATGGGTTCACCTGTCAACCTTGCAGAAAGGCACGACTGTTGACATTCCGTTGAACCCTGCACGGTATCATCTCAAGCAGTTACATGCTGGCGATGTAAAGGATTTTGAACTCATCAAAAAAGACGGTAAATATCAGGTTCACGTCTCCATCCAAAAGGAGATTGCTGAAAAACATGTAAGTTCCGTGGGAGGTATTGACCAGGGTCTGAGCCATAGCGCAGGAATCGTATTGCTGCCTTCAGACAAAGATGGCGTACCTTTTGAGGGGCTGATATGCGATGAAGAGAAGCAGAAGATACTTCAGAAATATGACGGTCTTGTCTCCGTGCTTCAGAATGCTGAGACGTTCAGCAAACTGAAGCGATTAAGAAACAAGCGGTTGAATGTAGCAAAGGAATATGACTGGCAGATAGCCAACCAGATAGCCAGGTTATCAGATGGCGTTCTGATTGGCATCGGGGACGCTGATTTCAGGCATGATATGTATCGTGGCAACGGAAACCCTGTGTTGCGGAAACGCATCGGCAAATGGTCATACAGCAGGCAACGCCAGTTCATTGCACTAAGACGTGCAGAGAACGGCTACGATACGTTGCTTGTCTCTGAAAAAGGCTCCAACGACTGTCATGTATGCGACTCCCATCTTGTGACCAGGAAATGGTTGCCAAGCGGGGAATCATACATCTTATGTCACTCTTGCGGTCTGAAGAAAGACGCTGACATCAATTCTGCTTATCATCATGCATATGCAACATCCTCTCGATGTCAAGATGAACGACTGAAAGCAGGGATGACCGTGGGGGAGACCCATGCGAGCCTGTAAACGGATGCCCGTCAATTCATTGATGGGAGGTTCACGGCTATATTCAAGAGGAACAAAGGAACTACTAGCTGAACTAGAAATCAGCGATGAGCTCCTCGAATGGTTAAAAAAACAAAAAGACCCTTCACAGACGTTTGAAAACATGATAAAATCATTAATGGAATCAGAAATAAAAAAATTAAGCGGAAAAAATGAAGAAACAAAAAAAGATTCCAACTGAGACAATAGTTTATTTCGTCCAGGAGATGTGACGCAGTGAGCAAATCGGGAACAAAAGAATGGTGTACGGAAAGCCGTTCAATTTTCATCGGCTGCAAAAATAATTGCAATTACTGCTGGGCTCGGGCGAATTATTGCAAACGATACAAGAGAATGCCTGTCGCGGACTGGCCGCAGATGCGCCTGAACAAAGAGGCGTTCAACGAAAAACCTTACTTGATCGAAGGCCGGATCATGTACCCGGGCACCCACGATATCTTTTTGGAGACGCTCCCGGAGACAGTAAGCTATTTGAGACCCTGGCTGAAGCTCGGAAACAATATCCTGATCACGACAAAACCAAGGTTCAACGTCATCACCCTGCTCTGCGACGCGCTCCAGGATTACAAGAACCAGATCACGTTCAGATTCACCATCGGCAGCATGCATGACGAGATCCTCAACGTCTGGGAACCGGACGCACCGAAATACAGGGAGCGGATGCTGTGCCTCGAGCATGCGAAAACCCAGGGATACCAGACCAGTGCAAGCATCGAGCCTTATCTGGATGGAGACGTTATTCCTCTCGCGGAATCGATGCTGCCGTTGATCACCGACAGCATCTGGATCGGGAAGATGAGGGAAGTCGATTTCAGAGTGGAAACATCCTGGTTCGACGAGGAAGGCATGGATGTTTATAACAAATTGCTTGAGTTGCTGTCAGACGAGTTCGTTGAGCATATCTACAGGCATTTCAAAAACAACCCTAAGATTCACTATAAAGATTCGATAAAGAAAGTAATCGGTCTCCCCGAAGAACCGATTGGATAGAGGGCAGTATGGAAGATATCATCAGTAAAGTAGAGCCATTGAAATATGATTATTTATGGCAATGGACGGACAACAAGGGACTTCTTCATATGACCCCTGATGAAAAGGAAGCAGAGGTCGCAATGCTTCTCGGCTATCCCGTCTACGGAGAAAAAATCGGGCCGGAGGATTAAACTTGTCAGCAATAGAACTCGCGTTACTGGGATTCATCGCCGGTCTTGGAACCATGGTGATCATCAGCGTCTACAAGAAATTGGTCAAGGAGTTGAGTAGATAATGGGCGATATAAAAAGTAAGAAAAAGGATGAGAAAAAAGACAAGAAGATTCTTACAATATGGGTTGTTGGGGGAATCATCATCACGTTGTTAGGTTTATTTGTTGATTTGGTTTATTTCCTTGCGTTCGTCCCTGCAGTCATGGCACTCCTGGCATTTCTCTTGATACCCATACATAAATATCTGAAATTAATGAAGGAATCTGATGGGCTCAAGACGTTTGTGATCAGTGATAAAACAATCAAAGATGGCTACTGCAGGTTGTTCTTGACTACAGACAACGTAAAAATAGCGGTCGTCCATGAAAAGGACAAAATGAAAATATTCGAGATAGATGAAAGCCCATGTCTGGAGCGGTGACATGACGAGAAGTGAAGCAGACGAAATTATTAAAAAAGCAATAGACTCCCCGGAATTTATTGAGAGACTTGCGAAAGGGTTTGATTTGCTGCCATGTATAAAAAAGATTTGTGAATTTGATGATACAATTCCACTCAAAGCTCTACGAAACACATTAGATGATAGGATTGCCCAATTAAATATTCAACATTGGTTTGAGCGATTACCATGACCGAAGAAAAAGATTATCATATAGGGGAAAACGAAAAAAGAAGTATGGTTCAAGCATTGCAAGATATGAAATTAAAGAGATGTAAAACTTGTCCGATAAGAGAAATCGCATTATCCTTTTTCGTTGAAACAGAAATCCCCATGAATGTGAGCAACATCGTGATGACCGGGAAATTCCCGTTAAAACATAAACTGGACCTCGGAGACTTCATTAAAAACCTCCAGGGATGGTTCGTAATAAACGAGGAGACAAGCCCGATCATCCAGAAACGGTTTGAACGAACGGATGGCACAACGTCTCGTAGAACCCATAGGAAAGGGTGTGTTACTGTCTCTGTCTGGCCGAGCGGAGCTATCAACATCGTCGGATTACGCTCGGTCCGTGAGGGGAACGAAACCTTAAACAAAGTGACAGGAGAAATACGAGAACTGCTGCAGTCAGCAGGATGGAATAAAAATACTGGATAAGGTGAGAAAATATGGTTGGATACATAGAAGCAACAAAAGAAGAATTAAAAAAACATAAGAAACAATATGGTGCGCGTTGGGAAGAACACGCGATATCCCTACCCAGCTCAGATCCCGCAGAGGCCAGCAAAGGATCGAGAGGATATTTTTGCCCCTGCTGCGGATTAATGTACGATTTCTCCAATGCACCCGACGCGCAATCAATATTTGACAAAAAACAGGCAGAACATTTTTTTAAATGTTCACGTAATTTATGGACCGGCGATGAAGACCTATGGAAATGCCCAGGCTGTGGTAATTCTCTGGTCCAGATCTATCAAAAAGTGAATGATGAAACAGGTGGTTATAGTCATATCATCAAATGTAATAAATGCGGGAGAACAAAAAATATTTAGAGATGGGGGAAAACCATGAAAAAAAATAGTGATAATGAATTAATAACTGATATGAAGCAGGTGCCAGCGATAATAAGGTTTTGGGCATTCTGGTTTGGAAGAGAGACAACGGACTGGGCAGGTATACAAAGAGTTTTCAATCTCTCTGATGAGATAATCAGGAGCCTCAAGGCCGATAACAAGGCATACAGGAGCCCGTCACTATGACCGAGGATCTCTTCAAGATAGTCACTTACAAGAAGATAGCGCAAGGGACGCCAGGACCATGGACGAAGCTAGCAAAACTCTGCGAACGTTTTAATGCAGCAGAAAAAGACCCGAGTATTACTTATCGGATAGAAAAAGCCATCGAAGAAACAGAGACGGCATCAGAAACGGAGAAAAAACGCTGATGCTTTGAAGAGAAATGGGTAGAAAAATGAGCGAAAAACCAATGATGCATCTCGATGAACTCAGGCAGGAGATACTCAGTTACCTGCTCACAAAAGCAGAGCATCTTCAAAAAGATTTCTACTTCAAATCAAAGAATCTTTTCCTGGATGGGCTCAGTCCAAATACTATCAGCTACGGCCTAACCGATCTATACCGAGATGGTATAGTTGACCGGAGGAACAGAAATCATACTCCATCCACATGGAAAACCAAGTTCTTTGATTTAGAGGGAGAGATAAACCATGAAATTATCGATTAAGAAAATTAGGCGCCTTGCCGATGAAGAAAAACCGAAGGCGATTGCCCGATATCTGATGAATTTTATTCCATCAGAGCAACGAAATGCGCTGGAGGTCAGGATTGACGAATATGCTCATATGTTAATGAAGAAGGTCGACCATTTGAATCGATCAGATATTGAAAAAAAACTGGGGCAGTTGATTAAAACTTAAAACAAGGTGATCGAAATGGAGAAAGAAAATCTCCAGAACATACTCTCCGCGTTACATACGATCAGGTTGAACGCGATCATCGAAGAAACAGAGATCCACGACGCCATAATAAAAGCATTCCAGGAGCGAAACATCGGTCATCAGCATGAACACAAACTCGGAAGAGGACGCCGCGTAGACTTCTACTGCAAAGGAATCGTCATCGAAGTAAAAAAACAACGCCCGCAGAAAGACCGGCTCATCAAACAAATAAACCGCTACCTGGAGACGCCAGGAGTCACCGCAGTGATCATCGTCCTACAGAAATCAATTAATATCCAAAAAAAGATACAAGGCAAACCAGTCTACATCGTAAGCCTGAACAGGAACTGGGGGGTAGCAATATAGAAACAGAACAAGATCTCCGGGAACGCATCCAGAGGATACGGGATGCTAACAAAAAGTTCTCCTTGGAAAAAACCGAAGACATTCTCTTGCCTCAGTATCTGCAGGACCCGGGAAACAACGGGGGAAGCCGTTATTACGGTGACCTCGATTACGACGATATCCAGGACCTCTGGGTGCTCAAAGGATTGCCGCAGATGGTCGAAATGGCCAAACGACTGTTCCCCGCGTCAAAAAGCAAAGAACCAGGCATAGCAACGTTCCCCAATTCACCCCGCATCATCGGAGACCTAAACTGGTTCACGATACGATACCCACTGAAAATCAACGATAGCGACCGATGGAAAAACATCCTAAAAAAATCCCAGGCTCATTACCAGAAACAACAGACGATGCTCACAAAAATACAGAAGGAAACACCTGGCGTGAACTTCCATGGCGAACTCAGAGATTTCCAGAAAGAGGGCCTCGCATTCATGCTGCATAACCGGCGTTCGCTACTTGCTGATGAGGTTGGGCTCGGTAAAACCATTATGGCTTTAGCCTGGTTAACAAGGATAGAAGCAAAACCGCCGTATCTTATAGTTATGCCCCCTCATCTATTAAGGCAATGGCGGAGTGAAATCCGGCGTTTCCTTGGTGATATCACTATTCATGAGATACACGGACTAAAACCATATCCCTTGCCTCGAGCAGCTATCTACATAACTCATTACCTAATACTTCGTGGTTGGAAACAAGCATTGCAGGAATACCAGTTTAATGCCTGCATATTTGATGAGATACAAGAATTACGTCATTCTGAAAGTGAGAAATATTCAGTGGCATCAATGCTTTCCTCAAATATATCGAATGTAATAGGTCTCTCAGGAAGCCCGTTCTATAATTTCGGAGGTGAACTCTGGAATATATTGAACATACTCGAATATCACTGCTTGGGTGATTATGGGAGTTTCTCACGTGAATGGTGCGGCGATGGTTATGGTGGCGATAAAATTACTGACCCAAGATTATTTGGTTCTTACCTACGGGAACAAGGGTTGATGCTTCGTCGGTTGAAGGAAGATGTGCTTAGTGAGTTACCACCAAAATTCCGGATTATACAAGAGATCGATACCGATCATGGCATATATGATTCTTTGATTGGCCCCGCAGTAAATATCGCAAAGGAGTTGCTTGATACGAAGCAGGATAATTTCGAGAGAGGACGCAAGATAATGGCGGCGATTGATCAGACCCGGCGCGTGACTGGGATAGCGAAAGCCGGATTTGTCGCTGACTTTATACGGACGCTACTGGAGGCTGGAGAACCGTCAGTAGGTTTTGCTCATCATCATGCGGTTATGGATATTCTGATGAAGGAGCTTCAGGAGTTTAACCCGGTGATGATCAGTGGCCGCCAGAACCGTGAAGCGAAGGATCTTGCTCAGCAGTTATTCATGAAGGGAGAAACGAACCTAATTTTTGTGTCATTGAGAAGTGCAACTGGGTTGAATCTACAACGTGGCCGCTGCGCTGTATTTGCAGAGCTCGACTGGTCGCCTGCAGTGCACTGTATTGACGAACATACTGAGATACTCACCAAGGATGGTTTTCGAGGGGTAGATGATGTCAGTGTTGGTGATATGGTTGCCGGTTTTGATATTACTGATGAATCTATATGTTTTATACCCGTATTGAATAAAGTTGATCGATTAGCTGAGTCAGATGAAACAATGTATAGAGTGAATACAAAAAAAATAGATTTGGCAGTTACTGGAAATCACAGACTTGTATACCGTACTATGAGAAGAACAAACAATGGGAATGGGCGTTCTCAATGGAGAATATCTACTGCAGAGGAACTTGCTGGAGTAAAACGAAGATATATACCAACATGCGGAAATGAGTATGCAAGAGGTGTGGATTTATCTGATGATGAATTAAAACTAATAGGTTTATATCTAAGTGACGGTCATCTTACAAATAGAAGTTTAACAATATATCAGTCAGCACATCAACCGTGGAATAAGGACATTGTAAAAATATTGAATGGTGCCGGAGTTTCTTGGAATCTATACGTAAGGAAAAAGAAAGGATGCACAGATATGAATTGGTATACAATACCTATAGGAAAACAACCACGTTGGACAAAAAATGAAGTAAAAATATTGAATACTTTGCATTCTCGGGGGATATCAAATAAAGAAATTGCAAGGAGAATCAACAGAACGGCCTTATCTGTCTATCTAAAAAGACATAAAACAGAAAAGGGGCAGAATACAATTCCAGGAAATGAAAAACCGAGAAAAGGTTGGAAAACACTTGGGCCATATTTGGATAAAAATTTAAGTCCATTATTACAAGATATGACCACACATCAATTTGATTGTTTTATTTATGGACTTTGGTTAGGAGATGGTGCAAAAACCGATTATAAAGTGACACGAATAGATATGACAAATAAAATTTTAATGGAGCAGTTACAATCTTTATGTGTCAGAAGGGGAAAAACTGCAATATTATCAAAACGTAATCAAAAAAATACAACATATAAAGCAAATAAACCAATGTACACACTCCGAATTAGTGAAACTAATGAGGCTTATTTACAAGATGGAAAAACACATGAAAGTCGTTTAAGACCAGATGATCATTCTGCGACTGGAATGAGGGTTTGGTGTGTTACAAATAAGTTAGGGACTATTGTTGTTCGGAGAAATGGTAAAGTTGCTGTTGTTGGTAACAGTCAGTGCGAAGGTCGCCTTCATAGGATCGGCGTACGCGATTCAGTGATGTGTTATTATCTCGTGTGTGATCGTGGCACTGATCAGGCGATGTTGGAAACGCTCGGGTTGAAGAAATCACAATTCGTGGGCATAATGGGTGACCCAATGGAAACGCAGAAAGACGAACTTGAGGCACAGGTAGAAATCAAGAAGCATATGGAATCTGTGATCGATGTGTTGCAGCAGGGTGGTAAACCACGGAAGAAGCCATCGGGTGATGTACTTGAATTGATTAAGAAGACGGAGCCAAGGCTACTTGAGAAGAAGCTCCGTAGTGATTTAAGTGTACCTGAACTGCGGAATGCTTGGAATGAAGAAAAATATCCAGAGGATTGATATTAAGTGGATGAGTTGAAGCGATGCTCGATATGCAAAAACCTATTCCCTAAGGAAAATTTTTATAAAATGACATCCTCCCAAATAAATCCAGCTAAAGCTGGGGGTATCCGTTATGTGTAACAAAGGAAAACGCAATGCATCCATCTTAAAACTGTCGATTCGACATCGAGCCAGTATTAAGAAATGCATCGCTTGTGTTTCCTTATGTTACACAGATATCCTCACTTCAATCCACAGAAGCATAGCATGGATGTTAAGATTGCTGTCGTCAGGACAGGTTTTCATTGCAAGCATAACATCAACTATCATCTGGTATGGATACCCAAGTTCAGGCGTTGTTTGCTCAAGGGGGTTGTCGCTGTGGCTCTGAGGAACATCCTGACTTGTCAATGTAAGAACATGGGTCTTGAGTTGTTGGCTTTGGAGATTATGCCCGACCATATACATTTGTTTGTGGGAGCAAAGCCCACGCACCGACCATGCGACATAGTGCATCAGTTGAAGGGTGAAAGTAGTAAACAGCTTCGTAGTCATTTTCCTTGGTTGAAGTATCTCTACGACCAAAGACGTAAACAGTTCCCGAGTCTCTGGGCACGTGGCTATTATTGCGGTAGTGCTGGTCATGTAAGCCAAGAAGCGGTTGCTCGGTATATTGCTGAACAGCAGGGTAAGAAGGATGTTTTCGAGTATAGCATCTTTGGTCATCCCGAGGTTAAAATCGGGAACTTTACTCAAACAAAACTGGGGGGTTTCTGATGGACGGAAAGCATATCATCCTTGACTTGTGTAGTGGAACCGGCTCTTGGAGTTTACCATATCGCCAAGCAGGTTATGATGTAATTCCTGTTGATATACAAAGCGGTGACGATGTTCGATTATTCAAACCACCGACTAAAAATGTAATCGGTGTCCTTTGTGCCCCTCCTTGCACCGATTTCGCTTCAAGTGGTGCATTGTATTGGAAACAAAAAGGAGAAATAGCTTTGCTAACGGCATTGTCTGTGGTAGATGCTTGTCTGAGAATTGTAATTGTTTCAAAACCTGAATGGTGGGCTTTGGAGAATCCTATCGGAAGATTGTCTAATTACCTTGGTAAACCAAGAATTATTTTCGACCCTTGCGATTATGGAGATGCTTATACAAAGAAAACATGTTTGTGGGGTTCTTTTTCCATTCCGAAACAGACTCCAGTTGAACCGATAAAAGCACCGAACAGTGGTCATCATAATCAAGACTATTATCTTCATCATTTTGTTGGTAAATCATTGACGAGAAAAGAACGTGCTTCGATACGAAGCGAAACGCCATCAGGTTTTGCAAAAGCATTCTTTGAGGCTAATAGGTAGGTGAGATATGTATGGAAGAAACGAAACAACCCCAATTCATCCCAATGATAAATCATTGGGTATTCTTGGACGGTATTATAAGGAGACGTGAAGCGATGTGTGCGAAAATTGAAAAAGAAAAGAGAACCTGTAATGATTGTAAGTTTGCAGGAGAGCTTGTAGAATCCCACGATGAATTTGAACCATTAAAGAAATATTGTCCACCTGAATATATGTGGAATCATCCAAATCCCGAAAAATGCCCCCACTTTGTTATGAGGGAGTAATAATGTCTGAGAAAAAGAAAGAAGCATTGTTTAATACTACTGATAAGAAAATCATTGATGATATGGTTGATGCTATGAAAGACTTTAAACCGATTCGTAATTATGATGCTGATGATGTTGATGCTCGGATAAAATTCTATAAAAAATATTACAATGATGAGTTTCACTTCACAGAAAAATATTCTGATTTAATCCCTGAACGATTTGTTTGGCTCATGGATTATGTTCATTGGCTTTTTGTTTTTTGTTTCGGAGACATGTCCGAGGACTTCATAAAGAAGGTTGAGGACATGAAGACGAAGAACGGGAGTGATTCGTCAACATGAACTCGGATTTCAGGGAGAAGATTAAGAGGCTAGAAAAATGAGTAGTGCAATTTGCGGTGGATTGATGACATGGACAGAGTGGAAACGTCAGACTCCTGATGAGATGATGGCTACGATGATGTGTAAGATAAGAAAAAGAGAAACGATTGTAGATTATAAAAACAAAAGAAATCATTATCGGTATAAGATTATTGACCCGTTGGGTGATTGTTGGCATTGGGAGGATGAGAAACAATGATGAAGACAAAAAAGGACCAAAACATTATAGATGTGGGAAAAGAACAGTTAAAAATTACTGAGGTAGAAGGGTTACCAAAAGATGATGACGAATATTATCACAGGTTGATGAAAAAAGACATTTTTATAATGAACTTGGAAGAACTTAAAGATTATTTAGACTATGTGATACAAGGGAGAATAGACATAGAACTGAATCCTGCGTTGATAGACCTTTTTTCTCATATCCAGTATTATTTCAGGGTTGTTGATCTACAAACGAATCTCATTATTGCACGAGCAAATTCAGCTCATAGTTTGGCGTATGCTCTTGCGTTGTTCTTGAAAGATAAGTTCCCAGATAGCTATGAAGATATTATCACCGTTATGGAGGAAGTGAATAAGGAAAAAGACATGAAGGCTTTAGAAGGGTTACCGATTAAATCACAAGAAGATGTTATGAAGAAAGCGAAGTTACTTTATAGACAAAATGAAGGACCAAAGGTAGATTGAAATGCAGAAGTTCGGGACCCGTGAATGGGCTGATGTGAACAAAAACATCTATACTGGTTGTTCTCATGGTTGTAAATACTGCTATGCTTGCTATAATGCATTGGTGCGGTTCAAACAGATTAAGACCAGGGATGAATGGTTGCACCCCGTGTTTCGTGAGAAAGCATTCAACGAGCCTACGAGGAACCTTCATGGGAAGCGGATAATGTTTCCGACCCAGCATGATATCACCCCTGATAACATGGACAAATGCATCCAGTATGTTTTCAGGTGGCTGGCAGAGGGCAACAAGGTCCTGGTTGTCTCTAAGCCTCATGTGGAATGCGTGACTGAGATGTGTAAATCGTTCATGGGTTTCGAGAACCAGGTCACGTTCAGGTTCACGATGGGAAGTTGTATTAATTCTGTGTTGAAGTTCTGGGAA
>Ga0315277_10001587_pt1 | contig 32951 bp, 28 predicted proteins | sample YL17G05_15_MG_FD_203695 | JGI IMG/M metagenome (GOLD analysis project Ga0315277, IMG submission 203695) | Sediment microbial communities from Yellowstone Lake, YNP, Wyoming, USA - YL17G05_15 | ecosystem: Environmental > Aquatic > Freshwater > Lake > Sediment | place: USA: Wyoming | collected...
GAGGTGGCCAAGGACAGCGCCTTCTATGAGACGTCCGGCGGGGGAGTCACGGTATCGGGCGGTGAGCCCGTCATGCAGGCCGAATTCGTCGAGGCTTTCCTGCGGCTCTGTCACCAGCGGGAGATACATACCGCCCTGGACACCTGCGGCCACGCCGACTGGGTGATCTACGAGCGTCTTCTTCCCTTCGTCGACCTCGTCCTCTACGACCTGAAGTTGATGGACCGGGAGCGGCACCGCCTTGCCACAGGCGTCTATCCCGACCGCATTCTGGAGAACGCCAGGCGCATCGCCCAGAAAGGAATCCCGATGTGGGTGCGCACGCCGGTCGTCCCCCGCTACACTGACGGCGAGGATAACATTGCCGGCCTGGCCGCCTACATCCGCGACGAGCTGAGCACCGTCGAGCGCTGGGACCTGTTGGCTTACACCAACCTCGGCCAGCCCAAGTATCGCCGTCTAAGCAGGCCCTATCCCCTGGAAGACGCAGAGCTGCCCACTCGAGCCAAGATGGAGCGGCTGCACACAGTGGCCACCGGCGGTGGAGTAGGCGCTGCCGTCTGGTCGGGAGCGGTGAGGGATTAGCCATCGGGGAGCAAACGTGGCCGACGTCAATCTGAGCCCGGCGATCGTCGAGGCCCTAGCGGGCGAGAGGACGCCGAAGTTCCTGGCCACCCTCGACTCCGAGGGCGTGCCGAACGTAGTGCCCATCATGTCGCTGCAGGCGGTGGACGAAAGCACCGTCATCTTCGGCGAGTTCATGATGTGGAAGACAAGGCGCAATCTGGAGGTCAATTCCCGCGTGGCCCTGGCCGTAATGGCGGCCAGCCAGGGCTGGGTCATCAAGGGGGACTTTCTGGAGTTCCAGCGGAGCGGCTCCTACTTCGACCGGATCATGGCCGGCGACATGTTCCGCTACAATGCCTACGCTGGCATCCGTAACGCCGGCGTGATTCGGGTGAGTAGCGTAGTGCGGGCCTTCGCCCTGTCTCGGCTCACGATTCTGCTTGACATGGCCCGCGCCAGGTGGTTCGCCCGCCGCACCCGCCGACTGGGTGTCGCCACGGTCACCGTCCCTATCCAGGTGCGACAGAAGTTCGCCCGCCTTCAGGCCGCCAAGTTCCTGGCCTATCTCGACGGCGATGGCTACCCAGACATCGTGCCGGCCCTCTCCCTCATACCGGCCGGTGAGCAGACCTTCGTCTTCAGCAGCGACCTGGCGGCGCCGGCGCTGGCAGCGCTGAGCCCCGGCGCAAAGGTGGCCGCCTCGGTGCTCACCTTCGAGCCGGTGGCCTATCAGATAAAGGGCGAATTCCTGGGGGCAGAGCGGAGCCTGGGGCGATTGGCCGGCGTGGTGGGCGTTCAGGAGGTGTATAGCGCCTCGCCGCCGCTGCTGGGCCAGCGAATCGCCTGAAGGAGAGCGTTCGCCTTATCTTCCCGAAGGGGGTGGTTCGGAAGGCGAACGGTTTGGCGGCCTCGTTACACCTTCTGGGCTGCCTTGGGCTTCCCTAGTTTGGAGCTGTAAAGGGAGATGTCTGCTAGTCTCACCAGGTCATCGGCGGTGGTGGCGTCATCGGGGTAGGAGGCTAGTCCGGCGCTCAGGCTCAGGTCAGCCGTGGCGGGGTCATTCAGTTCCTTGAGCTTGCTGGCCAGAGACTTCCCCATCCGCTCGACTACGATCTGGGCTCGGGCTGAGTCGACGTGCATCAGTATGGCGGCGAACTCGTCGCCACTGTAGCGACAGGCGACGTCTGAACGACGCATTTGCGAGCGGACGGCATCGGCAACAAGGAGCAGTACCTTATCGCCGGCTGCTTCCCCCCGAGCGTCGTTATAGCTCTTGAGGTTGTCGATGTCGGCGATAATCACTGCAAGGCTAAGCTTGTAGCGCTTGGCACGTTCGATCTCCTCGCCCAGTCGCTGGTGAAAGTAGGCGCGGTTATATAGGCCTGTGAGACCGTCGGTGATCGCTTTCAGTTCTGTCTCCGCCCGCAGTTGAGCGTTCTCCAGGGGCAGGGCAACCTGAGCGGCAGCGGCCTGGAGGAGGTCCAGGTCCGACACCTGGAAGGAGGAGCCCTCCGAAAAGGTGACAAGCACAAGGCAGCCGAAGGGCCTTTCGCCGATGCCCAGCGGCGCACACATTATGCTCTGCGGCAAGCCCGATTCTCCAGCGGCCTGTCTGAGAAGGTCCCCACCCTCGGGGCCGAGGCTTCCCGCCGCTGTGAGATTCTTTATCGAAGAGTACAGCTCTGGTTCGCCTGTCTGGAAAGCCTTGCCGATGAGGCCCTCGCCGGGCTTGACTACCAGCTTGGACATGATCTTCTGGTCCAAACCGCGCACAGCGCGAAGCTCTAGCAGGTCCCTATGTCGGTTGTAGGCCATGAGGAACCCGGCGTCCGCTCCTTGCAAGAGTTCGAGGACGGCTTCCAGGGCTCTGTCGGTCGTTTCGTCAAACCCCATGGCTGTGGCGACGGCGTTCGATAGGTTGATGAACAGGCGGAGCTGGTCGTCGCGCTGCCGCACCTCCCTGACGAGGTGACTGAGCATTGTCGTATCGCGGGCCGTGCCTTCGATAGCTACCAGGCGCTCCTCCTCATAGATAGGCACGAAGCTAAAGGTCAGCCATATTGTCTCGCCGTCCTTGCGCAGGCACCTGAGGGCCAGCGGACCTTCTGGCATGTTGCCGGAGACCATGGCCTTCCATAGGGCGACGAACGACTGCCAGTGGTCCGGGTGGACAAGTCGACCGACGATCTGCGGGCCGGAGGCCAGATCCTCCAACGTGAAGCCCGTCACCTTCTCCCAGGCCGGATTGGCATAGGTGAGGCCCTTCTGGATGTCTACCCGGAAGACGAGGTCAGCCATGCGCTCCGCCAGTTGGCGATATCTTGCCTCGGCCTTGACGACGCCGGTCTCGGCCGTCTCTTGGGCGAGCAGAGCGACGAGCATCCGGTTGAGGTTCTTCGCCAGGGACTCGAACTCCTTCGGCCCCGGCACCTGGGCCATCGTCGTCGTCTCTCCCTTGGCGATCAACCGGGCGCTTGTCTGAAGGGCTGCCAGGGGCCGAAGAATGCTTCGCGCCAGCGCCAGCGCCGACCATACGCCTACGACGAGGACGAGGCCGGCGAAGCCCAGCACGACCCAAATCGGCAGGCCTCCACCGCTCGCCTTTGAAGCGAGGGCGATGTCCAGTTGGCGTTGCTGTTCGCTGATCAGTTCGGCGACCGCCGGCCTCAGACCGGCGATCTCATCCTCTATCTGAGAGCGGGTTTCCGCCGCCTGTTTGGTATCAGAGGCATTGGTGAACAGGAACACCGCATCGCCCTGAATCCCAATGTCGGTGACCTGCTTGGCGATGTCGTCTAGCGTGGCCAACGTTTGGGGGTCGGGGGAGTCACCTTGCAGAGACTTGGCCTCCTCGACAGCCGTCCCAACCCTGGCAACGGAGTTGCGGAATGCCTCGGCAAAGCTCCAGTCCTTGGTAACAGGAAAGGCGCGGAGGACCTCGAGCTGGAGGGTGAATTCGGCATCGATGTCGGCCAGGGCGGCGGCTGTGCCAGAGGCCTTCTTGGCGGCGTCCGGGTTGACTTGAGCGGTCTGAGGGCGAAAGACGGACAGCGCCGAGATGCCGATGAGAAGCAGCATCAACAGCGAGAACGTGACGATGATCCGTGCCCGCACCGACCGCAACGTAGGCATTCGCCTGCTAGCCTTTCCCTGACTACAACAAACTGCCTGCCATCCTCCGCCCACCATATAGGAGGCTCAGAGGTCGCATAACAGCAGGTCAATAGTCTTTGTAGTGCTCAATGAATTGACGCGAGTCCAAGGCAGTGCGTTACATGCGGCTCACCCACGGTTGAAATCGCCGCCCGAGGTGCTATCATGGCAGGGGTGGGCCTGTAGCTCAGCGGCAGAGCGGCCGGCTCATAACCGGCTGGTCGTAGGTTCGAATCCTGCCAGGCCCACCATGTGCGATCCGGCCGCTACAAGCGAACCTGTGTCGCGTCAATCGCCCCCCTGAAGTCAGGAGGAGGCGACATGAGGACGACGCACGGAGCGGCCGGTTTTCCGGTTCTCTTGAAGGGCTTTCGCTTGGCCCTTGCGGTCGAGGGACTGAGACCCAAGACGGCCAACAACTACCTGCGAGATGCGGAGAGCCTCACCAAGCACTCTGAGGGCCGCAGTCCGCGCTCCATTTCCACCAGCGACATCAGGGCGTAAATCGCCACGTTACAGGATGGCCGCGCCCCCAAGACGGTGCGCGAGGCTCAGCTTGCCCTGAGGCGCTTCTTCGGCTTCCTGGTGCGCGAGGGCGAGCTGGTGTCGATGGGCTTGTCCGATTGGGAGAAGCGCATCGTCCGCGTTGACGGCAAGACGGGCGTGCGGGACGTGCCACTGGGGACGGCAACCCTGCAGGCCATGGAGCGGTACGTGCGCCGATGGGGCATCACCGAGGCACCCCTTTGGCGTGGCAAGAAGGGGGCGCTGGCGGGGTCCGGCGTCCTGCAAATCGTTCGCCGTCTGTGCCGCCGCGCCGGAGTACGCCACAAGGGCGTCCACGCTTTTCGCAGGGCTGCGGCTGCCCAGATGAAGCGCCTGGGGATGAACGACAGGGACATCCTGGAGGTGTGCGACTGGCGGAGCATCGAGATGTTGCGGCGCTACACAGCGGAGGAGGCTGACGAGTTAGCGCAGGCTGCTCACCGTAGGTTGAGCCCAGGGGATGCGCTGAGGGTGCGGTAGGGAGGTGCCTCCCCTGCTTTCAGACAGAAGGGATGGGAAGAGCCGGCCTGGGAAACCATCCCCCCACCCCGAGCACGTCCGGGATCGTTGGCCGCACCCCCAACGCTCGAACTCAGCGTAAATCGATCGTCCGCCTTCATCAAGGTGGGGGAAGTCAATACTTGGTGTAAGGTGGTCGCGGCCAGCTTGGCGTCCAACGAAAGAGAGAGAGCCTTCGGGGGTGCGGCCACAAAAGCTCTCTCTGCGGTTGGAGCGGGAAGTTAGTTGATCCAGCCATATTTACCATACACGCCGGCTGTGAAGAACGCGTGACTATGCGAGTGGGCCGTGTGAAAAAGGCGTGAATGCCAGGGTTAGGAGAAAGGGCTACGCAGAACCAGAGGCCCGAACGTGTCGCGCCGCTAGGAGCGATCGTGATTGGCAAGACGCGACAGGCTCACCGTGTGTGCCGCGTGGCATACGGCGTCCCGCTCGCCCTGAGCCCGTCACCGCCCGCTCATCCTGAGCTTGTCGAAGGAAGAGCGGGGGCTCATGGTTCGACAGGCTCACCATGAGCGGCCAAAGCCGCGACCCCATGATCTCTCACATGTCCTGAGACACCACCTAGCTGGCCCACGGGCCGCCGATGCGCTATCATGCTGTCGGAGGCTCAGGGATGATGGCGGGCGGGTCCAGCCTGCTTCAGCAGATACGCGACTTCTTGGCCGACTACCGGCCGCAACGCCTTTCCCAGAATGAAACGACCCCGGCGGCAGTTCTTCTCCTCCTCTACGAGAAGGCAGGCGAGCCCTTCATCGTCCTGACCAGGCGCACCGAGGACGTGGAGCACCACAAGGGGGAGACCTCCTTCCCCGGCGGCGCCTTCGATCCCCAGGACGGCGACCTGCTCACGACCGCCCTGCGGGAGACGGAGGAGGAGATCGGCGTTCGGCCGGAGGACGTGCAGGTCCTGGGCCGCCTGGACGACATCGTCACCATCACCAGCTTTGGGGTGAGCCCCTTCGTCGGCCTCTTGTCGACGCCGTCGTATCCCTTCGCCCTGAATGCCCACGAGGTGGCCGAGCTGGTGGAGGTGCCCTTGCGCTACCTGATGGACGAGCGCAATCTGGAGCAGGGCGTCGGGCGCCTGGCCGACCGCTGGTGGCCCATCCTCTCCTATAGGTACGGCGACCATCGGATCTGGGGGGCCACTGCTCGCATCCTCAAGGGCTTCTTCGACCATCTGGCCGCGAGCGGAGGTTGATCGACGACGGCGGCCTTGATCGCGTGGTGTGCTGAATGCGCTGGCTGCTGATTAGGCATGGCGAGTCGGTGGGGAACCGCGAGTGGCGGCTCCAGGGCCAGCGAGAGTTCCCGATGAGCGAGCGCGGCCGCCGCCAGGCCGAGCTGCTGGCGCGGCGGCTGGCGGGCATGGAGATCGCCGCCGTGTACGGCAGCCCCATTCGCCGCGCCTGGGAGACAGCGCAGGCCATCGCTCGCAGCCTGGGGCTGGCGGTGCAGGCCCTGGTCGGCGTGCAGGAGTACGACTTCGGGGAGCTGTCCGGCCTGACCTGGTCGGAGATTCAGCAGCGAGCGCCAGAGGTGACGGCGGCCATCGCCTCCCGCAGCGATGAGTACCCCCACTACCCGGGCGAGGAGGGCCGCGAGGCCTTCCGCCGGCGGGTATGCACCGCCCTGTGGGGCCTCCAGGAGAAGCATGGCGATGAGACGGTGGTGGTGGTCGCCCACGCTGGGCCCATCGCGGTGTTCCTGCTGGACGTCCTGGGCCTGCCCTATCGCCCGCCGCTGCCGTTCAACCTGGACAACGGCTCGATCACGCTGGTGGAGACGCCGCCGCGGCAGTGGCCGGGCGCTCCCCCTGCCGTGCTCGTCTCTCTGAACGACGTCTGCCACCTGAAGGAAGGGGGGTGAGGCAAGGGTGTCGAAAGTTCCCGAAGGACGGCCGAGGCGAAAGCGGCGAGAGCGGGGGCCGACGGAGAAGGAGTTCCTGGAGAGGCTGGAGGTTCTGGAGAGGTTCATGGTGGAGTGCCAGGCCTGCCAGGCGGAGAACCCCCAGCACTGGCAGTACTGCGCCGTGTGCGGCACCCGCCTGGCGACGGCCTGCCCGGTCTGCGGCTGCCCCCTGCCGCCCCTGGGCGCTAGCTACTGCCCCCACTGCGGCATGGAGCTACCGAAGGGGGAAGGCGAGGCGTAGGCTCGATTTGATTGTGTTCGCGAAAAATTTTCGCGCTGGTATTTGGTGATTGGCCCGCCAGATAGGCGGGCGTTTGATTGTTTTGGGCGCTGGGGCGCGGGCCCTGGGGCCGCGTACAGCAGGCTGACTTCCATGCCACGTTTAGCTTAGGAGAGGGAAGAGGCGAAGGCCAACGGGGGAGTGGCAGTGGGGGTAGGCGCGGAGCAGCGCTACGAGCGCCGCATGCGGTTACCGAGGGTGAAGATGATGAGGGCGAAGAGGCCGATGCCGAACATGGCCTCGATGGCGGTGAGCAGGCGGGCGCCCCAGCCCTGAGGCTCCAGGGTGTTGAAGCCAACGGTGGCGAAGGCGGCGATGCTGTGGGTGAACGCGGTCAGGACGTTGTGCGTGCCGCCGCCGTCACCCGCGGCCACGTTGCCGGCGGCCGCATAGATACACGTAAAGACCGCGATGACGACGCCTGCCCAGATGACAGGCATGTAAACGCGCTCCCCGTAGCCTGTCAGGAGCTCATATGCCCAGTTGCGCAGCCAGCGGAGGCGGTCGATGTGTTCTTCTTCGGCTCCCTCCTCCGTAAGTTGGGCGGTAGCGCGGTTGAAATCAGCGGGACGAAGGCCGACGAACAGCAGCAGGTGGAGCCAGGCCCAGCGGAGGCGGCCCATGATGCTAGCGCGTAGGAACCGCCGCAGCCGGCCGGGATTCTTCTTTCGCCAGCGCCTTCCTCCGATCCTGAGCTGTCGCCTGATCCACCGATGGCCAGCGGTGGTTGGGAAGTGCATGGCCTTCTGCATCTGCTGCTCTTTGACGTAGGCCCAGCTAGCGTCGTCGTAGCGGCCGATGGAGTCGAAGTTGGTCTTCAGGGCCAGGTAGACCTCCCTGGCGTCGTGGAACGTGCGCAGAGTGCTGGGATGGTGGACGCTGTGCCGTCCTTTGGCTGCGAGTTCATCGCCGATAGCCCGGCCCAGTTGATCTCGGCACAGAGCCGTGCGGTCGAGAGAGCACTCCCACCACATGGCGCCATCGAGATGGGCGTGCCAGAACCGGCTGCCGCTCAAGCGTGCGAAGCCCAAGTGGGCCCTTTGCATCTGTGCGCGTGCGAAGGCAGTGTTGTCCAGGTTGGCGCTCCGGAGGTCGCAGTCTTGCAGGAATGTGCCTGTGAGGACGGCATGTTGCAGTTGTGCGCATGAGAGGTCGGTGTGTTCCAGGTGTGCGCCAAGAAGATTGATGCCGCACTTGGCGCCGGGCCAGAGCCAGGGTGGGCAGGCGTCCGCACCGTGCTCCTGTGCGTAGGCCTCGATGTGCGGGCGGAGTGCCTCGGGGCTCGCGTCCAGCCCGTACAGGTCCGCTCCGTGCAGATCCAGGTCGTACGCACCGCCGTTCTCCTCGACGAGCTGAAGCAGACGGGGCAGGTCTATCTTCTCTCTCCTGTGCCGCCAAGTGCTCTCATCGTCGCAGCGGACGGGGGGCAGTTCCTCGCTCACTGCCCTCCCTCCTCCGGCTCTGCGGCGGCCTGGCGGGCGGCCCAGGCGGCCACCTTTGTCGCCAGCTCGTCGCTGCGGCGGCTCCAGTCGCTCTCCTGCAGGCAGGGGAAGGACTGCTCCAGCAGGCGGTGGAGGAGCGTCGCCGTCGCGTAGGCCAGGTCGAGGAAGGCGAGTAGGCGGCGGCGCTGATAGAAGGGCCCGCTGCGAAGGGTGCCCTTGCTGTCCAGGGCGCCGGAGACGGAGGCGAAGGACGGGTAGGTGAACCTGCTGAGGTCGTGGTAGATTCGCCCCAGGGCGGGCTCCGGGTGCTCGTGCTCGCTGGCGTCGTGGGCCAGGGCTGCGGCCAGGGCCTCCCTCATGCGGGACGGCGTCGGCCAGTCGGCGCTCCCCTGCCTGAGCTTGGGAGCGTCCTGGGGGCTGGCGTTCAACCAGGCCCCCGCCAGCCAGTACTCGTATGCGTTTCGGGCCAGCGAGAGGGCCTGCACGTAGTAGCCGTCGAGGGCGAGGTTGTGGGCGGAGCGGAGGAAATTGGCGGCGCCTCCCACCAGGAGCAGGGTGAGCTCCTGGGCATCATCCGGGGATTTGACCACCTCCAGCTCGCGAAAGCCGTGCATGAGGTGGCTCAGCAGGTCGTCGGCCAGGGCCATGTCGTTGCTGTGGTACTGCCAGGCCTGGCGGTGGACGGCGTGCTCTCGGTCCTCCCAAGTCGAGCCGTGCGGCAGTTGGGCGGGCATCGGCGCTATTCCTGGGGCTCGCCTTCGCCCCGCACCCGCCGCAGCCGCTCGCGGATCGTGCGCTCGAAGCCCTGGTCGGAGGGCTCGTAGTAGCGGCGGCCGCGGAGCTTGTTGGGCAGGAACTGCTGCGGCACGTAGTGGTCAGGGTACTTGTGGGCGTACTTGTAGTCCTTGCCGTAGCCCATCTCCTTCATCAGGTCGGTCACCGGATTGCGCAGGTGCAGAGGCACCGGCTCGTTGCGCGTCTCCCGCACGTCCTTGCGCGCCTTCTCGTAGGCGGCGAGGGCGGAGTTGCTCTTGGGCGCCGACGCCAGGTAGATGACCGCCTCGGCCAGGGGGAGATAGCCCTCGGGCATCCCCACGAAGTGCACCGCCTGCTGGGCGGCCATCGCCACCACCAGCGCTTGGGGGTCGGCCAGGCCCACGTCCTCGGCTGCCAGGATGACCATGCGGCGGGCGATGAACAGCGGGTCCTCGCCGGCCTCGATCATGCGCGCCAGCCAGTAGAGGGCGGCGTCGGGGTCGGAGCCGCGCATCGACTTGATGAAGGCGGAGATAGTGTCGTAGTGGTAGTCGCCGGCCTTGTCGTAGACGGACGTGCGCCGTTGGAGGGCCTCCTCGAAGTCCGACAGGCCGATGCGGCGCGCGCCGCGCTCGTCGGGCTGGACGGTGGCGGCGGCCAGCTCGAGGGCGTTGAGGGCGATGCGCGCGTCGCCGCCGGAGGCCTGAGCCAGGCCGGCGAGGGCCTCGTCGTCCACCGCCAGGTTCAGGCCGGCCAGGCCGCGCTCGCCGTCGGCGATCGTCCGCCGCAGGATGACCTCGATCTCCTCCGGCGACAGGGGGCTGAGCGTATAGACGCGGCAGCGGGAGAGCAGCGGCGAGATGACCTCGAACGAGGGGTTCTCGGTGGTCGCGCCGATGAGGGTGACCACGCCGTCCTCGACATAAGGTAACACCACGTCCTGCTGAGCCTTGTTGAAGCGATGGATCTCGTCGATGAACAGGATGGTGCGCTGGCCGTGCATCCCCCGCCGCTCCTGGGCCTCGTCCACGATCTGGCGCAGGTCGGCCACGCCGGCGGTGACCGCCGAGATGGGGGCGAAGTGGGACTGGGTGAGGCTGGCGACGATGCGGGCGAGGGTGGTCTTGCCGCTGCCCGGCGGCCCCCAGAAGAGCATCGAGGGCATCTGGTCGCTCTCGATGCTCTTGCGCAGCATGCGGCCCTCGCCCACCAGGTGCTCCTGGCCCAGGAACTCGTCGAAGGTGCGAGGGCGCATTCGGGCCGCCAGCGGCGCCTCGCGCTGGGTGCGGGCGCGCGCCTGAGCGGCGAACATGTCGGAGGCTTTGCCCTTGCTCTTCTTGGTTGGCATCTCGAACAGATTATCGCATGTTGGGGCAAGGACGGCCAGTGCTAGGGGGCACCGCCGGTGATGGCCCTTTGGCGAGCGATCGCTGAGATTCTTCGCGCTGCTCAGAATGACGCCGGTCGCCGCAGTCACCCTGAGCCTAGCGAAGGGTCTCACTCCAGACGGCATACCATGCCCCAGCCTTAGGGTTATGAACAAGATAACTCGACAAGAGGCAGGGCTGAAGCCCTGCAGCTACGCCGCTGGCCGCCCTCGATTTCGTAGCTGCAGACCTTTAGGTCTGCCTGGGAAGGGCGACTAGGACTGTCGAATCATCTAGTCAATGACCCTGAGCCTGGGGTCGTGTGTGGCCCTACCGCTCGACCACGTGCTCGCCGACGGCCAGCGGCGGCCGCGGCGGCAGGCGCAAGCCCTCCTTGGGATAGCCGAGCGCTATGAGCGCCTGCGGCTGGAAGTCGGCGGGCAGGTCGAGCGCCAGCCGAACGGCCTCTGGGCAGAACAGGGGCGCCGAGAGCCAGTAGCTGCCCAGGCCGCGGGCGTGCGCCGCCAGCATCAGGTTCTCCAGCGCGGCTCCCGTGCTCTGGCCAAACATGAGCTCTTCTGCTCGCTGTCGGCGCTGGTCGGGCCAGGCGCGCTGGGCCTGGCTCGTGACGCCGGCCAGGATGAGGACGGGGGCGGCAGCGAGGCGAGCCCGCGAGCGGCTCAACAGCCGGCGGATGCGCACCTCCGCCACGCCGTCGCGCTCGAGGTCTTGGCGCCAGCGCTCGCCCATGGCCTCCGCCAGGCCGGCCCTGGCCTCGGTCGAGACGATGACGAAGCGCCAGGGGTGGCTGTGGTGGGGCGCGGGGGCCAGGCAGGCGGCGGCGATGACCTGATCCACCAGCGCTCGCTCCACCGGCCGCGCGCTGAACTGGCGCACGGAGCGGCGGCCAGCGAGGGCAGCATCAAGCATCATCGGAGGGCCGCCAAGCACTCCGCTCATGGTTCGACAAGCTCACCATGAGCGGACACACGAGGCTCACCATGAGCGGTTCCTTGCGGCATGCACCCCCCGCTCATCCTGAGCCTGTCGAAGGACGAGCGGGTCGGGGGCCAGGGATGCCAGCAGCGCGCGGCTCCGGCTGCCGTTCGGTTGGGCGAGAACGGCAGCCAGGTCCTGCGGCCGGTCGATGTCAAGGGCCAGGGAGGGCAGCGGCAGTACCGCGAGCGGCAGCCCGCGCGCGCGTGCCTCCCGCTGGTGGGCGGCTGAGCTGCGAGGGCCGAAGCGGAAGGGGATGATGCTCGGCGGCCGCAGGGCGAGGGCGTTGGTGCCGCCGCTGCGCGAGGGGCAGAGGACAACCGATGGGTTGCCGTCCATGTGGTTAAGGATAGCCTCTACGTCGGCGGCGCTGGCCAGCGGCACGTCCACGGGGAGCACGAGAAGGCCGCTGGCGCCCTGCTCGCAGAGCATGTGGGAGGCGAAGGCGAGGGCGGCGTTCAGGCCGCGAGGCCGCGGCGGCTCGCGGATGGCCTGGGCGCCCAACTGTCGGGCGAAGGCCAGCACCTCGACGTCGGGGCTGACGACGGCGGTCGCAGCGACGCCCCTCACGCCGGCCAGCAGGCCGAGGACGTCCGCCAGCATGGCCATGACCAGGGCCTGGCGCTGCTCGTCCGACAGCACCGGCCGCAGGCGGCTCTTCGACTGTCGCAGGGCCTTGACCGGCACGAGGGCGGCGATCACTTCCCTTCCCCTCGTGTGGCCTGCACCACGCGGCGGGCCAGGGCCGCTTTCTCCTCCATGCCCTTCATTATCGTATCGGCGACCACGACGTCCAAGCCCAGGGCCTCGATCCGCGCGCGGTCGCCGGCGTCGGCCACGTCGATCACCAGGCAGTCGAGGAAGTCCTGGTAGAGCCAGCCGACCTGCCAGGCGCTCACCTCCATCCGCAGGCCCTCGAGCATCTTGGCGGCCGGGCCCTTGAGGACGGCCCCGCCCACGATGGGGCTGACGGCCACCACGCGCGCCTCGGTTTGGCGCAGCGCCGCCCGCACGCCTGGCAGGGCGAGGATCGGCCCGATGCTGACGATCGGGTTGCTGGGGGCGATGATGACGCCCTCGGCGGCGGCGATGGCCTCGATGACGCCGGGGGCGGGCTTGGCGTGCTCGATGCCGGCCAGCTTGAGGCCGCGGAAGGGGTCGCGGGCGCCGCGCTTCACCATGTACTCCTGGAAGTCGAGCAGGCCGTCGGGCGTCTCCACCCTCGTGCGCACGGGCTCGTCGCTCATCGGCAGGATGGTGACGTCGAGGCCGAAGGCGAGCGCGATCTCCGCCGTGGCCTGGGAGAGGGTGCGGCCCTGGCGGAGGAGGTAGGTGCGATGGATGGATGTGGCCAGGTCGCGGTCGCCGAGGGCGAACCAGGTCTCGTGGCCGAAGCGCGCGAGGGCATCGAGGGCGTGGAAGGTGTCGCCGGCCAGGCCCCAGCCGGTCTCCTCGTTGACGGCGGACGCTAGGTGGTAGATGACGATGTCGATGTCGGGCGAGACGTGGAGGCCGAACAGCTCCAGGTCGTCGCCGGTGTTGGAGACGATGGCGACGTCTTTCTGGGGCACCACCTGGACCAGCCCCTGGAGGAAGCGCCCCGCCCCCACGCCGCCGGAAAGGACCGTGATCATGGCTTCGGCGGAGGCCTCTTGCGTGAGCTCTTGGGCTTGGGCTCGGGTGGACTTGGCCTCTCGATCTGCTCGAGTGCCTTGATCAGTTCATCGGCCTTTTCGACCTCCCTTGACGCGCGCGCTTCTGCGAAAATACGTCGCGCCTCGCGGACGTACCTCAGGGCCTGCGAGAGGTTGCCCGCGCGCGTGTGCACGAGACCCAGGTTCCTGAGGGCCGTGGCCTCGCCGAGGCGATCGTCGATCTGATGGTGAATCTCGAGGGCCTTCATGTAGTGCTCCTCGGCGTGGTCCACCTCGCGCCGCTCGAAGTAGACGCTGCCGAGGCTGTTGAGGTCGGCGGCCTGGCCGAGGCGGTTGCCGATCTCCTCGTCGATGGCCAGGGCCTTCTTGAAGTGCTCCTCGGCCTTTTCGAGGTCGCCGCGGAGGAAGTAGGCGTTGCCCAGGTTGCCGAGGGCGTTGGCCTGGCCGAGGCGGTTGCCGATCTCCTCGTGAATGGCGAGGGCCTCCTTGCAGTGCTCCTCGGCCTTGTCCAGATCGCCCCTGCGCACGTACGCCAGGCCCAGATTCCCGAGCTGGTTGGCCTGGCCGCGGCGGTTGCCGATCTCCTGATCGATGGCCAGGGCCCTCTTGTGGTGCTCCTCGGCCTTGTCCAGATCGCCCCTGCGCACGTACACCAGGCCCAGGTTGCCGAGCTGGTTGGCCCGGCCGAGGCGGTTGCCGATCTCCTCGTCGATGGCCAGGGCCCTCTTGTGGTGCTCTTCGGCCTTGTCCAACTCGCCGCGGTCGGCGTACACGAGGCCCAGGTTGCCGAACTGGTTGGCCTGGCCCAGGCGGTCGCCGATCTCCTCGAAGATGGCCAGGGCTTTCTTGTGGTGCTGCTCGGCCTTGTCCAGATCGCCCCGCTCGAGGTAGACGCTCCCCAGGTTGCCCAGGGCAGTGGCCCTCGCCTGGTCATCCTGCGTTTCGTTCGCCGCAGCTAGGACTTCCCGATAATGGGGCTGCGCTTGCGCGGGCTGGCCCATGTACATGTAGCTGTTGCCGATCAGGTTGTGCAGGGCGGCGCGCTCTGCCGCCGGCAGGCCCGGCCGGAGGCAGGGCTCGAGGAGTTCAATCGCTTCGGCGTATCTGTGTTCTCGTTGCGCCTTGGTGGCCTCGGTGAGAAGGCGCAGGCGCTCTTCGTCCGAGGTGGCGACGAGCTGTTCAGCAGCCTTCTCCGCGATGGGGAAGTAGTGATTGAAGGCTTCCTTTAGTCCGTCAACCGTGCGCTGCAGGCGCTGGACTCGGTCGTCCAGCCGAGCCAACCGCTCCTCCGTTGCGGGCTTGGGCTCAGGCTGGCGTCGCCAGCGGCGCCACGCCCAGCGTACTGTGAAGACGATGACCGGGCCCGCGCCTAGGGCACCCAGCACCGCTAATACGAGGAAGACCGCAGTCAGGGTGCCCATCCTTCTACCCCGCTACCTCCACGATCGTCACCCCTTCGCCGCCCTCCTTGGGCGGGGGCGTCGAGAGCGATTTTACCAGAGGGTGGCCCCGCAGCGCATCGCGGATGGCCCGTCGCAGGGTACCCGTCCCCTTGCCGTGCACGATGCGCACCTGCGGCAGGCTCGCCCGGAAGGCGGCGTCCAGGTGCTGCTCGATCAGCGGCATCGCCTCGCCCACCGTCATGCCCCGCACCTCGATCTCCGGCGACGGCGGCGCGGACGGCGGGAAGCTGGTGGCGATGGTGATGACCTCCGCCGCCTTCTCCACGCCCTCCACCTCGCTGACGTTGATCCTGCCGTGGAAGGCGCCCAGGCGCACCGCCATCTCTCCGTGCTCGTCCGGCGGGCCGAGGGCCTCGGCCGGCTGCGACAGGTCGCGCAGCCACAGGCGGTCGCCGGCGACGATCGGCGGTAGCGGCCCCTTGCGGGGGCGTCGGCGGAGTCGCCGCACCTTCTCAACCTGCTCCTCGACCGCCTCGACCTCCTGCTTGGCAGCGGCGAGAGCTTCCCCTGGGCGCGGCGAAGCGGCCTGCCTGGCGGCGGCCGCTGCCTCGCGCTCGGCGCGGGCGATCTCCTTGGCGGCGGCCCGCAGGCGGGCGCGCGCCTGCTGGAGCTCGCTCTCCATCTCCTGGCGCGTCTTCTCGATGGTGCGATCGCGCTCGGCGTCCACGGCCATCAGCTTCTCCGCCAGGCCGGCGCGGATCGCCTCCGCCTCGCGGCGGGCGATCTGTTCGGCGCGGGCGGCGTCGGCGGCCGCCTGGCGGTCGCGCTGGATGTCGGAGAGGAGGCTCTCCAGCTCCTGACGGTCGGGCGCGATGTGCTGGCGGGCGCGGTCGAGGATGGTGTGCGGCATGCCCAGGCGGTCGGCGATGGCCAGGGCGTTGCTCTGGCCGGGCAGGCCGATGATCAGGCGATAGGTGGGGGACAGGGTCTCCAGGTCGAACTCCACCGAGGCGTTCACTATCCCCGGTGTGACGTGGGCGAAGACCTTGAGCTGGCTGTGGTGGGTGGTGGCGACGGTGATCGCGCCCACCTCCAGCAGGTGCTGAAGGATGGCCTGGGCCAGGGCCGTCCCCTCGCTGGGGTCGGTGCCGGCGCCCAGCTCGTCCAGGAGCACCAGGCTGTCGCGCTCGGCCTCGCCCAGGATGCGGATGATGTTGCCAACGTGCGAGCTGAAGGTGGAGAGCGACTGCTCGATGCTCTGCTCGTCGCCGATGTCAACGTGGACGGAGGCGAACACCGGGAGGCGGCTGCCCAGCTCGGCCGGGATGGGCAGGCCGGCCTGGGCCATCAGGATGAGCAGGCCGACGGTCTTGAGGGCGACGGTCTTGCCGCCGGTGTTCGGTCCGGTGATGAGGACGATGGAGTAGGAGTCGCCCACCCAGATGGAGATGGGCACCACCTCGCCCTTGAGCAGCGGATGGCGGGCGTTCAGCAGGCGCAGCTCGCCGGGGCCTTCGGCCAGCCAGGGCTGGTCGGCGCTCAGGTAGGGGAGCTCCTTGCAGGCCAGGGCGTCGCCCAGCTTGGCCTTGGCCAGCGCCAGGTCGAGCTCGGCCAGCGTCGCCACCGTCGTCTCGATGTCTTCGGCGGCCTCGCCCACGCGGGCGCTGAGGGCGCGCAGGACGCGTTCCACCTCCCGCTGCTCCTCGAGCTGCAGCTCGCGCCAGGCGTTGCCTATCTCGACCGCCTCCAGCGGCTCGAGGAAGACGGTGGCCCCGCTGCTGGAGACGTCGTGGACGATGCCCGGCAGTTGGCCGCGCATCTCGGCCTTCACCGGGATGACGTAGCGGCCGTCGCGCAGGGTGACGATCGGCTCCTGCGCCACCTGGCGGCCCGTCGCCGATGAGAGGATGTGCTGGAGCTTGGCGGTCAGGCGGTCGTGGGCCAGGTGGGCTTGCCTTCGGCAGGTGGCCAGGAGGGGGCTGGCGGCGTCGGTCACCTCCGAGCGGGGGTTGATGCAGCGCGCTATCTCCGCCACCAGGGGCGAGAGGTTCGCCAGGCCCTCGGCGAGGGCGGTGAGCAGGGGCAGCGCTGGGACGCCCAGGCGCTGGACGGTCTTGCGCAGGGATATGGCCAGGCTGAGGGTGGCCTGGATGTCCAGCAGCTCGCCGGGCTCCAGGACGCCGGCCAGGGCCGCCTTCCGGGCCTGGGGGCGCACGTCGTGGGCGCCGCCCAGGCTGAGGTTGGGCTGCATCTCCAGCAGGCGGCGGGCCTCGGCGGTGATGCGCTGGCGGCGGACGACCTCGGCGTGGTCGGACGACGGGCGCAGGGCGAGGGCGAGCGCGCGACCGGCGGAGAATGCGGTGTGCTGGGCCAGCCGCGCCAGCACCTTATCGAACTCCAGGGTGGCAAGGGTCTTAGGGTTCAAGGCTGTCGTACCTCAATGATGTCATCACTTGAAGCTCCGATCGTATTCCTGAAGGCGCTCTACGGCTTGCTCACCAGCTGAGGCGGGCGCTCGAACGACTACGCCGAAGCAGCGGTTGCCGAACTGTCTGCCTAGATCGGCCAGGTGGTCTCTGAAGTAGCGAGCGGCAGCGGCCGTGCCAAGAGTGCCAAAGCCGCCCAACAAGAGCGCCGTCCCGGCACGGCCGCCTCGCAAGAAGGGGTTCCTTGCCTTGAGGATGATTCCGTACCCGAAGGGCTCTGGTCGCGGGATCGGCTTACCGCCCTGCTGCACGTCGTATATGTCATGCCCGTCCATGCGAAAGGCTACGCTTTCCATCCGCTCGTAGAAGTCTAAGCACTTCTGCGCCTGCGCGCCAAGTACCACTAGGTGGCTATCCCATAGGCCTGGATCGTCGCTCATCTGCACAATGTCGATTTGCTTGGTCTTCCCAACCTCGCCCAGTGCGTTCAGTATATACGCCACGCCGCGGCCTTCAACGTCCGACCACAGCCTGTGGATGTTCACGACGTGCCCAACGGGTCCGGTGGCTCCGTCTCTCACCACAAGGGGCCGAGACGGATCAACAAAGAAGTCTCGCACGAATACTCTAAGCAGCTCATGCTGCTCGGCTGCCCGCCCGAGTACCTTCCGCGCGGGCCGAGTCACCCGCCACCACCGCCACACGCCACGGACAGCAGCTATCGCTACTTCTGGGACGATTGACAGAAACCCGAGAATCGTTGCCATCAGCCCTGGGGTGGCGCGGCAGCCCGCGATTCTCTCCCCAGCACCACCGAGGTCTCCCGCTGGCGGGCGGGGATGTCCCAGTACGTCTGCAGGAGGGCGTCGCCGTCGGGCAGGAGGCGGAAGCCGTGCTTCTCGTAGAAGCGGATGGCCCAGGTGGCGGCGGCCCAGGTGCCCACCAGCAGACGCTCGGTCGTCGTCACGTCCATGACGTGGCGCACCAGGGCGCTGGCGATGCCCCGCCGCTGGCGGTCGCTCAGCACGTAGCAGTGGCGCATCAGGGTCACGTCCCTGATCGGCTCATAGCCGACGACGGCGATCAGTCGTCCGTCCTCCTCCCAGCCGTAGAAGGTCATGCGGCGCGCCTCCTGCTCCAGTTCGTCCAGGGGCATGTAGGGCTGGTGGTAGCAGTCGGCGGGGATGGCGCCCTCGTAGGCGTTGGCGGCTTCGTTGATGACCTCGCACATGCGCCCGAGGTCGGCTTGGTTGCAGGGTCTAATCACTGGCGGCGGTCTCCATCAGGAGTAGCGCCTCACGCTGAAGCGGAACAGCTCGGGCGATTCCTCGGGGGCGATGCCGGCCTTGGCCTTGACGATCGATAGCTGCTCCTCCACCGTGTTCACCCCCTCGATGTCCGGCAGCAGGAGCCCGCGGCGAAGGCCGAGGCGCACGATGACGCCGTAGCGCTTGGGGTCGAGCTCCTCGGGGCCGGCCACCGGCTCCGCTGGGGAGAGAACGTCCACGCTGTAGGAGAGCTGATCGAGCTCTTCGGGGCCTACCGGCAGAAAGCGGGGGTCGCGCGTCGCCGAGTCGATGGCGTTGTGCACGACCTCCAGGGCCAGGTTCGCTCGGGTTGCCTCCATGGTGCCGATGCAGCCGCGCAGCTCGCCCCTCTTCTTGATGGAGACGAAGGCCCCTGCCTGTTCGAGCATTTCTCCCGACAGCTCCTCCGGCTCGATGGTGCGGCCGTGGCGGACGAACGTCTCCACCGCCTCCCTGGCCAGGCGAGCCAGGGGGTGGCTGCCTGCCTCCACGCCAGCGCTTGCCGAAGGCTCTCCGGCCCGTTCGATATCGATGGCTGCCACCAGATAGCCCACGCCGAAGGTCCCCTCATAGGAGAGGACGCGGGGCCTGGCCGTCAGGGTGTCCAGGGCACCCATGAGGAAGCTCAGCGATGACACTGCGTCCTCGGCTGCCTCATGGCGAAAGTTGAGATCCATCTCCAGCACGGTCCTGACGTCCCACTCTGCGATGGCTCGCTCGATCATCTCGTCGAACAGGGGGCCCATGGAGCCGTAGGCCAGGTTGTGGGAGAGGTCGGCGCTGGCAATGATGGCCACTCGCCTGTCCAGGCGCTCGCTCGCGCGGGCGACGGCCTGCCCGAGAGCGAAGTGCTGCTCTGGCGGCAGGTAGGATATGGACAAAAGCACGAGCTTGGCCTCTGCCAGGCCCGGCCGCAGGTAATAGAGGGGAACGGTGCAGCCCCAGTCTAGCCCATCGCACCAGCGGCCTGCCGCGTCGCGATAGGACCAGCGCTCGAGGGGCTCCAGGGGCACGCCGGCGCGCTCGGCCTCTTCGCGGATGAGGGAGGCCGCCTCCACATCGTTCTCGAAGGCGAATGTCACCTGGGGCGCGTCCCAGGCATCGAGGCTGCCGTCGGCGCGAGGGCCGACCAGGATGGCGAAGGCGTCGCGCTTGGCCGGGCCGTGGGGGCTGATGAGGATGGCCGTCTCCGGCTGGTGCTGGGCCATCTCCCGCGCCACCTGCTCCAGGGCGTCTATCGTCTTCTGGGTCTCCCCCTCGCGGCCCTGGCCGATCTCGTGGACGATGATCGGTGGATGAGGCGAAACGCAGGCAAACACGATTGGCATGCCGGTCACTTCCTTCGGCGAAATTATAGCACTCGTAGCTGGGCTCATCCCAGAAGGACGGTTAGGAGTAGTACCACTGGGAATGGTACCATTAGCGCGGTGAAGAAGATGAAGCCCCGGATTAGATAGATCATAAGCTGCGAGTGCCAGTGGGCTCCGGGCCACGGTGTGAGTTTTAGACGTCGATTGAGCCAGACCCCGAGCCAGCCGCCAGCGCCGTAAGCGGCCAATGCTGCGGCGATCAGAAGGGCAAGTTTCATCAAAGGCAATCATACACCCAGGCGCGGGCGGGCTGTAGGCGGTTGATAGACGGCAAGCAGTCGTGAGATATGCACACGCTGGCGAGAACGCCGTCTGTGGCTGAGATTCTTCGCTTTGCCCAGAATGACCCCACGCTCTGCTCGGAATGACGCCACCCTTTTCTGTCGCCCTGAGCGCAGCGAAGGGCCTCACCCCGCGCGGCCTGGCGTCGCCGCTACCTGGAGACAGTACAGACTAGGGGAGAACCTAGCGCCCCAGGGCGGCCGCCATGGCCTCCGCCACGGTCAAGTCGTCCTCAGGGGCTACGGTGCGGGGGTCGAGGAGGAGTTGGTCGTGCTCGATGCGGCCGATCACCGGCGGCTGGCCCAGGCGCAGGCGCTGGGCGAGCTCCGTCACGCTTCTGCCGCCGTGGGCGGGGACGGCTATGACCCTGGTGGGCAGCCCCTCCTCCGGCAGGCTACCGCCGCCGATCATCGAGCGGCCGTGCACTATTCGAGCGGGCGGCCCGATGGCGCGCGCCCAGCGGCGGGCCCTTCTTTCGATGGTTGCCAGGGGCATGGCGATCATCCGCCAGACGGGGATCTTCTCCAGCGCCTCATCCCGCACGTAGTGGATGGCGGTGGCGGCCAGGGCGGCGACGCTCGCCTTGTCCAGGCGCAGCGCCCGCGCCAGTGGATGGCGGCGTAGGCGGGCCACCAGCTCCTCGCGCCCGACGATGATGCCCGCCTGGGGGCCGCCCAGGAGCTTGTCACCGGAGAACAGGGTCAGGTCGGCGCCGGCAGCGACGCTCTCCTGGACTGTAGGCTCGGCGGCCAGGCCGAACTGGCTGCTATCGATCAGGCAACCGCTGCCCAGGTCGTCCAGAAGCAAGAGGCTGTGCTCGTGGGCCAGGCGTACTAGGTCTTCAAGGGAAGGTGATTCCACAAAGCCGATGATGCGGAAGTTGCTGGCGTGCACCCGCATGAGAGCGGCCGTGTCGCTGGTGATTGCCTGCTGATAGTCGCTGAGGTAGGTGCGGTTGGTGGTGCCCACGTCCACCAGGCGCGCTCCGCTCTGGTGCATGACCTCGGGGATGCGGAAGCCGCCGCCGATCTCCACCGCCTGGCTGCGGGAGATGATCACCTCTCGCTCCTTGGCCAGGGCGGTGAGGGCTAGGAGGACAGCGCCAGCGTTGTTGTTGACCGCCAGCGCTGCCTGGGCGCCGCTGATCTGGCACAGGAGGGTCTCCAGGTGCACCTGGCGATCGCCTCGTTCGCCCTCCGTAAGGTCGAACTCCAGGCTGCTATAGCCGCGCGATACCGCGTCCATGGCCGCTATGGCCTCCCGTGAGAGGGGGGCCCGTCCCAGGTTGGTATGGATAATGACGCCGCTGGCGTTGATCACCGGTCGCAGGGTGGGCTGGAGGAGAAGCTCGGCCCGGGCCAGCACCAACTCCACCAGCGCTTCGGTTGGCGGGCACTCATGGCCGGCGGCGATGGCCCGCCGCGCCTCTTGAAGTTGCTGGCGGACAAGCTCGGCCACGCTGTCGCTGGCCATCTGCGACAGGAGGGGACGGATGCGCCGATGGACTAGGACGCGGCTCACGCTGGGCAGATTGCGGAAGGGACTGGTCACGCCAACCTCGAACAAAATCCGTAGAGTGCTCCTATTCTACCATATCGGGCGCTTTCCCTTGACCGTCATATGCCTCTCCCATATTATGGTTGCAAGACTGGCTTTGGAGGTCTCTGATGAATTTGCGCATTCCTGGTCCTACGCCTGTTCCGCCCAGGGTGCTTGAGGCGAGCGCTCGTCCCATGATTAACCATCGCGGGCGGGAGTTCGTGAGCATCCTCGAACGGGTGACTAAGCGTCTCAAGGAATTCTTCCTCACCCAGAACGACCTGTTCATTCTCACCACCTCCGGGACCGGCGCCATGGAGACAACGGTGGTCAATACCCTTTCGCCTGGCGACCGCGTGCTGGTGATCTCCATTGGGGCTTTCGGCGATCGCTTCGCCAACATTGCCGAGGCCTACGGCGCTGTGGTGAGCCGCCTCGACTACGAGTGGGGCAAGGCCGCCGACCCCGAGGATGTGCGGCGCGCCCTGGCTGCCGATCCCTCCATCAAGGCAGTGTTGGTGACCCACAACGAGACCTCCACCGGCGTCACCAACCCGCTGGAGGACATCGCCAAGGTGGTGCGTGAGTTCGACAAGCTCCTGCTGGTGGATGCCGTGAGCAGCCTGAGCGCCATTCCGGTCCGCACCGACGATTGGGGGCTGGACTTCGTCGCTACCGGCTCCCAGAAGGGCTGGATGGTGCCGCCGGCCCTGGCCATGGTCTCGGTGAGCCCCCGTGCCTGGGAGGCCCACGCTCAGGCCAAGATGCCCCGCTACTACTTCGACATCACCGCCGCCAAGAACTATCTTGAGCGTGGCCAGACGCCCTGGACCCCTGCTGTCTCCGTCTTCTTCGGCCTCGATTTGGCTCTGGAGATGATGGCACAGGAGGGCCTGGAGAACATCTTCGCTCGCCATCGGCGCCTAGGCCAGTTCACGCGCGATGGTGTGAAGGCGCTAGGGCTGCAGCTATTCGCCGACGAGCGGTTTGCCTCCGATACGGTGACGGCCGTCAAGGTGCCCGAGGGCGTGGACGGCAAGACCCTTAATCGGCTCTGCGAGGACGAGTATGACCTGATAATCGCCGGCGGCCAGGCCAAACTTGCCGGCAAGATCTTCCGCATCGGCCACCTGGGCTTTGTGTCAGAGGAGGACATAAAAGCGGCCCTGGACGTGCTGGCCAAGGCCCTGCCACGGGTGGGATTCTCCGCACGGTGAGAGCTTGATAGCCGCGAAGGTTCTGGTCTGTGACCCGATAGCCGAGGACGGCGTCAAGGCTCTGAAGGAGTGTGGCGCCCAGGTAGACGTGCGCTTGGGCATGTCGCCCGAGGAGCTGCTCTCTGTCATCGGCGAGTACGATGCCGTCGTCGTCCGTAGCGAGACGAAGATAACGGCCGAGGCTATCGCAGCGGGCAAGAGGCTTCAGGTCATCGGACGGGCCGGGATCGGCGTGGACAACATCGCCGTGGACGCTGCCACTCAGCGGGGTATTGTGGTAGTCAACGCCCCCACCGGCAACATCATTTCGGCCGTCGAGCATACCATCGCCCTCATGCTGGCCCTGGCCCGCAACATCCCCCAAGCCAACACTGCTCTCAGGAGCGGCAAGTGGGATCGCGAGCGCTTCATGGGGGTAGAGCTGCGGGGCAAGACCCTGGGCATCATTGGTCTGGGCCAGGTGGGCTCAGAGGTAGCGCGGCGAGCGCGGGGGATGGACATGCAGGTCGTGGGCCATGACCCCTTCCTGCCCGAAGAGCGGGCCCGTGCTCTGGGAGTGACCATGATGCCCCTGGAGGATCTTCTTCGCCAATCAGACTTCATTAGCGTCCACACAACCCTCACCGAGGGGACGCGTGGCCTCATCGGTGCCGAACAGCTAGCCATGCTGAAGCCCACCGCCCGCATCATCAACACCGCCCGTGGTGGCATCATCGATGAAGAGGCCCTCTATCAGGCGGTTGAAGAGGGCCGCATCGCTGGCGCCGCCGTCGATGTCTTCACCCGGGAGCCAGCGGTGGGCAACAAGCTGATGGAGAGCGACCGCATCGTGGTGACCCCTCACCTCGGTGCCTCTACCGCCGAGGCCCAGGAGCGGGTGGCCGTGGACGTGGCAGAGCAGATCGTCGCCCACCTGAAGGGCGAGCCCGTCCGCTACGCTGTCAATGCTCCCCTGATCCCGCCGGAGACCCTCTCCTTCCTGTCGCCATACATCGATGTGGCGCTGAAGGCAGGGCTGCTCGCCCAGCAGCTGTGCGAGGGGCAGTTGAAGGATGTTCAGATAGAGTACGCGGGCGAGATCAGCCAGCACGATGTGACCCCCCTGAAGGCGGCGGTTATCCGGGGGCTGCTGTCATCCATCAGCGAGGAGCCGGTGAATATCGTCAACGCCGAGCTGGTCGCCCAGCGGCGGGGCCTGCGCATCGTCGAGCACAAGGGTCCCTCACACGAGATCTACAGCAACCTGGTGGGCGTGCGGCTCACTACCAGCGCTGGCGAGACCACGGTCTCGGCCATCCTGGCCCATAATGGCCCCCATATCGTCCTGGTGAATGACTACTGGGTGGACATCCCGCCCAGCGAGGGCTATCTGCTGGTCTGCGAGAACCAGGACAGGCCGGGGATGATCGGCGCTATCGGTACGCTACTGGGCGACTTCAATGTCAACGTTAGCTTCATGAACGTGGGCCGCCACGAGCGCCGCGTCTCCGCCCTCATGGTGCTTGCCCTGGACGAGGCGCTTACCAGCGAGCAGCTCAAGAAGGTCAAGGAGATCCCGGGCATCTCCTCGGCGCGCCTGGTGCGGCTGTAGCTAGTCGTCCAGGCGGCTGATGACCAGCCCGGTGGCCAGCTTGGGGTGGAAGAAGGTCGACTTAGGGGGCATGCGCTGGCCAGCGTCGGCCACGGCCAGCACCTTCTCGACGGGCACAGGGTTGAGGAGGAAGGCCATCGAGTCGTGGCCCGCCTGTACCCTCTGACAGGCTTCCTGGGCGTTTGGCATAATGGTTACGGCGCCCCCTTCCTCGATAGGCGAGGGGTCTATCCCCAGGATCGTTCCCAGGAGGGCGAACTCAAGCACGGCAACGTCCAGGGTGCGCCACTGGCCCGGACATTCCGGGCAAAGGCGGGCAACCAGCCCTTGGGGGTCTTTCGCGGTTAGCAGGAAGAGCCGCTCGCCCGGCCAGCACAGGCCGAAGGCGGCCGCCGACCTGCCACGCTCGGCCACCAGCTCCAGCAGTCGCTGTGCCGCGGCCTGGCCCTGCGCCGCCGTTACCTCCTCCACCGCCAGGTATTGCCGCAGGCGCTCCAGTATGCTGTCGTCAAGCTGGGGCAACTGTACCAGGCGATGGATCGGCAGGATCAGCAGCCCTGGGTCCTCGGCGGCCGTCAGGCCCGTCAGGACGAAGTTCTCGGCCTCCTCGCCCGTCCAGGAGGCGGCCGCCGCCCGCCGCTCGTTCCGATAGGCCAGGGCCGTCTCGTAGCGGTGGTGGCCGTCGGCGATGTACAGGGTGGCGGGAGCGAACTGCCCCTCCAGCCATTGCTCCACTCTCTCCTCGCTGAGGGGCCAGATGGTGTGCCTGCCACTGGCGTCCTCGGCCACCGCCGTCGGGCTTCGGCCGCTCACGGCGTCTTGCACGGCGCTGCTGATGACCCCCTGCGGGTCGCGGTAGAGGGCGAAGACCGGGCTGAGGTTGGCGCGACAGGCCCTCAGAAGGCGAAGGCGGTCCTCCTTGGGCTGAGCCATGGTGTGCTCGTGGGGGCGGACGGCTCCCTTCGCCCATTCCTCCAGCCGCACCCGCGTCAGCAGGGCGCGGCGGCGATAGCGCGCTCCGCCGTGCTCGAACTCCTGGTCGTAGACGTAGAATGCCGGCCGGTCATCGTGCACCAGGACGCCGGAGGCCAGCCACTGGGCCAGGGTAGCTGCCGCCCGCGTGTAGCGATTGCTCTCCTCGCGGTCGTCGGCGTGGGCTTCGCCGTACTCCAGGCGCACGACGTTGTACGGGCTCCTGGCGTGCAGGGCCCGCTGCTCGTCGGGGGAGATGGCGTCGTAGGGCGGCGCGATCACCTTGGCCAGGTCACCGACCTGGCCAGCCTGATAGCGAAGGCCGCGGAATGGGCGTATCTCTGTCAAGGAACCTCCTGCGCGGATGATAGCCTAATCCCTGGCCTTCCGTAAAGGTTCGCCGTGTTTCAGGACATGTGGGAGATCATGGGGTTGCTCATCCTTCGACAGGCTCAGGATGAGCGGTCAGAGGCCGACTCACGCTTCTTCAGTAAAGGTTCGCTGCCGTTGATCCTGCCAGTCCTGGCCAGCTACAATGGCCCTACCTCCGCCGGCCGATGCCGGCAGGCGGGCGCAAACAACAGAGAGACGCTTCGATCAGGGGGCCCAGTGTGCGCTTTGGTTGTACCTTTTGCCAACTCGTTGCCCACAAGGGGGAGCCGGAGATCCTTTACGAAGACGATGAGGTGATGGTGTTTCGCAATCGCTTGCACTGGGTCCCCGTGATGCTCCTGGCCGTCCCCAAGCGCCACGTCACGCAGGAGGAGCTGTGGCGGGACATGGGCCGAGTGGGCGAGATCGCCGTGCGCATGGGCCAGGAGCACTGCCCCGGCGGCTTCCGCCTGGTCTCCAACTTCGGCCTCGACGCCATGCAGACGCAGCAGCACGGCCACGTGCACATCCTGGGGGGTACGTTCCTGGGGGAGTACGCCTAGGGTTCGAGTATGCCGACCTCGGCCAGGGCGTTCCGCTGAGCCTCGAACAGGCCGCGGATGCCCTTCTCCGCCAGATCCATCAGCTCGCCCATCGCCTGGCGAGTGAACGGATGGCTCTCCCCCGTGCCCTGCACCTCCACCAGCTCGCCGTCGGCGGTCATCACCACGTTAAAGTCGACCTCCGCCCGCGCGTCCTCATCGTAGCAGAGGTCGAGCAGCGGCACGCCGTCCACCACGCCGGCGCTGGTGGCGGCCACGGCGCAGCGCAGGGGCGTGGAGGCGATGCCGCCCCGCTGCAGCAGCAGCTCGCACGCCTGGCGCAGGGCGACGTAGGCGCCGGTGATGGCTGCCGTGCGGGTGCCGCCGTCGGCCTGGATGACGTCGCAGTCCAGGGTGAGGGTGCGCTCGCCCAGGAGGTCGAGCTTGGTGACCGCCCGCAGGGAGCGGCCGATGAGCCGCTGGATCTCGTGGGTGCGGGCGCCCACCCGCCCCAGGGCGGCCTCGCGCGGGCTGCGGGTCAGGGTGGAGCGCGGGAGCATGCCGTACTCGGCGGTGACCCAGCCCGAGCCGGAGCCGCGCAGGAAGGGCGGCAGCCTGTCCTCCGTAGTGACGGCGCAGAGGACGATGGTCTGCCCCAGCTCGATGAGGGCCGAGCCCTCGGCGTGGGCGAGGTAGCCGGGGGTGATGCGCACCCGGCGCATCTGGTCGGGCTGGCGGCCGTCGGGACGGAGGGCGGTCATGGCGAGATCACCAGGGGGAAGTATAACACGGGGGGGCAACCGGCGGTCGGTGCGCTTCCTAGTAGTCTGATAGCTTGAAGTCTATGGTGTTGTCCCTCAAGAAGGCCACCAGAACCTCGGGATGAACGCCTAACCCCACGCTAAGGAACTGGTGTTCTTCGACCTCGCGCTTGCCCCTCTTGATCTTCGGGCTGAACCCGAGCGGGAAGTGTGCGGTCCGGCTTTGTATGGCCCAGACTGTGCCGTTGACGTCGAATATGGGGCCACCGCTCTGGCCACGCAGCCCGGGGGACGAGGTTTCGAGAAGCTTGAGCTCGTACTTGCCGTCTTGAGACTTTCCCCCAACGGAGTTCCTTGTGTAGATCCCTTCAATTGGAAACAGTGGGAGCGGCACTGCGTCGGGCGCCAATCTGAAGGCGCCCGCCTCCTCGTCATACGTCGCGTCGATCTGATGAAAAGGGTAGCCGAGCCGACACAGGCTCGTGCCCGGATGCATATTCTTGCTGGGGTCCTTGATGGTTGGGTACGCCTTGATCATTGCAGGTTCGAATGGCTCCAGACGTGCGACTGCCAAGTCGAGATCGCCGCGACCGACGGAGTCTTTGGCCTCGACCCCGTCGCGTCCCCACCAAAAGGAGTGGTTCGTTATCCACTCGGGGTTGCTCTTGAGCTGTCGCACCGTCTTGCTCTTCTGGCGCGTGGACAAGGCGCTGTCGCCCTGAATGGCGCGAACTGCGGCCTCATACTGCTGGATCTCCTGGACGTGCTTCCGGTGGAGCAAGAAGGACTGCCAGAGATGTGCGGTGGTTACTATCCAGCCTTGTTCGTTCAAGACCACGAACGCCCCGTGGATGCATTTGACCTCGCCGCTGTAGAGGCGTGTCGAGACAACCAATGGCTGCGTGAATTCGCTCGCTAGGGCACATGCTTTGGCAAACACTGAGACCCCCTAAAGTTTGGTTTCCTACGAGTGGATCATACCAAGGGGGTGCCGCCCCGTCAAGCTAAAGTCGAGAGGGCGTAGGCACCTTGTCAATATGGCCGCCGTTGCTGGATGCCGCAGGCTTTTCGCCTTCTGCTCCGCTCGGGGCGGACCGCTGTGCCATAGCGGCACCTACCCCCCGTCCCTCCCCACCCTGACCCACAGCTTCTCCCCGTCCGTGCTCATCTCCACGTCGCCGTGGCGGTCGGTGCGGAAGACGGGGCGGGGAGCGAGCCTGTCGAGCGTCTCGGGCGCTGGCAGGCCGTAGGCGTTGTCCTCGCCCACCGAGATGACCGCCGTCAGGGGCTCCACCGCCGCCAGGAAGTCGGCCGAGGTGGACGCGCGCGAGCCGTGGTGGGCCACCTTCAGCACCGGCGCCCGCAGGTCGGCGTGGTTGCTCACCAGGCTCGCTTCGTCCTCCGGCCCGATGTCCCCCGTCAGGAGGAAGGCGGCCTTCCCCTGGCTAACCTTCAGCACCAGCGAGCTGTCGTCCTCGTTGCCAGCCGGGGCCTCCGGCGGCGGATAGACCACCGACAGCCTGGCGCCGCCGCCCAGGTCGATCCACTGGCCGGCGAACGCCTCTCGCTGGGGGATGTCCCTCTCGGCGATGGCCTCCTGCCAGGCGCGGACGGCGGGCGAGTCGTCTGCCAGGGCAGGCGCCAGCACCTGGTCCACGTCGTAGCGCTCGAGGACGGTCACCAGGCCGGCCAGGTGGTCCTGGTCGGGGTGGGTCAGCACCACCAGGTGGAGGTGGCGATCCCAGAACGCCAGGTGGCGGCCCAAGGCGGCGGTTATCGCCTCGCCGTCGGGGCCGCCGTCCACCAGGATGTTGTGGCCGGCCGGGCTGCGGATGAGGATGGCGTCGCCCTGGCCCACGTCGAGGAAGGTAACGCTCAGGCGGTCGCCGGGCAAGCCCAGGATGAGCATCCAGACGAGAACCGAGGCCAGCGCCAGCACGATGGCGATGCCCAGGGTCGGCAGAGCGGCAAGCGGGCGGGCGAAGCTCGCCAGGAGGTCGCTCGCCCAGGCCGGCGCCTGGGGCAGGGTCAGCTTCGCCGGGCGGCGGGCGGTCAGCCAGACGACGCCGGCGAGGGCGGCGTAGTAGGCGAGGGCGTGGCCGGTCGTGAGGCCATCGACTGATGCGGCGGCGAAGGGGAGGTCGGCCAGCAGCCGCACCACGTGCACGAGGTAGGCGACAGGAAACCAGGTTATCCAGCCCAGGAAGGTGCCAATGGGCGCGGCGATCATCCCGCCGACGGCTGTCAGGCCTGAGGCGATCATGATCAGGGGGAAGGCGGGCACGGTCAGGAGGTTGGCCGGCATGGCGATGAGGGAGATGCGGTGGAAGTTGACGGCGGTGATCGGCAGGGTGAAGGCGATGGCCGCCACGGTGACCGCCAGCAGCTCGATGACGCCTCGCAGGGGGCCGGCCAGCTCGCGGTCACTGCTCCCGCGGGCGAGGACCGCTTCCAGGCGCGCTCGCAGGGCCGGCGCGAATAGAACAAGGCCCAACGTGGAGGCAAAGCTAAGCTGAAAAGAGATGTCTTTCATCAGCAGCGGGTCGAAGGCTGTCATGCCGGCCCCCGCTAGAGCGAGCCCCTGGAGGGCGCCGCTCTGGCGACCGAGGGCAATGGCCACGACGTACATCCCGCCCATGATCGCCGCTCGCTGGACGGAGGGCTGGCCGCCCACAAGCGCGGCGTAGCCAATAATGGCCAGCAGCGCCAGCCAGGCGGCAGGCCGCCGGCCGATGAGCGAGGCCAGGCCGCCAATGAACAGCCCGGCCACCAGCGTCACGTTGTAGCCGGAGACGGCGACGAGGTGGGAGGTGTTGGTGTCGTTGAGGTCTTGTCGTAGGTCGTCGGGCAGGGAGGCTCGTCGGCCCAGGAGGATGCCCTGAGCGAGGGCTGCTTCGGGCTCCGGCAGGGCGTCTTCCAGGGCGGAGGACAGCTCGCCGCGGACATCGTAGACCCAGGCCTGGATAGGGTTGCCCTGGCCGGTGGCAAGCAAAGACCTCTGGGGGTAGTTGATGATGGAGCCGATGCCCCGGCGCGCCAGGTAGTCGCGGTAGTCGAAGTCCTCGAACGCGGGGGGCGTCTCCAGCTTGCCCTTCACCTCCAGTAGGTCGCCGTAGTCGTAGCGCGGGAAGAGGCCGCTGCGCATCAGAATGCCGCCGGAAATGCTCTGCCAGCGGCCGTCGATCAGCACCTCGCGGGCGGAGAGGCGCAGCCGGAGCGAGCTGCCCCGCTCGTCTGGCTCGCCCGAGACGACGGCGCGGAAGCGGACGGCAGGGCCATCGTTGTGGAGGGCGATCCCCTGCGGCTCGCCCGACGGCAGGCTCGACTGGTAGAGCCAGGCGCCGCCAACCACAAGGCCAGCAGCCATGGCGGCCCAGAGGAGGGCGACCGCAGAGCGGCGGGCGACCAGGGGCACGATGGCCGCCGGGGCAGCGGCGGCCGCTATCGCCCAGGGGCTGCCCTGTGCAAAGGCTGCCGCTCCCATCCCCAGCAGCCAGCACAGGCCCAGATAGCCCAGGATCATGGCCCCACAGTGATCAGCTCGCGGATCTGGTCGAACACGGACTGGGGGATGAGCTTGCGCTCGACCAGCTCTTCGATGCGGGAGAAGGGGCCGTCGCGTTCGCGTGAATCGACGATATTCTGGGAGCGCACCTCGCCGATGCCGGGGAGGGAATCGAGAACGGCGGCCGGGGCGCTGTTGATGTTGACTAGCTCGTTCTGCGGGGTCTGGGCGGAGCCGAGCACCGCCTGCTCGCCCAGGCGGGGCACCAGCACCTGGTCCTCGTCCTGCAGGCGGCGGGCGAGGTTGATCGCCTCCACGTCCGCATCTGCGGCTGGGCCGCCAGCGGCCTCGACGGCGTCTATCCAGCGGTCGCCCTTGCTGAGAAAGTAGACGCCGGGACGGTTCACCGCGCCGACGACGTAAACCTGAATCTCGGCGGCCAATGGCGTCTCGCCCAGCTCGATCTCCAGAGGCTGCGGGCCCTGCAGTTGCCTATCGACGAGGACGCCGATGCTGATAAGCAAGGGCGCAGCCATCAGGCCGATGACCAGCCAGCGATAGCGCTCCAACCAGACAAGCAAAGAACAGCCTCGGTGGGAAATGCCGATAGCGGTAGCTAATCCTGGCTCCGCAATATTAGGTACTTACCTATTCGTCGTCAAGGGCCCCAACCCCTTGCGTTAAGAGCCTCTTGCCGCCAGAATGTATCCGACGCAGACTCGAAAGCCTATGCCGATTGTCAGGCTATCTTCCGATTTTGCCACTGGCGAATCTTCCTGCCGGCTGGGAAGGTCTGCAGCCACGGGGTCGGGGCCATGCAAGGAGTACGGGGAGGGCCTGACCCTGCGGGGTCGCCACCATCTGCTTAGCTGAGTCTGGAGGAAGGTGAGCTATGATTGTCTCGGGATACTGGCCCAGCCAGGCACCGTACGAGGAGTTTGCTCTGCCGGAGCTGGTGCGCCGGTCGGCGGAGCAGTTCGGCGACAAGCCGGCCCTGATCGGCGCCGATGGCACCATCCGCACCTACCGCGAGCTCTGGAGCTACACCCGCAAGGTGGCGCGTTTCCTGCAGGACCATGGCATCGAGAAGGGCGACAAGGTGGGCATCTTCTCGCCCAACCACGTCGACTACGCCCCCGTCTTCTACGGTGCCCTCTTGGCTGGCGCCACGGTCACCACGCTCAACCCCCTCTACCGGGAGCGTGAGATCGAGCACCAGTTGGACGACGCCGAGGCCGTCGCCCTCTTTGTCTTCAGCCCTATGGCCGCCCCGGTAGAGGCGGCCCGCCGCAATCTCCCCCGTTTGCGCCACGTCTGGCCCATCGACGGCCTGCTGGACCTGGTGGGCGGCGTCTCGGAGGAGTACCGGCCGGTGGAGATCAACCCGCGCGAGGACATCGCTGTACTGCCATACTCCAGCGGCACAACGGGCCTTCCCAAGGGCGTCATGCTGACTCACCACAATATCACCTCCAACGTCAAGCAGGGCCTGGCAACCGAGCAACTGACGTCGGACGCCGTCAGCCTGTGCGTACTGCCCTTCTTCCACATCTATGGAATGACGGTGCTCTTGAGCATCGGCATGGCCCTGGGTTCGACCGGCGTCGTCATGATGCGGTTCGATGTGGAGCAGATGCTCAACCTGGTGGGCAAGTACGGCATGACGAACCTCTACCTGGCGCCGCCGGCGGTGCTGGCTATGACCAACGTGCCGGACCTCTCCCGCTTCGACACCTCTTCCCTGCGGGTAGTGGTCTCGGGGGCGGCGCCGCTGCCGCCGGAGGTGGCGGAGCGGGTGAAGTCCATCTACGACTGCCTGGTGTCGCAGGGCTACGGGCTCACCGAGACCAGCCCCGCCATCAACACCAACCCGCTGGATCGAATCAAGCTGGAGTCCTGCGGCCCGCCCATGGCCGATACCTTCGAGAAGATCGTGAGCCTGGACACCGGCCAGGAGCTGGCTGCCGGCGAGGTCGGCGAGGTGGCCGTGCGCGGCCCGCAGGTGATGAAGGGCTACTGGAAGCGTCCGCAAGAGACGAAGGAGTGCCTCAGCGAGGATGGCTGGCTGCTCACCGGCGACATCGGCTGGCTGGACGAGGACGGCTACCTCTACATCCTCGATCGGAAGAAGGAGATGATCAAGTACAAGGGCTACCAGGTGGCCCCGGCCGAGCTGGAGGCCGTCCTTCACGAACATCCAGCCGTCCTGGACGCTGCGGTCATCCCAAAGCGCCACCTGGAGGGAGGCGAGATCCCCAAAGCCTTCGTCGTGCTCAGGGAGGGGATGCAGGCCAGCCCGGAAGAGCTGATGGCTTTCGTGGCGGAGAAGGTAGCGCCCTATAAGAAGATCCGCGAGTTGGAGTACGTGACAGAGATCCCCAAGACGGCCTCAGGCAAGATCCTCCGCCGTGACCTCATCGAGCAGGAGCGCGGTAGAGCGAGCTGACCTGCGCCGTCGCCTTCGCGCAT
>Ga0315277_10001588_pt1 | contig 32950 bp, 17 predicted proteins | sample YL17G05_15_MG_FD_203695 | JGI IMG/M metagenome (GOLD analysis project Ga0315277, IMG submission 203695) | Sediment microbial communities from Yellowstone Lake, YNP, Wyoming, USA - YL17G05_15 | ecosystem: Environmental > Aquatic > Freshwater > Lake > Sediment | place: USA: Wyoming | collected...
CAGACTGCGGCCCAGAAGGTCTTGTGCGAGATCTTCGCAGAGGTGCTCGGCATAGAGAAAGCAGGCATCCACGACGACTTCTTCGACCTGGGTGGACACTCCCTGCTGGCGACCAAGGCGATCTATCGAATCCACGATCGGCTCAGGATCGATCTGCCGATCCGCAGCCTGTTTGAGAACCCGACCGTGGCGAAATTGGCCCCGATGGTTGAACGAGTATTTCTGCAAAGTCACTCTCCCGCCGCGACGACTGCGATTGCAGCGATGACTCGTTCCGGTCCTTGCATGCTGTCTTATGCCCAGGAACGCATGTGGTTCTTCTACGAGCTTGAACCTCAAAGCGCTCTGTACAACATTCCCTACGTGCTCCGCCTGAAAGGGCCGCTTTACATCCAAGCCCTCGAGAACGCCCTGAATGACGTTGTCGAGCATCATGACCCTCTGCGCACGACTTTCGAGACACAAGGAGACGGACCTCTTCAAGTCGTCAATTCGTTTGTTCACACGCCTGTGACTGTAGAGGCGATTGACGATCTCCCATTGGAAGAGCGAGACGGTCTGGTCAGGCATCCGGCGGTGAAGCGGGAGGCGTCGATTCCCTTCGACCTTCGTCGCGGACCCGTGCTGCGAGCAAAGCTGTTTCGTTTGCCCGACCAGGACCATGCTCTCGTGCTCACGATGCACCACATCATCTCCGACGGCTGGTCCATGGACGTGTTGTTCGACGAGCTCGGCCGGGCCTACATGGCACGGCTGCAGGGGCAAGAGCCGGCATTCGAGCCGTTGCCCATCCGGTACGCCGATTATGCGATCTGGCAACGGCAATGGTTCACGGGCGAGATTCGCCAGAGGCAGCTTTCGTACTGGCAGGAGCAACTGAAGCCTCCGCTTACGCCGCTGGAGTTACCCACGGACTATGCGAGTCCGCCGGGCCAGACGTATCAGGGCAAGCAAGTGTCACGGCGCCTGACCGCCAGACTCACACAAGAACTGCATGAGCTCAGTCGTCGCGAGGGCAAGACGCTGTTCATGACGCTGCTGGCGGCGTTCCAGGTTTTGCTGCACCGCTACAGCGGGCAGGCCGACATCCTCGTCGGCTCGCCCATCGCCAACCGCACCCGCAAGGAACTGGAGCCTCTGATCGGGTTCTTCGTCAATACCCTGGTCCTGCGCACCGACCTGTCGGGCAATCCAACGTTCCAGCAGGTGCTCGAACGCGTGGAGCAGGTCTGCTTAGGGGCTTACACCCATCAGGACCTGCCCTTCGAGCAACTGGTGGACCATTTGCATCCAGCCAGAGACGCAGGCCGCAATCCGCTGTTTGAGGTGATGTTCGTCCTGGGAAATGCTCATGGCGAGGGCATGCACCTGGCGGACCTGCAAGTGCACTGTCAGGAGGTCTTCACCGATACGGCCAAGTTCGACCTGACCCTGTTCGCCGAAGAGCGGCAGGGACAACTCGTAACGATGGCAGAGTACCGCAGCGACCTGTTCAGTCCCGAGACCATTAAAAGAATGCTGGTCCATTACCAGCATCTGCTGGAGAGTATCGTCCGCCGGCCGGAGGTGCATATCGATGATCTTTCCCTGCTCAGCGAGCAGGAGCATACGGAGATTCTCGACCGGTGGAACCAGACGGACCATCCCTATCCACAGGACCGATGCGTGCACCAGTTGTTCGAGGACCAGGCGTCACGAACGCCCGAGGCGGCCGCAGTCGTGTATGAGGATCAAGTCCTGACGTACCATCAGCTCAATGAACGAGCCAACCAACTGGCCCACTACCTGCAGAGACAGGACCTTGGCCCTGATCGTCTGGTGGGAGTGTATCTGGAGCGGACTCCGGAGCTGATTGTCTCCCTGCTGGCGATCCTCAAGGCAGGCGGAGCCTACGTCCCTCTGGACAGCAATAACCCCAGTGAGCGCCTCGCCTGGATGATCGAGGATACGGGGCTGAAGGTACTCATCACCAATGAGTCGATGGCCGGCTCCATAACGAGCAAGTCCGTCCGGCTGATTAACCTCGATCGAGAACGAACCAAGATCGAGCAGGAACCCACGGAGAATCTACCCTGTGTCACAGGTCCCCAGGACCGAGCCTACGTGATGTACACCTCCGGCTCCACCGGAGTGCCCAAGGGGGTGGAGATCTGCCATCGGGGAATCGTTCGACTGCTGTTTGGCGTGGATTACGTGGACCTGGCAGGCCGCCAGAGCTTCCTGCAGTTGGCTCCGGTCAGCTTCGATGCCTCCACCTTTGAGATCTGGGGGGCCTTATTGCACGGGCATCGCTGTGTCCTGTTCCCACAAGCAGTTCCGCAGATTGAAAAGCTCGGCGAAGTACTCCAGAAGGAGCGGATCGATTGTCTGTGGCTGACAGCTTCGCTCTTTAACACAGTAATCGAGGAGCAGCCGCAGATTCTCAGAGGCGTTCGCCAGTTGCTCACTGGCGGAGAGGCTCTGTCGGTTCCGCACGTGCGTCGAGCCCTGGAGCAGTTGCCGCAGACGCAGTTGATCAATGGCTATGGTCCCACCGAGAGCACGACCTTCACGTGCTGCTATCGTATCTCGCGAGCAGTGGAGGAGCATGCCCGCTCGATCCCGATCGGCCGGCCTATCGGCAATACCCAGGTATATATCCTCGATGACCGGATGCAGCCGGTCCTGGTGGGAGTTATCGGGCAGTTGTATATCGGGGGAGCAGGACTGGCCCGGGGCTACTGGCGTCGGCAAGAGCTTACGGCGGAGCGGTTCGTGAACCATGCCTTTGATGGGACAGGACAGAGGCGGCTGTATAAGACCGGGGACCTGTGCCGGTACCTGCCGGACGGCAATATCGAGTTCCTCGGCCGCCTGGATCACCAGGTGAAGATACGAGGTTTTCGCATCGAGCTGGGGGAGATCGAGTCCGTGCTGGGCGGCCATGCCGACGTGGCACAGGCGGCCGTGACGGCACGGGAAGATACGCCGGGCCACAAGCGGCTGGCAGCGTATGTGGTTGCCAGGCAAGGCAGCACATGCAGTGCAGCAGACCTGCGGGAGCATCTGGGCCGCACGCTACCGGAGTACATGATCCCATCGGCCTTCGTGTTGCTGGATGCCCTGCCATTGACGGCCAGCGGCAAGGTGGACCGCAAGGCATTGCCGGCGCCGCCGTCGGGTCGGCGGGACAGTGAATCGGGCTACGTACCGCCGCAGACTGCGGCCCAGAAGGTCTTGTGCGAGATCTTCGCAGAGGTGCTCGGCATAGAGAAAGCAGGCATCCACGACGACTTCTTCGACCTGGGTGGACACTCCCTGCTGGCAGTCCGATTGCTCCACAAGATTGAGGAGAAATTCCAGAGATCTCTTCCGCTCGCCACTCTGTTCAAGACAAGGACTGTCGCACAACTGTGCGAGCTTGTCACCTCTGAGGAGCAGGATGTCCCGTATTCTCCTCTCGTGCAAATCCGGTCCGGCGGGTCGGGACCTCCCCTATTCATCTTGCCGGGAGTTGGCGGACATTCGATGGTGTTTTCTACACTGGCCAGCCGGCTGGACGTCGACAAAGCCGTCTACGGATTGGAGCTGCAGGGGCTCGATGGCAAGGAGCAGCCGCATAAGACGATCCAGGAAATGGCGTCTCATTTCATCGGCCTGATTCAGGGCGTCCAGCCGCAAGGTCCGTATTACCTGGCCGGATATTCGCTGGGCGGGCGAATCGCCTTTGAAATGGCCCTCCAGTTGAAGGAACAAGGCCACCAGATCGGCATGCTGGCCATGATCGCGGCCACGGCGCCGGGCTATCCTCGCACCTCTTCCTCCAGCATCGGACGCTATGCATGGCGAATGGTAGACTTCCTCCGACTCTCCAATAAAGACAAGCTGAGCTATCTGAAATTCAAAGTGCAGAACACCAGGGAGAAGATCCGGCAGCGGCGCGCCCAGCAAGCCTCGGCAGCCGCCGGCGAGGGCCCTGAGAGCACTCTTCAGGCTCATATCGAGGCGGTCACGAAATCTGCCTTCAAGGCCTGGCGCGCGTACAAACCCAAGACGAAGTATTGCGGCGACATCCTGCTCGTTCGCGACACCAACATCGACAGTCCGCTCTACCGCAACATCATCGGCCCGCGAGCCGGGTGGGAACACTGGGTGACCGGGGCCATCGAGGTTCATGAAGTGCCCTCGGGCCATCTCGACATTCTGAAAGAGCCCTACGTGGATGTGCTCGCGAAACGAATCAGCGAGTATATTCGCAAAACGCAGGACGATGGTTGGCCTGCTGCCCCGGCGTTGCCGGGCCTGCCGCAGGGCGAACTGCACGTGTTTCTTGCGGATCTGGATGCACGGCCGGAATCTCTGGCACATTATGAATCGCTGCTGTCATCCGAAGAGCGAGACCGGGCCGCTCGTTTCGTGCGGGCTCAGGACAGAGATCGCTTCACTACAAGGCGAGGCCTGTTGAGAGAGCTGCTTTCGCGGTATACGAACATCCGTGCGGACCGCATCGAGCTCCGGTACTCCGATACCGGCAAACCTTCTCTCGCTGACAGCCAGAATCCATCGGCTTTGAGGTTCAATGTCACCAGCCGGGACGGCTTGGCCCTGTACGCATTCGCGTGTGGATGTGACATCGGGATCGATCTGGAGCGCACACGTCCCGACGCGAATCTGCTCGAAATTGCGGAGCAACAGCTCTCCGGGCCGGAGCGTGAGTTTCTTTGCAGTCTGCCTGAAAGCGCACGGCTGAAGATGTTCTACACGATCTGGACGGGCAAAGAGGCCTATATCAAGGCGCGAGGAATCATCCCGCTGCGTCAATTCGCCCTGTCCATCGGACCGGCCGGCACACCTGAGCTGGCGACCGATGAAATGGATCCTCGCCAGGTCGGGCAGTGGTCCTTCTCACTGCTGCCTGTCGGCGCGGATTGGCATGCGGCCCTGGTCACACGCAAGGGACACGTGACGATCAGACGCTGGAGCCTTGTCCCACCGAGCACGCTGCCCGAGCTCCGGACTGCCGACATCAAACCGGCCTGATACCATCGGAACACTCTCAAGAGCCATTTCCTCCCTTGCGGCTCTCGACTGTGATCATGTATCCTGGTGACAAGAGAAATGTGATACATATGAGTAGTGTCGTGGAGTTGGACGACACGGCTCGACTTCTCACGATAGTGTCGCTGCACAGCGTATTGAGTTGAGATGAAAAGGTCACTCGGGAGGTGCCTATGGATCATGTTTTTGACCGGCGTCGGTTTCTGGGCCTGATGGGTAGTACGCTGGCAGGGATGTCTCTGCCGTGCCGCATTGGACGCAGCCAGCCCCCTCGCAAGCCCAACTTCATCATAATCCTGACCGACGATCTGGGTTACGGCGACGTTTCCGGTTTTGGGCTCACGAAATCGCCCTTCCAGACGCCGAACGTGGAACGCATGGCTGCAGAAGGGGCACGGCTGACGAGCTTCTACGTGCCCACGCCCTATTGCGCGCCGTCGCGCGCGACCCTTCTCACCGGCCGTTATCCCTTCCGGCACAGCGTCGTCTTCAACCCGGCGCCGGACGCCGGCATCAATAGCGTGGGGCTGCCCGCTTCGGAAGTGACAATCGCCGAGTGCCTCAAGGCAGCCGGCTACGCGACTTCCTGCATCGGCAAATGGCACCTCGGTCATATCCCGCAGTTCCTGCCGCGAACGCAGGGATTCGACGAGTACTTCGGCATCCTGTACTCCAACGACATGCGGCCCGTGCAGTTGGTGGAAAATGAACGTGTTGTGGAGTATCCCGTCGTGCAGGTCACGCTGACTCAGCGTTACACGCAGCGAGCGCTGGGCTTCATGGAACGCTGCTCTCGCGACAATCGTCCGTTCTTCCTGTACCTGGCGCACGCCATGCCGCACAAGCCGCTGGCCCCCTCCGAGGATTTCTATACACCCGAGACACCGGACGATCTCTATGCAGACGTCATTCGCGAGCTGGATTGGTCCGTCGGGCAGGTTCTCAACAAAGTGAGGCAGTTGGGCATCGAAAACGACACGATGGTTCTCTTCCTGTCGGACAACGGCCCGTGGTACGGCGGCAGCACGGGCGGACTACGGGGAATGAAAAGCACGACATGGGAAGGCGGGCTGCGGGTACCCATGATCGCGCGGTGGCCGGGGCGGATTCCACCGGGTCTTGTCAATGACGCCATTGCGGGCACGATCGATATCCTGCCGACCATCCTGAAAGCCGCCGACGTGACTATCCCCGACGACCGCAAAATCGATGGGACAGACATCTGGCCATTGCTGACTTTGCCGGGTGCCGCCAGCCCACACGAGGCATTATTCGGCATGCAGGGGGTGAATCTGGCGACGGTTCGCAGCGGCCGGTGGAGACTGCACGTCCGGTCGCCGGGCGTATCGAAACGTGAAGATGACTGGGTGGACCCCCGCGGGCCGGACGGGGTGACGATCCTGGCGCCCTACGAGCAGGCCCGTCCCAGCGCCTATCCCGGCCGGACGACCGGCGACGCTCCCAAGACCATGATGCTGTTCGATATCGCGGCCGATCCGGCGGAGCAGAAGGACGTGAGCAGCGAGCACCCTGACGTGGTCAGCGGACTCAAAGCCCTCTTCGATCAAGCCTCCGCCGAGTTGCCGAAGTTCACGCGACCCCGGCAGTTCGATGGCTTGCGCCGCCTCAAGGGCGGCACACTCAATTACGAAGAATGAACGAGGACAGTTGTCCTCGCTTGCTTGCCGGGGGGCGAGACCCGCGGAAATGAAAAAGGTTGATGGCCCCGAGGTGATTACCGGGGCCATCAACCATCAAAGCATGCAGACGCTTGCGTAGAAGCAGCCTGCTACGGTACGGCATTGGGCTCGACGGGGATGCCCTTGGTCAGGCGGATGTCGTCGAGGTATATGACCCCGGAGCCGTCGGGCTGCGGATTCTTGCGGTCGCCGACGCCGATGAACATCTTCTTGACTGCCTTGAGATTCACACCCGCCGATTTGAGCAAGGCCAGGTCAATCGTCCAGCGTTGCCACGTGCTCTGGAGGACCGCGTTTTCATCGGTGTGTGTCACCACAGCCGTTCTGTTCGCCGAGTCTTGGACCGCTACGTACAGGCTGTCGGGCGAGTTGCCCGGATGATCGACCCCGATGTCGGCCACCTGCCACTGCCCGGAGACGCTGCCGGTGGTCGCAATGCCGGAGAACTCCGCCGTAGTAGCTACGCCTGCGCTGTGGCTGGTCAGGGCCAGACCGATGTACACCGTCGGGCCCAGGATGACCGTATCCGACGACGGACCGGACGCGCTGGTCACGTCCACCCACGTCTTGCCGTCGGCCGAATGCTGGGCCGTCAGCAGATCGCCCGTGCGAGTCAGCTTGACCCACAGCGGGGCCTGCACGCCCGTCTGGTTGATGCTGACCCCGGCAGCATTGTTCGTCAGGCGACGCTGGAACGCCACGCCCTGACCTGGGGTGACGAAGACCGACGCGTGCCGTGAGGCCCAGTCGAGACTCTCGCGCATCATCACGCCGGCCTTGGCCCAGACGTTCGTATTGACCACACTGTCCACGCGGGCGATGATCGTGCCGTCGCCGGTCAGCCGCTTATAGACGAACCGGAACTCATCAAACCGGGTCAATCCAGAGTCGTGCCAGATGTCCCAGCCGGCGGCACTCATGAGAATATGATCCGGCGCGATCTGCTGGAAGTCCACCGGCTCGCCCCGGAAGTGCAGCACGAGAGTGTTGACGTCGTTGAGGGTCCAGTTCTGGGCCGTCGCCCACGTCCGCTCGGCTTCGCTGTAGTACGGCGAAATGATGTTGTTGTAGTCCATCGGCATGGCCTGCGAGCCGCTATAGACGTTCGTCCGCTCCATGATGTTGCCGTTGTAATCCGGACTGTCCGGGCTCCAGATGTCGTTGCCGACGGCGGCATTGCTGCCGTTGCCCGGGTGGCCGTCGGGGAAGTAATCGTCGGGCGAATAGCCCATGCCGTCGACCCAGGTCTGGAAGACCCGGTCGGGGCTATTGTTCGTGTAGCTCTCGAAGGTATCGACGATCAGGTAGTCGGCCATGTTGAAGGTCCAGACCTTGCCTCTGGTGATCGTCTCATCGGCATTGATCTCATCGACGCGCCAGTAGTACTTCTGACCCCAGGCGATATCTTCGGGCGTGTAGTCGGCGGCGTTCTGCCGTCGGCGATAGATTCCGGCGGCATCCGACGCATCGGCGGCGCCGACGGCATTGGCGTCGGTGCCCAGATACACATCGTGCTTGGCGGCACTATCCCCGGCCGACCAGGTCAGCGGCGTGGCCGTCCGCACATCCACGATCGAGCCGTTCGCCGGGTACGGTCGCCAGGCCCGAAGTGGATCGATGCGCATCACGAGATCAAGTTCTTCCTGAGTCAGCGCCTTGTCGTAGATGCGGACATCATCAATCATGCCGGTGACCGGCCGGTTCTGATGCCCATCGCCGATTCGCACGCTGCGAGTGCCGCTGACCGTGTTGACGTCCACGACCAGCGAATCGCTGATCGCTTCCTGCACGCCGTCCACGTACAGCCGGATGTTCGAGACCGTGGGCGCCCCGGCACTCTGCAGGACGGCGGCGACATGATGCCATTCCCCATTGCGCAGGTCCGTCCATCCGCAAATGCGCCCGCCCTGGACTTCCACGCGCAGGCTCCCATCATTGCCGTTGTCCGCCTGCACGCGGAAATTCCACTTCTGCGTGTCGGTTGCCAGGCCCCACGCCATGATGTCACCGGTTGTGGTCGTCTGGATCCACGCGCCGACGGTGCGATCTTGCTTACCGAGCACGCCGGGATAACCAGTGACCTCGACGTAATCGCCGGACAGCGGCCCATCGAAGGCCATCCCGGCCCCATCGTATCCGTCCGCCCAAGTCGGCGTTCCGTGGAGTGTGCCGTGGCGACCATGACCCGACCAATCGACGACGCGGCTACCCCGGCCCTCATCGAACGTCCACCAGCCCACCAGGTTCGGATCAGCAACGGCAATGACCGGCAGCGTGGTAAAGGTCCAGACCGGCCCTTTGACCTTGCCGCCGACGGCATTGACTTCATCGACTCGCCAGTAGTAAGTGGTGCCATCCGACAACAGGCCCGTGGCATAAGTCATCAGGGCCTGCTTGCCTTTGAAGGTCTCTGCGGCGCCATCCGTGACGGCGGTCTGATCCGTGCCGAAATACAAGTCGTGATAGATGCCATCCAATCCCGGCTTCCAGGTGAGCGTCAGGTTGGGGTCCGTACACGGCTCGCCGTCGGCGGGCACAGGCTTCCACGCTTGTTTCGATGCAAACGTAAAGCTCCACACGTCCCCCGGATACATCGTTCCGTCCGGCTCGATCTCATCGACCTTCCAGTAGTACAGCGTCCCGGGCGTCAGACCCGCCGCATGGTAGTAGGTGGTCGTCGGCAGGTGCGCCGAGACCAGGTCGGCCGCACTCAACTCGGGACTCGTGCCCAGATACACATCGTGCCACACAGCCGTCTGGCGGGGCTTCCATTTGAGCACAGGGACGATCACGCCCTCCGCCTTGTCCGCCGGGTCCGGACTCATGGCTCGCGGATACAAAGCCAGCGTTTGAACCTCCGCAGGCGTCAGGACCCGATCATAGATACGAGCCTCATCGATCAGGGCGGGGATCGCCCGGTCGCTATTCGTCTGGCGACGGCCGATCGTGACATCCACGTTCGCAGTGATATCAAACTTGTCAGCGTCTGTCGTCGACTGGCCGTCGTCCTTGCCGTCCAGATAGAAGATGACCTCCGGATAGGAGATGGAGGCCCCTGCCGCGACCGTCAGCACTACGTGGTGCCATTGGCCGTCATTCAGCACGGTCTTGCCCTGCTGGTTGCCGTTGCCGTGCTCAACGCGGAGTCTGCCCTGGTCCAGGCGCAGGTCCACGCGCTGGCCGCCGGATTGTGTGCCCCAGTTGACCATTGTACCATTGCCGGTCGTGTTGACCCACAGCGCGATACTGAAGGGGTTCGTGCCCAGGACGCCCTTGTAGCCGGTGATATTGACGTAATCTCCCGTGCCGTCCAGGATCAGTGCCTGGCCGAACAAGCCCGGCCGGAACGCGGCATCTCCGACCAGCGTACCGCTGCGATTGTTGCCGGAAGAATCCAGTGCGTCCCCGTCAAACTTCCACCAGCCCATCAGACTCGGATCGGGCTGGCCGATGGCTGCCGGGCCGATGAGCCCGACAACCAGCATCACCATTGTCATCATCGCAAGTTTGTTACCCATGGTCGTCCTCCTTCTAATCCCTGATTCACGAGGGTGCCCCTTACACTGTTACAACCAGAAACGCTTGTGCACACTAACAGAGTGCGTGACTCTGCGATGGGTGCCGCCTGCCGCGTGGCCCCGCAGGCTCATTCTGACATTAAGCCGACTTTCTCTTGCTATAGAGCGTCAAACTGCCGCAGGCCGCGATGAACATAGTTCTTGCTGGCGATGCACTACTTTGGAGGAGTTCTGGATACTCGTCAGGAGACAACGGCCGAGCGTACCGGCCATACCCATAGATGTCATGGCGTATATCACTGTTGCCTCCTGTTGCGATATGCTGCCGGGGCCGGCACGACGATGCATTGCCGCTTGCCTAGTCCCTTGCGTTTCCAATCATCTCACATCGGCTCAAAATGGCCAAGACTAATTCCGGCAAAGGCCGCGAAGGTGATCCGACCGGCCGGTCTCAAAGACGTAAATCCGTGCAAAAAAAGAACTTAGCTGCGGCAATCCCTCGCGGCTTGGCAGTCTTCGGAACTGTCATTTCGCTAGTATGATGGGCTCCGCCGTGCACAATTCTGTGTTTATCAGACGTCCGCCGCAAGTCCACGGTTGCATTGGGGCCTGCATCCGTTTATACTGAAGTCATCACAACAACGATGAGATTCCGCCGGCAGTGAGGGCAACACGCAGAACTGCCGGGCAGATGGACCTGTAGCCGCGATTGCATTACGCTCGCATTCGGGAGCCTGATGATGAGACGATGCAGAGCCTTCACCCTGATCGAGTTGCTTGTCGTCATCGCCATCATTGCCCTGCTGATGGCCATCCTCATGCCCGCCCTAGCCAGGGTCAAGAAGCAGGCTCGCACCGTTGCCTGCCGTGCCACGCTCAAGCAATGGGGCCCCATCTGGTACATGTACTGCAACGACAATGAGGGTTCATTCCCCAGCGGGAATGACGATGTAGACTGGACGCGCGGCGAATGGATCCTCGCGCTGCGGTCCATGTACCAGACGAGATCGGAACTCCTCCGCTGCCCCGTGGCGACCAAGCGACCGCCCAGCGGCGAAACCCAGGGCGGTCCCTTCAACACGTACGTCATGGGCACGGGCGGCATAGGAAATCTCCAGGAGGAATGCAGCTACGGACAGAACAACTGGCTGTTCAATCCGCCTTCAGGCGCGGGCATTATCCAAGGCCGTCCGTCCGAACACTACTGGCGGAACATGACTGTCAAGAACACCAACAGCATCCCCGTATTCGCCGACACCATGTGGCGCGGCGGTGCACCCTCCTACAAAGACAGCAGTCGAATCGACCCACCCCAGTTCAACGGGCAGTGGCTCGGCGCCGGCCACGAGGTGAAGCACTTCTGTATCGACCGGCACAACGGCTCAAACAACCATCTGTTCCTCGATTGGACGGTCCGCTCCGTAGACATCAAGGAATTGTGGACGCTCAAGTGGCACAAGCAGTTCGACACCAAAGGCCCCTGGACCAAAGGCGGGGGCATCCAACCGGCCGACTGGCCCGAATGGATGAGGAAATTCAAAGAGTACTGAGCACGCCGCACATGCTACCGGAGTGATTGATCGCTCGCCGGCACCTGCTCTCGCCATTGTCTGAGCCGTGTTCGCAATTCGGCCCCACGCTCAGGCATCTGCCCGGCGAGATCATGTGTCTCGCCGATGTCCTGCGAGAGATCGTAAAGCTCGATTGTGCCGGTGTCGTAGAACTCGATCAGCTTGAAGTTGCCGCTGCGGATCGCGCCGGCGGAGCGGCCGCCGAGAAAGTGCGGCTTCTCAAGCGGGTAATACCACACAAGATCGCGTGCAGGCAGTTCGCGCTTGCCTCTGAACAAGGGCACGAGGCTCGTGCCGTCGAGAGACTGGGCCGGCTTGAGCCCGGCCAACTCGACCAGGGTCGGGAAGAAATCCATCGTGACTACCGGCGCATCGCACGTGCTGCCACGCGCGACGCCCGCGGGCCAACGCACAATCAGCGGCACGCGGATGCCGCCCTCGTACAGGTGCGATTTGCCCGCGCGCAGCGGAGCGTTGGAGGTGACCCGGTCCTCGCCGCCATTGTCCGAGTAGAAGATGACGACGGTATTCTGCGTCAGCCCCAGGTCATCGAGCGTGCGCAGAATCTCGCCGACGCCGTCGTCAATGCCCTCGATCATCGCGGCAAGCTGCGGATTGTTGCGTTTGGGGTTCGCTCCCGGCTTGGCTTGGAATTTCGCGACCTTTTCCGGTTTGCCGGCCAGCGCGGTGTGCGGCGCGTAGTGAGCAAGATAGAGGAAGAAAGGCTCCGCTTTGTGCCGCCGGATGAGTTCCACCGCCTCGCGAGTGAGCCGGTCGGTAAGATATTCGCCGGGCGGCGCCTCGACGTGTGGCAGATGTTTGTAAGGCGCGAAGTAGCTGCCCGGGCCAATATAAACGCGTTCGGAGCAGATGATTTCGTCCCAGCCGTGCTTTTCGGGGGTCCCGCGGCCAAGCGAGTAGTCGCCGGTGAGATGCCACTTGCCGACCAGCCCGCTGACGTACCCAGCGGGCTTGAGCGCCTCGTTCAGGGTCGTGACTTCAGGCTTGAGAAAGTGCGTTTTGTCCTGCGGCCCAAGGTAGTCGATGATGCCGAACCGCTGAGGCCACCGGCCCGTGAGCAGCGCCGCGCGTGTCGGCGAACAGACCGGCGCCGCCGCATAGGCCTGCGTGAACCGCATCCCGTCCCGCGCGAGCCGGTCGAGATTCGGCGTCTCGTTGAACGTGTTCCCGTAACAGCCCAACTCCGCCCATCCAAGGTCGTCGGTGAGGATGAAGACGATGTTCGGTTTGGGCGCCATGGGCCGCTCATCCGCTCGAAGCAGTCGAGCTGCGAATGCAGTGGCGGCGACCGAGCCCGCCCACTTCATAAAATCCCGGCGCGTGCTCATTTTCTCAGTTGTTTCCCATGCGAGCCCGACCCTGCTGATGCTTATTGCGGCTGGGGCTGCTGGTTTGCTCTTGTCTTCCTTTGCCCCTGTTTCAGTCCCTGCTTCTGGCGTTGTGCCCTCTTCTGTGTGCGGGTCTTTTCAGCCGCCTCATCTTCAGCGGAGATCGTTTTGCCGCCGGTGGGGTTGAGCTTGTCCAGCACGGCCTGAAGCCGCTTGCGTGCGGCGACGGCGGCTTCATCCTTGGAATCGGCCGGCACGAGTTGCTCGACGAACGGCGCATCTTTCATGTCGAACAGCTCGCCCGCCTGATTGAGTTTCCAGCCGTCATCGCGAACGTACCATCTGCGCCCCAGTTGCACGAAGATCCACTCTCGCGGATTGCCCTTCTTGCCGCGAAGCTGGGCGGCGAAACTGCGGCCGTCAATGGTGACACCCTGCGGCGGCTTCGTCCCTGCGACCTCGGCAAACGTCGGCAGGATATCGCTGAAATCGACCAAGTCATTGAGCACACGGCCGGCGGGCGCGACGCCCTTCCAGCTTGCGATCAGCGGCACGCGGGCGCCGCCTTCGAGCATGGTGCCTTTTTGTCCATTGATCTGCCGGCCGTGGATGGTGCCCGACCGCTGGGCCGTGCCGTTGTCGCCGGTGAAGAGGATCAGCGTGTTCTCGCGAAGACCCAGCCGGTCCAGCTCGGCCGCCAGCAGACCCACCTGCTTATCGAGGTAAGCGACGTTGTCATTGTAGAGAGTCACAGGGTCTGTCTCGCCCGGCTTGCTGTCCGGCGTGCGGAGGATCGGGCCGTGGACGAGGTGCGACGGGTAGTAGAGGTAGAACGGCTTGGCCGCCGCTCCAGCCTTCGGGGCGTGACGGCGAAGGAAATCCACCGCGTAATCGTGGCAGACATCCGGGTAATAGATTTCCTCCTGGGTCTCGATGAGCTTCCCGTTCTTGGTGTAGCTCTTCTGCCAATACCAGCCGCTGGCCGTAGGGTCGGTGACATATTCGCCGAAACCCCAGTCGCCCTGCGTCTCTCCCATCTGCCTCCATTTGCCCACGTGGCAGGTGTCGTAGCCGGCCTCTTTGAGTATGCGCGCCACCGGGTATTCATCCTTCGACAGGGGGTTGCCACCTGTGGGATTGGTCAGGCCGCCTGTCCGGAAACCGTATCGGCCCGTGTTGATCTCGCAACGGGTCGGCCCGCACAGGGGCGTCGAGTAGCATCGCTCGAACCGGATGCCGCCGGCCGCCAGCGCATCCAGGTTGGGGGTCCGCCCTTTGTGGCGGTCCGAGCCGTAGCAGCCCACGCCATCCAGGCCGTAGTCGTCCGACAGAATGAAAACGATGTTGGGCTTCCCGGCGGATTTCGCTTGTTGCTCTCTCGTTACGGTGCAAGCCAGGGGACCATATAACGATACGGCTGCTCCGGCAACGAACCCGGTCCCCAGAAATTCTCTTCGCGACAGTCTGCTCATGATGTTGCTCCCTTCCACTTGTCTCCACAAAAGCGCCACCACCGAACCGACCTCCGCCAACGGACGGGTCATCTTACCATGTGCCTATCTCACAATCAACAGACGGGAAACGTAAAGTGACGCGACAATAGCAATTGGACGGCTTTCATCTCCTCTCCTGCTTCGATGTCGCCTTCTTCTGCGAGGTCGCTGCGCCGAGATAACGGCGGACATCCACATCGTTCTTCTGTTTCGCGCCTGGCGCGCTGCGGCCGTCGGCGATGAGCTTCTCCATCAGGGTGCTCATCTCCGCGACAAGCTCCGGCTTTTCGGAGGCGAGGTTTGTCGTTTCGCCGATATCCTCGGCCAGGTTGTAGAGCTGGTCGCTACCGCCGGCACGCTTTTTGTTCTTCTTGCCCGCTGCGAGAGGCGGATTGGCCGGGATCAGCTTCCATGGTCCCTTCCGGATCGCCAGCGCGCTGCCGTGCTCGACAAGATGGTCGCGGCACGGCTTGTCGAGTTTCTCACCGAGCAGTGCAGGCAGGACATTGAAGCTGTCCGGGCCGGCGGCATCAACAAGTTTCTGGCCCGTCAGTGCGGCCATCGCGGCCAGCATGTCCACGTGACAAATCAGCGCATCCGACACGCCCGGCTTGATCCGGCCCGGCCAGCGAATGATAAACGGGACGCGCGTGCCGCCCTCGTAGGCGCTGCCCTTGCCGGCACGCAGCAGGCCATTGTGCGGATGGCCGTTGTTGGTTTCGGGAGTACCGCCGTGCTCGGTGTCGGGGCCATTGGCATCGAGCACGCCGCCGTTGTCGCTGGTCACGATCACCAGCGTGTTGTCGGCGAGCTTGAGCCGATCGAGCGTGGCAAGCACCTGCCCGACGGTCCAGTCGAAGGAGTGAATCGTGTCGCCGCGTACACCGGCCTGGCTGGTGCCCTTGAATCTCGGATTCGGCACGCGAGGCACGTGGATGTCGTGGGTCGAGAGGAAAAGGAAGAACGGCTTGCTCCGGTTCCGCTCGATAAATGCATCGGCTTTGGCGGCCAGCGTGTCGGCGATCTCATCATCCTTCCACAGGGCCGCTTTGCCGCCGGTCTGACTGCCGATGCGCGGGATGCCGGTGACATAGCCGGCCTGTTTGAGCAGCGACGGCACTGTGACGCGGCCGGGCTCAACGATCAGCGCGGCGATGCCGGGCAGAATGCCGGTCCCTTTCTTGCGCCACGCATACTCGCCGGTCATGAAGGCGTAGCGGGTGGGCGTGCAGACGGCCGATGGCGAGTGCGCATCGGTGAATCGCAGCCCCTGGCCGGCAAGCCGGTCCACGTTCGGGGTCTTCACTTTCGTCGCGCCATAGCAACCGAAATCGCCATACCCGATATCGTCGGCGAGAATGAAGACAATGTTGGATCGGCTGGTTTCGGGGGTCAAGGGTCGGGTGTCAGGGGTCAGCAAACCGGCCACGTGGTCCCCGGCCCCCGATCCCTGAGCCCTGACCCCTTCGGATGCCCTTACAGGCACACTGCAAACGGCCAGCGCGCCGGTGCCTGTCCATTCGAGAAAGCTGCGGCGATTCATCTGGCGTGTCGTCATATCCGCGATCCTCAAATCTCTGTCCACTGTCCCGGAATGGGGACGGGGAATTGCCCGCTTCTGTCGGCTTTGACGGGCACGGGGCTGTCGGCGTTCAGCTCGTCGGGATAGTCGCAGAACTGAAATCTGGATTTCATCATCTGGTCCCAGGTGACGGTCTGTCCGGTGTGACAGGCAGCGCGGCCCATGAGCGACGTCAGGTCCGAGTACACCGCGCGCTTCAATTCGTTGTGCGCCCGGTCGTGGCGGATATTGTCGATGAAGACGTTCCACTCATACTGCCAGGGGCTATCGACGGCCTGGCGATACGCGCGCCAGCCGACGAACTTGCGGTCCTCGGCGACATCCACCTTGTCTTGAAATTTCTCCCGAAGTGCCTTGCAGGCAGACTCCATCCGGTTTTGCTCGAGATCGGCCATCGCATACAGCTTGATCGGCCCGGCGCCGGGGACGGACAGGGCGTCGCCGACGGCGCCGGTGCCGCGCCCGCCGCAGCCGATCAGCGCCAGGCGAATCGTGTTATCCTCGGCGGCAAAAAGCCTCGGCGCGAGACTCCCGAGCACGCCTGCGCCTACGGCCAGGGAACCGGTCTGTTTGAGAAGCTGTCGGCGGCTGATATTCGACTTGTCGAGCGGCTGCATCATGTCTCTCTCCTCAATTGATGATCAGTTGGTAATCGCTGCGCCGGCTTTTCGTGCCGGGGGTCTTGTCGCTGCGGCGTCCTGCCCCGGAGGGACCGCATCTTTGAGAAATGCGTCGAGCCGGGTGCGCATCTGCGTCACCTTCTCCGGCTGCGATGCGGCGAGGTCTTTCGATTCGCCGATGTCTTCGGCGAGATTGTAGAGCTCCACCTTACCCGTGGCTTTTTCGCCACCGGGAGCAGTGTCCTCGGCGTTCTGCTCGTCGGCGTTCAGCAGGAGCTTCCAGTCGCCCACGCGGATGGTCGCCCTTGACGGCGAGTTCCCAGCCATCAGGATAGCGTCGTGCGGCGACTTCGCACCCTGTGTGAGCACCGGCCATACGTCGAGGCCATCAGGGGCAAGCTTCTGTTCAAGCGAGGCGCCGGCGAGCTTGAGCAGTGTAGGATACCAATCCACCGCGTGCATCGGTTCGCTGATGGTAATGCCGGCGGGGATATGGCCGGGCCATGTCGCGAACGCGCAGGCGCGGATGCCTCCTTCGTAGATGGTGCCTTTGCCCGCGCGGAGCGGCGTGTTTCTGGATACCCTGCCGGGCGCCGGGCCGCCGTTGTCATTGGAGAAGATGATGAGTGTATTGCGTCGCATACCGGCCGGTCAGCAGCGCTGCACGCGTGGGCGAACACACCGGCTGCACGTAGAACGATTTGAGCACCACGCCATCCTTCGCAAGCCGGTCGATGTTCGGTGTGCGCACCTCCTTGCTGCCCATGAAGCCAACGTCCGCGTATCCAAGATCGTCCACGAGGAAGTAGACAATGTTGGGCTTGGCCCGATTGGCCTGGGGAGCCGCTTCAGCGGCGAATCCCACTGTGGCCCAGATGGCTATGACGCTGAAAAGAATGCCCGGTTTCATCTCGTTCCTTTCCTATGCGGAATCACGGCTTTATCGAATCTTCTGATCGGGCAGCTCCGATTTGATGCCTTCGTCGAGCGGCATCTTGTCTTTGGCGCCATCCAGGCCGGCGGCGCCCAGTAGTTCGGCGAGCTTCCCTTCCAACTGACGGCGCAGCGGCGCGAATTGGGGATCGGCCGCCAGATTGTGACGCTCGTCCGGATCATCGGAGAGATTGTACAACTCGGGCAGGTGCTTGTCCGGCGTGCCGTCGCCGGGCGGATAGTGCATGTACTTCCATTGGTCGGTGCGAATGCCGCGAACGTTCGGCGTATAGGGGAACTGCTTCTCATAGTTGTACTCATAGAACCACGCCGTTCGCCACGCAACGTCGCCCTCGTTGACCAGGCGCTTCCACGATCGCCCCTGCACGTCCGCAATTGGCGGCGCGCCGCACAGGTCGAGAAGACTGGGCGCAACGTCTATCGTCAGAACCTGTTGCGTCACGACTTTCCCCGTCGGCAGGCCCGGCCCGCATGCGACCAGCGGAATACGGATGCTCGGCTCGTGCATCGTGCGCTTGTCCACCATGCCGTGCTCGCCTTCGAGCAGCCCGTTGTCGCCCATGAACACGATGAGCGTGTTGTTCAACTGCCCGCTCTCCCGCAGGAACGCAACCAGCCGCCCAATACTGTCATCGACGCTGAGCACTGTGCCCCAGTAGGCATGAACCATATTCTCGAAATCCTTCACGGCTTCCGGGCGGTCATCCGGGAAATTCTTTCGCCACTTGAACAGCGGCCCGTAGATGCCGTGCCACGTCCGCAGACGCTGGCGAATCCACGCAGGCTTGTCGTCGAGCGTGAAAGCGCTGGCCGGATACGGAACGCGGACATCGTCGAAGACGTGCGCGTACTTCGCCTCGGGGAAATAGAAGGAATGAGGCGCCTTGTGCCCCATGCACAGCGCCCACGGCTTACCCGGCTCGCGCTGCTTCAGCCAATCGAGGGCATAGTCGGTGACGACCGTCGTGTAGTAGCCCTTGGGCGTCTCGCGGCGAAGGCCGTTGACGTTCCATTCGGTGTCGAAGTACTTGCCCTGCCCTTTGTGCGTGACGAACCAGTCGAAGCCCGGCCGTGGCGCGTCGTTGTCCTCCCCCATGTGCCATTTGCCGACGTACGCCGTCGCATATCCCTCCTCGCGGAGCCGCCCCGGCCAGTGCGGCAGTGCGGCGGGCAATTCGGTGAAGTTGTCGCGCACGCCGTGCCGGTGTGCGTAGAGGCCCGTGAGAATGCTCGCCCGGCTGGGCGAGCATAGCGACGTCGTGCAGAAGGCGTTCGCAAACCGCACGCCGCCACGCGCCAGCGCGTCGATGTGCGGAGTCTTGACGTGCCCGGACCCATAACAGCCGAGCGCATCCGGCCGCAAATCATCGCACAAGATGAACAGGACATTCGGCCGGTTTGTAGTGATGCTGTGAGGCGTTTCTTTAGCGTTTGACGCCCTTACGGGCACACTACAAACGGCCAGCAGCAGGCAGGTGAGAGCACGGAGAATGTGCCTGGTGTTCAGCAATCTCGTTTCCATAGACAACCTCAGCGTTCGAGTGAAACACCGTCAAAATACTTCTTCACAATCCAGTCGGGCTGCCACTGGTCCGGGACGCGTTTTCGCCCGGTCAAATCGACGGCTTCCGGCGGCTTGTTCTCGGTGGGTAATTGCAGTGTGTCGCCCACTTTCACCTGCCATTGGCTCATCAGCTTGAGCAGCCGCTGAACGTGCGGCGCATATTCCGCGCGATCGATCAGGTTGACCTTCTCATCCGGATCGCTTTGCAGGTCGAACAACTGCATGTAGCTGATCTTTGGATAGCAGATCAGTTTCCATCGCTCGTCGCGCACCGAACGCTGGATGCCGATGTACGGCAGGAACACCGAATCGCGAACCCGGTCTTTCTTCCCTTGCCACAGGGGACACAGACTCTCGCCTTCCAAGTCCGCCGGAGGTTGGATCCCGATCGCATCACAGAGGGTGGGAAAGACATCCAGCAGGTAGCTGAATGCCTGTGTGGACTTGCCCTGCGGAATGCCGGGACCGACGAAGATCAGCGGCACATGCATACTGTGCTCGAATACGCTCTGCTTGCCAAGCAGGCCGTGGCTGCCGAGAGCGAGCCCATTGTCGGCGGCATAGATGATCAGAGTATTGTCCGCCTGGCCCGTTTCCTTCAGAGTCTCGAGAATCCGCCCGATCTGCCCGTCCAGGTGCGTGATCATGCCGTAGTATTCCGCGAGTTGGTCACGGATGACGGACTCGGTCCGCGGCCAGGGCGCCAGGTTCTCGTCGCGGCCGCCTTTCATCATGCCGTTGTCGAACGGAAGCTGTGGAAGGAAGTTCGCCGGCAGCGGAGGCAGGTTCTTGTAATACATGTCCCGAAAGGTCTGCGGCGGCATCCGGGGATCGTGCGGGGCAGTGAAGGCCACATAGGCAAAGAAAGGCTTCTTCCCATCATGGCTCCGAAGAAACTCGATCGCGGCATCCGCAAACAGCTCGCTCGAAAACTTCTCGCCGGTACGTTCGGCAGTCAGTTTGCCGTCCGGGCCAAGGTCCCTGATCGGCACCCTGCTGTGATCCGACATGCCGCCGAACATGACGGCTTTCCCTCGCTGGAAGGCACGCAGCCAGGAGGGCTGGCCGTTATGCCACTTGCCGGTGGCGAACGTCACGTAGCCGTTCTCCTGGAGCACCTCCGGGAACAACTTGACGCCTTTCAGGGTGGCCGTATCGATATGGAGCCATACTTTGCCGCTCATCAGCATCGCCCGGCTGGGCACGCACACCGCGCCGCTGTTGCCCCCGAAACAGTAATTCGATCGAAAGCTGAAGCCCGAGGCCACCAGCCTGTCCAGGTTCGGAGTCTTGATGTGCGAATTGCCCCAGGCGGCAATCGTGTCGGCACGCTGGTCGTCGGCGAAAAGAAACAGGATGTTGGGCTTGCCCGCCCCGTGGGCCAAAGGGCTGAAGCAGAACGTGGCCAGCAGCAGATGCGGAACCCATCGGATCTGGCATTTCATCTTCATTTCTTGTCCTTTCGTTTGGCTTTCCCCGCCGCCTTTGGATTCTTTGGTTTATCCTTGTTCGCCTGCTCAAAGATGCGATCGAGTTCCGAGGGCCGGGCATCCTTGAACTGATCCAACGCGCCTTGGAGCAACTTCGCCGCGACGGCAGCCTCACCATCGAGCGATAAAACCGTGAGCGGCTGTTTCTCCTCCGCATCGTTCCGGAGGTCGAAGAACTCGCCGGAGCGGTAGAGTTTGTAGCGATGATTGAAGGCGAACTCGCGGACGCTCATGTCGGCGGACTGACGCGGCGAATACCACGAGTAGACCCAGTCACGCGGCTGCCCTTCGGCGCCGAGGACCTGCGGGAGAAACGTGCGGCCGTCCAACTTCAGGTCGGACTGTGCCGTCACACCTGCGGCATCGAGGATCGCGGGCAGGAAGTCCGTGCTATCCACGAGGTCGGAGCACGCCGTTGGGCTTTTGATCCTGCCGGGCCAGCTCACGATGAGCGGCACGTGCATCCCCGCGTCGGTGGTCAGGCCCTTGCCGCCGACGACCAGCCTGTCTCCCATCATGGAGCGCATGCCTCGGCCCGTGCCATTGTCACCGACAAAGAGAAGAAGCGTATTCTCGCGGATGCCCAGCGAGTCGAGCCTTGCGGCCAGTCTGCCGACGAGCTTGTCCATGTACGCGACCATGTCGGCGAAGTGCTCCGCTTTCGTGTTCACCTGCTCGCCCTGCGCTTTCGGATCCCAGTCCTTGCTGTCAGGCGTCGGCTGGTAAGGGGCGTGCGTCAGCATCATGGGGTAGTAAAGGAAGAACGGGCCGTCCTTGTGGCGCGTGATGAAGTCCAGTGCATAGCTGTTCACGAGATCGGGCCCGTACTCGCCGTTGGCGAAGTCCTTCTCCACCCCGTTGATTTCGAGGCCTGGGTTCGCGTAGCGAGGCGGGCGGCGCGTGTGCTGCCACAGGCAATACTCGTCGAAGCCAAACTTTTTCGGCAAGTCGATGTCGCGACCCAATTGCCATTTGCCGGTGATGCATGTCGCATAACCGGCTTGCTTGAGCACATTGGCGAAAGTGACCGCCTGCGGGTCCATGTTCCCAAAGTTGATGTAGTTCCTCACGTTGTAGCGGCCGGTCATCAACTGCGCGCGAGTCGGCGTGCACAGCGGCTGTACGAAGCAATGCGTGAAGCGGACGCCGCTCGCGGCCAGCCCGTCGAGCTGGGGCGTTTTGTAGCTTGTGCCGCCATTGGCGCCAATGGTCTCATAGCCGAGATCGTCGGCCAGAATCAAAATGATGTTCGGCTTGCTCGATACCGGCCCGGGAGCAGATTCCGATCTCGGCTCAAAGCCCGATCGCACTTTGCCGTCGTGCCCAATGAGCGGCTGAGGGTCCGCCACCTTACCGAGGGGCCGGCAACCCGGCCCGAAACCGCTGGCGCCGAGGTCGTCCTGCATCCTTGCCACGAGCTTTTCCAGCCGTGCAACGATTTCCGGGTGCTGTGGCGCGACATCGGTGCTTTCGCCGATATCCGACTTGAGATTGAACAGCAGAGCAGTAGTCCTTGCTTTTGCGCCCCCTCTGGCTTTCGCGTTGCCTGCGGCAGGGGCAGGCAACACGAGCTTCCATTCCCTGTCTCGCACCGCTTCGAGCTCGAGGCCCCGATAGTAATAGAAGACCTCGTGAGGCCCGGGCTTGCCGGGGTCATCCACAAGGACGGAGCGAATGTCCGCACCATCGATCTTCCGATCGCTGGGGATCGCGGCGCCGGCGAGAATCGCAAACGTCGGCAAAATATCGAACATGCCGCAGATCGCGTCGCTGGATGTCCCTGCAGGAATCCTGCCCGGCCACCAGGCGATGGCCGGCACGCGCACGCCGCCTTCCCAAGTCGAGCCCTTGAAGCCCCTCAGCGGACGATTGACGGCGCGGGGCGTGCCGCCGTTGTCACTCGTGAAAAGGACCAGGGTCTTCTCAGCCAGCCCCTCGGTTCTCAGCGCATTGAGCACCTCGCCCACGCTCCAGTCCACCTCCTCGACCCAGTCCCCGTAGAGGCCGTTCGTGGACTTGCCGCGGAAGCGTTCTCCCGGATACAGCGGGAAATGCACGGCGTTGTGCGCCAGGTAGAGGAAGAAGCGTTCGTCCTTGTGCGACCGGATGAATCGCAGCGCCTCCTCGGTGTATCGAGTGACTAATTGGGTCTGGTCCGCGGCGAGGACCCGCTGGATGACCGTTTCCCCTCGCATCAGGGGCAGCGGCGGCTGCGGGTTCTTCGGCGAGGCCGGCAATGGGTCGCCAAAACTGCTCTTGACGCCGTCGGCCGCAGGGCCCATGTCATTCGAGTACGGCAGGCCGAACCATTCGTCGAATCCCTGACGCGTCGGCAAAAACCCGGGTTGATCGCCAAGGTGCCATTTGCCCACAATGCCCGTGACATAGCCGGCCGATTTGAGCAGTTCCGCGACAGTGATCTCCGAAGGGGAAAGGCCAACGTCATTGCCCGGAAAGAGCACGTGGGGGATCGGCAGGGCGCGTTTCGGATAGCAGCCGGTCATCAGCGCCGCCCGTGACGGCGAGCACACCGGCGCCGCATAAAACGTGGTGAGCCGCCGTCCCTCGGCCGCCATCCGGTCCAGATTCGGCGTGCGATTCAGCGTGGACCCGAACGGCCCGATGTCCCCATAGCCAAGATCGTCGATGTTGATAACGATCAGATCAGGCTTCAGTGCGTCAGCGGCGCGCAACACACTTGGCAGGACAAGTAGCAGAGCGGTGGTGGCGAGCAGGATCAACTGTTTCATGTTCCCCGACTCCGGAATAGAACCGTCAGTGTCATGAATGTGAACTGATGTTTCATGTCACAATTATAGCCAGTGTCCCCGCCGGTTTGAAGTAAACAGTGCGTCCCACGGGCCCAAACACATGCAAAAAGCGAATGACTCGCCCCGGCTGTCGCCGAAAGTCCGCGTGACAGCGATGGACTTGTCGAAGGGACATCGCTGCGTTACAATCACACATTGATACAGGATAGCTGCCGCCGTGCCCCGTGCCGATCTTGGCGGCGAGGGTGACAACGATGATCTGAAAGGAGAGACAATGAACCTCCAGACTCAAAAGCCTAAGGAAAGCTCCAAGTGTCCACTCCTGCGCTTCGGCGGTATGGGTGCTGCATTAGCGGCCGCCTGCCGGCTGCTACCGATTCTCTTGAGCTTTACGATCTATTCATCGGGCTTCGCGGCGTCGGCTCGACCCAACATCCTTTTCATCGTCGGGGATGACATGGGCTATGCGGACGTGGGGTTCCATGGGTGCAAGGATATCCCGACGCCGAACCTCGATGCGCTCGCCGCGTCGGGCGTGCGTTTCACCAGCGGCTACGTCTCCGGGCCGTACTGCTCGCCCACACGGGCCGGACTGATGACGGGCCGTTACCAGACGCGGTTCGGCCACGAGTTCAATCCTTCCGGCAGCAATGGCTTGCCACTCACCGAGCGAACGATTGCCGACCGCCTCAAAGCTGCCGGTTACGTCACCGGGCTCGTCGGCAAATGGCACCTCGGCGCCGAGCCCCAATTCCATCCGCAGAAGCGCGGGTTCGATGAGTTCTACGGCTTCCTCGGCGGCGCCCACGACTACTTCAAATCGGCCGGCATCCTGCGCGGCACGCAGCCGGTGACGGAACTCGACTATACGACCGATGCGTTCGCGCGGGAGGCCGTTGCGTTCATCGAGCGGCACAAGAGCGAGCCGTGGTTTCTCTATCTCGCGTTCAACGCCGTGCATACCCCGATGCAGGCCACCGACGGACGGCTGGCGAAGTTCCCCAACGAAGCCGATGACAAGCGACGCACGTATGACGCGATGATGCTGGCGATGGACGAGGCCGTCGGCCGCGTGAGGAAGAAGCTCATGGAAACCGGCCTCGAACAGAATACGCTCGTCATTTTCATCAGCGACAATGGCGGGCCGACCATGCCCGGCACCACAATCAACGCCTCGCGCAACACTCCGCTACGCGGCTCCAAACGCACCACGCTGGAAGGCGGTATCCACGTGCCGTTTGTCGTATCGTGGCCCAGCCGCTTGAAACCCGGCGTAATTACGCAACCTGCGATCCAGTTGGACCTCACCGCCACCGCACTGGCCGCGGCGGGCATCCAGGTCGACCGGGACTTGAAACTCGAAGGCGTGGACCTGCTGCCTTTCCTGACGGGCGAGAAGACGGGCGCACCGCACGATGCACTCTACTGGCGTTTCGGCCAGCAGATGGCCATCCGCATCGGTGACTACAAACTCGTCCGCTACGACAGCAACGCCGACACGCTGACCGGCGTGCGCAACCAGCCGGTCACGGCGGCCAAGCTCTACAACCTCGCGGCCGATATCGGTGAGACGAAGGACCTCGCCGCGGAAATGCCGGACAAGGTGAAGGAACTTCAGTCCAAATGGGATGCCTGGAACGTCGCCAACATCAGGCCGCTCTGGGGCAGCGGCCAGAAGGACAGTGACGGCGCCGAGCCCGGCACCCCTCTGCCGAAGAAAGGCAAAAGGGCCAAGAGCACCTTATGATTTACCATTTACGATTTATGATTCAGCAGGGCCGCCGGCGAGAGCCGGAAATCGTAAATCGTCATTCGTAAATCGTAGATTGCCGTGCGTTCAGAACCCTTGCTCCAGTCCGCGCTGCATCGTTCTGAAGCTTTCTCTTTCAGTTTGCGTCAGATTGCGATTGCTATAGGCGGACCGATACACGCTGGCGGCTTCTTCTATCTGGCCTCGTTCGAGGTAGATCGTGCCGAGCAATACGTAAGCGTCGCTGTACGGGACATTGCGCCGGACCATCTCTTTGAGGACGTTCACCGCCTCATCCGTCTCTTTTCGCTGATGCAGGTAGAAGGCATATGTGTAGCCGTACTTTCCCTCCTCAGGATGCAACTGGTACGCCTTCTGACACCACCGCAACGACTCATACGGCCGATCCGAAGCCACGCACACAGCAAGGTTGTACGCGGCGGCCGCGGAGTTCGGATCGATTTCGAGCACCCTGCGAAAGGCCTGTTCCGCCTCTGCCGGGCGTTGCATCTCGCCCAGCAGCATTCCGAGATTCAGATGGACGGCCGGGTTGTTCGGATCGAGGGCGATGGCCCGGCGGAACGAGGCCTCCGCCTTGCCGTTCTCGCCCCGGGCATTGTAGACGAACGCAACGTTCACGTGAGGCGGCACGAAGTCCGGCCGCAGCTTGACGGCATTCTGGTACGAGGCCAAAGCCTTTTCCTGGTCGCCCCGCTGCAGATAGAAATTGCCCAGGTTGTACTGCGACGCATAATCATCAGGGCGTGCGCCCAGGCCTTCGAGCAACTCCGTCGTGGCACGCTCAACCGCCGCTCGATACTCGCTTGGTAGAGACGCAAAACCTTGCGTCTCTACAGGAATGGCGGCCAGAGCGCTCGCCGCACGCACACGCACGAGAAGATACTCATCAGCCGTCGCCTTAGCCAACGCCCTGACGGATTCCTCCGTCACGTATCCATCCAGCGTCTGGGCCGCGACAGAGCGCACCAGGGGCGAGGAATCCTCCTGGAGAGCTTTGATCACAACTGGCCACTTGGCTGGCGCTTCGCAACGGTACGACAAACGGATCAACGACGTGGCGACGACCTCATCGCGATCCTTCGCGCCGATGTACGCCAGGATAGCACTCGATTGCCGCCAATCACCCCGCCTCGCGGCATCTACAAGGGCCGCTCGCTCCAGGATGGGTTTCTGATAGTCATCGCTGTGCCACTGTCTCACCTGCTGATCCGCCCACGCCGGCTCCTTGTCGCTGTGGCAGATATTGCACGCGTTGGGGGACTTGAACTTGAGGGTGGCCGCCGGCGCCGGCGGCCGCATGGAGTGATCGCTGCGGCTCATGCGGGCAAACTCGGTCATCGGCATGTGACACGCGATGCATCGATTTCCCGTGCTATCGGCCTTGTGGTGCGTGTGTGCCGTGGCGTTGTCCACCTTGTCCTGGTGGCAGGGCAGGCACGCGGCGTTTGGCTTCTCGTCACTCTTGAATCGATACCGTCCGCTGGACGTGTGACAGTGCATGCAGTCCAGTTTGCCGCTCTTGACGCAGGGACTCATGCGCCACGTGGTCATTGTGTAGTTCTCGCCCAGGTCGCGCCCGTCCGGGTAGAAGTCGGGATGCTCCAGGGTGGTCAGGTCGAAGTGATCGAAGTAGCGGTCGCCCGGCTTGAACGAAGCGCTCACCGGGCTCATCTTGGCATGGCACGATCCGCACATCGAGTTGATCTGCTCAGGCGTAAAAGGTTTCGTGCGAATGATCTTGAGGTCCTGCGGGTTCGGTCCAGGGGTCGGGGGCCGGGTATCGGATCCCTGATCCCTGCCCCCTGATCCCTGATCGCTGCTTCGAGCGGCCTCCTGGCAGACCCGGACGTGCTCCTGAGCCGGACCGTGACAGGACTCACAGTTGATGCCCGGCTCGGCCCATGTGGTGCGATAGGTGTCGGTCTTCAAATCGTAGTTGGTGGACAACTGGCTCACGTGGCAGCCGTGACACGAGGTGTTGAACGTGTACATCGGGTCCGTCCAGTGCACGGGCGTGTCCGTTCCCGCGCCGGGGAAATGTCGCACGCCGCTGGCAGCGGTATCGAACCACGTTTTGGTTCGCACGTCATACGCCACCGGCAGGGTCTGCAGACGCCCGCGTTCCATCGGCGCCAGGAAGTAATAGACGTTCTTCCCGCCCAGCACGTGTGCGATTGGGTGCTGTTTCTCGCCATCCGGCCCTTCTTCAAGGACCCAGCCTTCCTCCTGTCCGATGCACGCAAGGTAATCATACTTGCCGATTCTGATCGAGCCTTGCGGGGCCTTCAGATTCGCCTGTGCGAATTGGAACGTGTACGGCTGCATCGCCAGGCCATGGTGCGACGGCGCCCACAGTCGATAGAACTGCTCATGGCACTGCCGGCAACTCGCCGAGCCGGCAAAGGGCTGCCGCACCGCAGGCTGAGGATTCGTCTCCGCCGCCACGGCAAAGGACGCCGCAGCAGCAATGGTGACGAGAACGAGAACGTGTTTCTTCATGACTATCCTTTACGGCCCGTTGGAATCCTATACTCGCTGGGCCCATTACGCACAAGACAGCGGTCCGCCCAATCCTCCCAGGCTTTGGCCAGGCGCGCGACGAGATCCGTTTTGTCCGCAGCCAGGTCCTTCATCTCCGTCGGGTCCGCTTCCAGGTCATAGAGCTCCCAGGGCTTGTCTTTCAGCGCGACGAGCTTCCACCGGCCTTCACGCACGGCGCGGTTGCCCTCGTGCTCCATGAAGATTTGACGAGGCGGCAGGCGTCCGCCCTTCAAAACCGGCGTCAGGCTCGCCCCTTCCAGCGGGAGCACTCTCTGGCCCTCGCGCTCTTGTGGGTAGGAGGCACCGGCCAATTCCAGGATGGTCGGCATGAAGTCGGTGATGTGCCCGGCCTCGCGTGTGATGTCGCCGGGCGTTGTCTTGAGTCCGGCGGGCCAATGGACGATGAACGGGGTATTGATACCGCCCTCATGGCCGTAGTGCTTGTAGAGACGAAAGGGCGTATTGCAGGCATTCGCCCAGCCGCTGCCATAGCTGACGTAGCTGTCCGGCCCGCCCACTTTCCTCAGGTCCCCGCCGGTATGCAGGATATTCTTCGGCCCGCTGGTCTCGTCGAAGCCCCACGGGTCCCACTCCGCGCATGCGCCGTTGTCGCTCAGAAAGAAAATGACGGTGTTGTCGAACTGCCCTGCTTCTTTGAGCCGCGACACCACGCGGCCGACCGCCTGATCCATGCGATCCACCATCGCGGCATAAGCCGCCATGCGCCGGGCGAGGTCCGCACGCCGGTCCGCGGACAGCGAGTCCCAGGCGGGGTTGTCTTTGTCCGCCCAGCCCGTCTTCACATTGAACTGATTGGCAGGAATGTTGCTGCGCGGCGTGAGCATCAAGTCCTTCGGCACAAGCCCCAGTTTCTTCTGACGCGTGAGGCGCTGCTCGCGAATCTTGTCCCAGCCCTGTGCGTAGAGTTTCTCGTATTTGGCGATGTCCTCCTCTCGCGCGTGCAAGGGAAAATGAGCGGCATTGAAGGCAAGGTAAAGAAACCACGGCTGGCTGCTCTTATGCCCCTGCTCGATGAAGTCCAGCGCATAATCGCCGAACACGTCGGTAGAGTAGAACTCACCCGGTGCGTACGCGCGCTTCGGGCGGCCTTCGGGCAAGCGGCTGTAGAAGGGGTCCTCCTTCCAGCAGGTGTTGTAGCCGCCGAGCATTCCGTAGAACTCATCGAAGCCGCGTTGCGTGGGGGTGCTCTGGCGGCTCAAGTGCCACTTGCCCACCATGTAGCAGCGATAGCCCGCCGGCTTGAGCGCTTCCGGAATCGTCACACAATGGTCAGGCAGCACGCCGGAGAGATTGGGGAATCCGGCCTGGTGCGGATGAAGGCCCGTGAGGATGGCGGCGCGTGTCGGGCTGCATCGGGCCGAGTTGTAGAACTGGGTGAACCGCAAGCCGCCTCGCGCCAAAGAATCGAGGTTGGGCGTGCGAATCTCGCCGCCATAGCAACCCAGGTCGGACCAGCCGAGGTCGTCAGCCAGGATCAGGAGAATGTTGGGACGCTCGCCGGCGTGGAGTGACGCCAGCGGAGGTAACAACAGCGCGGCAACGATACCGGCGATCTGTCTTGTGTGGGTCATTGTCTTGAGTTCCACGGTTTGTCGAGGCGTCAGCGCAAGGGCGTCGGCAGGAAGTCCCAGTCGAGAACCATCTTCTCCGTCAGCGCCTCCTTGAGCTCGCGCTCCACCTGCGCGTATTTCTTGTTGCCGACAAGATTCACGAGCTCGCCGGGGTCTGCATCAAGGTCGTAGAGCTCGTAGGTGGGGCGAGGCGTGGTGAAGTAGGTCCGCACGAATTCCGGGGCCAGCTTGCCCTCGGCAAAGGCAGCCTTCATCTCCTGCCAGCCGGGATCGCGCTGGCTGTCCACGGGCGCTACGGCCTGATGCGGGGTGCAGTTGTAGATGAGCTTAAAATTCGCCGAGCGAACGCAGCGGGCAAGGTCGAACGTGGAGGCGAGGACATCGGGCTTCATGCCGCCATCGCCGCCGTGCGGGCCGCGCTCGGCGAAAATATACTTTCGGCCCTCGAACGACTCGCCTTTGAGCAGCTTCAAATAGCTGACGCCGCTCATCTCCTTTGGCACAGCGACACCCGCGATCTCGAGCATGGTGGGAGCAAAATCTTCGCCGGAGACCAGCGTGCGAGTCACGGCGCCGGGTATGACCACGCCCGGCCAGCGCACCAGCAAAGGCACGTTGATGCCGGGATCGTACAGGTAGCCTTTGCCATGCGGCAGCGCCATGCCGTTGTCTCCCATGAAGACGACGACGGTGTTACTGGCCAAGCCGCGCTTTTCGAGCATGTCGAGCACGGACTGCACGTCGCCGTCGAGGTGCTCCACCTCGGCGATGTACCGGGCGAGGTCGCTGCGCACGCCCGGCAGGTCCGGCAGATGCCGCGGCAGCGTCAGCTTGGCGGGATCGGGCACGCCCCGGGGCCCCTGCGTTTCCCACACGTGGTGCGGATCGCTGAAGCCCAGCCAGAAGAACCATGGCCTTCCCTTGGGAGCCGCGTCGAGGAACGCCGCCAGCTTGCCGCCGAAATCGCGCATCGCGCCGGGCTTCTCGACGTAATCCACCCGTTTCGTGAAGGTGCGCAGGCCGTATCGATCCAGCACCTCGCCAATGACCGACGTGCCCTGCTGCGCCTTCGTCGGCGGACCGTCCAGGTGATAATTGCGTCCGGCGACGCCGGTGAAGTACCCGGCCTTGTCGCGCAATAGATCCGGCAATGCAGGCAACTCGGCGGGCAGCGGCGACGTGAACCGAACCATGCGGACGGCTACGGCCGAGCGACCCGTCATCAGCGACGCGCGGGACGGGACACACTGCGGGCATCCGACGAACATCCGGTCGAATCGCATGCCCTGTGACGCCAGCCGGTCGAGATTCGGCGTAAGAACGTCCTTGTTCCCATAGCAACCCAGATAGGGATAGCTATGATCGTCGGAAAGAAGAAACAGGATGTTCGGTTTATCGGCGGCGAGACATCGGCCGCAAAAGATGCACAGACACGCACACACGAACAGCCGCACAGTTCTCATGATCCATGTCCTCCCGTTCTCAAGAAAAGTCATCGCGGCACTCACGGTTTCTCGGGTTTGTACTCACCGCTGAACAGGCGCACTCGTTCGATCCATCCGGTGGATTTCGGCGGCGACGGCTCGACGACCGGGCTGCCCAGATCGGCGCCGATTTGCATCGTGTCGCTCGGATTGCGCTGGATCGTTGTGAAATCGAAGTGCAGCCGCAGGCCGGGCGTCGCCTTCCAGTCCGGCCCGCCCGGCTTGCCCCACCACGGAGGCCGGTCCACGTAGTCCGGCACACGGTAACCGACCTCGCTCGCCAGCCGGTCATGCTCCATTTCCATCTTCGCTCGCAATGTCGCGTAGTTCGGATCCTTGAACAGATTGGCCGTCTCATATGGGTCGCTTTTGAGATCGAACAGCTCCGTCCAATCGTCGTGGCCGGGGTACTTGATGAGCTTGGCGTTGATGGTCCGTACGCCGGTGATGTCGGGCACGCGAGAATTCTTCTGGTTCTCCGCGAAGTACTCGTAGAACCAGGATTGCCGCCAGCGAGTCCTTGTGCCGGTCAGCAAGGGACGCCAACTGAGGCCCTGCATCTCCTTCGGAGCCGGCACGTCGGCGAAGTCCAGCAGCGTTTGCGCCAGGTCGAGGTTCAGGACCATGTCGTTGACGACGCGGCCCCGTGCGGCGGCGCCGAGCGCCGGGTAGCGGACAAGGAATGGAACGCGCAGGCTCTCGTCGTAGGCGCTGCGCTTGTCACCGAGGCCGTGCTCGCCCAGGTAGTATCCGTTGTCGCTCGTGTAAATGACGACCGTGTTCTTCGCAAAACCCAGTTCATCGAGTGCGCCGAGCAGCCGCCCAAGACAATCGTCCGCCGCACTGACACACCGGAAGTGATCGAGATTCACAGATACCGTGCCGGCCGAAAGATCAACCGTGCGACCCCGTGCCGCAGAACCCATGTAAAGCACGGGCGTGTTCAGATTCGGCACAGTGCGGGCCTGCTCGCCTGCAAACCGGTCCTTCGCCCGCTCAGGGGGCTCGGTCGGTCCATGCGGCGACTTGAAGCCGATAACCAGCAGCCAGGGCTTGCCGCTGCCCTTCCGGCTCTTCATGAACTCGATCGCATAATCGGTAGAGATATCGTCGATCCAGCCTTTCGTCGGCGTGTCCTTGCCGTCTACGATGAACGTTGGGTCCCAATAGCGGGCGTGGGCGATGAACGAGTAGTGGTGATCGAAGCCGGGACGCTCTCGCTGGCTGTCCATGTGCCATTTGCCGACATACGCGGTCGTGTATCCTGCCGCACGCAGCAGCGAGGCATGCGTGACATTGTCGATGGGAAAGGGCCGGAAGTTCGAGGCGATGCCGTTGAAGTGATTGTAGCGTCCGGTCAGGTTGACCGCCCGGCTGGGCGCACAGAGGGAACAGACGACGAAGGCGTTGCGGAACCGCACGCCCTCCGACGCCAGACGATCCATGTTCGGGGTCTGGAACCAGGGAAATCGCCCGCGATCGCCCTGCTCCTTCTGGACGACGGATACGGCGTCGTATCGCTGATCATCCGTGTAAATGAACAGCAGGTTGGGACGCTCTGCGGCCCGCACCACAGACCCGGACAGCATCGCGAACAGAAGGGGAAGACAGGTTCTCATAAGGCTCGTAGTCTTTCTCATGGCAGATCGCACCCCTACCGGAACCATTCGGACACACACCCGACCATGGCGATTATCCACCGTCGAGCGCCGTGCGTCAACTGGCGGCAGGCCGCCGAACAGGGCAAACGCAACGTCGCTCAATATGGTGCGCGGCGTCGTCAAGCGCATCTTGGCGATGGCGATTTCCTCGTGCCCAGGACCATCGCCAAGGCCGTCGGCCTTGACGATGCCACCCGCCCGGCGTTTTCAACGCGGCCCCCCCCCCTGTGGACTTTGCGATTGCCATGAGCC
>Ga0315277_10001589_pt1 | contig 32919 bp, 26 predicted proteins | sample YL17G05_15_MG_FD_203695 | JGI IMG/M metagenome (GOLD analysis project Ga0315277, IMG submission 203695) | Sediment microbial communities from Yellowstone Lake, YNP, Wyoming, USA - YL17G05_15 | ecosystem: Environmental > Aquatic > Freshwater > Lake > Sediment | place: USA: Wyoming | collected...
CACTGCCACACTTTTTCACCCCGTCACCCCCTCACCCCCTCACCCCCTCACGTTTTCACCCCCTCACCCCCTCAGAAAGGCCGGCCGCAGAGCCGCGAGACCAGACACTCGGAGAGGACCACGATGTCCTCGCTGCAGAAGTAGGCTTCGATGTTCTCCGGCATCAGCAGGGTGGCCGAGGGAGGGAATTCCTCGTCGGGGGCGTGCCAGATCAGCCGCAGCGACAGGCGGGGAAAGACGTCGAAGTCAAAGGCCAGATCGCCAGCCTCGGCCGTCCGCCCTCCCAGTGCAGCCGCAGCGGCAGACAGCGTCTGCGCGTCCCGGCCAGCCGTGGCGCACAGCCGGGTGATCACCCGTTGGTGATAGATTCCGGAGTACGACCGGGCGGTAGGCAGCTCAGCAAAGGTCGTCTGCGGTGGGCGTGTTTCAGGCCGGGCGGTAATCGCCAGATAGTGCAGCGCGAGGATGGTCCAGGGAAGTCCCACCTCACGGCCGGCCGACGTGGTGATCCGGCTGGCCGGCAGGTCGACGTGAAACAGGTCGTCGAGGACGGGCAAAAGCCATGCAGGGTGCCGCGGAAACGTTGCCCCTGCCTCTCTCGCCAACACTGGCGAGACGCCAGTGCCACTCTGCCGCTGTGCACCCAGCCAGAGCAACTGCTCGTCTGACTGGCCGGCCGCGGCGGCAAAGGCCATTTCGGCCGCCCGGGCAAGGTTGTCCTGTGCCGGGATCCCCATCCGCCGTCGGAATTCATCAACGTTTCCCACGGCAGTCGTTTCCTCAGTGGTTCCAAGTTTGGGGAGGGGTGGCTGGGGTCGAACGAAGTTCGCCCCCAGGCGCCGGCTTTCCGGGGGCTCGCTGACGCTCGACCCCGGCCACCCGACGCGCGGAAAAAGGGGACAGGTCCAATTTGCCGGAACGGCCCGAAGGCGGGCACCATGCTTGCATGGTCGTCGCACAAATTGGACCTGTCCCCTTTTTCCTCCCAGGATCGTGCAAGTTTATTTAGACTCTGCCGGGGGTCGGCGAAACAGTCGTCGCGCCCTCTGCTTTCCCGACTCGGTTTTCAGCCTGTCTTCGGCCACTTCGAGCAGCTTGTCGGGATCCCCGCCGGAGTCCCTCGCCGCGGCCATCTTCGCCAAGAACGCGGAGTCGGAGACGACCCGAAACTCGATCGTATCAAGCTGTTTGCCCTCCCGGAGGCTGTCGACGACGTGGCAAACGCAATCGGTCGTATCCCGATCCAGCCCGACCTCTTCCAGCATCTGCCGCGCCCTGGCCGTGGGTTGGATCCGGCCAGGCGGCGCCAAGGCGGACGTTACCGACTGCCCGGGCTTGCCCGCGGCGACCTCCAGCGACAGGGCCGCGGCGAGGATAATCCGCGGATCCCCGCCCTCCTTCGATAGCAGCTCTCTGGCCTGGTGAAAAACGACCAGCGCCTTGGCGATGCGGCCCTGTTCGGCGTCGAATTCGTCCTTGACCGCCCGGATCAGACGCCCGGCCAGTGTGCCCTCCCCGGGATCGGCGGTCACCTCGCGCTCGGGAACGAACCCCAGACATTCCTCGGCGAATGAGCACCATTTGGCGCAGTCGAAGGAGATCCTCGGATTCTGGAACCTGTGGCCGCACTTGGGGCAACGGCCCGAGGTCTCGTCCTTGAAGAACTCGACCGCGGCGTCGCATTTCGGGCACGGCGTCTCGAAGGCAAACTCACCGGTCCACTGACTCCAGTCCTGTCCCGGGCATCGCATCGGTCACACCTGGTTGCCTGCACTTGCCGAACTGGGCGACCCGGCTGGCTCGAAGCTTATCGTTCTCCGGGCAGGGCCGCCAGTTGAAATATACGGGGGTGGGGTAGGGCCGACAATGGCCGGGCCGACAAGGTGAGTTTGACGGGTGCCAGGGGCAGCTTGCCTGCCCCTGAGGCGCAGTGGCGGGCAAGCCGCCACTGGCGCCCAGCCGGCCCGGCTATTGTGGGTCTCATGTTGCGGTCGAGATCCCGGCCGGAGGCGACCATGGGCGGGCGAGGATCTCCGCGCGGATCTCGGCGGCGAGGAAGAAAGAGCCGGTCACACAGATCAGGTCGTCGGGCCCGGCCAGCGCGCAGACCTCCTCCCAGGCCTCCGCCGGGGCGGCACACACCCGATACTGTCGGCCGGTCAGCTCGGCGGCCGCGGCGGCCAGCTCGTCCGGGGGCACTGCCCGCGGATTGTCCAGATACCGTGTGAGAATCACCTCGTCGAACCGTTTCAATAGCCGCTCCAACATGCCGAGAACGTCCTTTTCCCGCGTGGTGGCGAAGACCAGCAGCAGCCGCCGCACCGAAAAACTCTCATCAAGCACTCGAAGCAGCGCGTCCACCGAGGCCGTGTTGTGCGCCACATCGACCACCACGGCCGGCCGGCGGGCGAGCAGTTCGATGCGGGCCGGCCAGACGACCTCGGCCAATCCCGTGCGGACGGCTGCCTCGGGGACCTTCCAGCCGGCCTGCTGGAGTTCGGCCAGTGCGGCCAAGGCCACCGCGGCGTTGGCCGCCTGGTGGCTCCCCAACAGCCGCAACGGCAAATCGCGGTAGCCGAACTCGCGCCCGGGCGCCCGGTAGCGAAAATCCAGCGTGCCCAAGGCCGACGCCAGTTCCAGCCCCCGGGGAGGGTGGTAGGTAAAGTCGAAATCGGTGCCCAACTCCGACAGCCGGGAGCCCTGTTGGCGACAGACCTGGCGGATCACCTCGCGGGGCGACGGATCCACCACGCCGCTGACCACCGGGATGGACGGCTTGACGATGCCTGCCTTCTCCCACGCGATCAACTCCAGGGTGTTTCCCAACTGGCGAGTATGGTCGAAGCTGATGCTGGTAATCACCGACACCAGCGGGCGGCAGACGTTGGTCGAGTCGAGCCGGCCGCCCATGCCCACCTCGAGCACGGCCGCCCGGACCTTGCGGCGGGCAAAGTGCAGTAAAGCCATGGCCGTAGTGATCTCGAAGTAGGTCGGGCCGCTCTCGGCGGGATCGCGTGCGGCGGCCCTGTCCATGGCTTCCACGGCGGGCATCAGCAGATCGACCAGCTCGACCAGCTCGGCCGACGAGCAGGGACGGCCTTCGACGGCGATCCGCTCTTCGATCCGGTACAGATGGGGAGAGGTGAAGACCCCGCTGCGGTACCCGGCCGCCGAAAGGACCGCGCCGAGCATCGCGGTGGTCGAGCCCTTGCCCTTGGTTCCGGCCACGTGGACGATCGACAGCCCCTGCTGTGGATTGCCGAGTCGGTCCATCAGCTCCTGCATCCGGCCCAGCTTGAACTCCCGGGAGCTATAGGACACGGAAAGGGCGCGCTCGTAGTCGATCCGCTCGTCGAGGAACCGCAGCGCGGCCTCCCGCCGGGCGAAGTCCTGATCGCTGCCGTCGACCGACCCTGAATCCGCCATACAGCCTCCGTTTTGCCGAGCCCTCCAGACCATAATCCGACCCGAGGGACGATTCAATCCCCACCATTGGGCGCCGCTGGCGGGAAAAAGGGGACAGGTCCAATTTGCCGGAACGGCCCGAAGGGTGCTTCGCACAAATTGGACCCGTCCCCTTTTTCCTCCCAGGATCGTGCACGTTCATCCAGTCCCTATTGGGGGAAGTGCGAAATCTTATTGACATATTAGCGTTTGGAAGGCGCCGACCTGTCGTCGGATGGCCAGGGCGAAAGCCTGCTGGGGGGCAGCCTGCGGCTGACCGCCAGCCACCCACTGATCCGTTAAACCCGGATTATTCACGGGCCGGGGAAGGCCGCCGCAGTGTGCCACTGCTTCGCCAGAAGCAGTGCAGTGCGTAACGTCGGTGCACTGCTTGCCTTACGGCAAGCAGTGGCACACCACCGTGAATAATGCGGGCTAAACCGCTACCCAATTGCCCGCCAGAAAAACCCGCTAGGCTCCCTGCTTAGCGGTGGTTGACGGAGAATTCGCGGGGCCATACAATTAAGCGTCCTAGGGGAACCGGACCACGTTCTCCTTGCGCAGATGTCGGGTTCTGCGGGCCCGGCTACTGCGATCTGGGGCTTCGGACCAGCCATACGCAGAAGGCCGCCTGTGGACAGCCGTGGTCGGGTTGCAGGCCTTTGCTCACGGCAGCGCAATCGGTTCGGCGGGAAGCCTTTTGTGCCGAGTGATTGGCACCGGGGGTTGGAGCTACGGCGGGCATTTTGGAAGGCAACTCGACGGACCGTTCGGAATGAAACTGGCAATCGTGGGCAAAGGCGGCGTGGGCAAGACGACCCTGGCTGCGGCTCTGGCACGGCGGCTGGCCGCGCTCGGGCGGCCCGTGGTCGCCGTGGACGCCGATCCGGACGGCAATCTTGCCTCCGCCCTGGGCGTGCCGGAAGACCAGTTGCCCAAGCCGATCGCCCAGATGCGGGAGCTGATCCTGGAGCGGACCGGCGCGAAGGACGAGGGCGCCGGGTTGATGTTCAAGCTGAACCCCAAGGTGGACGACCTTCCCGAGCGTTTCTCGGTCGACGCGCGGGGAGTGCGGCTGCTGTTGTTGGGGACGGTGGAATCGGGCGGCAAGGGGTGCATGTGCCCCGAGGGCGCCGTGTTGAAGGCCCTGATGCAACACCTCCTGCTGCGGATCGCGGACGACGTGATCCTGGACATGGAGGCCGGGCTGGAGCACATGGGGCGGGCCTCGGCCAGCGGCGTGGACGCCATGATCTCGGTGGTGGAGCCGGGAATGAGGAGCGTCCAGACCGCCGCGCGAATCCACCAGCTCGCCGGCCAGATCGGCATCGAGCGGACCTTCGTCGTGGCAAACAAGATCAGCCGGGAGGATGAGCGGGAGAAGTTGGGCCGCGCCTTGAGCGGGCAAATCATAATTGGTACGCTTCCCTACGATGCGGGTCTGGCTCGCGCCGATCTGGAGGGCCGCCCGGTAGACCTGGAGAACCCGGCGTTCCGCCAGGCGATCGACCGCATCGGGGAGGCCTTGCAGGAGAAGTGTTCTTGTTGACTCTCAGAAAGCCGATGTCGCATCGTTTAGCCGTCGCCGGCACGGCGACGGGGGGCGTTTTTCCCGGCCGACGTGCCGTCGGCCGCTAAACGGCATGTCGCATTGTCTTTCTGAGCATCAATAACCTCTGAAGGGAAAACACTATGGTTGAGCGGAAGCTGCGTTCGGTGGATCCAGCCACACTTCAGATGATCGAACTGGCAGACCGCGCTGAGGTCCGGACGGCCTGGGACCGGCTCGATGCCCAGCAACCGCAGTGCGGTTTTGGCAGGCTGGGGATCTGTTGCCGGAACTGCTTTATGGGACCTTGCCGCATCGACCCCTTTGGCGAAGGTGCCCAGGAGGGTATTTGCGGGGCGACGGCCGACGTCATCGTGGCCCGCAACCTCTTGAAGGACGTGGCCGCCGGGACCGCGGCGCACTCGGACCACGGGCGGGAGATCGTGCGGGCGCTGTTGTTGGCCGCCAAGGGAAAGTCCGACGCCTACAAGATCCGCGGCCCGGTGAAGCTCCGCGCACTGGCCGACGAATACGGGATTACCCGCGACGGCCGCAGCGACGAGCAGATCGCCGAGGAGCTTGCTCAGCTTCTCCTGGGCGAATTCGGCAAGCAGGACGGGATGCTGGCCAACGTCGCCCGCGCCCCGGAACAGCAGCAAAAGAACTGGGCGGCGGCCGACGCCGTTCCGCGCGGCATCGACCGCGAGGTCGTCACCGCCATGCACCTCACGAACATGGGCGTGGACAACGACGCCGAGCACATCCTGTTGGCGTCGGCGCGGACGGCGCTGGCCGACGGCTGGGGCGGCTCGATGATCGCCACCGACGTCTCGGACGTGCTCTTCGGCCAGCCGCATCCGCTCCGCTCGCGGGTCAACCTGGGGGTGCTCAAGGAAGACGAGGTGAACATCCTGGTCCACGGCCACGAGCCCACGCTCTCCGACGTGATCGTGGCGGCTGCGCGCGATCCCCAACTGTTGGCCGAGGCCGAGGCCCAAGGCGCCAAGGGGATCAACCTGGCCGGCATCTGCTGCACCGCCAACGAGATCCTCATGCGGCACGGCATACCCATCGCCGGGAACTTCCTGCAGCAGGAGCTGGCCGTGATGACCGGCGCCGTGGACGTGATGCTGGTCGACGTGCAGTGCGTGTTTCCGGCGGTCACGGAGTTCCAGAAGTGTTTCCACACGAAGGTCATCTCCACCAGCCCCAAGGCCAAGTTTGTGGGCGCCACGCACATCGAGTTCCACGAAGAGCACGCGATGGAGACGGCCAAGCAGATTATCCGCGCGGCCATCGAGAACTACTCGCGGCGCGATCCCTCGAAGGTCAACATCCCCGCGGTGGAACAGAAGCTGGTGGCCGGGTTCACCACCGAGGTCGTGCACCAGATCCTCGGCGGCAGATACCGCCCCAGCTACCGGCCGTTGAACGACGGCATCCAGACCGGTCGGCTGCGGGGCGTGGCGGGGGTGGTCGGCTGCAACAACCCCAAGTTCCTCCACGACGCGAGCCACCTGGCAATGGTCAAGGAGCTGATCCGCAACGACGTGCTGGTGGTGCAAACCGGCTGCAGCGCAATTGCCTGCGCGAAAGGGGGCCTGCTCACGCCGGAGGCGGCGAAGGAGCACGCGGGCAAAGGGCTTTGGGAGATTTGCCGCGCGGTGGGCATCCCGCCCGTGCTGCACATCGGCAGTTGCGTCGACAACTCGCGAATCCTCACGGCCTGTGCCGAGATGGTCAGCGAGGGGGGCATCGGCGATTCGTTCGACAAGCTGCCCGTGGCCGGCGCCGCGCCCGAGTGGATGAGCGAAAAGGCCATCGCCATCGGCATGTACTTTGTGGCCAGCGGGGTGTTCGTGGTGATCGGTCAGCCGCTGCCGGTGGAGGGGAGCCGGCAGGTCGTGGACTTGTTGACGAGGACGTTCGAGAAGCATTTTGGCGCCACTTGGGCCTTCCAGCCCGACCCCGTCAAGGCCGCCCACCTGATGATCGACCACATTGACCGCAAGCGTGCCGACCTGGGGCTTCCGCCGCCGATGTACGAAGTGCCCTACGCGCCGAAGACCGTGGAGGCGGTGGCGGCCGCAAGCTGAACCATCTGCGGGAGGAGACTACCGTGAAGCGAATCGTGGCTGATCCCGGGAAGTGCCTGGCCTGCCGGGCGTGTGAACTGGCCTGCGCCTTGGCCCATGCCGATTCGGACGACCTGGTCCAGGCGATCTTTGCCCAGCGCGCCAAGCCGCGGATCTACATCGAGTCGGCCGGCGGGCTGACCGTGCCGTTGCAGTGCCGGCACTGCGAGGACGCGCCGTGCGTGCGGGTCTGCCCGACGGGGGCGCTGTCGCGGCCCGGCGAGACGGGGCCGGTGCTCGCCCACCAGGAGAAATGTATCGGCTGCGAGTTCTGCGTGCAGGCCTGCCCGTTCGGCGTGATCCGCCTCGCGCCGGACGGCAAGGTGGTGATCAAGTGCGACCTCTGCATCAGGAGGCAGGCTGAGGGGCTCCAGCCGGCGTGCGTGGCGGCCTGCCCGGTCGGCGCGCTTGCGCTGGAGGACGTGGCTGAGGGCGCCAAGAAGGCCAGGGTCAAGGCTGCGGCGGACATGGCGGCGGCAAGCCTGGCGCAGTCGCGGGAGTAACGTCGTCGGCGCAGTGTTTGCATCCAGTTCGGGAGAGCGTAACGTGCCCGTGAAGGTGACCGTTTGTGCAGGCAGTTCCTGCCACGTGAGGGGCTCGCGGGCCGTGCTGAAGCGGTTCGCCGAGATCATCAAGACGGAGAAGCTGGGGGACGAGGTGGCTCTGGTCGGCTCCTTCTGCATGGAGCGCTGCGGTGAGAGCATGAGCTGGAAGTTCAACGACGAGGACATTTCCAGCCAGAGCGTGGAAGAGGCGGAGAAGACGTTGCGAGAAAGGCTGGCGGGGGCTCTCGGATGAATGCCGAAGGAACACCAGAGGTCAGCTCCATCCTCCAGCACACGCCCAACGGGGTCCTGCTGGTCGACGGGCAAGCCCGCGTCCAGTTCGTCAATCCGGCCTTCCGGAAGATGTTCTGCACGGGCGAGGGAGACCTTGCGGGACGGAAGGCGGCGGAGTTCCTCCATGCGGACTGCTTCGAGCGGGCGATTGCCGCGGACGGGCAGCTTTCCGTGCGGGGCAGCGTTCCCGATCGCGACGTACACTACCGGGCGGGACTGTTCAAGATCGAAGGCGAGCAGCGGTGGTGCGGCATTTTCGTCGACACTTCTGAGGAGGAGCGGGCCAGAGCGGAGTTGCTGGAAGTCAAGCGGGAGACGTTGGCCCGCGCCGAGGAAGTCATCCGCCGGCAGATGCAGACCGCCCAGGAGATCGCGGGGCTCTTGGGTGAGACCACGGCGGAGACCAAGGTGCTGCTGACGAAGCTCGCCGATCTCTTCCGTCGGGAGGGGACGCCGTGAAGGTCTTCTACGAGTTCGGCCTGCGGCAGATCAACAAAAAGAAAGAAGAACTGTGCGGCGACAGCGTGGACTTTTCCGTGAGGCCGGAGTCGGCGACCCTGGTCTTTTCGGACGGGCTGGGCAGCGGTGTGAAGGCGAGCATCCTCTCCACGCTGACCACGCGGATTGCTGCGCGGATGCTCAGCGAAGGGCTGCCGCTGAACGAGGTAGTGCAGACCATCTCCGAGACCCTGCCCATTTGCCGCGTCCGCAAGATCGCCTACAGCACCTTCAGCATGGCGCAACTGTTCACCGAGGGACCTGCCAAGCTGATGGTGTACGACAACCCCCCGCCGTTGGTCATCCGCAGCGGCAAGATTCGACGTCTGCCGTACGACGAGCGGGAGGTAAGCGGCAAGCGCGTCTGCGATTACTCCTTCGACCTGCGCCCCGGCGACTGGTTGATCTTCGTTTCCGACGGCGTGATCAACGCGGGCATCGGCGGCGCGTATCCGCTGGGCTGGGGCTGGGACGAGGTCGCCAAGTACCTGGAGGGCCACGTGCACGAGGCCCTCTCGGCGGAGCAGTTGGCCGCCAAGCTGGCCCGCGTGGTCGAAGAGCTTTACGAGGGACCGCCCGGCGACGACGTGAGCATCGCGGTGGTCAAGGTCCGCAGGAAACGAATTCTTGCCATGTTCGCCGGCCCACCCGTCGAAAAGAAAGACGACCGGCGGATCGTCGACGCGCTGCTCTCCTCGGCCGGCAAGCACGTGGTTTGCGGGGGCACCACCGCGAACATCGTGGCCCGAGAATTGAAGCAGCAGATCAGCGTCGACCTGGAGACCGGCACGGATTCCGTGCCGGCCACCGGCAGGATCCCGGGCATCGACCTGGTTACCGAAGGTACGTTGACGATCACCAGGGCGCTGGATATATTGCGGGCCAAGGAACCCGATGAGGAGCTGAAACTGCGCGTCGATGGGGCCAGTTCGCTGGTGGTCCTACTCCGTGAGGCAGATGAAGTGAAAATCCTGCAGGGCAGGGCCATGAACCCCGCACACCAAAACCCCAACTTGCCGAAGGCCCTGGGCCTGAAGACACAGGTTGTCCAGACCCTGGCCGAGGAGTTGCGCCGGCAGGGCAAGGAAGTCAGCATCGAGTATTTCTAAGACATCCCGGGTGAACTCGAAATGGTCGAGACCGAGGCAGGCACCGTTGCCCAGATCATCGAGCGCTACGGCGGCGACGCCGGCATGTTGATCCCCATGATGCAGGACATGCAGGCCGAGTACGGCTACCTGCCCCAGGCGGAGCTGAAGGAGCTATCGGGCAGGCTGCGGGTGCCGCTGGCGCAGATCTACAGCGTCGCCACGTTCTACGCGTCGTTCCGGCTGATGCCCAAGGGAGACCACACCATCCAGCTCTGCCTGGGCACGGTGTGCTTTCTGAAGGGGGTCGACAAGATCTCGGAGGCGATCCGGCGGGAGTTCGAGCTGGTTCCCGGCGGCACCTCGCCGGATCGGAAGTTTACGTACTCCCCGGTGAACTGTGTGGGGGCGTGTGCCCTGGCCCCGGTGATGGTGGTGGACGGGGAGTACCACGGCGGCCTGACGGTCGATTCGGCCGTGGAGCTGCTGCACAGCATTGCAGCGGGCGACGCCGCGGCGGACAGTGAAGTTAAGACTGAAGCCAAGATTGCCCGGCCGAAGAAGACGGGTCGCGGGAGCAAGAGGAAGTGAGTACGGTCGAGACAAGGCTCCAGAGCCTCGCAGATCTGGAAGACTTCCGCCGGCAGTTGCTGGCCGCACGCGATCCCGCCGTGCGCCGGGTGAGGGTGTGCATCGGTACCGGCTGCACCGCCAAGGGATCGCTGAGGGTGCTCGAGCGATTTCGGCAGGCGGCTGTGGAACTCGGGCAGGAGTCGGTGGCGGTCGAGGCCAAGTGCACCGGCTGCCACGGCTTCTGCGAACGGGGGCCGATCGTGGTGGTCGACCCCGGCAACGTCTTCTACCACAGCGTCAACGAGGAAGACGTCCCCGAGATCTGGCGGGAGTCGGTGATCGGCGGTCGGACCGTCGAGCGGCTGTTGTACAGGGACGAAGAGACCGACAAGCCCGCCACAACCGCCGACCAGATCCCCTTTTACCGTGCCCAGCAGCGCATCGTGCTCGCCTACAACGGCGTGATTGACCCTACCAGGATCGAGGAGTACGTGGCGGCGGGCGGGTATGCTGCGCTGGCCAAGGCGCTCGGGTCGATGGAACCGGCCGCCGTGGTCGAGGAGGTTACGGCGTCGGGGCTGCGAGGGCGGGGCGGCGGCGGATTCCTCACGGGGCGGAAGTGGCGCTCCGCCCGCAACGCCCCCGGTCAGCCCAAGTACGTGATTGCCAACGGCGACGAGGGGGATCCCGGGGCCTTCATGGACCGCTCGCTGATGGAGGGGGCTCCGCACTCCGTGATCGAGGGCATGACCATCGGCGCCTACGCCGTCGGCTCCTCACAAGGTTACATTTACGTCCGCAACGAATACCCGCTGGCCGTAAAGCACTTGACGATTGCCATCGAGCAGGCCCGCCAGCTCGGCCTGCTGGGAGAGAGCATCCTCGGCGGCGGTTTCAGCTTCGACGTCCGCATCAACCGTGGCGCGGGGGCCTTCGTCTGCGGCGAGTCGACGGCGCTGATGGCCTCCTTGGAGGGCCACGTGGGTGAGCCCCGGGCCAAGTACATCCACACCGTCGAGAGCGGCCTGAACGGCAAGCCCTCGCTACTGAACAACGTCGAGACCTGGGCCAACGTCCCGCAAATCATCCTCAAAGGCGCGGCGTGGTTCGCCTCGCTGGGCACGGAGAAGAGCAAAGGAACCAAGGTCTTCTCGCTGGTGGGCAAGGTCAAGAACACGGGGCTGGTCGAGGTCCCCATGGGCATGACGCTCCGCCAGATCATCTACGACATCGGGGGCGGCATCCGCGACGGCAAGGCGTTCAAGGCCGTGCAGACCGGCGGCCCTTCGGGCGGCTGCATCCCGGCGGAGTACCTCGATGAGCCGGTGGATTTCGACCGCCTGACGGAGCTGGGCTCGATGATGGGCTCCGGCGGCATGATCGTCATGGATGAAGACACCTGCATGGTCAACGTGGCCAACTACTTCCTGAGGTTTCTCAAGGAGGAATCCTGCGGCAAGTGCACGCCTTGCCGCGAAGGCATCGCCCAGATGGTCGAGATTCTCGGCAGGATCACCAAGGGGGAAGGACGGCCGGGCGACATCGAAAGCCTGGAAACCCTCGGCGAGCTGCTGGAGGACACGGCCCTGTGCGCCCTGGGCAAGACGGCCGCTTACCCCGTCCTGTCCACTGTCCGCCGTTTCCGAGACGAGTATATGGCCCATATCCGGGAGAAGCGCTGCCCGGCCAAGGAGTGCAAGGGGCTGTTCAGATACGAGATCGACGCCGAGGCCTGCACCGGCTGCGTGCTGTGCGCCAAGCGCTGCCCGGTGGATGCGATCAGCGGCGAGCGAAAGAAGCCGCACACGATCAACCAAGAGATTTGCACCAACTGCGGCACGTGCTTCGAGGTCTGCCCATTTTCGGCCGTCACTAAAGTCTGACAGGATAACAGGATGGACAGGATGGGTGAGAGGGTGGTAAAGCGTTCGTGTCGCCCGAAGCGAGAGCGACGAGCATTGAATCAGCTCGGTAAGACTCATGGTTGACTCATTATCCCGTTCATCCTGTCATCTTGTCCACGTAGAAAGAATATGCCCACGGTAACCATCGACGATCAGGCGTGCCAGGCGCAGCTCGGCGAGACGATCCTTCAGGTCGCCGGCCGTAGCGGGATCTGGATCCCCACGCTCTGCTACCATGCCGCGTTGGAGTGCTATGCGGCGTGCCGGATTTGCATGGTGGAGATCGACCGGGTTGGCCGGGCACCGACGCAAAGCGTTGGTCGGCAGATGGTGACCTCGTGCAACTACCCGATCCGGGGCGACCTGACGGTGCGGGTCAATTCGGAGCGGGCGGTCAAGGCCCGCCGCGGCGTGATGAGGCTGCTGCTGGCCCGTGCGCCCGAAAGCCCGGAGCTGCAGGAGCTTGCCGCCCGCATGGGAGTCGAGGGCACGCCCTATCCGAAGGTCACCGAGGCGCAGCGGAACTGCATCCTTTGCGGGCTTTGCGTGCGGGTCTGCGAAGAAAGGATCGGGGCCTCGGCGATTTCGCTGGTGGGCCGAGGCGTGGAGCGGGCGGTCGCCGCCCCCTTCCGCATGGCCTCGGAAGACTGTATCGGCTGCGGCGCCTGCGCCGCGGTCTGCCCGGTCGGTACGATCGTCGTGAGGATGCACGAAGAGGAGGTGGAGATCTCACCGTTTAAGACCCGGGTGGCGCTGAGGGTCTGCACGGAGTGCGGCCGGCCCGTGGGCAGCGAGCTGGTGCAGCAGGCGCTGGGCCGGCGCGGAGGCCCCACGATGGTCGAGATGCTCGCCCGAGGGCAGCTCTGCCCGAGGTGCAAGAGGGCAAGACTGGCGGGGGAACTGGCTTCATGATGTCGGTGAAATAATCAACTTTCAATAGCCGGCAGGCAACGCCTGCCGGGCACACCGCGGCGTTCCGGCAGGCGTTGCCTGCCGGCTAGCGCCCAACAGTAAATCGATTGACAGTGAGGCACACTAGGAGATACGCATGTCGAAACAGGTTTTCACGCAGGTGATCCGGGGTGCGCACCAGTGGGTGAAACAGGCCGAGGAAGCGCTGGAGAAGGCGCTGGCCGAACACGGCGCGGACAAGCCCGTCGGCTGGGGTCCGATGACCGCCTACAACCTGCCGATGTCCTATTCGCTGATGGGGCTGGAGGTCAGGACGGTGGGCGACCTGAAGCGGCAGGTCGAACACGCCCGCGAACTGCTCCGACCCGTGCCTACCGATGAGCTTTGGCTGCCGTACCTGGGCGACGGGCTGGACGCGGGGGCGGCCACCATGCTCGCCCAGGAGGTGCTGGTGGCCCTGCGGACGGCCAACGGCTACGTCACGCCGCCCGGCTGGCAGGGCTTCATCTCCGACACGATCATGCGGGAGCTGGGCATCCAGTTGGTCGACGGGCGGATGCCGGGTTTTGCGGCGATTCTCGGGCCGGCTCCCACCACCGAGATCGCCGTGAAGACCGTGCGTGAACTCCAGGAGCGGAGCATTCTCACGTTCCTCTGCGCCAACCGCGACGGCAAAACCATGCGCGAGCAGATGGTCGAGGGCGGCGTGTTCAAGGACGATGCACCGCTGGAGGAGTGCTGGGACCTGTACGTCGTGCCGGTCGGCCCGGAGACGCTCGACGCCATCTACGTGCTCAACTGGTCGATCCGCAGCGCGCTGACCTTCGGGGGTCATAAGCGCGGAGAGTCGCGGAAATGTCTCGACTACACCAAGCGCCGCATCCACGCCTTCGGGATCACCTTCGGTGAAATCCCGGATGATTGGTACGCCACCGGCGCCGGGGCGATCCTGATGGGCTACCCCGTGATCTCCGACTCGACCACCACGCCCCAGGTCCGCCCCACCGGTGTGACGGTCCGCGAGGCGATCGTGGTGGAAACCGACTACGGCAAGCTGGTGCCCACCTGCATCGACACCCGCGCGGTGAAGGTCAAGATCGAGAAGATCGACATTCCGGTGGGCTATGCGGCGGCTTTCGAAGGTGAGCGGGTCCGCAAGGAAGACATGCACGTGCAATTCGGCTTCAAGTATTCCGACGCCGTGGAATACGCCCGCATGGTCGACCCGGCCGACATCCAGGACGGGGACGTCCAGACCAGCGGGCCGGACGTCGACGCGGCCAAGGTGGGAGGCGCCATGCCCCTGTCGGTCGAGCTGTTGATCGCCGGGCGGAAGATGCAGCGCGACTTCGAGGGGATCATGGAAAGGCAGATCCACCGCTGGCTGAGCAACGCCATGGGATTCATGCACACCGGCCAACGCGACCAGATCTGGTGCCGCATCAGCAAGAAGGCGTTCGACGCCGGGCTGCGGCTGAAACACCTGGGCACCATCCTGCACGCCAAGCTCCACGACGAGTACGGCGGGATCGTGGACAAGGTGGCCGTGCGGATCAGCACGGAGCCGGATTACGTCAAGGCCAAGGTCCAGGAGGCCCAAAAGGCCTTCCGCTACCGCGACGACCGCATCGCCGACATGACCGACGAATCGGTGGACCTGTTCTACAGTTGCACGGTCTGCCAGAGCTACGCCCCGGATCACGTCTGCGTGATCACCCCACAGCGACTGGGGCTCTGCGGGGCGTACAACTGGCTGGACGGCCGGGCGAATTACGAGATCAGCCCCTCCGGTCCCAACCAGCCCATTTCCAAGGGCCGCACCATCGACCACCTCAAGGGCGAATGGGAGGGCGTCAACAAGTTCGTCTACGAGCATTCCAACCGCAAGGTGGAGCGGTTCTGCGCCTACGCCCTGCTGGAATCGCCGATGACCAGTTGCGGCTGCTTCGAGTGCATCGTGGCGATCCTGCCGCTGGCCAACGGGGTGATGATCGTCAACCGCGAGTTCCCGGAGGTCACCCCCTCGGGAATGAGCTTCGGCGAGCTGGCCTCGGCCACCGGGGGCGGGGCCCAGACGCCGGGCTTCCTGGGCGTGGGACGGCTGTACCTCTCCAGCCCCAAGTTCCTCTCGGCCGACGGCGGCGTGAAGCGCATCGTCTGGATGCCCAAGGCCCTCAAGGAAGGCATCCGGGAGAGGTTCCAGAAGGAAGCGGCACGGCTGGGCGTACCTGATCTGCTGGAGAAAATCGCCACCGAAGAGGACGCCATGACCGAAGAGGCGGTGGCCGAGCACCTGGCCAAGGTCAATCATCCGGCGATCTCGCTGGATCCGTTGATGTAGGCAGTTGTCAGTTATCAGTTGTCAGTCATCAGTTATCAGTTATCAGTAGTCAGTTGTCAGTTGTCAGTCATCACTGGACTTTTGCAAACTGCTCCCCTCTCCCTCTGGGAGAGGGGCAGGGGGTGAGGGCTTGGTGAAGTCAGGCAAACAAGGCAACCCGTTTTCGCAGCCTGTTGCCCTCACCATAACCCTCTCCCAGATGGAGAGGGGACCTTGTGGCCCCAATTTGCAAAAGTCCAGTCATCAGTTATCAGTTGTCCGTCGTCAGTTGTCCGTTATCAGGCGTCAGTTGTCAGTTGTCAGGCGTCTGCAATCGGTGAGACATCTGATGACTGAAAACTGATAACTGACAACTGATAACCGAAAACTGATAACTAGTAGAGGACAAACCATGGCACTTTCAGGTCTTGAGATTTACAAGCAGTTGCCCAAGACCAACTGCAAGGACTGCGGTTTTCCCACCTGCCTGGCCTTTGCGATGAAGATGGCCGCCGGGCAGGTCCCGCTCGAGAAGTGTCCGCACGTGACGGCGGCGGCCAAGGCGGCGCTGGAGTCTGCCTCCCGCCCGCCGATCCAACTGGTCACCATTGGAGCCGACGCGAACGAAATCAAGATCGGCAACGAGACCCAGCTCTACCGCCACGAGGAGAAGTTCTACCGTCCCGCCGCCGTGGCCGTGTGGATTTCCGACACGCTGGACCCCGGCGCGCTGGCCGCACGGGCGGAGGCGATCGGCAAGCTCCGCTTTGAGCGCGTGGGCACGCAGATCAAGGTGAACCTGGTGGCGGTGGACAACCAGTCGGGCGACGCCGGGAAGTTCGCACAAGCGGCCAAGCTGGCCGCCGAAAAATCGGGGCTGGCCTGTGTGTTGATGTCGGCCACCGCGGACAATCTGGCCAAAGCGGCCTCCGCGCTGGCCGGACAGCGGCCCCTGCTGTACATCGCCGTTGCGGCCGAGGCCGAGGCCGCTGCCAAGGTCGCCAAAGACAACCGCTGCCCGTTGGCCGTCCGTGTCGACGGCGTGGAGGCCCTTGCCGAGCTGGTGCCCAAGCTCAACGCGGCCGGCGTGCAGGAACTGATCCTCGATGCCGGCACCCGCACGCTGAAGGGCACGCTGGAGGCGCTGACGTTGATCCGGCGGCTGGCCCTGAAGGGGTTCCGGCAGGTGGGCTACCCGGCGATGGCCTTCACCACCGCCGAGGATCCCACCATGCAGGCGGTCGAGGCGAGCACGTTCATCGCCAAGTACGCCGGCGTGTTGGTCACCGACGCCATCCAGCCCTGGCAACTGCTCCCCATCCTCACTACCCGGCAGGATATCTACATCGACCCGCAGAAGCCGGTGGCGGTGGAGCCCAAGCTCAACGCCATCGGCGAGGTGACGGCCGCCTCGCCGGTGCTGGTGACGACCAACTTCTCGTTGAGTTATTACTCGGTCGAGGGTGAGGTGGAGGCCAGCCGGGTGCCGGCCTACATCCTCTCGGTCGACACCGAGGGCACCTCGGTGCTGACCGCCTGGGCCTCGGACAAGTTCAACGCCGCGACGATCACCCAGGCCATGAAGAAGTCGGGCATCGAGCAGAAGGTTAGCCACCGGCAACTGGTGATCCCGGGGCTGGTGGCCGTGCTTTCGGCCGGAGTCGAGGACGAGTCCGGCTGGTCGGTGCAGATCGGCCCGAAGGAAGCCTCGGGGATCCCGAGTTACCTGAAGAAGCAGTTGCAGGCGTGAGGCATGGCAGATTGAGAATTGAGAATTGAGAATCGAGAATTACCTCTGAGAACCTCGGAGTATCATGGCAGCCGTGGCCCAGTTTCATATCCGTTTCCTTCCGGAAGGGCAAGAGACGTCGGTCGACGAGGGCCGGACGTTGCTGGAGGCTGCGCGGCAGGCCAACGTCTACGTGGGTGCGATCTGCGGCGGGGAAGGCGTCTGCGGCAAGTGCCGCGTAATCGTCCGCGAGGGAGAGGTTTTGGGCGAATCCACCGAATTCCTCACCCGTGATGAGATCCGCCGCGGCTACGTGCTGGCCTGCCAGGTGGTGCCCCGCAGCGATTTGCAGGTGGAAGTCCCGGCCGAGTCGCGTTTGGCGGGCTACGAGGGCATCGGGCGGGACAGCGAGCGGTTCCGCGACTTCGCCCACCGGGGCGCCGAGCGGCCTCCGACGAAGCTGGCCCCGGTCGTCGAGAAATACTTCCTCGAGCTCTCTGAACCCACGCTCGACAATCCCACGGCCGACCAGGAACGTCTGCTGGAGGCGGTCTCCAAGAGGCATCCCGGCCCGATCCAGATGGGGCTGAAGATCACCCGCGAGCTGCCGCGGGTGCTCCGCAGACTCAACACTTCCCGCCCGTCGTGGACCTGGAGTTGGGACGGTCGGGTCACGGCCACCGTGGCCATGCGCGGCGACGTCAACGAGGTGCTTTGCGTGGAAGCGGGGGATACGTCGGACCGGAGTTACGGTCTGGCGTTGGACGTAGGCACCACAACCGTGGTGGCGCACCTGGTGGACCTCACGTCGGGGACCACGCGGGAGGCGGCGGCCAAGTACAACTCGCAGATCAAGTTCGGCGCCGACGTGATCCACCGCATCAACTCCGCCCGGCGGCCCGGCGGCGCCGAGGCGCTGCACCAGGCGATCGTCCAGGACGTCGAGACGCTGGTCGACGAGCTGGTGCAGCGAGCGCACGTCGGGCGGGGGGACATCCAGTGCGTGGTGGCGGCCGGCAACACTTCGATGCTGCACTTCCTGCTGGGGCTGGAGGCGGATCTGATCCGCCTCTCACCCTTTGTCCCCGCCGCCGCCAGCCCACCGCCGATCCGGGCCGCCGAGGTCGGACTGCGGATCCACCCCCGCGGAATCCTCTACGCCTTGCCGACGGTCGGGAGCTTCGTCGGCGGCGACATCACCGCCGGGGTCTTGGCCTCCGGGCTGCACCGCTGTGAGGAACTCTCGCTGCTGCTGGACATCGGCACCAACGGCGAGGTAGTGCTGGGCAACAAGGAGTTCCTGGTGGCCTGTTCGGCCTCGGCAGGACCGGCCTTCGAGGGTGGATCGGTGACTTGCGGCATGCGGGCGACCGCCGGGGCGATCGACAGCGTGCGGATCTTCCACCAACTCACCGTCTCGGCCACCACGATTGACGACCAGCCCCCCGTGGGTCTTTGCGGAACCGGCCTGATCGACGCGCTGTCCGAGATGCTCCTGGCCGGCATCGTCGACCGCAAAGGTCACTTCCAGGTCGACCGGGCCTCAAACCGGTTCCGCACGACCGAGGAGGACGGCTGGCCGGAGTTCCTGCTGGTCTCCGCCCGCGAGTCGGGCAGCCAGCGCGACGTGGTCATCAGCCAGGCCGACGTGGAGAACCTGATCCGCACCAAGGCGGCGATCTACGCCGCCGCCGATACCCTGGTGCAATCCGTGGGGGTCTCGTTCGCTGACATCCGCAAGGTCTACATCGCCGGTGCGTTCGGCAACCGCTTGGACGTCTCCAGTTGTGTGACCATCGGGCTGCTGCCCGACGTGCCCGTGGAGCGAATCCAGTTCATCGGCAACAGCAGCATAGCGGGCGCTAAGCTGGTGATGCTCAGCCGCAGCATGTTCGAGGAGGTGCAGCGGATTCGCGACCGGATCAGCTACCTGGAGCTGATGGTCGATCCGGCTTACATGGAGAAGTTCACCTCCGCCTGTTTTCTGCCTCATACGGACCTCTCCCGGTTTCCGTCGCTGGCCGGGAAGTTGCACGGGCGGGGGAGCGGCTCCACACGGGCGGACGCGCTGAAGAAGTCTTAAGCGGGGAGGATTCGACGGTGGGTCTTTCGGTGGCAGTAGCGGGCAAGGGAGGCACGGGCAAGACGACCCTCTCGGCGCTGTTGGTCCGCTGCCTCAGAGAGGCCGGGGTCCACCCCATCCTGGCGGTCGATGCCGACCCCAACTCCAATCTTGCCGAGGCCCTGGGCGTGCCCTCGGGCAAGCCCCTGGCCGAGATCCGCGAGCAAGGCTCCAGCCCCGAAGGCTCGCCGGCCAGCGGCATCGGGCGGGTGCGGGCCGTCGAGGACGAGATCCAGCGGGCGATTACCGAGGCCGACGGGTTCGATCTGGTGACCATGGGCCGACCCGAGGGACCGCGCTGCTACTGCTACGTCAACAACCTGCTGCGCAAGTCGCTCGACGGCCTGTCGCGGAATTATCAGGCGGTGGTCCTCGACAACGAGGCCGGCATGGAGCACCTCTCCCGTCGCACCACCAATAACGTCGACTTCCTGATTATGGTGGCCACTGCGGCGCTGCCAGCCATCCGGGCAGTCCGGCGGATTCTGGACCTTTCGCGGCAGTTGCCGGTTAGCATCGGCCAGCGGATGCTGCTGCTGAACCGCCTGGGACCGGAAGGGACCGCCCATGAGATCGACCGCCAGCTCGCGGGGATCGACGCCCGGCGGCTGGCCGACGTGCCACAGGACGACGAGTTGGAGCGCGCCGGGGCGATCGGGCAGGACGTTTTCGGCCTGCCTGACCAGAGCCCCGCACTGATTGCGGTCAGAAAGGTGGTGGAAACGCTCCGGGCCACGGGCAGTGGATAGTGGATAGTGGATAGTGGATAGTCGGGAGTCGAGAGCCGGGAGTGGCCCTGACCCCTGGCCCCTGGTCCGCGAACTGCGGCACTTACTGGCAATCGAAGCAAATGATAGGAGATCTTTCATGGCGGTTCCTGACGTGAAACAGAAGTGGTCGGGGCGGATCGGCACGGTGACCTTGGGGGCGACCCAGGCCGAGGGCGGGACGCGCGGCCGCACGGTCACCATCGGCGGCCAGTCCGGCATCCCGTTCCTCAGCTTCGACGGCGAGACGCCCCACCCACCTGCCATCGCTTTGGACGTGCTCGACAAGCAGCCGCTCGATTGGCCGAAGCCGCTGGCCGAGGTCTACGGCGACGTCTGGTCCGATCCGGCGGCCTGGGCCCGCAGGGTCAAGGAGTTGGGGGCGGACCTGGTCAACCTCCGGCTGCTGAGCACCCACCCCGACGAGGGCGACCGCTCACCCGACGAGGCCGCCAAGACGGTCAAGGCCGTCCTGGCCGCCGTGGACCTGCCGCTGATCATCTGGGGCTGCGACGTTCCGCAGAAGGATCAGAAGGTGATGCCCAAGGTCGCCGAGGCGGCCCAGGGCGAGAACTGCCTGCTGGGCGCAGTCACCGAGACCGAGTACCGCACCCTCACCGCGGCCGCCCAGGCCTACGGCCACAAGCTGATCGCGCTCTCGCCCTGCGACATCAACAAGGCCAAGCAGGTGAACATCCTCGTGAGCGACATGGGCTATCCGCTTAAGGACATCGTGATCTATCCCAGCACGGCGTCGCTGGGATACGGCATGGAGTACATCTACTCGATCCTCGAGCGGGGCAGGCTTGCCGGGCTTTCGGGCGACATGCTGATGGGCCAGCCGGTGCTGTTGGACGTCGGCTACGAGGCCTGGCGGGCGAAAGAGGCACGCTCCGGCGACGAGTTTGCCGACCTCTGGGGGCCGGCCGCCGAACGCGGCCCCGCCTGGGAAGTCGTCACCGCGACCGACCTGCTCCAGGGAGGAGCCGACCTGCTGCTGATGCGCCATCCGAAGGCCATGGAGGTGGTCCGCAGCGCGGTGGGGCAGCTCGTTGGGAAATCGTGACCCTGCGGGCCGATTGACCAACGGCAACGATCATACTATAAGGGTCGAGAACGGAGGCGCACGCTTGCGGGATAGCCCCGCCCGGCAGGGCGGGGTTGGGGTTGGAACCGTTCCCGAAACCCCGCCCTTCCGGGCGGGGCTGTTGACAAACGCTGGCACGCGAACCCGTTCTTCGACAACTCCCAAAGTGACGCGGCTAGTCGTTTGTCGCCCCGGGGGAAGTTTCCTTGGAAGGAGAACACACAGATGATCATTTTCAGTGAGCGGATCAACGGCATGTACCGCGATGTCCGCAAGGCCATCAACGAGAAAGACAAGACGATCGTGCAGGAGCTGGTCAAACAGCAGGTCAGCGGCGGTGCGGACGTGCTGGACGTCAACCTCGGCCCCACCAAGGGTGACCCGGTAGAGAACTTCGTCTGGCTCGCCCAGGTTGTGGCCGAAGTGACCGACAAGCCGATTTCGCTCGACAGCGCCAAGCCCGACGTGCTGGTCGGCGCCATCCCCAAGGTGAGGGCCCTCCTGCCCGAGCGGAAGCTGGTGATCAACTCCTCCACGGCCACGCCGGACGTGATGGGCAAGCTGATCCCCCTGGCGGCCGAAAACGGGGCCGGTATCATCGGGCTGACGATGGACCAGGAAGGGGTGCCGGGCAACGTCGAGAAGCGGGTCGAGTGCGGCGCCACCTTCCTGATGACGGCCTTGGAGAGCGGGCTGGCGCCGGAGGACGTCTATCTCGACCCGATCATCCTCCCGGTGAACGTCGCCCCCAAGCAGCCCGGCAACGTGCTGGAAGCCATCCGGCAGTTGTCGATCGTCAACGACCCGCCGCCGCATTTCATCCTGGGGCTGTCGAACGTCAGCCAGAACTGCCTGATGAACCACTTGATCAACCGCACCTACCTGGTGATGGCGATTGCGGCGGGGCTGGACGCGGCCATCATGGACGCCGGCGACAAGGAGCTGGTCGAGGCCGCCATCTCGGCCGAAGTCCTGCTGGAAAAGCACCTCTACAGCGACGACTACATCAAGGCGTGGCGAATGCAGAAGGGCATCTGAATCGGCCTTGGCGACTGTGACCGATCCGGTAGGGTGGGTGCTCGCACCCACGCGCCCGCGTTGGCTTACGGGACGTTTGACCCACACTCTGCGCGTTCTGGTAAGGGACGAAACAATGGAGAACGAAGTTCGGAAGCCTGGGCAAAACCAGTTCACGACTCAAGAGCCCAAGATCCCATCCATTTTCCCACGTTGGATGGGCGAGTACGAACGGGCTGCGTCGATCATCGCTGCCGGGATAGTGCTCGCGGCGGTAATCCTGGCAGTTGTGCTTAGCATGGGTGTAGAGAAGCTCCATTAGTCCCGCACGGCACGCTGTGTATGGCAGTCGGAAGCCGGTGTCAGGCAGGAGGGCGACCCGCGCAAGTTGCCGAGGCATTTAGCTGAACGTCTCATCCCCGACCACCGAGAAGCGGGCCAGCGGCGGTGGTCCCCTCTACGTGCGAGCTAGCCATAGTCCTTGGGCGGATCTACCGCCGGCAGAGAGCTTCAACCTCCGGCAAGGCGTTTCGGCGGTTTTTTTCCGATTCGGGCGCAAGATTGCCCGGGGAACCGGGAATAAAACTGTGAGGAGACAACAATCACGGCTGCATGCGACAGCCCAACCCCGCTGGATAAAAGGAGTTAGTACGATGCGAGCCCTTTCGACCCTAGGCGCAGCTCTGATCCTGGTCCTGGCCACGCAAGCGGAGACTCTGGCCCAGCCCCCCGCCGGGGTGGCTCACGTGCGTCCGCTGCTGAACGTGCAGTCGCTCGGCGCGCTACAGCCCTTCCCCTACTTCATCCCCAATCCGAACTACTACCAGTACCGGGCGGCCACGGCGGCCGAGAGCTACGCCCGTGGGCTGGCCGCGGCGACCTACGCCCAGGGCCAATACAACCTGCTGAGCGCCCAGGCCAGACTGATCCACGCGGATGCCTACGGCCAGGAGATTGCCAATCACGAGCTGGCGGCCCAGACCTACTTTGCGATGCGGCAGGCAAACCGGGAGGCCCGGGCGGCGGAGCGTGGTCCGCGGGCGACGCAAGTCGACCTGGTCCGCTTTGCCGCCCAGGCCAAACCCGATCGGCTGAGCCCCAGCGAGCTGAGCAACGCGGGCAAGATCTCGTGGCCGATGCTGTTGCAGGCGGAGGAGTTTGCCGCTTTCCGGGCGGAGCTGGAGAAGGTGTTTGCCCAGCGGGCCGCCCATCGCGGGATCGGACTGGAGGATCACGTGAAGGCCAGCGAGACGGCCAAGGTCATGCTGGAGGTGCTCAAGATGTATGCCGGCGGCGTCGATCCGATGGATTACGTGGCCGCCCGGCGATTCATCGAGAGCCTGGCCTACGAGGCCCGCCAGCCGATAAGTTGAAGCAACGGACAGTGGGCAGCGGGCGCGTTGACGGCGGCCGCGCGGGGTTTACCGTGCGGCCGCCGTCTTGCATTGGGAGGAACACGAAGCGCGATCATGTGGGGAAAAGCCACCACCGCGTGAGGTGGAAGAAGACGGGGGCGGCGAAGCAGATCGAGTCGATACGGTCGAGCACTCCTCCGTGGCCTTCGACCAGCGTGCCGTAGTCCTTCACGCCGCGATCGCGTTTGATGGCCGAGAGGGTAAGTGAGCCGGCGAAGCCCATCAAGGAGATCACCACCGACATGGCGGCGGCCATCCACCACCACCGGCCCTGAAACGGCGTGGCCCACCAGAGCACCGCTCCGATCAGGGTCACGCTGCCGGTGCCCCCCAGCAGTCCTTCCCAGGTCTTGGTGGAATTGATCGTGGGTACGATCACGTGCCTGCTGGGGATCTGTGCCCAGATGTATTGCAGCGCGTCGCTGAGCTGCACGATCAGCACGAAAAAGACCAGCAGGGCGGCGCCGCTGTAGCTGGTCGCTGGCGGCGCCTCGTTCTGGAGCGACGCCGGCGGGGTGCTGCCCTCCGCATTGGCGGCCTGGCCGCTCTCGTTCGGATCGACGTTCTGGGAAACACCTCCTGCACCCGCGTCGGCCTCCGGGGTCAGGGTCAACAGGGCCGGCGCGTAGCTCAGGCAATAGACGCAGATCAACAGCCCCGCCTCGATCTTGGCGGTTCGTTCGAGAAAACGCTTGTAGTCTCCGGCCATGGCGATCCGGGCGGGGATGAACAGGAAGGCGTAGACCGGGATCAGGATGCTGTAAAGACCGTACCAACCCAGGCCCACCAGGACAAACTGCAACGGCGTGAGCAGGAAAAATACCCAGAAGAGCGTGCGGTGGTCTCCGGGGCGGGTGGGAGTCAGGGTGATGAATTCCCTCAGCGCCCAGAAGGAAATCAGCCAGAACAACGTCACGGTGGCCCAGGGACCGGGGATCAGCAGCGCGGCGGCCAGGATCGAGAACAGCACCCACCAGGCGCGAACCCGCAGCCGGAACGTCTCCACGATGGCCGCGTCCAGGCCGCTGTCTTCGCGGTTTCTCAGCAGGCGGACCACCCCCGTGGCTACGCCCAGCAGCACCAGCACTCCCGCCACCAGGATCAGGGTTCTCAGGTCCCACATGGTCAGGGGTCAGGGAACAGGGGTCAGGGGCCAGGGATTGGGGATTTCGGATTGGGGATTTCGGATTTGGGGTTTAAGATTTGCGGATGCGGGATCTCGTTGCTATCTGCTATCCACTATCCACTAACCACTAATCACTATCCACTCACCACTCCTCACTCTTCCTTGAGTCGCCGGATGGCCTCGCGGGCGCGACGGAGGAAATCGGTTTTCGGCTCGCCGGCCTCCAGCCAGATGGGCGGGCCGAAGCTGATGCAGGTCAACAGGGGCACCGGCAGCACTTCTCCGCGGGGGAGGATACGATTCATGTTGTCGATATGAACCGGGATCAATTCCAGGTCGGGGCGCTTCTTGCACAAGTAGTACAGGCCGCTCTTGAACTCGCCGATCTCGCCCCCGGAGTTCCGGCCGCCCTCCGGAAACACGATCAGCGAGTAGCGGTGGCCGATCTCGCGGATCATCAGATCCACCGGACTCTGGTGCACCTTGATTTCCGTGCGGTCGATCAACAGCGCGTTGAATACCCGGTTCGCCAGGTAACTGCGGATCCTGCCCGCGCTCCAATAGTCCTTGGCGGCCACGGGCCGGGTCAGGGCTCGAACCTGCTGGGGCAGCGCCGACCAGACCACCACCGCGTCCAGATGGCTGGTGTGATTGGCGAAGTAGACCCTCTGGCAGGTATCGGGCTGGGAGTCGATCCAGCGCACACTGGCGCCGCTGAGGAATCGGGCGAGCAGGGCCAGAACGCTCCTGGTGAGATTGATGTCCATGCTTCGCCGTGCCCGACCCGTACCTGAGGGGCTACCCCCGCCGGTCTCCGCGGTCAAAAGCACTCCGCCGCGATCTTACCCGACAATCCCTCATCGTACCGCGCCGACTTCGGCGGGCCAAGCCCTGCTCGGACCGGGGGTAAGGACCGTAAAGCAATAAGCTGTGCAATTCTGACGTAGGACGGCCTTTCTAGGCCGTTGTTCTTGCGGGACGGCCTGGAAAGGCCGTCCTACAGACTTGATCAAGTTATCCTTTTGCGGCCCGTACAGAATTACAGCCTTGGCGGCCGCTTCCCACCCGCTGCCTATCAGACGAGGGACGAAGGCCCAGCGACCAGGGGCGAGCGGCTCCTTCGCGTCACCGCTTGCTGCCTACTGCCTACCGCCTACTGCCGACCGCCTACTGCGTGCTGCCCACTGCCCACCGCCGATTTGCGTCCGGACGTGTGGTGGGCCTTGGCGGCGTAGATCCCCGCGATCAGGTCCTGGTAGCCTTCTACCGTGCGGCCGATCGACCAGTTGGCGATGACCCGTTCGCGACCGGTACGACCCATAGCGGCGGCCCGGGGGCGATCCTTCAACAACTCGACCACCCGCCCGGCAATCCCACCTGCCTCACCCGGCGCGACCAGGTAGCCGGTCTTGCCGTCCACGACCGTCTCCTCCACCGAGCCGACGCGGGTGGCCACCACCGGCTTCTCGGCGGCCATCGCTTCCAGGATCGAAATCGGGTTGGCCTCCGTGTGCGAGGTGAGCACCAGCACGTCTACCAGCGAGAGGACCTCGGGCACGTCGTGGCGGGTGCCGAGGAAACGGACCACCTCCGAGATAGACAACTCCGCGGCAAGCGATTCGAGCTCATCCCGCTGGGGCCCGTCGCCGACGATCAGGAACCGGGCCTGGGGCAACTCGCGGTGGACCAGGGCCGCGGCCCGGAGAAACAGTGCGTGGTTCTTCTCCGGGCGCAAGGCTGCCACGATGCCCGCCACCGGGTGCTCCGGCGCCAGACCCAATTCTTGTCGCAGCAGCCGGTTGGGCCAGCGTGGATGAAACCTCTCGAGGTCCACGCCGTTGGGAATCACCCGCACCTTCTCCGCCGGACAACCCTCGTGCTCTGTCAGGTATCGGCCGTGCGGAGTGGCGACGGCGATGAAGGCGTCGGTGATGGGGGCCAGCAGGCGGTTGGGCAGCTCGACGTGGTCGGGCAGGCCCGTGGAATGCAGCGCGGAGCAGATCACCGGCACGCCGGCCAGCCAGGCGGCCAGCCGGCCCCAAAACATCTTGTCGCCGGCGCCGACGGTGACTACCGCGTCGATGCGGCGCCGGCGGATCAACCGCGCCAGCCGCCAGAGCACGGCGAAATCGTACTTGTGCGCCAGCAGCCCCGTGAAGGCGGGAATCTCTCGGGCCAGCACCTCGCCCAGCGGGTCGAAGTGCTTCAGGCAGCACAGCTCGGGCGAGAACCTCTCGCGGTCCAGCCGGCGGACCAGCTCGACCAACAACGTCTCCGCGCCTCCGACCGGCATGCTGGTGATCACGAACATCACCCGCAGCGGACCGCGGTCGTCGGGCGCGATCAGGTTTTTGCGACAAGGAAACATGCTTTGACCAGGGGCAGGTTTTTGAGTTTTTGGAGGTATTGTCGATAGCCTTCGGTGAGTTGCCGTTTTTCGTCGGGCGAGAGCAGCCGGTCGCCGCGGAACGCTGCCAGGCCGACCGCCAGCAGCGCCAACGGCGCCGGCCAGGGACCCAGCCAGTGGCCCAGGATGAGCACCAGCGGCAGGGCCATTACCACCCACGTGCCGAGGTCCGTGCGGAATCCCAGCAGTTGGTTGAAGACGCAGATCAGCAGCAGGGCGATCAAGTTGGCGGCGGTGGTCGCCAGCACGGCCCCCATCAGGCCCATGCGGGGCAGCAACAGCAGGTTCAGGCCAATGTTCACCAGCAGGCCGATCAGCAGGGCGAGACTTGCCAAGCGCGCCTTTTCGGCACACCAGAGGTAGTTTTCGGCGATCATGGCCAGTCCGAACCAGATGCAGTAGGTCAAGGTCCAGGGCAATACGGTCCGTCCACCGGCGAATTTGCCCTCGAAGGCCACGCCGAACAGCAACGGGGCGGCAAACACCACCACCACCGCCGCGGCCACCAAAGTGAAACCGACCAGTTTCAGAAACAGACCCAGCCGCGCCACCACGCGATCCCGGCGTCCTGCCTCCCAATCGTGGCTTAGGTGGGGCGTAATCATCGTACTGAGCATCAAGGCAATCGAGACCAGCAGCAGCGGCACCACCCGCGAACTGTGGTAATCGCCCACCAGGACCAGGGCCTTGGCGGCCGGCATCCGCGCATAGTGGACGATCATGTAGCGGTCGACGATCTGGAACAAGTTGGCCAGCACGGCCGCCAGCAAGACCCATCCGGCAAACGGCAGCATCTTGGACCAGAGGGCACGTTGTGTCAGCGGCTGGACTACCGGCGGCAGCGATATCCAGGTCCGCCGCAGCCACCAGGCGGCTGCGACGGTGGTGATCAGGCACGACCCGCCGTAGGCGACCACCACGCTGGCGGCGGTCCGCTGCCAACCCAGCAGCAGGCAGATGCCCAACGCGGCAAAGCTCAAACCGTTGATCATGTTCAGGAGTGAAACCAGCCGCACGTTCCGCAAGGCCGTGAACAGCTCCAGCAGGAAATAGGACGCCACCGCGGCAGCCAGGCTGATTGCCAGCAGGGAGACCAGTTGGGTCTGTTGCGGCGTGCCGAAGACCAACTCCGAGAGGTACCGTCGTGCCAGGTGGATGCCCAGCACGGTCACCAAGGCCAGGCCCCCACAGGCCAATACGGTCCGCTGCAGGAAGGTCCGCAGTTGGCCCTGCCGGTGATAGAGTTCCACGTAGCGTCCGAACGCGCCGGGTATGGCCAGCACGGCCAGCGGCGCGGCCAGCAGGATGAAGCTGAAGGCCATGTCCCACTGGCCCAGTTGTTTGGGATCCAACCAGCGGCAGAAGAGAATCGCCCGGCCGAATCCTACCAATCGCTGCAGGGCCGTCAGCCCTAGCAGAATCAACACGCTGTCGGCCAGCGTGTCGGTGCGCAGCGCGGCCGTATCGGTCGATTGGTCTTGCTCGAAAGGGAAGTCCTTCACGGGCGCGTCGTTCGGTTCTCGCTCATCCGAGCAGAGGTCCACAGTGGAAGTGTTCAAGCCTCACCTCGCATCGTCGAGGAGGAAAAAGGGGACAGGTCCAATTTGTGCGAAGCACCCTTCGGGCCGTTCCGGCAAATTGGACCTGTCCCCTTTTTCCCGGCCGTGGGTGGGAGCGGCGCTTTCATAGACGAATCTCGGCCAGCCTACTTTTCGTGGGTCGACGGTGGTCCAATTCTTCAGCCTGATCATCTGCTGGTCGGCGGGAATGCGCTGCAAATGGAAGGCGTCGTCGCCCGGGAAATTGTATCCTCCGTATGCCGAGCAGACGGCCTCGTAGCCGGCCTGGCGGGCCATCTCAAACGCCTCGCGGCTGAGATTGGCTCGCTGCCCGAAGGGAAACGCGAAGTAACGCACCGGACAGCCGACCACCTGCTGCAAGTGTTCGCGGGCTGAGACCACCTCGTAGTAGAGGCGGCGGGGGTCGGTGATCTGCGCCAGGTCCGGGTGCGTGTAGGTGTGCGCGCCGATCTCGATGCCCGCGGCCGCCATGGCCCGGAGTTGTTCCAGCGTGTTGGGCAGGAGCCGATGTCCCAGGGCAAGGTCGTGTGCGAAAGGCTGGCCGCTCAGCACGTTCTGCAAAGTGACAAAATACGTACAGGGGATTCTCTCCTTGACCAGCCAGGGGATCGCCTCGCGGCAGTTGTCCGCGTAGCCGTCGTCGAACGTGATGCTGACACACGGCCGGTGATTGGCCCCCAGGAGGACCCGCCGCCGGGCCTCTGCCAACGAGATCAGCTCGAAATGGGCCTTCAGCCAGCGCATCTGCCGGAGGAACTTCCGCTGGGAAAGGGTCCAGCCACTGGCCCGGTCGTCGGCAATCCGATGATAAAACAGCACGATCACCGGGACGCGGCTCTGGGCCACGGCGCGGCGCCGATTCCACCAGCGCCACGGACAGGAACCGTGGTAATAGAAGGTCAACAGGAGTCGCTTCCAGACGGTCATGGTTGAGGGTTGAGAGTTGAGGGTTGAGGGTTCAGCGTCCAGAGCCCTATCCACTATCCACTATCCACTATTCACTCTCTTTCGTTTGATCCAGCGTTTGACGTTGCAGCCGGCCTGCCAGAGCCCGTAGCGCAACTGGGCGGCGGCCCGGTCGGGGACCACGCGCACGGAGAGACTGGGCCGCGGTCGGGCACGGTAGTGTGCCTTGTAGGGCTCGTCGCCTCGCAGGAAGTCGAACGCCCGGTACCCCTGCTCAATGGCCCGCCGCAAGGTGGCCAGGGTGATCAGCCGGCCGGGCTGTCGGTCCAAGGCGTCGGGATCGATTCCCGACTGGTAGGCGTAGATCACGCCGTCAGCGGCCAGGTGATACTCGGCGGCAACGGGCTGGCCGTCCAGTTCCAGCCAGTGGAGCTGCAACTGCCGCTGCAGGAGCAACTGCCGCATGGCCGCCCGGTGGAAGGCCGTAAACCTTGTCGAGGCGAAACAGCCCGGCTCTCCCAGGGCACGTCGCCGCCGCTGGTGCAAGTCCACGAGCAGGTCGATCGCCGGGGGCAGTTCGTCGCTCTGCCGGACGGAGTGCAGCACTGCCCGGCCGCTGTCCAGCAGCTTCCGCTGAAGGCGGCGAAGTTGCCGGCGATGGCTCTTGGAGAGCATGGCCAGATAGGCGTCCCAGGTGTGGGGGAGTTCGATCCGCCAGCAGTTCGGCCCGGCCCGGCGATGGACGGTGTTTCCCCGTTCGGCCAGGTGTTCGATCAGCCGACTGACGGCCCGATCCTGGGCGTCGACGCCCTCGAGTTCCAGCAGGTCCCAGCGCAGGGGATCGCGGCCATCCGCGGCCGCCAGTTCGGTCAAGTGGTCGGCCATCACCTGGGCCACCCGGTCCTCCATCCCCGCCTGACACAGCACGCCCAGGTAGTCGCTGCAAACCTCGCCCGAGCCGAGCAGACGCACCACGCGGCCCGACGGACCGCGGCCGTCGAGGTACCAGGGTGCCAGGCCGACCAGCGTGTCGTCGAAATCGAAGACGCACAGGACGAACAGCCGGGGCGCTGCCGGGCCGCTGCCGTCGGCCTGGCCGTAGTGCCGCCACCAGGTAGACAGCCAGGCCCAACTGCGAAACGGCGTGCCGGCCGACAAACGATCCCAGTCGTCGGCGTAAGGGGCCAGCTCATGGAGGCCGGAGAGGCAGAAGACTTGCATGAGGCGGTAGGCGGTAGGCAGTATGCAGTAGGCAGTAGGCAGTAGGCAGTAGGCAGTGGGCAGCATGCGGTGGGCAGTGGGGCGGGGCCCTCCCCACGCCCCACTCTCTACCCTCAACTCTCTGCCACGCCGCCGCGGATGCAAGCGGATTTTGCCCGGAAAAATCAACCCAGTGAACACCGCCGCATGACACGGGTTGCCCGGGGGCAACGGTGTGTTGCACAACGGCAACACGCCGATTGCGGGGTGAAGGCGTGAAGGGCTGACGGGGTGACGGGCTGTCGCGTCCTGCCCCCTGTCCCGTCCCTGGCGCATTGCGGCTGCCGCCTGCCGCTCACTGCCCACTGCCTACCGCCTACTGCCTACCGCCTACTGCCTACTGCCCACCGCCTACCGCCTACTGCCTACCGCCCACTGCCCACCGCCTGCCGCGCCCAGAAGTCTTTGATTTTCGGGGATTCTTGCGTTCGGCAAGCGGCGGCGGCCGGCCCGCCGCTACGGTTTGGCATCCCCTTTGCAACTCCGCATGCATGAAGATCCGGTCCCGCTGGCGGATCAGCCCTACGACCGATCCAATCCCCCTGACACCTACATCGAGAACAGCCGAGATGTATCCTGCACCGCAAGCGGTTTTCAGTCCCCGCGAAGTCAGCCGTATCCTGCTCGTCCGCGCCAAGCGCTGGCTGGTGCCCACGGTGGCGCTAGGCCTCTTGGCGGTGGTCTACGCGGCGGTCCGCCGGCCCACCTGGGAGGCGTCGCAGGCCCTGATCGTGCGGAACGAGGCGGCCAGCGGCCAACAAGGGCTGGGCAAGTTCAGCCACACCGACGAGATGAAGACGGTGCAAGAGACCATCCTGGAGTTGGTCAAGAGCCGCGGTGTGCTGACCGCGGCGCTGACGACCGTGGGGCCGCCGAAAGACTACCAGAGCGACCAGGCCGCCTGGCCCACGACCCGCGACGTCGCCCAGCTCCGCAAGAACGTCGAGCTGGACCCGCCCAAAGGGGCCGAGTTCGGCAAGACCGAGGTGTTCTATCTGAAGGTCCGCAGCCAAGATCGAGATCGGGCGGTGGCCCTGACCACGCTGATCGCGGAGCAGCTCAAGGCCCGATTCCAGCAGCTCCTCGACGACCGGGCCGCCAGCATCATCAACGAACTCGACAAAGCCGTGGCCTTGGCAGAGACCGACCTGAAGGACTCCGCCGGAAGGCTGACCGAGTTGGAACAGAGTGTAGGCAGCGATCTGGGCGAATTGCGGATTCTCGACCAGTCGCCCGCCGGCATCAGCGACCTGAGTCAAAAGATCGTCGCGGTGGAAAACGAGCTTCGCTCTGCCGAGACCGACCGCCGTGCCAAGGCCGAGCTGCTCTTGTTGCTGCAAGCGGCCTCGATCGATCCCGGCCGATTGGAGGCCCTGCCGAACCGGCTGCTCGAGTCGTACGCCACACTCAGGCGGCTGAGCGAAGGCCTTAATGTTGCCCGCCTAAACACCAGCACCCTGCTCGGCAAGATGTCCGAGGCCCATCCGCTGGTGCAAGTAGCCCAAGCAGGGCAAGGCGAAGTCTTGCGGAATCTGAGCGACGAGCTGAAAAACGCCATCCAAATCGCCGACGTGGAACTGCGGCTGGCCGACGACCGGCTGAAGTCGCTCCAGGGGGAGTTGGCCGACGTGCGGGCCCGCTTCGATCACCTGGCCGGCCTGCGGACCGGGTACGCCAATCTGGTCGCCGAAACGCGGAACCGGACCGAGCTGCTGGGTACGGCCAGGCGGACCCTCTCCGACGCCCGCGCCAGCCAGGCCGCGGCGCGAACGGCCAGCCTGATCGCCCAGATTGATCTTCCCGATACGGGCAATCGGCCGGTGGGCCTGAGCCGCGGCATGATCGTGCTGATGGGGCTCGGTGGCGGTTTGCTGGCCGGCTTGGGCCTACTATTTCTGACCGTGCAGCCGGGAAGCCCGGCCGCGGAGCTGCAGCCGGCCGAACACCCGGTCCAGCCCGTCCCCGCCGTGAAACCCAACGGCAAGCCGGCCAAGCCGGCACTCCAGCCGAAAGGTGGCCTGTCGCTGAGGCGTGCACTGGAGAAAATCGCCGCCGAGAACAAGGCTTGAGACGTTCCGTCCGTGCCAGGCGCAGTTATGGATCGGGCCAATGGCCGGCGACTACTAAACAGTAGTTTCCAGCACTTCACGCAGCCCGAGTGGTGGGCTGGCCGCAGTAGAATTTGGTTTGGGGAGGTTTTTGCAGGTCATCCACGGCGGCCAAGACTTGCGAAAACCTTTG